>JABAOE010001708.1_pt2 | contig 40624 bp, 39 predicted proteins | sample 7062141 | NCBI WGS metagenome assembly JABAOE01 (sample SAMN14538627, study PRJNA623070) | marine sediment metagenome | biome: marine biome [ENVO:00000428]; feature: marine pelagic biome [ENVO:01000023]; material: deep marine sediment [ENVO:00002113] | place: India: Gulf of Khambhat ...
GCAGGAGCCAGTCGGTGTCGAGCTTGTCGGCCGGGGTACGACGCTTGGGGCTCATCGTCTTGACCGCACGCGTCTACCCTCAGTCCTCGGGCTGTCATGCTGCAGGCTGCTGCCGATCACTCATCCCTCTAGTCCGCCACTCGGGCAAGGGGTGGATTCTACTGCTTTTTCAATGAGTTAGTGGGGTGGTAGGGAGATGCGGGAAAACCCTACTGTGGTGCGCCGGGTCGGGCGCTACAATCTGACGATCGAGGTTTCCGTTGAAGATCCCGTCCTCGATCCTCAAGCGGCTCTATACCTTCGGCAGCCTGGAGAAGGACGCCGAGGGCCTACGCTTCGGGATCAAGAACCGGCTCAGCGACGCCACGGTCCTGGCGATCCGAGAGATCAAGATCAACGACGTCGCGGTGCCGCTGGAACGGCTGACCTTGCGCGCGAGCAACGGCCGGCTGCTCAAGGCCACCGATGTCGGTCCGGAGCAAGTCTTGCCGTTCCCGCTTCGCGAGCGACTGCAGCTGAACGTCCGGGACAGCGAGCTGCCGGTGGGCAAGCACCGCATCGAGCTGGCCTTCGAAACGCGGCCGTTCGGCGGTCTGCACCTCAAGGTCGAGGACTCCATCACCGAAGGTCGGTCGCGCAGGATCACGGTGCCCCGCTCAGAGGACGACGACTTCGTGACGCCGATGATCGAACGGCGGCAACGCTTCGTCGAGGAGTTTTCGGGCAAGCGCCTGCAGCACGTGGACAAGTTCTCGTTCGATCCGCAGATCACCCGCGGCAACATCGAGAACTTCGTCGGGGTGGCCCAGGTTCCGATCGGCCTGGCCGGCCCCCTGCAGGTCAACGGTGAGCACGCGAGCGGCGAGTTCCTCATCCCGCTGGCCACCACCGAGGGCACGCTGGTGGCGTCGTACAACCGCGGGATGAAGGTGCTCAACCGCTCGGGCGGCGTGACCTGCACGGTCGTCGCCGATCACATGCAGCGGGCGCCTGTTTTCGTGTTCGATTCCACGCGCGAAGCCCGGACCTTCGTCGAGTGGGTCGACCAGCACGTCGACGAAATTCGCGAGGTCGCCGAAGCGACGTCGCGAGTCGCCCGGCTGAGTTACGTCGATCACTTCCTCTCCAACAACTTCGCCTTCCTCCGCTTCAACTTCAAGACGGGCGACGCCGCCGGACAGAACATGGTCGGCCGGGCCACGTTCGCGGCGTGTCAGTGGATTCTCGAGCAGTTCGACACCGTGCGCCGGTTCTACCTCGAGTCCAACCTGGCCACGGACAAGAAGTCGTCGCTCGTCAACGTGATCCGTACGCGCGGCAAGCGCGTGATCGCCGAGGCGACCGTGCCCCGCGAGGTCCTGCGCGAGGTCATGCGGGTCGCGCCCGAGGACATTTTCCGGCATTACCAGGTGGGCAACATCGGCGCCTTCCTGTCGGGTGCCAACAACAACGGTTGCCATTCGCCCAACGCGATCACGGCGATGTTCATCGCCACCGGTCAGGACGTGGCCAACGTGGCCGAGAGCTCGGCGGGCATCATCTTTATAGACGTGACCGATTCCGGGGACTTGTACATGTCGCTGACGATCCCGTCCCTGATCGTGGCCTCCCACGGCGGGGGCACGGGACTGGCCACGCAGCGGGAGTGTCTGGAGATCCTGGACTGCGTGGGGCAGGGCCGGGCCAAGAAGCTGGCCGAGATCGTCGCCGGCGTGGCCCTCGCCGGAGAGCTGTCGCTGGCCTCGGCGATCTCGTCCCAGGACTGGGTCAGCAGCCACGAGAGCCACGGGCGAAACCGCTGACCGCGACGCGGCGAAGCAGATGACAGAAGAGTCGACAGCCACCGAGTTCCGTCACCCGCCGGGCAGCGGCGTCGAGTTCGAGCTGCTGGAAGAGACTGCGCCCCAGGGGCTGCTGCGTCGCTTCTTCACGACCCATCGACACTTCTTCGGACTGCTCGGCGGCGGCCTCGTCGCGGCGGTGCGCAGCCGTCGAGCCGATCCCGGCCACTCGCGCGGCGTCGGTTTCGCGTCGATGCGACTGGTTGCCTGGTGCGCGCGCCTGTTCCTCGATCGCAAGCTCGTCGCGCAACCCTTTCCCGTGCAGTTCCGTCGCCGGCTGGAGATGTTGGGCCCGACCTACATCAAGCTCGGGCAGATCCTCAGCCTGCGCCAGGATCTGCTACCGGGGGAGATCACCGAGGAGCTGAAGAACCTGCTCGACCACCTGCCCGTGGTGTCGTTCGAACGTTTCCTCGAGATTGTGACCCGCGAGCTGGGACGTCCGGCCGACGAGGTCTTCGCCTGGATCGATCCGCAACCGCTGGCATCGGCGTCGATCGCCCAGATCCACCTCGCGCGCACGCACGACGGAGAGGACGTGGTCCTCAAGGGCGTCAAGCCCGGGATCCCCGAGACGCTGCGCCGCGATTCGATCCTGCTCAAGCTGCTGGGCCGCTCGCTGCAGCTGTTCCTGGCGCGCTACCAGCCGCGGCGCGTGATCGTGGAGTTCTGCGACTACACGGCCAAGGAAGTCGACTTGCTGCGTGAGGCGGACAACGCCGAGACGTTCGTCGCCAACTTCGGCGACATGCCGGGAATCGTCTTTCCACACATCTACCGGCAGTACAGCAGTCGACGGCTGTTGTGCATGGAGTACCTCGAGGGCATGCGGCCGGACGATCCGCGCGTCCAGGCCATGTCGAACGAGGACAAGGACCGGCTCGTCGACCTGGGCGCCGCGGCGATCATCCGCATGCTCTACCGCGACGGGTTCTTCCACGCCGACCTGCATCCGGCCAACCTGCTGATCCTGCCCGGCGTGCAGTGCGGGTTCATCGATCTGGGAATGGTCGGACGCTTCGATGACGGGGTACGCCGGGTCCTGCTGTACTACTACTACTGCCTGGTCATGGGCGAATCGGAGTACGCCGCGCGCTACCTCGCCAGCGTGGCCCATCCGGCACCGGGAGCCGACCCCGAGGGGTTCCGCCGCGCCGTCGTCGAGATCTCGCAGCGCTGGTCACGCAGTTCCACGTTCGAGGACTTCTCGCTGGCGCAGCTGATCCTCGAGTCGGTCGCCAGCGCCGGCCAGTACCGCATGTACTTCCCGGTGGAGATGGTGCTGATGGTCAAGGCGCTGGTGACGTTCGAAGGCGTGGGGCGAATCCTGCGGCCCGGCCTCGACGTCGCGGCGGTCTCGCGCCGCCACGTCAGCCGGATCTTCATGCGCCAGTTCAACCCGTTGCGCATCGCCCGGGAGAGCGTGCGTGCCGCCCCGGAGATCGTCGACGCCCTGGCCAAGGCCCCGATGCTGATCACCGAGGGTCTGCGTTTCCTCGAAAAGACCACACGGCAGCCGCCGGAGAACCCGCTGGCCGGTCTGCGCGGCACGATCATGGCCGGCTGCTCGCTGGTCGCCGGAGCCATCCTGGTGGCCTTTGACGGACCGTGGCCCTTGTGGTCGGCACTGTTCGCCCTGGCGCTGGTGCTGGCGCTGCGTCGGGGGCGTTGAATGTCGATCGCAACCCAGGAAGATCCCGCCTACGAGCCGTTCGAGCCGGAATACCTGCGCTGGATCCTGGACCAGGGCTTCGACGACATCGTCGATCACTACTTTCGCGGGGAGCTGATCGGGGCGGAACGGCTGCCCGAACGCGGTCCGCTGGTGCTGGCGGCGAACCACAGCGGCTCCTCGTTTCCCTGGGACGCGATGGCGCTCGATGCGCTGCTGTGGCGGCGGGACGGCCAGCGACCCGAGGCGCGCTTTCGCACCGTCTACGAGAAGATCCTCTCGCAGCACTGGTGGATGCGGCCGTTCGGCATCGACGACTTCTGGCGCCGCTGCGGGGGCGTCGACCTGACGTTCGACAACTTCGACCGCCTGCTCGCGCGCGGCGAACGCGTGTCCTACTACCCCGAAGGGGTGGCCGGGATCGGCAAGGGTTTCCAGAACCGCTACCGTCTACAGCCCTTCAGCACCAGCTTCCTGATCCTCGCGGCGCGCCACGGCGCCCCGATCTACCCGGTGCACGTGGTCAACGCCGAATGGGTCATCCCGTTCAACTTCACGCTGAAGCCGGTGGACTTGCTCATGTACAAGCTGTGGGGGGTGCCTTTCCTTCCGCTTCCCGGAGGCGTTGCCGCGATCCTGTTTCCCTGGATCTGGTACATCGCGCTGCCGGCCCGCATGGTGCTCGTCGTAGGCGAGCCGATCGACGCGGCGCGGCTCGCGCGCGACGAGGGCGTCACGGATTTCCGGCGTCCGGATCGAGCCGCGATGAAACGGGTTGCCGAACGCGTGCGACGGCGCTGGCAGGTCGACCTCGACGAGAACGTCCGCCGCTACGGTCGGCAGCCCTACCACTTGCCCTCGCTGGCCCGGGCGTTCGGGCGAACACGGCGCGCCGGGAGGTTCCACCGCGTGTTGCCGACCAACTGGGCCTACTGGTTCTGCCGGCTCGACCGAGACCGCCGACGGGAGCCCGCACGCAACCGCCTGCACGCCGTGCTGCGCGACTGGGATCTCCTGGGCTTCTATCTACCGCTGGGCTGGCCCCTGCTCAGCCTGGCTCGCGCCCTGCGCCGCCCGCCCTACGGGTATCGAGGGCTCGACGACGCGACCCGGCGCCGGGTCCAGGGCTGCTACCTGTGGCGCCTGCCCTGATCCGCCAACACCTCCTCCAGGCGTGAGAGCGTGCGGTCAAGCCGCTCGGTGACCCCGGACTGCGGCTCGCCGGGCAGACCCAGCGACGTTCCCAGATCGTTGTCCCGCCGCAACGCCTCGACGTTCAGACGGACGCCGTGGCGGGCCAGGATCGGTTCGAGCTCCTCGCGTCGCCGCAGCAACTGCTCGCGCGTCGAGCGGTAGGCGTGCTGCGCGACGGTTCGACGATCCGAGAACTTGAAGATGTTGGTGAAGAACATGCGGTAGTCGGCCTTGGACGGCTCGAACAGGATCACGTCGGCCTCCGGATACCGTTGCTCGTACGATGCCATGCCGGTGGCCAGTCGCGAGTGCACGAGCAGCCGGAACGTCTGCGACAACACGGTCGGCAGTCCCCGGTTCTGCAAACGGCCCCGGCGCATCACCCCGGCCTCCACCGAGTCCCGCGTGTCCACCGGAACGATCGGGTTGAGGCAGATCACCAGCTCGGCGCCGGCATCGAGAGCCACGGAGGCGTGCACCGTCTTGAGCAGCACTCCGTCGACGTAGTCCCGGCCCTCGATCTCCACCGGCGAGTACAACCCGGGGAGCGCCGAGCTGGCCTGCACCGCCTTCGAGATCGGCACGTGGTCCATGCCGTCGGACCCGAATCTCACCGCCTCGCCCGAGTCGAGGTCGACCGCGACGACGGTCAGATCGGCGGGCAGCTCGCGGAAGTCGTCGGTGCGTCCCTCGGTGTTGAAGATCCGCTCGAGATAGGCGTGGACCGGTTCGTTGTCGAACATGCCGACGGGCAGCGCACGCGTCAGCCGTGTCATCGCATCGAGCAGACTCTGGTCCCGCGGGTTGGCTGCGTAGTCGCGCAGCGCCTCGAGGGCGAGGCGTGGCGTGGCCAGGCTGCGCCCGAGCATCTCGTGGATCGCCGGTGTCAGGAAGGTCTCCGATCGGAACGGCAGGCGGCCCTCCTCGTCCTCGAGCGTTCCGCGGCACAGACGCTCGCTGGTCATGCGGTTGGCCAGGCACGCGGCGACGAACGAGCCCGCACTGACTCCCACGTAGGCCTGGAGGCGGTGGGCCTCGAAGCCGTCGAGCGCCTCGTCCAGCGCGCGGAGCGCGCCGATCTCGTAGACGGCGCCCTCGGGGCCGCCGCCGGCCAGGGCCAGTCCGATGCGGGGCCGTGCCTGTTGCCGCGTGCGATCGCTCATGACCCGATGGTCGTGCCTCCCTTGCGGACGTTTACTTCGCGATCAGCTCGTCGACCTTCTTGGTCAGCGCCTCGACGCGGCTGGACAGCTCCTGGATCTCGTCACGACTCGGCGCGCCGGCGCGGTGCAGCGTCGACTTCACCGTACTGTTCACCTGCCGTTCCACGCGCTGCCCGAACTCCTTGGCCTCGCGGGATGCGCGGGCGAAGAGTTTCTTCTCGTCCTTCTCGAACTCTTCTCCCTTGTCCACCAGGTCGTCGAAGACCTTGCGTGCCTGCTGCTCGGTCGTCGCGACGAGCCCGAGGCCCGCGAGGAAGACGTTGCGGCCGGTCTTCATCAGGTCTTCACCCAGCTTCTTGCTGCCGTCCAGGAAGTCTTCCGTCTTGGTGCTTGCCTTTGCCTGTGCCTGTGCCATTCTGCTCACTCCTTGTTCGTCCGCGCGGCGGCGCGGGGGGATGATGGATTCTCGTCTGCGGTAGGAACCGAAGCTCCGTCTTCCGATTCGAGCCGTCTCAGTGCCGACTCGAGCTCCTCGAGACGCTCGCGCAGCGCGTCGGTCTCGTTACGGATATCGCGGACCGGTCCGATGCGGTCGACTCCGGCCCGTATCAGCCGGTCGACGCCGTGGTTCAGCTGGCTCACGCCGCTGGAGACCAGCTCGCCGCCCTGCCGTATCAGTGCGTGCAGGATCTCCGCCGGCGGCAGCGCGGTGCCGCGACGACCCTCCTCGAGGATCACCTGCGTCAGCGTCTGGGCCGTGACGTCGTCGTCCGTGTCGTTGTCGACGACGCGGATCTCCTGGCCGTCGCGGACCCACGCGCCGAGCTCCTCGAGCGAGACGTAGCGGCTCTCCTCGGTGTCGTAGAGCTTGCGGCTTCCGTAGCGTTTGATCAGGCGCACCATGGGCACCTCCGACCCTCTTGCCGCAATGCGGCATTGCTGACCCTATTTATAACGCAATGCGGCAAGATTTGCCACGAGTTTCGACGCAATGCGGCAAGCTGTTGACCGGAAAGGACTTAGATGGAGTCGGCCCGGGAAACCGGGGTGCCGACCAGGTGACCGCCGATCTCCTCCAGCGCGTCGAGGCCGGTGGGCGCGTCGGGCAGGAGCTCGATCGTGCACAGCGGCGTGCCGGGCAGCAGGGATCGCAGCTCGGCGAGCCCGCGGCGGTCCCGCTCGCCCAGCCAGTGCAGCAGCCGCCGTGCTTCGTCGGCGGGAGTGATCGCTCCCCCGGGCGGGTCGGGGCGGGCACAAACCGGGTGCACGCGGTTGACCACCAACGGGCCCAACCGGTAGCCGGCCTCGCTCAGCCGCCGCGCGAAGAACATGGTGTCGGGGATGCGCTCGCCTCCCGGGCCGGACACCAGCAGGAACAGGGTCCGTCGCGACCGCAGCAGTTCCTGCACTTCCACCGCTCGCTCGCGGAAGCCGTCGTACAGGGGTCCGAACGCCTGAAAGAACTCGGCCATGTCGCGCAGCAGCCCGAGCCCGACGACACGGTCGAGAAAGGATTCGACACTTTTTCCCACGACGGGCACCCAGGACGAAGCGCGCAGCCTACCCTGCTCGTCGAACCACGGGCGGAGGGCCACGCGAAGCGCTCCGCTGTCGAGGAACGAAACGATGCGTTGCGGCGCCTCGAGAAAATCGAGCGCCTGCCGCGTCGGAGGCGTGTCCAGCACGACGAGGCCGTGGCGCCCCGTGCCCGCGACCTCGAACAGCCGCTCCACGGCCATGTACTCGAGCACCCCGGCGAGGTTGCCGGCCAGATGCTCGTAGAACCGGTTGGTCAGGATGCGTTGCGCCGATGCCTCGTCCGGCGAGTAGCGTCGCACCAGCCGGTCGAAGGTCTTCCGCGCGTCGAGCAGGCTGGCGTGCAGCCGCCCGGGAGTTCCGGCCGCCACCTCGACCTCGCGCTCGCGCGCTTCGTCGCCGACACCCAGCGCATCCTTGAGACGCAGCGACGGGTCGAAGGTCATCACCAGCGTGTCGCGTCCGGTCCGCGCCGCCGCCAGGCCGAGCCCCGCCGCCAGCGTCGTCTTTCCCACGCCGCCGGAGCCGACGACGACGACCAGCGTCTCTTGCTCGAGGTTCAACTCCATGCATGCTCCACGAGCTTGCCGGCGAGCGTGTCGCCGAGGGTCTCGGCCAGCTCGCAGCCCGAATCGAGCGGCAGCAGCGGAAGCTCGACACGCGGGCCGGGCCACGCCGCGTCGAGCCGGCGAAGCTCGCGCTCGTTGACCCGTCGACGGCGACGCCACAGCTGGAGCGCCGGCGCGGTCGCACTCTGCTCGTCGTCGCTCACCGGCCCGGGGTACAGACCGTTGACGATCACCAGCTCGGGCGATCGCGCGAGCCGTGCCGACAAGGACTCGATCAGCTCGACAGCCTCCTGCAACGGCATCTCTTCGGCTGCCGTGGCGAGCACGATCCCGCAGCGCTGCGGGTCCGCCACGAACGACGCCACCTCGGCACCCATGCGGCCGAACGGACCGTCGTGAATCACGTCCGCGACCAGCTGAGGCGCGGTCAGCAGCGAGACACCGTGACCGGTCGCCGGCGCGTCGAGCACGACGACGTCGACGGACGGGGCCTTGCTGCCGGCTCGTCCCCGGACCACGCGCAGCGCGTGCGCGAGCGCCGCCACCTCCTTGAGGCCCGGGGCCGCTTCGGCGAAGTGCCGGTAGATCGGGCTGGCCAGCACGCGCCGCGAGAGCAGCTCGAGGTGCAGCTGCTCCCGCACCACCTCGTCGAGGACACTCGCGAGGCCCAGATTCTGCACGTGAAGCAGGTCGTCGACGCGCTGGAACTCACCGCCGGACGGCTCCACGTCGAGCAGGCGGAACAGGCTCTCGCGGGGGTCGATCTCGAGCAGCAGCGTGTGCCTGCCACGGCGCGCCAGCAGCCGGCCCAGGGCGGCGGTCAACGTGCTCTTGCCCACGCCGCCCTTCCCGGTGACCACGATCAGCTCCAGACCGGCCAGCCGATCGAGCAGGTTCATGACTCACCTGCCTTGCCGATGAAGTCATCCATCGAGCGGTACACGCCGAACCCGCGCCCGACCAGACGATCGAACACCCGCGTCGGAAGCAGGCCGCGCAGCAGCGGCAACGTGTGCACGATGTGCGGCATGCGCACGAGGATCCGTCCTGCCTGGACCGCGCGAATGATCCGGTCGACCGCCGCATCCGGCTTCAGGATCGGGGCGAAGAGCGGCGCCTTCGCGCCGGCGAACATCCCGGTATCGATGTAGCCCGGACAGACGGTGGTCACGCGCAGACCGGCGCCGAGACTCTCGAGCTCGAGCCGCAGCGACTCGGACCAGCCCAGCACGGCCCACTTGCTCGCCGTGTAGACCGACATGTTGGGATGCGGGGTCAGGGCCACCGCGGACGCGATGTTGACCACGTGTCCGGCGCGGCGCTCGATCATCGCCGGAAGGAAAGCCCGCGCCACGTGCATGGCGCCCAGGACGTTGACCCGCACGCTGCGCTCGATCTCCGCGGTCGAGTGGAGGTCGAAGCGCTTGCCCACGACGACGCCCGCGTTGTTGAACAGCAGCTCGACGGGCCCGTCTCGATCGAGCGTCTCGCGCGCCGCCGCGGCGATCGCCTCGTGGCTGGACACGTCGACGACGGTGGTGCTTACGCTTGCCCCGGCCGCGCGCAGCTCCTCGGCCGTGGCGTGCAACGCGCGCTCATCGATGTCCCAGAGAACCAGGCGGCCCGCCTGTTCCCCGTGGCAACGCCGGGCGATGAGCTTGCCCATTCCGGCGCCGCCGCCCGTGATGAGGACCGTTTTGCCCTTGATGCGGGTCATCGACTGGCTCCCGTGGGGTCACGGTATCCCGGCAGTCCGGTCCATGCAACGCGGACCGGCTTTTCACCGCGGGCCGACGGGTGTAATTTCGTGATCAGGGGCCGGGGAGGCCCGGAAAGCGAGGATCGATCATGCCTGAACAAAAGATCGGCGTCATCACGCACTACTTCGGGAAGATCGGCGTTGCCGTCTTGGAACTCACGGAAGGTGAGCTGAGTGTCGGGGACACGATCCACGTCAAGGGACACACCTCCGACTTCACGCAAACCGTCGAATCCATGCAAGTCGAGCACCAGTCGCTTCAGGGCGCGCGCTCGGGCGACTCGGTCGGACTGAAGGTCGCGGAGCACGCGCGCGAGCACGACGAAGTCTTCAAGGTGACGGCGAGCTGACAACGAGGAACCTCGCCCGATGCGTGATCCCGACTGTGTCGAGTTCCTGCAGTGGGCCTTGCCGAGAATGCGCATGCGCTGGCCCGGCTTCCGTCGCGTACGACGTCAGGTGTGCAAGAGAATCGCGCGCCGTCTGCGCGAGCTCGGCTGCCGGGATCTCGATGATTACAGGGCGCTGCTGAACACCGACGCGGCTGAGTGGAGTCAGCTCGATTCCCTTTGCCGCATCACGATCTCCCGTTTCTACCGCGATCGTGCCGTGTGGGATCACATGGGCGACGTTGTGCTACCGGAGCTGACCGATCTCGCGCGGCGACGCGGCGACGCGGAGCTGCGGTGCTGGAGCGTGGGCTGCGGCTCCGGAGAGGAACCTTACACCGTGGCGATCGTCTGGCGGTCGAAAGCTCGAGCCGCGGAGCCGTTTCCGCTGAGCATCCTGGCCGTTGACGCGGATGCGAAGCTCCTTGGTCGGGCACGCCGCGGTGTGTACGACGAACCGAGCCTGCGAGACCTTCCCGACGAGCGGCGCGGCTGTTTCGTTGCAGAGGGCTCACGCTATCGCATCGATCGGGTGTACCGCGAGCCGGTCACGTTCGTACGGCAGGACGTCCGGGTCGAGCTTCCAAACGACAGGTTCCACTTGGTGCTATGTCGCAATCTGGTCTTCACTTACTACGACGAGGCGCTGCAGCGTCTGCTGTTGGCTCAACTGGCGCGACGCCTGGTCCCCGGCGGGGCCCTGGTCATCGGGATCCACGAGAGCCTGCCGGCGCAACAGGCCTCAATGTTCGCTGGAAGCGCGTCGCTCGGTATCTACGTGCGGGAAACGGCAACCGCGGGCAAGACGTGACCCGACGACCACCTCGTGGAGCTTGGATCAGGTCGGAGCAGCGGTGCCTACCAGTTCCCTCGAAACCCGATAGCAACCCAGCGAGAGACGCGGGCCTCGAAGCCGATCTCGAAACCGAGCCCGCTCTCGAACCCCACACCGGTGCCACCGACGGGGATGGAGATCCCGCAGCCGCCCTTGCCCCCCTGAGCGCATGCCGACAAGCCCAGGTCGACGCGGCCGATCCACCGCGGCACAGGGTTTTCGCCGGACGCGGCGAAAGACGACGACGATACGATCGCGGCCAGGACCAAGAACAGGCGCATGGGTTTGCCTCGCCAGACGATGTCACCCGTTCTTGCTGCGCTCAGAAGTTGGCGGTGTTGCACTGATTGTCTCGCCAGACGTTGCCGATTCCCGTGCCATCGTCGAACAGATCGAAGAGCGCACTCCCGAACACCACGTTGTCCTTCGCCAGATTGTCGTCGGTCGTATCCAAGGACCAGTACAACATGCCGATTCCGTATCGCCCGCTCAAGAAGACCCTATTGTCCACGACCAGGTTGCGATTCCCACGGATCGCGATCCCCTCTTCCCGACTGTCGTAGACGTCGTTGTCCTTGATCTCGTTGTCGTCACCTGCAATATTGATCCCGTCCTTCCACCTCGTGTGGGTCAGACCACTCGCCATCACCTGATTGTCCTTGACCACGTTGTCATTGGCGAACACGGTGATTCCCATGCCGCCGCTGGCAGTCACGACGTTGCCCACGAGTTCGTTGCCGGCCGACGCCTCGACCAGGACGAGGCCGCTTGCAGTGCTATCGGTTATACGATTCTCCCGAACCTTGTTGTCGTTCGCGCCGACGAGCACGATGCCGGTGCCGCAGAGGGATATTGTGTTGCCTACCACCGAGTTCGCAGCCGCTGCGGGATCCAGGACGATCCCGAGACCGCTCTGGGTCACTACGTTGTCGACGATTGAGTTTGCAGCCGCCGTGTCGGCCACAACGATGCCGACCCCAGCCGAATCTGACACCGTATTCGACTTGACCACATTGTCATGGGCGGCGAGGCCGACGACGATCCCGGCGCCGAAACCGCGAATCTCGAAACCCTGGATGGTGACGCCGCTCACACCCTCCTGCACGACCAATCCGGCACTCCCCCATGGGGGCGGGGGGGGCGGGGTAATGTCGGCGTCGAGAACCGCGTCGCCGGCAGCCCGCAAGGTGACTCGATCCGTGAAGATATTGATCCCCCCCGGGTAGACACCGTCGTGGACGAGGATGGTGTCCCCGACCACGGCATCGGCCAGAGCTGTCTCGATGTCGGGATAGGCTCCCGGCCGCTGTGCGCCGTCGTCATCGACGTGAAGGGGCGCTTTCGCCCATAGCGGCGTTCCTGCCAGAACAGCCGAGACCACCGCTAAGAGGATCACTGCCCGTTTCATAGTTCACCTCCGTTTCGTGTAGCTATTCCCGATCTTTGGCGCCCCGCCGATTCAGACTGGACCGGCGGAACCGTCATACACTCGATCCCGCAGGTCTCAGAAGATGTCGAGCCGTCGGGACAACGCCTCCTTGCCCCTGTAATCCGGAAGCAGCATCGGGCTCACGCCGTTCCCGTCGATCCCGGCCCGCTGCAGTTCGGCCGCGAAGCGATAGGCGTGGTCGAGGCTCAGGTCGCCCCGCGGGCATGCGCCGTCGAGCACCTCGCGCGCGGCGGCCCGGCCGGCCCGCCGGCCGAAGACGTTGTAGTCGAGCAGGGAGTTGCCCATGAGCCGGTTCTTGCCGTGGATGCCGCCGCTCACCTCGCCGGCGGCGTACAGGCCCGGCACCGACGTCCGTCCGTGGGGGTCGATCTCGACACCGCCGTTCTGGTAGTGCAGCGTCGGGAAGACGAGGATCGGCTGGGTCGTCATGTCGATCCCGAAGCGGGTGAACATCCGGTACATCGCGGCGAGGTTCTGCTCGATCGCGCCCTTGCCGTGGATCGTCTCGATCATCGGTGTGTCGAGCCACACGCCACGGAACCCGGTCAGCGTCTCGATGTGCTTTTCGCGTTCGTAGCACTCGCGGATGAACGCCGCGGCCTCGACGTCTCGCGGCTCGAGCGGGTACACGAACTGTTCGCCGTGACGGTTCAGCGGCTGCGCGCCCATCGCCCGCACCTTCTCGGTGATGAGCTGGCCGACGAGCTGCTCGGGGTAGGCGGCGCCGGTCGGGTGGTACTGGACGGAATCCATGTCGCGCAGGCGCGCCCCGGCCCGGTAGGCGATGACCAGCCCGTCGGCGGTCGCCCCGTAGTGGTTCGTCGTCGCGAAGCCCTGGATGTGCAACCGTCCGAATCCACCGGTCGCGAGCACCGTCGCGCGCGCGCGCACGACCGTGTAGCGCTCGGTCTCGACGTCCACGAGCACGGCGCCCGCGACCCGGCCGTCGGCGTCGATGAGCAGCTCGACGGCCGACACGAACTCGAGCACCGGAATGCCGATGTTGCGCGCCTCGTCGCGCAAGACCCGCATGAGCTCCATGCCGGTGTAGTCCTTCGCCGAGTGCATGCGCATGCGGCTGGTGCCGCCGCCGTGCTTGCGCAGCATCTCGCCGCTCGCGTCGCGGTCGTAGAGCACGCCGAGCGATTCGTGCCAGCGCAGGATCCCCGGCGCGTCCTCGACGAGCGCGCGGACGAGCTCCGGCTTGTTCGTGAAGTGACCGCCTCCGAAAGCATCGAGGAAGTGCTGCGACGGCGAGTCGGTCGGGCTCACGGCGGCCTGGATGCCGCCCTGGGCCATCATCGAGTTGGAGTCGCCGTGGCGCAGCTTGGTCGCGATCAGCAGCTCCTCCGGCGCGAGCCCCTCCTCGACGGCCCACAGCGCGGCGACCGTGGCGGCGCCGCCGCCGCCGAGGATCAGCACGCCGACGTCGCGGTCGACGACCGTGAGGTCGACGTTGCCCGCCGCGATCCGCGGGCGGGCCTCGAGCAGGTCGACCAGCTCGACCGGCGCGCGGTCGTCGCGGTTCGGGCCGATCGAGATCGGCCGCTTGCCCTCCGGCCGGTAGTCGGGGTGGTGGCGCTGCAGCAGCGCGTCCGCGTCGGCCTGCGGCAGCTTGGGAAACGTCTCTCCGAGGCGCGTCGCCCGGCTCCGCTCGACCTCGGCGATCGACGCCAGCATCGAGTCCGGATAACCGCTCATGCTGCCACCTCCTCGATCTCGCGCTGGGCGTAGAGCGCGGTCAGCTCCGGGACTCCGAGCCCGATCAATCGGTCCATCTCGCCGTGGTGCTCCCCGGCCTCGATCTCCGCGACGCGTGCGGACAGTTGTGGCGACGGCGCCACCGCATAGCGGCCGTGAACACGACGGGCGAGCTGGGCCACGTGGTAGTGGGGAATGTCGGCGGGGCAACGCACCGCGCACAGACCGCACTGCAGGCAGTCGAAGCTTTCCCGTGCGACGCCTTCGAGGTCGTCGCGCAACGCCAGCTGGATGTAGTCCATCACGGCGAGCTCCTGCGGGCAGGCTTTCGTGCAGGTGTTGCAGGCGACGCAGCGCGCGAGCTCCGGATAGTGGGCGGGCAGCAGCGTCTTCCGTCCGTCGGGCACGCCGTCCCACTCGATCGACTCGAGGTCGTAGGCGCCTCGGTTGGCCGGCACGAACGGTAGGCCGGCGAGGAACATGCCGTCCTCGACCGTCGCCTGGCAGGCGAGCGCGGGGCGCAGCTTGTAGTCGCCGGCGCGGCGGTACAGGGTCGAGCAGGCGCCGCAGAACCCACCGCGGCAGCCGACGCCCCGCACCAGCCGGAACCCGGCATACTCCATCGCCTTCATGATGGTCAGGCCGAACGGAACCTCGACGGCGCGGCCGAGGACGTGGATCCGCACCGGGGCTTCGCCAATGTCTGCTCGTTCAGGCATCTCCATCACCTCCTCGATCATCGCGCTCGAAGCCGTGGCGGTGCCCGCGCTCGAACGCCTCGAGGTTGCGGTCGAGCACGCGCGCCGGCACCCCGCCGCGGACCGCATCGCGCAGGCTCTCCGCGCTGACGATGTCGTCCGCCACCGCCGCGAGGAAACCGAGCATGACGACGTTGGCGGCAATCTTGACGCCGAGCTCCTCCGCAATACGGGTCGCCGGTATGGTCAGGACCTCGGCCCCCTCGGGTAGGTCGTGGGGCTCGACGAGATCACTGTCGATCACGACGCGGGCGTCCGCCGCGATCTTGGGAGCGTACTTGTCGAACGCGGCCTGATACATCGCGACGAGGATGTCGGGCAGAGCGACGAACGGCTCGTCGATCGGCTCGTCGGAGACGACGATGTTCGCGGCCGAGGCGCCACCGCGGCTCTCCGGGCCGTACTCCTGCGTGAACACCGCCTCGTTGCCGTCGCCGACCGCGACCGCCTTGCCCAGCATGTAGCCGGCGCGGGCGATGCCTTGACCGCCAAAGCCCGCCAGCCGGATTTCCGTCCGCATCATGGCGTCCCTCCCCTGGCACGTTGCCGCAACTCATCCAGCATCTCGTTGTAGGTCGGCCGCTCGATGTCGACGAACTTGCCGCAGATGATCTTCTGGCTGTCCTCGATCGGGACGTCTCGAGTGTCGGCGCCGTGGCGTATTTCGCACCCCTCGACGATCGCCCGCGCCATTTCCGCATCGTCGAGGTGCTGGCGCCGGCCGTAGTTGACCGGGCACGGAGCGATAATCTCGATGAAGGTGAAGCCGCGCTTGCCGAACGCCTCCTCGACCGACCAGCGGATCCGGCGCACGTCCATGGAGATCCAGCGCGCGACGTAGACGGCGCCACACGAGGCGGCGAGGTCGACCAAGTTGAACGGGTGTTCGTGACAGCCGTGCGGTGAGGTGACGGTCCACGCCCCGACGGGTGTCGTCGGTCCCACCTGGCCTCCGGTCATCCCGTAGTTGAAGTTGTTGATGCAGAGGACGCGGATGTCGATGTTGCGGCGGGCGGCGTGGATCAGGTGGTTGCCGCCGATCGCGGCGAGGTCGCCGTCTCCGCTGACGACCACGACCTCCAGTTCCGGCCGCGCCAGCTTGAGCCCGGTCGCGAAGGGAATCGGCCGGCCGTGGGTGGTGTGGAAGCTGTCGACGTCGAGGTAGCCGGCGACGCGACCGGAACAGCCGATGCCGGACACGATGGCCAGCCGCTCCGGTGGGATCCCGACGCCCTTGACCGCCTCGAGGAACGACGACAGGATCGAGCCGATGCCGCAGCCCGGGCACCAGATGTGCGGGATGCGTCCCTCGCGCAACAGCCCGTCGAACGGGTGCTGCTCGGGTGCTTCGAGTTCAGGGGTCGTGTTCATCAGGCAGCCTCCTCGATCGCGTGAAGCAGGGCATCGCGCGAGTGGTAGTGCCCGCCGGCGTGGCTGACGGGGATGACCCGGGTGCGGCCGGCCGCGTAGCGTTCCACCTCGCGAACCATCTGACCGAGGTTGATCTCGGGAACGACGAGGGCGCGGGCGCGCTCCGCGAGACGCGCGATACGCTCGCCCGGGAACGGCCACGCTACCTTGAGCCGCAACATGCCGACGTCGAGGCCGCGCGCGCGGGCGCGGCGGACGGCTCCCTGACTGACCCGCGCGGCGATGCCGTAGGCGATGACGATGACGCCGGCGTCCTCCACGCCGTCCTCTTCGCAGTCGTCGAGCTCGTCGGCGCGACTCTCGATCTTGTGGACCAGCCGCCGCACGAGCCGATCCTGAGCCTCGGCATTCATCGCCGGGTAGCCGCGCTCGTCATGGGTCAGTCCGGTGACGTTGACGTGATAGCCCTGGCCGGCGCAGGCCATCGGGGGAATGCCGTCATCCGCCGGCGCGTAGCTCGGCTGCTCGCCGGGCGGCCGCGTCGGCGGACGGCGCTCGACCAGCTCGATCCGGTCGGCGGGCGGGATCACGACGCGCTCGACCATGTGGCCGACGACCTCGTCCGACATCACGAGCACCGGTGTGCGGAAGGTTTCCGCCAGGTTGAACGCACGAAGGGTCATTTCGAACAGCTCCTGCGGCGACGCGGGAGTGAGCGCGATCATCGCGTAGTCGCCGTGGCTGCCCCAGCGTGCCTGCATCATGTCCGCCTGGCCGACGAGGGTCGGTAGGCCGGTCGAGGGGCCGCCGCGCTGGATGTTGACGAGCACCATCGGTGTTTCGGTCATGAAGGCGAAGCCGATGTGCTCCTGCATGAGGCTGAACCCCGGCCCGGAGGTCGCGGTCATCGCCTTCTCCCCGCCCCACGACGCACCGGCGATCGCGATGCTCGACGCGATCTCGTCCTCCATCTGGATGTAGGTGCCGCCGAGCTTGGGCAGGCGGTCGGACATGCGCTCGGCGACCTCGGTCGACGGCGTGATCGGGTAGCCGGCGAAGAACCGGCACCCGGCCGCGATCGCCCCCTCCGCGCAGGCGATGTTGCCGCTCATGAAGTGGATTCCGGACAGAACACCGCTCGTCATGGTTCCACCTCCGTCTCGATGACGATCGCGAAGTCGGGACACACGGACTGGCAGTAGCCGCAGGCGACGCAGTCGCCGTCGCGGCCGGCCGTCACCACCGGGTAGCGGAACCCCTTGGGGTTGAAGCCGGGGGACGGCTCGAGCATCTCGACCGGACAGTAGACGATGCACAGCTCGCAGCCCTTGCAGCGGTCGGCGAGTACGCGCACCCGGCCGTGCGGAACCGGCCAGCGGTCGAGGTCGAGTGGCGTACGCCAGTATTCCCGAGCGTTCATGCAAACGCCTCCGGTAACGCGAGGAGCTGTTGTTGCGAGAACACGGGACCATCGGTGCAGACGAACTGCGGCCCGAGGTTGCAGCGGCCGCAGAGGCCGATACCGCACTTCATGCGGCGCTCGAGGGTCGTGTAGATCTGCTCGGGTCGGAAGCCCAGACGCTCCAGGGATTGCACCGCGAGCCCGATCATGACGGGAGGACCGCAGGTGACGGCGATCGTGTCCCCGCACGACGGCGAGACCGCGTCCACCACTTGCGGCACGAATCCGGTGAAGCGGAACTGGCCCGGCGCGACCTCGGTCGTTACGGGGTCGTCCAGCGCGACGCGTGGCCAGCCTTCGCGGGCGTCCTCATCGAGCGGTCCGTCGTCGCCCATCTTCCAGTCGATCGTGAGGTAGACGTCGAGGTCCGTGCTCGCCGCCTGGGCCTCGAGCTCGTCCCGGTAGATCATCGCCTCCGGCGAGCGGGCGCCATGGAACACCTGGATGCGGCCGTAGTCGTCGCGATGCGCGAGCACGTGGTGCAGCAGCGACCGCAGGGGTGCCTGCCCGATCCCGCCCCCGATCAACACGAAGTTGGAGCCGTGCCAGCCGGCGACCGGGAAACCGTTGCCGTAGGGGCCCCGCAGGCCGACGATCTCCCCCTCCTCGAGGGCATGCAGGGCGGAGGTGACGCGCCCCACACGCATCACGCTCAGCTCGAGCCGGTCGCCGTCCTCCGCCGCCGAGGCGATCGAGAGGAAGATCTCGCCGACCCCGATCACGCTGAGCTCCACGCACTGCCCCGGCAAGAAGTCGAACGGAGCGGTCGGCTCATCGGCCCAGGCCAGCCGGAACGTGCGCACCGGCCGCGGGCCGCCGCACTCGTCGCGGATCGACTCGATCCGGGCCCGGCGCGGAACGTAGGGGTTCGCCATCCGCGTCATGCCGCACCTCCGCTCTCGACGACCCGTTCGACGAGGTCGATCAGGTCGACTCCCGATGGGCAGTGGGTGATGCAGCGCCCACATCCGACGCAGGCCGGTTGCCCGTCGTGGGCACCCCAGCGGAACTTGTCGTAGAAGCGGTTGCGCCAGCGCATCCCCCGGCGCGGTCGCGGGTTGTGGCCGCCGGCCTCCTGCGTGTACTCGCGGAACATGCAGGAGTCCCACACGCGAACACGGAGGCCACGATCGCCCCGGACCTCGTCCTGGACGTCGAAGCAACGGCAGGTCGGACACAGGAAGGTGCAGGCGCCGCAACCGATGCAGGCCGCGGCGAGGTCGTCCCAGAGCTCGTCGTCGAAGGCGCGCTCGAGCACCGCGTCGAGCGGTTCGAGGTCGACATGGCGAGGCACGCGGCCGCGCGCCTCCTCGTGGGCCTCCCGGCAACGCTGATCGGTCTCGGGGTTTGCCGGGGTGAGCGGCGAGTCGACCGCGGCGGCGATCGCTCGCAGCCAGCCCTCGCCGCCGTCGGTCAGCGACTCGAGGTGGAGTGCGTCGCCGAGGTCGGTCGCGAGCACGTCGAGCCCGTCCGTCCCGTGGGGGTCGCCGCCGACACTGGTACAGAAGCAATCCGAACCGGGCCGGCCGCAGCCGATCCCGACAAGCACGCTGCCCTGCCGAGCCGAGGCGTAGGCGGGGTCGGTCCCGCACTTGCCGAGGAGCAGGGAGTCGAGCACACGGAAGCCGCGACCGTCGCACGGACGCACCCCGAACAGCACCTTCGTCGCCGCCTCCGGCGGCAGCTCGTCGATCGAGAAGTCGCCGCGGCGCAACTCGAACGCGAAGAGCGGCGCCGTCTGGGCGAACAGCACTTCCTTGGGGGGACGCCGGGCCGACGAGCCATTGAGCATCAGCCCGTCGTGCGGCACTGGATCTTCGGCGTTCAGGGGTACGAAGCGCCCGCCGCCGCCGTCGAGGACGGGGACGTGGAGCTCGTCCCGTCGGGCCGCGATCGCGAGCAGCCGGCCGACGTCCTCTCTGGCGATCACGGCTTTCATCGTCCCTGTTCCTCGAAGTCGGTCCCCTCGGGATCGTTCGGATCGAAGACCGACATCGGATGCCGGCCTTCCGGGTCGAAACCGCTGCGGGCCCGGTACAGCTCGCGCATCTCCTGTTCCATCTTCCGGGCCAGGGTCAGGAGCGGCAGGTCGACCGGGCATGCCTGCTCGCACTCGCCGCAAGCGGTGCAGCGCCCCGAGAGATGGAGCACGCGAATGAGCTGGTACGCGGTGTTGTTCTTGAGGCTCACCGAGCGCGGAACCCACATCGGCCGCAGCCTGTCGAGGACACAGTCCTCGCAGTAGCAGAGCGGACAGGCGTCGCGACACGCGTAGCAGCGGATGCAGCGCTCGAACTGGTCGGCCCAGTAGTCCCAGCCCTCGTCCGAGGGCTCGGGGGCGCACTCCGCCTCGGCGGCGGAGGTCGGTGCGGCATCCGCGAGCGGGAAGGTGTGGTCGTGGAACAGGGGCTCGGAGATGTCGCAGCCGCTGCATCGATCCAACAGGAGCTCATTGCGGGGCACGCTCACGGGCTCCATGCCCTCCCCCTCGATGACGAACGTGTCCCCCTCCTCGCGGACTTCCGGGAATCCCCGCAGCTCCGGCAGGCGTTCCCGCAGCTTTCGCGAGTCGATCACGCCGCGGCAGCCTCCGAGGCCGACGACGTGCAGCTCGTCGCGCTCGATCGCGCGCTCGGAGAGCAGCTGGTTGAGCATGCGCGTCTCGCACGGGCGCGCGAGCACCGCGACGGGCCGACGCGCGTCGTCCCGGCGGGCCTCCTCCGAGGTCAAGTGCACGAGCACGTTGGCGCAGGCGAGCGGGGACAGCTCGAACCGATCCACCGCCTCCGGCGTGCGCGCGAGATGCGCCGTGCCGCGCGGTCCGCAGCCGGCCGCCGGTCCGAGCACGCAGCGAACCTGGCCCGAAGAGAGCAGGTCGCGCAGGTGCCGGTCGAGAGCCGCCGGTACGCTCATGAGGCCCTCCTCTCGAAACCGTGGAACGGCCCGAGCGCCTTGATGTCCCGCACGACATCGTCGATCACCCTGGCGAACCTGCGCCCCTCCGCGCCGCTGACCCAGGTGAGCCGGACCCGCCCGGGCTCGACGCCGACGAACTCGAGCAGGCGGCGCATCACCGTGACGCGCCGCTCGGCGATGCGGTTCCCGCAGACGTAATGGCAGTCGCCGTGGTGGCAACCGGAGACGAGGACGCCGTCGGCGCCCTGCAGCAGGCACTGCAGCACGTAGCCGGGGTCGACCCGTCCGGAGCACATGACCCGGATCACCCGCACGTTGGCCGGGTAGGTCAAGCGTTGGGTCCCGGCGAGGTCGGCACCGGCGTACGAGCACCAGTTGCAGAGGAAGGCCACGATCGTCGGCTCGAATTCGGCCTGGGCTCGTTCGTCGGTCGGGCTCAACATGACAGCGACCTGATCTGGGCGAGGATCTGCTCGTCCCGGAATCCTTGCGGGCCGAGCGCGCCGGGAAAGCACGCGGGGGCGCAGGCGCCGCAACCGCGGCACAGGGTTTCATGGATCTTGGCCGTCCCCTCGAGGAGCTCGATCGCGTCGTAGGGGCAGACGCTGACGCAGAAGCCGCAGCCGCGGCACAGCTCCTCCGTCACGGCCGCGATCGTCGGCTCCTGGACCAGCTCGTCCTGGCTGAACAGGGACAGCACCTTGCTCGCGGCGCCGGACGCGTGCGCGGCCGTCTCGGCGATGTCGCGCGGGCTCTGCGCGACGCCGGCAAGGAACACCCCGCGCGTCTGGCTCTCGACCGGCTTGAGCTTGGGGTGAGCCTCGGCGAGGAAGCCGTCGATGTCGACGCCGACGCGCAGCTGTTGAAAGAGCTCGCCTGTGCCGGCGGCGGGCTGCAGCGCGGTGGCGAGCACGATCAGGTCGGCCCGGACCCGCAGCTGCTCGCCGAGCAGCGTGTCGACGCCCCAGACCTCGATCCCGCCGTTGCGTGGCACGAGCTTGGCGACCTTGCCGCGGATGTAGGTGATGCCGGCCTCCGCGCGCGCGCGCTCGACGAACTCCTCGTAGCCTTTGCCGCCGGCGCGGATGTCGATGTAGAACACGTAGGCGTCGCCGTCGGGGATCGCGTGGCGGTAGAGCAGGGCCTGCTTGGCCGTGTACATGCAGCAGATCTTCGAGCAGTAGGGTTTGCCCCGCTCGGGGTCGCGGGAGCCGGCACACTGCACGAACGCCACGGAACGCGGCACCTTGCCGTCGGACGGGCGCCGGATCTGGCCGCCCGTCGGCCCGGAGGCCGACAGCAGCCGCTCGAACATCAAGCTGTCGATGACGTCCGGGTGGCGGTCGTGGCCGTACTCGCCGAAGTGCGCGAGCGGCAGCGTGTCGAAGCCGGTGGCGCAGACGATCGCGCCGGCCTCGATGACCTCCTCGCTCGGCGGCTGGTCGAAGTCGATCGCGTTCGGCTCGCACGCGTTGCGGCACTTGTCGCACACGATCAGCGAGCCGTTGTTGAGGCAGCGTTCGCGGTCGATCGTGTAGCAGAACGGCACCGCCTGCGGGAACGGCAGGTAGATCGCCTTGCGCGCGCCGAGTCCGCGGTCGAACTCGTTGGGACCCACCTCGGGGCAAACCGGCACGCAGTCGCCGCAGCCGGTGCAGTCGGGCGTCACGAATCTCGGGTTGTGGCGGACCCGCACCCGGAAGTTACCGATACTCCCGTCGAGCCCGACCACCTCCGACAGTGTGTGGAGGGTGATGTTCGGGTGGCGGCTGGCCTCGACCATCTTCGGGGTGAGGATGCAGGAGCTGCAGTCGAGGGTCGGGAAGGTCTCGCTGAGCTGGGCCATGCGCCCGCCGATCGTGGGACCTTTCTCGACGAGGTGCACCGGATGGCCGCCCTCGGCGATGTCCAGGGCGGCCTGGATGCCGGCGATGCCGCCGCCGATGACGACCGCGGTCCGGTTGACGCCGACGGAGATGGGCTCGAGCGGCCGAGCGAGCCGCGCCTTCTCGACGCCGCTCCGCACGAGTGCGGCCGCCTTGTGCGTGGCGGCCTCGCGATCCTCGTGCACCCACGAGCACTGCTCGCGGATGTTCGAGATCTCGAGGCAGTAGGGGTTGATGCCGGCCTCGCCGGCGGCGCGCCGGAAGGTCGTCGTGTGCAGGGTCGGCGAGCAAGCCGCGACGACGACGGCGTCCAGCCGCTTCTCGCGGATGCGTTCCTCGATACGCTGCTGGCCCGGATCCGAGCAGAGGTAGATGTAGTCCTCGGCCCAGGCGACGCCGGGCAGCGCGGCGGCTTCCCGGGTGAGGGCTTCGACGTCCACCGTGCGGGCGATGTTCTTGCCGCAGTGACAGACGAACACCCCGACCCGCGCCGTCATGGCGAGGCCTCCTCGACGAGGCCCAGCGACCGCAGCAGCGGACGCGGGTCGACGCGGTGGCCGCCGTCGAGCCACCGCTCGGGGGGCACCCCGACGGCGAGAGCGACCAGCTGTGTGAAGTAGAGCACGGCGAGGCGGTCGTCCCCGTCCGCGTCGTCGCCGCGGTCGAGGTTGTGGAAACAGAGCGGGCACATCGTCGCCAGCACGTCGGCGCCGCCGGCCCGGGCCGAGTCGTGGATCGCTCGAACCCGGACGGCGACCGCCTCGGGCCGGTCGACGACGAGGTGGGCGCCGCAACACTCGACCCGCATGGGATCGCGGACGACCTCCGCGCCGAGCGCCTCCAGCAGCCGCTCCATCAGATCCGGGTCTTCCGCGTCATCGACCGCACCGCAAGCCGGGCGCAACAGGGTGCAGCCGTAGTACGGCGCAACCCTGAGCCCGGTCAGCGGCCGGACCACCCTCTCGGCCAGGGCCTCCTTGCCGAGGCGGTCGAGCAGGGTCAGGTAGTGCAACACCTCGACGCCGCCCTCGTAATCGCTCTCGCGGTCCATGAATTGGTTCATGGTGTCGAGGGCCGCGCCGTCTTCCCGGCTCAGCTCGTTGACCTGCCGCAGGCTGCTGTGGCACATGGCGCACATCGTGACCACCTCCCGGTGCCCCGAGTCCTGGACACGCGTCAGGTTGCGCAGGCTGGCGATGTGATGCATGCGGTCGCCGGCGGTCATCGAGAAGACGGTCCCGCAGCAGTTCCAGCGCTCGAGCTCGACGAGCTCGATCCCCAGCGCCGTGGCGGCCTCGCGGCCGGCCACCTCGCAGGGCCGCGCGCGGCTCTTGAGGCTGCAACCGGGGTAGTAGGCCACGGTCGTCATCCCGTCGCCTTTCTCATGTGAGCCACCAGCGCGATCTGCGGCAAGCTTCGGAGATGCTCGGGCGCGAGCTCCGACGGGCCGACGTGATCCTCCCCGGAGCGAAGCTCGAGCGTGCGCAACGCCTCCATGACCCTCGGCACGTCGATGCCCTTGGGGCAGCGCACCCCACAGGTGAGGCAACTGGCGCAGACCCACGGCGTCCGTAGTCCGTTGGTGGCGAGACGCCCGAGCTGCAGTCGTCGGATCAACTGGTTGGGGAGCGCGTCCATCCACGGCGCCATCGGACAGCCCGCAGAACAGCACCCGCACTGATAACAGGCGAGAATCGACTGCTGGCTGAGCTGCTCCACCAGCAATCGGAGTTGGCTGGAGTTGCGCCCGTCCCTCATGACGGCTCCCGGCTGGCGATCACCCCTCGGCCGCGCGCCTGATGCCTCGGTCGAGGACTAGACCCAAAGACACCCTCCTGGGGATTGGTTCACTACGCTGGAGTGCCGACCATCGCGACCACCTCATCGGCGGTCTTCTGTACGGATTCGACGGACTTCCGGAACTGCACCGATTCCTCTTCGGTCAGCTCCATCTGGATGATCTTCTCCATGCCCCGCCGCCCCAGAACCACGGGGACACCGATGAACAGATCCTTGACCCCGTATTCGCCTTGCAGCAAGGTGCTCGCCGCCATGATCTTCTTCTTGTCGAAGATGATCGCCTCGGCCATCTCCAGCGCACTCCAAGACGGGGACACGAAGGCCGAACCGACGCCCAACAGCTTGACGACCTCGCCTCCGGCCTTGCGCGTTCGCGCCTCGATTGCGTCCAGCCTCGCCGGCGACACGAACCTCTCGACGGGCATCCCGGCCACCCTGCACGCGGAGCGGATGGGAATCATGTCGTCACCGTGACCGCCCATGACCAGCGCCTCGACGTTCTCCACACTGACACCGGCCTCTTGCGCCACGAAGTAGCGGTAGCGCGCCGAGTCGAGGACGCCGGCCATCCCGAGCAGCCGCTCGCGCGGCGGGTTCAAGTTCATGTGCAGTCGGTAGACGATCGCGTCCAGCGGGTTGGCGACCGAGATGATCACCGCCTCCGGACAGAACTTCCGGATGCCCTCGCTCACCGCGTCGGTGATCTTCAGGTTCGTCTGCAGCAATTCCTCGCGTGTGGGGATCGTGCCGTCGGGACGCGTGGTTCGCGGGACACCTGCCGTGTTGATGACCATTTCGGCCCCGTCGATGACGTCGTATTCCTTGGAGCCGTGCAGCTCCACGTCGGACGAGATGATCGGCAGGCCTTCCGCGATGTCCAACGTCTTGCCCACGGCGAGATCGGGGCCCTTGACATCCACCAACGCGATGCTCTTGGCGAGTCGCCTTTGAGCAATGCCGACCGCAAGGAGGCCGCCGATGTTGCCTCCGCCAATCAAAGCAATCTTGTTCAACATGACGATCCTCCTGCGGCGCGTCACTCTTCACGAAGGCGCGTCCGTCTTTTTTTATTGGGGTGTTTCGGGCCGGCGGTTGCTCCGGCCGCGGGGCAAGGAACTCCCCCCGACTTTCGACAGAGCCAGTCTCCGACATCGGACCCATGACAGCTCGAGAGCCGCCAAAGTGCCGGTGCGCACTGCACGGAAGCTCGATCCAGATGGACGACCACCTGCGCCCGGCCTGGTACGGCTCCTTATGAAAAGAGCGTACACGGTTGGACGGGAAGCCGAGTATGAGGGGAAACCGAAGTCGCGTGACACGAGATAAGGGAAAACCGAATGCCCCTGTAAGCACGGCGGAGCCACTCGAAGCTCGACCGCCGGCGGCGGATCCCGCGGCAGACAAGCCGCTGGACCCTGCAGTTCGGCCGGTACAGGAAGCTACTCCACCGCATCCGTCTGTGAGCGACGACACGGCGACGACCCCCGCCGTGGTCGACATCGGCGGTCACGTCGCGGTCACCGCCACGAAGGACGGCCTCACACGCATCGGCCCCGCCAAGTGCAAGATCTGTCACAAGGTGCAATACGCCTCGTGGCTCGAAACCGCACACGGCAAACGCACGCCCCCGCTCGATTGCGAGGACTGTCACGGTCCCGGCAGCGAGTACAAGGGTCTCAAGGTGATGGAGGATCCCGAGCAGGCGCGAGCCGCCGGGCTCGTCACGCCGGATCAAGCGTTCTGCACGCAGTGCCACCGCTCGGGCCGGTCCGCCGATCTCATGCAGCAGGCTCACGAACACGAGCCCGAGGGAGCCGAAGGGCTCTAGCGGTAGCCACGGCATCGGGTACACCGCGAGCCGGTCGAATTCTTTCGGCAGGACGTCCGGGCCGAGCTGCCCGTCGAGACGTTTCACCTGGTGCCGTGTCGCAACCTGGTCTTTACCTACGACGACGTCCACGAAGGGCCTGCCGCGCCGCCGGTGTCGCTGACCGCCGAAGCCTGCCCCGGGTCTACGTTCGGAAGACAACGGCAGCGGACTCGGACTATGATCCCGAGCGATGACGCTGCTGTTCGTCTACATCGCCATCGCGCTGGGCGTCTCGTTCCTCTGCTCGATCCTCGAGGCCGTGCTGCTCAGCGTGACGCCCTCGCACGTCGCGCGGCTGGAGCACGAGCGGCCGGCGACCGGCCGGCGGCTGCGCCGGCTGAAGACGCACATCGACCGGCCGCTGGCGGCGATCCTCAGCTTGAACACGATCGCCCATACGGTCGGGGCCGCCGGCGTCGGTGCCGAGGCGCAGCGGCTGTGGGGGTCGGGCGTGCTGGCGGTCACCTCGGCCGTGCTGACGCTGCTGATCCTGTTCCTGTCGGAGATCATCCCCAAGACGCTCGGCGCGATCTTCTGGTCGCGGCTGACGGGGTTCGTCGCCGCCGTGCTCCCGCCGCTGATCGTCGTGCTGCTGCCGCTCGTCTGGCTCTCCGAGATGCTGACGCGGTTCATGAAGCGGGGGCACAAGGCCGACCGGTTGTCCCGCGAGGAGTTCGCCGCGCTCGCGCGGCTCGGCGCAGAACAGGGCGTCTTCGATGCGTCCGAGGTTCGCGTGCTCAGAGGCCTGCTGCGTTTTCGTTCGCTGAACGCGAGCGACGTGATGACTCCCAGGACCGTGGTCCACTCGCTGGACGAGGCGACGACGGTGCGCAACGCGGTCGCCGATCGGCGGTCGATGATCTTCTCGCGAATCCCGCTCTGGAAGGGCTCACCCGATCACGTCACCGGTTACGTGCTCAAGGATCAGCTGCTGCTCGAGGCGGCGCGCGACCGGCACGAGACGCCGGTTCGCGAGCTTTCGCGGCCGGCGCTCATGGTGCCCGCGACGTTGAGTCTGCCGGCGCTTTTCGAGCGCCTGCTCGACGAGCGGGAGCACATCGCGATCGTCCTCGACGAGTACGGCGGGCTCGACGGCGTCGTCACCATGGAGGACGTCGTGGAGACCCTGATCGGGCTCGAGATCGTCGACGAGATGGACTCCGTCGAGGACATGCGCGCCATGGCGCGGGCCAAGTGGGAGGCTCGCTCCGCACGGATACGCGACAGCGGCGGCGCGCTCTAGAGAGCCTTCAGCTTCTCGAGGCCGTCCCCGACCGCGGCGACGAAGGCGTCGATCTCCTCCTCGCCCATCGGCGTCGACAGCGTCGCGGAGCAGGTGTTGATCATCAGGAAGCCGGCGTCGAACAGGTGGTCGAGCATCACGGCCAGGCAACGATCTTCTTCTTTCGTACGGTAGGCCTCGCGGCGGTTTGCAGGGGGCTCGTTCTTGAAGTGCAGGCGGAAGAACGATCCGATACCGGTCACACACCCCGGGACCCCGGTGGCGGCGAGTGCCGCGCGGATCCCCTCGACGGCTCGGAGCGAGAGACTGTTCAACCGTTCAACGGCGTCGCGGTCGAACTTGCGCATCGCGGTCAGCCCGGCGGTCATCGTGATGGGGTTGGCGGAGAACGTCCCGGAGTGCGGGAACCGCGTGTCCGGCGCCAGCGGGTTCATGACCTCCATGACGTCGGCGCGGCCGGCGATGGCACCGACGGGGAAGCCGCCGCCGATGGCCTTACCCAGCGCGGTCAGGTCGGGTCGCACCTGGTAGCGCTCCTGGAAGCCTCCGTACTCCGTGCGAAACGTGATCACCTCGTCGAAGACGAGCAGCGCGCCATGGTCGACGGTCCACTCGCGCAGCGCCTGGACGTAGGCCGGGTCCGCCGGCACGAGCCCGACACGGTGCGGCATCGGATCCAGGATCACGCAGGCGATCTCGTCCTTGTGCTTGTCCAGGAGAGCGAGCGCTTTCTCGGGGTTGTTGAACGGGATGACGATGACGCTCTCCAGCACGCTGGTGGGAGTGCCGTAGGCCACGGGGACGCTCGACGGCGCGTCGGGATCGCCCCAGTTGGACGGGTTGGCCGTCTGACTCACCTCGGCGAAATCGTAGAGACCGTGGTACGCGCCCTCGACCTTGGCGATCTTCGGCCGCCCGGTGAACGCGCGCGCCGCCTTGAGCATGCCCATCACCGCCTCGGTGCCGGAGTTGACGAAGCGCAGCTGCTCGAGGCTCTCGCTGCGGCTGCACAGGTGCTCGGCGTACTCGACCTCGATCTCGGTCGCCATCGTGAAGGCGGAGCCACGCTGCATCTGTTCGGTCACGGCGGCGACGATGTCCGGGTCGGCATGCCCGTGAATCAAGGACGCCATGTTGTTGGCGAAGTCGAGCCGCTCCACACCCTCGATGTCGGTCACGCGGCAGCCGCTCGCGTGGGCGGCGTAGGAGGGGTGAGGTTTGCGCAGCACGGTGTTGCGGCTGACGCCGCCCGGCAACGTCTTGATCGCGCGGGCGTAAAGCTCGGCACTCCGCGAAGTGCCGCTCTTCGGGGTCGTGCTCATGGCTCTTTCGGCCGCGGGTCGTCCTCGATCCGCGCCAGCGGTGCTCCTGTCCTCTCCGCCACGTAGTCGTAGCTCACGCCGGGGGGGAGCTCGACGAGCTGGAATCCCGCTTCGGTCACGTCGACAACCGCGAGGTCGGTGTAGATCCGGTTGACGATGCCGAGGCCGGTGAGCGGGTAGGTGCACTCGGGAACCAGTTTCGGCTTTCCGTCACGGGTCACGTGTTTCGTGATGACGAAGATCTGCTTGACGCCCGCGACGAGATCCATCGCGCCGCCGACCGCCGGGATGGCGTCGGGAGCGCCGGTGGACCAGTTGGCGAGATCGCCGTGCTGCGACACCTGCAAGGCCCCCAGGACACAGAGATCGAGGTGGCCGCCGCGGATCATCGTGAAGCTGTCGGCGTGGTGGAAGTAGGCCGCGCCGGGGATCGCGGTGACGCGCTTCTTGCCGGCGTTGATCAGCTCGGGCTCGCCGCCGCCGGGCTCGGGCGACGGTCCCATCCCGAGCAGCCCGTTCTCGGTGTGGTAGATGAACTCGCGCCCTTCGGGGACGTGCGACGCCACCAGCTCGGGGATCCCGATCCCCAGGTTGACGTACGACCCGTCGGGGATGTCGCGCGCGGCGCGCTCGGCCATCTCGTCGCGTGTCAAACCGACGACCTTGGTCGTTTCGCTCATGGGTAGGAAGCCCCCTCGGCGACCAGGGCCGATTCCTGAAGCGGCTCGCACACCTCGACCACGCGGTCGACGAAGATACCCGGGGTGACGACGCACTCCGGGTCGATCCCGCCGAGAGGAACGATCTTCTCCGCCTGCACGATCGTGATGCGCCCCGCGGTCGCCATCAGCGGCGCGAAGTTACGCGCGGTCTTGTTGAATACGAGGTTCCCATGCTTGTCCGCCGAGCGGCACTTGATGATGCTGAAGTCGGCGACCAGACCGCGTTCCATGACGTAGTCGATGCCGTCGAAGACGCGCTTTTCCTTGCCCTCCTCGAGCGGCGTGCCGACCGAGGTCGGCGTGTAGAACGCCGGGATGCCGGCGCCGCCGGCGCGGATGCGCTCGGCGAGCGTGCCCTGCGGCACGAGCTCGAGCTCGACCTTCCCCGCGCGGTAGAGCTCGGGGAAGACGGTCGAGTTGGCCGTCCGCGGGTAGGAGCAGATCATCTTCGAGACCCGCCCGTTCTTGATCAGCGCGGCCAGGCCGACCTCGCCGCTGCCGGTGTTGTTGTTGACGACGGTGAGGTCCCTCGCGCCCTGATCGATCAGCGCGTGGATCAGCTCGATCGGGCTGCCCGCCTCGCCGAACCCGCCGATCATCACCGTGGCGCCGTCCGGGATGTCGGCGACCGCGGCGGCAGGGCTCTCGACGGTCTTGTCGATCATGGTCTAGTCCGCGGCGGTCGAGGCCTCGACCGCATGGTTGTGTTTCCGGACGTAATCGAAGAGACCGGCCTCGTCGAAGAGCACCCGATCCTCGTAGTCGTCGAACCAGATCGCCTCGGGGTTGCGGCCGACGATGCAGACCTTGCCGCGATCCGGGGCGTCCGCGGCGTTGCGCAGGATCTTGAAGATCAGCACGCCGTTCTCCGAGCCCGGAAGGCCGGGGATCGGCTCGTCGGTCACGGCGGCGACCTCGGTCTTGCCCTTGTAGTGCGTGATCGACAGACGCGCGTGCGTCTCGACTCCGGAAAGACCCTTCTGCGAGTCGTTGAGGATCTGCCAGGCGCGCTCGATCGGGACGTTGAACGCGCGGTAGGCGACGATGTCGCGACCGCAGAAGAAGTAGTGGTTCCCGACTCCCGCGCGATAGAGCGTCCGCTGCATGATGCGCAGCGCGTCGGGATCGTCGTTGATGCCGCTGATGATCGGCGCCTGGTTCTCGACGTTGATCCAGCCCCGGGAGACCACGCCGTCGAGCGCCTTCTTCGTGACCGCGTTCCACACGGGCGTGCCGTCGGGGTTCTCGAGGTACTTGCCGTCCTCGCCCTTGAGCAGGAACTCGTCCGGATGGTTGAAGTGGATCATCAGCCGGAAGCCGACGTCCGGCCACGTCTCGTGGAAGCGATCGAGCATGGCGAGAAACGCGTCGTCGAAGCGTTCCGGGTAGAAGGCCAGTTCCTTCGTGCCGAGGCGAATCGTCTCGACGCCGGCCTCGGCCAGCGCGGCGAACCAGGCGGCGATCTTGGAGTTGGGCAGCACCATCGGGTCGCCGCCGGAGAGCAGGATCTCGCGCAGCTTCTCGCGGCCGGTCTCCGGATGCAGCCCGCCGTTGGCCTCGACGATTTTGTTGTGTTTCTTGATGTGGTCGATGATCTCGGGGATTTGGGCCAGACCCTTCTTCGCAACGGTCCCGTCGATGCGCTCGACCTCCTTGCGCGCGATCAGCTCCTCGCGGTAGCAGAAGCGGCAGTGGGCCGAGCAGGTCGAGACGACGTACATCAGACCCATCTCGTACTTGTGCAGCAGCCCCTCGACCGGGCTGTAGTCCATCTGGTGGCCGGGATCCTCCGAGCCCTGGAGGTCGAGCGTCTCGTCGGGGCTCGCCTTGACCAACCGCTGCAGGAAGGGACTCTTCTTGGCCAAATCGAAGTAGTGGCGGGTGAGCTTCACCGGCATGCGGGCTTCGACGTCGCGCTCGGTGCCGCTGAGCGCCTGAAGCTCGGCGATCTCGGCCTCGGAGTAGAAGCCCTTCATGTCGTCGGGGGCGCTCTCGTTGAAGAACGGCCGCAGGCCGCTGATCATCTGTCGGTCGTAGCGGGGGCTCTCGACCGCTGCGAGAAACGCCTGTTCTTTTTCTGAAGGGTTGTACTCAGGGGCCATGCACACCTCGCCGCGGCTCGACCGTCCGCGAATGTAACAAACTGGATTTCTAATTCACCAGAATGTAACATAATGTACATCATGAATCCGGCCCAAACAAGCCAGCTAATTGCTGCGGTGGGCGACCGGTTGACGCCGACCGAGCGTCGCATTGCCCAGGCCGTGCTGGAAGAGCCCACGCTGCTTGCGTTTGGCACCGTTTCCGATCTCGCCGCGCGGGTGGGGACGAGCCGCCCATCGATCGTCCGGTTCGCCACGAAGCTCGGATTCGACGGCTACACCAGTCTCCAGACTCACGTCCGTCGCGGGTTGTCGGATCAGCTCGCCCGACCCAGCGATCGCATCCGCAACGAGCACGCCGGGCGCGAACGAGACGAGATCGCGGCGGGCATCGATTCGGTGTTCGAGGCGATCGACCAGGGACGCTTCGAGATCTTCTCGAAGCTGATCGTGAAGGCGAAGCGGGTCTGGGTGGCGACCGGCGAGACGTCACGTGCCGGCGGCTACGCCCTGCAGAGCGGCCTCACCATGGTCCGACCCGGCGTGCGCCTGGTGCGCGATCACAACATCGGGCGCGATCTCGCCGATGCCGGCCCGGACGACGTCGCCGTGCTGTTCGACTTCTTTCGCTACCGGCGCGCGACGGTCAAGGCGGCGGAAACGCTCGCCGCGGTCGGCACCACGATCATTGCCGTCACGGACGGTCCGCTGTCCCCGCTCGCCGCGCTGACCGAGCATTGGTGCCAGGTCATCGTCCCGGCGGTCGGCCCGTTCGACAGCTCGCTGCCCGCCGTCGCCGCCGCCGAGCTGCTCGTGGCTCAGGTCACGCGCGATCTCAAGGACGAGGCGCGAGACCGCATCGATCGCACCGAAGCGCTGTGGGAGTCCACGGGAACTTTCTGTCCCTGACGCCGCCACGGCCCGGAGGTCCGCCAGCGAGTTTCTGCAGTCTTCGACGGCCGCCTGGAGCCGTTCGGGGGCTTGAGACTTGCTTCAGCGCTTGACGAGCCTTGCATTGAGGAGTCGATTCAATCCGAAGAACAGCGAAAGCGCGATCGCCCACTGCGCCACGGTCGTCCCGAAGCTGTGGGTCCTGAAGGGGTTCCACCAGGCCCCGGTGTCATCGGCGATCGAACGGTAGAGCCACCACCCCAGGAGGACGACCAGTTGCAGCGGGACCATCCAGAAGACGAACCAGACGAAACGACGCCCGGCTTTCCAGCCGGGAGCGTCGTTGATGCGTTCAAGCAGCGTCTCCCGTCCGATGCTGCGCGCGGCAAGGGCGACGAACAGGCCGGAGATCGAAAGCCCGAGTCCCCAGACCCAGTCCTGGTTGAGGAAGAAAGCGGAAGACAACGCGCTGGGTAGACCCAGCGTGAAGACCCCGACGAACAGGAATCCGACGGCGCGACGACGCGGGAACCCGAAGTCCACCAGGTTGCGTGCACCGAGCTCGAGGACGGCGATCATCGAGCTGACGGCAGCGAGGGACAACGCCAGGAAGAAGAGCGGTTGGAACACCATCGTCCCGCCGGGCATGTCCTGGAAGACGCCGGGCAAGAACACGAACGTCATACCTGTGGAGGCGGGACCGGGCTGGGTCACCGCGGCGAGGGCCTGCTCGCGGGGCAGGACCGCGAAGACCGCCGGGATGATGGCGATCGCGGCCAGCAACGAAGCCGCGTTGTTGCCCACGCCGGTGGAGACCGAGAAATGAACGACGTTCTGGCGTCGTTGTGCGTAGGCGGCGTAGGTCAGGATGAAACCGGCACCGGCCCCGGTCGACCACGCGGACTGTGACAGGCCGTCGAGCCAGATCTTGTAGTCGAGCAGCCGGTCGAGGTCGAAGGAAAAGAGGAACTGCAGACCGTCCCCCGCCCCGGGAAGCGTCACGGCACGGATGCCGGCGACGATCAGGATCAGGAACAGCGAGGGAATCAGGATGCGATTCGCCCGCTCGATGCCGCGATGGATCCCGCGCGAGACGATCGAAACGCACAGGCAGAGCGTGAGGAACTGGAACAGGACCTGCTGATAAGGATCCGACGAAAAGGCGGCCCATACCTCCTCACCGCTCTTGTTCGAGAGTCCCCCGGTGAATGACAGCAGCAGGTATTTCAGGCACCAACCCGTGACGACGGCGTAGTAGAAACCGATCGCCATCGTGCAGAACCCGATCCATGCGCCGCGCCACGTATACCGGGGTCCGAGGATCGTGGCGAAGGTCCCGACGGTTCCTCGGCGTCCGGCCTTGCCCATCGCACTCTCGACGATCAGGAGCGGGATCGACCAGGTGGCGAGGAAGACAATCCATGGAACCAGGAACGTCCCGCCATACTCCGACAGGATGCGCGGGAAGCGCCAGATGTTCCCCGTGCCGATGGCCATCCCGAGCGCGGCAAGGATCAGTCCGTAACGCGAAGAAAAACGATCTCCCTCCGGGCGCAGGTCGTTGGCTTTCGGGCTCGACATCGGGATCGGCGGCGCGCGAGCGGCGGCTAGCGCAGGTCTCCGAGGAAGCAGCCGACCGCCTTCGTGCGGTCGTTTTCGATCGCGCGGCCTTCGAGCACCGCCTCCAGCGCCAGTACCAGGTCGCGGCGCGTCGGCTGCGGCCGCGACTTACCGAAGGCGACATACCGGTCGTCGATCCGGCCGCGGTAGACGAGCCTGCCCCGGGCATCGAACACGGCCGCTTCGGGCGTGATTTCGGCGCCGGCGCGCTCGACGAAGGCGTGCTCGGGGTCCTTCAATGCCCGGATGGGATAACCGTACTCCTCGAGGTGCGAGCGGATCGCGTCGTCCGTGGCTGCAGGGTCGGGGTAGATGAGCCAGAACGCGACACCGCGTTCGACGAAAGCGTCGTGGATTCTCATGAGCTCCGGCGCGTAGCGGTTGGAGATCGGGCAATCGACCCGGACGAACACCACGACGGTCGCCCGGACATCGGGATTCGCCGCGAGCGGCGCGATGCGCTTGCCGTCCGGCCCTTCCAGGCGGATCAGCGAGTCCCGATCCGCCTCCGCGGCGATACCGGCGGCGGCGAACACCACCGTGACGAACAGGATCCCGTGGATGACTCGATGCGACTTCATGGCTGCTCGTCCCGCAGGTTATCCCGGTAGCGTTGCATCTGCCGCCGAATGCGCTCCGCGAGCCCCCGATCCGATGCCTGCGAGGCCAGCTCCAGCGCGCGTCCCGCCGTCTCCAGGGCCTGGTCGACCTGCCCGTAGGTGGCGTGGGTGTCGGCCAGGATCATCAGCGTCTGGGCGTCACGACCGCCCGTTGCCCGGACGCGCTCCTGCGCCCGGGCCACCGCGGCGTCACGCTTGACCTGGAGCTGGAGCGCCTGCTGCAGGTTGAACCGCGCGTCCTCGAGGCCCGAGTCGATCTCCAGCGCGGCGCGGAAGTGCTCGATCGATTCGTCGAGTTGGCCGCGAAGGAACAACATGTTGGCCAGGTTGTTGTGCGCCTCGACCTGTCCCGGCAGCAGCTCCAACGAGCGCCGATAGCACTTCACGGCCTCGGCGTGCCGCTCCTGGTAATAGCGCAGGTTGCCCAGGTTGTTGTGGAGCTCGGCGGAATCCGGGTCGATGGACAAGGCGTACTCGTAGTGTTCCGCCGCCTCGCCGAAGTCCCCCTGTTGCTGGAGCAGATCGCCGAGGGCGCCGTGGGCCTCGGCGAAACTGGGTTGCAGCTCGATCGCCCGCTCGTAGTGTTGCCGCGCGGGACCGGCCTGCCCGCGCTGGACCATCAGCTTGCCCATGTTGAGATGCGCCGTCGCGAACCCTGGATTGAGCGTCAAGGCACGACGAAACAGCTCCTCGGCCTGCTGCAGCTCTCCGCGCGCCTGCAGGATCGAACCCAGGCCGCTGAGCGCCCTGGTGCGGTTGGGGTTGAGCCTCAACGTCTCGTTGTAGTGACGGATCGCCTCGTCGTCTCGACCCGCGTTGTGTGCCAGCGTGGCGAGGTTGTCGTGGACCAACCAGTTGTCGGGATCCTTCTCGAGATCCTGGCGCGCGAGCGCTTGGCGCAACGCATCGCGCTCCGCGAGGCTCTTCGGAACGACCTGCAGCGTCACGTTACCCATCTCGTCGACCGAGCGTGAGCCCTCCACGACGCGGCGGGGCGGAATCGCCGGGTTGCGCGGGTTGTCGGCCGAGTTGTCGTAGACCAGGTTCATGTGCACGGTGCTTCCGGCGGGCAACGTCACGGGTTCGGCGTAGCGGTACTCGTCCTGCCAGTTGAAGTCCCAGTCGTCGATCTTGAGCAGCCACTCCCTGGACCCGTCGGGAAGCTCGGCCCAACACTCGAACTGCTTGCCCAGGTAGTGCGCGTGCGGGTAGACGCTGATCAGCTCGACATCCATCGGGATGCGGTACATGTCGGTCATCGCGTGATGGGACTCCCCTGCGGGAATGTCGATGCCGCGGGCCCGCAACATGATGCTCGCGACGTGCCGGCTCGGCGGCTCGTCCGCGAAGTGGAACCCGATCGACGGTTCGATCGGCTCGGGCTTGCCCGACGGCAGCATGTGCAGTTGCAGGACGAAGTCGGTGTCCGGCCGCAACGTCCAGGCGAACCCCTCGCGCGGCGGAACGGGCTGGTGCCCCGGCGTCCACCCCAGGAGGTAGTCGTCGGGCTGGCGTGCGTCCCCCATGTTCATGTTGCCGAAGCCCATTTCGGGATCGAGCGCCGCCTGCATGCGCGAGGAGCGGGTCTCGTCGGTGCGCATCACCGCGTGATGGACGACCTGCGGGCTCCCCGGCCGGAGCTCGATCGCCTCGACGTATTTCAGGGAACTCACCGGAATCGGGATCACGAAGTTGCGGAAGACCTCCCCGCCCGAGTCGGTCAACATGTAGGCGGGCTTCATCCGGACCACCAGGTCGGGCTCGCCGAGCTGCCAGCCCTCCGTCCATTGCGGGAGCGCTGGGATCGCTTCGGCGTCGCCGAGCGGCGTCCCCGCGTCGACCCACGCCGCGAGCGTGGCTTTCTGCTCTTCCGTGAGCCGTCGGGCTCCACGGAACTCCCCGTAGCCTGCCTCCGGCAACCAGGGCGGCATGAAGCCGCTTTGCGTGACCTCGACCATCTGGCGCGCACGCCGGCGCACGTCCTGGTAGGTCAACAGGTCGAACGGACCGGACTCTCCAGGTCGATGACACGGGGCGCAATTCTCGAAGACGATGGGAGCGACATCCCTCGCGAAGGTCGGTGCGTCGGCTGCCGGTCCATCATCTTCAGCCGCGGCAACGGCCGTGATGGCCAACGACAGAACTGTCGCCAGTTTCATGGATCGACGGAGCATCCTGCACCCGTGTTCGTGCTCGAGGGCTGACCCACTCAATATACCGCCCGCCCATGGCGGGTCGCGATATTGAAACGATCTCACCGGATTCTGTCGTCTTCGAACTGCTTCGTTATGACCGGCGATCATACCGGGTATCATCTCCCGGCAGGCGAAGTCATGAAGAAGGCCCACGTTTTCAGGCTGCTGATGGTGGTGCTGACGATCCTCGTCGGCGGCATCGTGCTGGAGACCGGCTCCTGCCTGTACCTGCGCACGGACCGCGAGCGTGACAAGGCGCTGCGGATCTTCGACCGCTCGGAAGGCGGCGGTGTCGCCGACATCGGCATCAAGAAGAACTTCTCGCAGACCTGGTGGCACGAGGACTTCTCGGTCCGGGTCGTGACCAACAACATCGGGTTGCGCGAGGATTTCGACTACAACGGCGAGCGGATCGACATCGGGTTCCTGGGCGACTCCTTCACCTTCGGCCACGGCGTCAACGCGGGCGAGCGCTATTCCGACCGGCTGCGCGAGTACTTCCCCGACGCCTATATCGTGACGTTCTCCTACATGAACGGCTGGACGACGCCGCACTACTACTTCTTCCTCAAACAGAACCCCCGGTTTCGCCCGGCCATCGCCATCCTGGGGTTGTTTCTCGGGAACGACCTGACGGCGGACATCGAGGAGACCGAGCTGGTCTTCGACGACGCCGGCGAGCTCGTCAACGTCGTGGCCTTCAAGCAGGAGGTTCATCCGAAGGGGTTCTTCGTCACGACGGACCACAACCCGTTCACCAACGGCCTCCGGCGGTTCAGCTTCGGCGAGCTGTTGTTGCGCACGAAGGTGCTGCGGAAGATCGGCGTCGTGCCGGACCTCGCGGAGATCGACACCTACCCGCCGATCGAGTTCGACCGCGGCCGGTTGAACGAGACGGCCATGGTCGGACTGGAGTACATCCGGAAGATCCACGAACTCCAGTCGGCGGAGAGCAAGCGGCTCGTCGTGCTGTTGATCCCCTGGGACTTCTACGTCGGCGATTACGTCTCCTACCCGAGTCACGAGACGGCGCGGGACCTCCGTGAGAACCAGTACCTGCCGCGGGCGATCCTGAACTGGTGCGAAGAGAACGGCGTCGAGTGCGTCGACCCGATCCCCTACTTCAAATCGTTGGAGGAACAGGGCAAACGGCTCTACTTCCCGAACGACGAGCACTGGAACGAAAACGGACACGCCGCGGCGGCAAGAGTGCTCCACGACTACCTCGCGACAGCGCGCCCGTAGCTTGCGTCCACCTTGAGTCGAATCACGGGACCCGGCTCGAGGTGCAGATATCCCGGATGCCGCTTTTCGAGCCGGGTTACAATCAGGACCATGGCACGCCGGACCCCCAGCCCGTTCTCCTCCGCGACGTTCAGGTTCCTGAAGCAACTCACCGAGAACAACACCCGGGACTGGTTCGAGGCCAACCGCGATCGGTACGAGGACGAGGTTCGCGAGCCTGCTCTCGCCTTCATTCGACAGATGGAGAGACCGATCGGGAGGATCTCGCCCAGCTTCACCGCGATCGCCAAGAAGGTGGGCGGCTCCCTGATGCGCGTTCATCGTGACGTTCGTTTTTCAAAGGACAAGCGGCCCTACAAGACAAACGTGGGGATCCAGTTCCGGCACGTGAACGGCAAGGATGTCCACGCGCCCGGCTGGTATGTTCATCTGGAGCCGGGAGGTTGTTTCCTGGGCGCCGGCATCTGGCACCCGGATGCGGACACCCTGCGAACGATCCGATCGGCGATCGACACGGGCCCGAAGGCGTGGAAGCGCGTCAGCGCCGGCGCTCCGTTCCGCAAGATCTGGGAACCGGCGGGCGATTCTCTCAAGCGCCCGCCGCGCGGCTACGACGACGATCACCCCGCCATCGCCGACCTGAAACGCAAGGACCACATCGCGGTGTGCAAGCTGACCCAGGCGGATGTGGTCGGTTCCGGTTTCGCCGAAGAGGCCTCGCGGCGGTTCCGGCTCGCCGCGCCCTATGTGGGGTGGCTGACGAAGACGATCGGCTTGCCTTTCTGACGGGCCCCGCGGGCTCAACCGTTCCGCTTCGCTCGAACAGGTGTCACCCGAGTCTTGGAAGGCTGGCATCCACCGGGGCGTGCTGTGACCGTGTGACGCGGACGCTGGTTTCCGCTAGCATGATCCGGCGGTGCGTATGCCCGCTCCTACCTTTGAAATCCCCTTAGAGGAGAACCGAAGCATGCAACGAAAGTGGTCCATTCCAGGCCTCGTCTTGCTGGTTGTTGGCGCGTTGATCGCGTGTGCTCCGGACGAAGTCACCGAGCCGCCGGAGCTGATCTCGCGCGCCGCGCCGACCTGTTCGGCACGCCCGACCGTGCCGACGTCCAGATCAGCCCCGACGGGCAGTACCTCAGCTACCTGGCGGCGCTCAGCGACGAGACCGACATCCTCAACGTCTGGGTCGCTCCCGTCGGCGCGCTCGAGCAGGCCAAACCCGTGACCGATTCGGACTCGCGCCCGATCCGGCGCTACTTCTGGGCGCACGACAACAAGCACATCGTCTACTTGCAGGACAAGGGCGGCGACGAGAACTGGCGCGCCTACAGCGTCGACGTCGAGACCGGCGAGGAAGTCGACCTGACGCCGATGGACGGCATCCAGGCGCAGATCCAGGGGGTCAGCGAGCGCATCCCGGAAGAGATCCTGATGGGGATCAACGACCGTGACGCGCGGCTGCACGACGTTTACCGCGTCAACCTGGTGAGCGGCGAGCGCACGCTGGTCGTCGAGAACCCCGGGTTTGTCGGCTTCCTGGCGGACGCGGATTACAACGTTCGATTGGGCATGCGCCCGACCGAGACCGGCGGCATGGAGATGATGGCCTACCAGGCGGGGAACTGGGAGTCCTTCTCGGAGATCCCGCAGGAAGACTCGCTGACGACCAGCCCGATGGGGTTCGACGAGAGTGGCGACACGCTGTACATGCTGGACAGCCGCGGCCGTAACACCGCCGCCCTCCTGGCGGTCGACCTCGAGACCCGCGACTCCGAGCTCATCTACGCCAGCGACAAGGCCGACGTCAGCTCGGTGATGATCCACCCGACCGAGCGCACGATCCAGGCGGCGGGCTCGACCCACGAGCGGCTCGAGTGGGAGATCCTCGACGATTCGATCCAGGCCGATCTCGACTACCTCGCGACCGTGGCGGATGGAGAGGTCGAGGTCACGGACCGCACGCTCGACGACGCCAAGTGGATCGTCGGTTACGAGCTCAGCGATCGCCCCTACAGCTACTACCTGTACGACCGCGAGGCGAAGAAGGCGACCTACCTGTTCGGCAACCGTTCGGCGCTCGAAGACGACACGCTGGCCAAGATGCACTCGACGACGATCGAGTCCCGCGACGGGATGGGCCTCGTGAGCTACTTCACCCTGCCCGTCGAATCCGACGCGGATGGCGACGGCCGCCCGGGCGAGCCTGTCCCGATGATCCTGTTCGTCCACGGCGGACCCTGGGCGCGTGACAACTACGGCTACCACCCGTTCCACCAGTGGGGCGCCAACCGCGGCTACGCCGTGATGTCGGTCAATTACCGCGGCTCGACCGGCTTCGGCAAGGAGTTCACGAACGCCGGCGACCTCGAATGGTCGAAGAAGATGCACGACGACCTCATCGACGCCGTCGACTGGGCCATCGCCGAGGGCATCGCCAAGGAAAACCAGGTCGCGATCATGGGCGGGAGCTACGGCGGCTACGCCACGCT
>JABAOE010009468.1_pt3 | contig 40624 bp, 46 predicted proteins | sample 7062141 | NCBI WGS metagenome assembly JABAOE01 (sample SAMN14538627, study PRJNA623070) | marine sediment metagenome | biome: marine biome [ENVO:00000428]; feature: marine pelagic biome [ENVO:01000023]; material: deep marine sediment [ENVO:00002113] | place: India: Gulf of Khambhat ...
TCGTTTGGCGCAGTCTTGAGGCCACGTAGTCAGCAAATATTGCATGCTGTGAATATAAACAGCATTTTGATCTTGTCCTCTTGCACTTCACAGTCTTGCCATTGAGGCACCATGGTCGGCTGCTTTCTTGGCAGGACGTCCGTAACGTATTTCCTGTTCGGGTGATTTGATTACTTTTGTTCGAGAAATCAATGGCGAGTTGCTGTTGGTGGCCAGTCTGATGAACACACAAGTGCCACTAGCGAAATGGCTTTTGCCCGGGTTATATCGACCTGTCCTCGTAAGGATTGCACCGCTGGCAATGCGAATGAGGGGTTTCGAGCGGCTTGTGAGTCCAAAAGGAGTGTTCAGCATGGTTCAGGAGTGGCATTGCGACATGCTTGAACTGGGCTGATTGGGGCTCTTCAAGGTCCATTCTCAGATGTTTGGTTCCTGAAGCAATGCTGCCCGGAGAATGCTGGTATAAGTTATTGTTTTAAGGATTTTAAATGTTGTCTTAAAAGAAGTCGGTATAAACAGCCGATAGTCCCGAATGTTTTGAGTCTCGGCCGAAATGCAGGCTGGCCAAGAGTGTGTCGCCGATTGGCGACAAAAGCTTTAGGGGCTCCTCGGGGAGGTGTTGGAGGCTTATCCACATTTGGTATACAAGTTGCGTCCGGGAACGCGTGTCACAGCTCCGGACGCCTCCCGTGAACTCGATCCAGACGACAAACTCAGGTCCGACTGTCTGCGTGGTTGCTACCACGGTCGCCCTCATAATGGGTTACACCGCGCTAAGCCAGGCAGCTTCAATTTACACGTGGCACGATGCTGACGGCGTGCAGCAATTTTCCGACACATGCCCGCCTAGTGAGGCTTGTGAAGTCAAGCGTATCGGTGGTGTGCAACAGCCTGCGCCGGCAAAAGCGCAAGTACGTCAACAGGACACCCCTGCTAATAATTTGAATGCTCACAATCAATCCACGGCTACTATCGCGAACAGTCATTCGAGTGATGCCACCATTGGCAATAGTTCAAAAAGTTCCATCGCAGTCGGTGACGTCAGTTATACCGGCGAAGCCGTGGCGGAAGGCGATGGTCAAAGTGTTGGTCTTGTCCTGGCATGGAATCACTTGCCTGAGTCGAATACGGCCGGTTACCGCGTTTACTATGCTCCGGTCGGTGAGAGCTTTCAGCCTGTCGGGCAAGGTGTCAACGTCGGCAAAGCAACGAGCTTCGTTTTTACCTCAGTTGCCAATGGCGAGCGCTATTACTTCAAAGTGGCTGCATACGACGATTCCGGCCACGAACACTTCTTTTCGAACACCGTTTTCAAAGACGTTCCTTAGCCGCATCGCGCTCGACTTACCGGATAGCGGCCAATTTGTATCGGTGGCTCAAGCTCGATAAACGCGGCTCCTCACGATGAACGCTCAAAGCGCGGGATAATGGTGCGCTGATCGTCTCTCGCAAGCAAATATCAATGGTTGTTAATTCAGTGTGTCAACGCGCTGTTCGATCGCTTCAATTTGCCGATGAGCCGTTGGTGAAGATTAAAACATCACACTAAACGTATTGTCACGTTGTTCGATCACCGGCTGCGGACCAATAAACTCAACAGCCGGTTGATCTCCATCTGTCACGATGCTAGCCGATCCTGAAAGCGTCGACTGAAATTGCAAGGTCTCTGGCGAGCAGTCGGTAGGCTGTTCGGCGGATGCGGTACAACTGTGAACAATTTGCGCTGACACCTTGATCGTCGAGGTTGTTCCTGCGTGACATGGCAATATCATTGAAAACAGCAACAAAGCCGGTGTCAATCCGATCATTGACCTCATTGCTTCCCCTTATCGACCATCACCGTAAATATTATTTTTGCTGGCCGATGTTCAGCACTCTACGCCCTTGTTGTCACAGGTCAACTTGGCCGAGGCATGAACAGCTGCGAGCGGTGGTCTTGGTACATCCAGCGGCAGCTTCATCTTCGCATCGCACGCGCTGCCAAGTTGTTTCGCGTACCGATCGTGACAGGCGCTTTTCAAATCCGGCATTCGCGTGCATTTTCATGTTAAGCCGTAAGCAGGGCGCTTCGCGACCACTTCGCCCCGACGTGCACCTGCGATACGAGGCGGGATCGTGTTTTGAATTGCGGTGAACGCCGCCAGTTACAGCGTTCAGCGGCAGAGGATTGCGACGGAATCTGATTGGTTTCGCCGCGAGATGCTGGGTAACAGACCTCATGGCGGGAGATTCGCTGCAAAGCTGCGCCCGCAGTGTCTGCGAATTTCCAGTTTGCGTGAACGCGACTCGCCCGCATACATTCGTGGCGGAGAACCGATACATGCGCGCTGAGTGATCAGCACGGCTCACAGACTATCCTAGAGCGTGTTAGCGAGCAGCAAAACCATTAACAAGAACAGCATTAGCACGCGCACTTCCATCACGCGCAGCGCCGCGTACACGGACTCTTTGAATGAGACCTGGCGTGGTGACATTGTCCCCCCCTTAGCAAGCGTAGTTATCTTGTTTATTTGTATTTAAAGGGGACTCTACGCCTCGAGTCGTCGAATGGTCAAACCCAATGATTTCAGATCGTTAGGAGACGCTTCAAGTCCAGCCGCTAACACTGTAAGGAATAAGAAAAAAATGGGTGGCCCTGATTTTTCCGATGGAGTGCGCCGAACAGCGATCGAGCGATCGGACAAAACCGCCCGGGAGTGGTCCCCGTATCTGGCCACTTTATTCGATCGGTTCGTTAGACCAGTTGTTGATCATCGTCGACCTGTCCGCAAAAGCGGGAGTTTCGAGTGGGCTTTGCCAACGATCCACCCCCTGCGGTGAATGTGGTCAACCTGGCAACGACGCCAAACTCGCGCGTGTTGCTAGTTATACGAGAACTTGTTTAGGTCCCGTTCGAGTTCGTCAAGAGCGCACTCGGGATAGCGGGCCATCAGGTCAGCAATCATGCAGGTGCCATAAGTGTCTTTCAAGCAAGCCAGTTTCACCAGCCTCTTGGTTTGGGGCAACGTTGGATCGCGTCGTTTCTCATCACATGTTTCGAATCCAGCTTGTAGCATTTACGTCCGGCAAAACCAAAGCCGGAAAACCCTGTCCAATCGCGCATGCCCAGATATCGCTCGTTGACTGTTCTGTTAAGCGCTTGCTTGCTATCTGGCTGTTCGCCGTTTTTCTACCTCAATGCATTCTCGCCAAAGGAGCAAGCGCGTGATCAAGTCGACCTTGCCTACGGTGTACTTGAGCGGCAGCGGCTCGACGTTTATGAGCCGGTTTCCCCGACCAAAGAAGCAACACCGATAGTCGTGTTCTTTTACGGCGGCGGCTGGGACAGTGGCAGCAAGGAAAATTATCGTTTTGTCGGGCGCTCACTGGCTGCCCGCGGCTTGGCTACTGTTATTCCGGACTATCGTATCTATCCTGAGGTAGTGTTCCCTGGCTTTGTCGAAGATGCGGCGCGGGTGGTTGCCTGGACATTCGAGAATGCCTCGCGATTCGGCAGCGATCACTCACGCATTTTTTTGATGGGGCACTCAGCTGGTGCGTACATTGCGGCGATGGTGGCGCTTGATGAGCGTTATCTCGCGAAGCAGGGATATTCGCCCCGGCGCTTGGCAGGGTGGATCGGACTTTCGGGGCCTTACGATTTCTTGCCCCTGCAGTCTAGGCGTTTGAAGAAAATTTTCGGCGATCCGGCGCCAAGGGCAACCCAGCCAGTTGATTTCGTTTCGGCAACCGCACCACCGGTATTGCTGATTACCGGCGATGCCGACAAACGCGTTATCCCGCGCAATACCCATCGTCTCGAGGTGCGTTTGCGTGAAGCGGGTGTGCCCGTGCGCAAGTTGATTTATCCGGATGTTGGCCATGGTCGGACTGTAGCGGCGTTTTCCAACCTCGGTAATCGCCTTCCTATAATCAGTGAAGTACAACGTTTCATCGTCGACGCCGCTAGCGGCAACTTTGCGCGCATCGAAGCGCACCACCAAGAACCCAGGGAAGAATCGAGATGATCATAGGTTGGCCGTCCATCGTCTGGCTCATGTTGGTCTCATTGGTTGCATGGTCGCCTTTGTCATGGTCGCAATCTGATCCATTGTCAAAGTATCGCTGGGACAGACGGCCTTTGCTGGTGTTTGCCGCAGATGCTGAAGATCCCAGCCTGAAGCAATTGCGCGTGGCAATCGAGGCGGCTAGCTGTGAGATCGCGGACCGTGACATGGTCATCGGTTTTATTCTTGACCGGGGCGAGAGTCGACTCGACGGCGCATCGATGAGTCCCGCAGCGGCTGAAGCGATCCGCTCGAGTTTACGAGTCAAGCGCAGTGAGTTCTCGGCCGTGCTTGTCGGTAAAGATGGCGGTGCGAAGGCGCGCTATGGGCAGGCGCCAAGCCTCGACGCAGTATTTTCTCTTATCGACAGCATGCCCATGCGCCGAACGGAGATGCGAAAAAAAAGCGCCGGATGCGAGCAACACTAATTGCCCTGGTTGTTTTGCCGCTGCGGTGATGAGAGGCCATCGTCCACGATGTGGATCGATCACCTCGCAACAGATGAATCTGTACGTTCGACCGTTATGTTTGTTTCCAGGCGCGCAGTACTTGCAATAGCGGCGAGCTAATTAGCATAAGGTATCGTTCGTCGAGGAGGTCAAGCTTCATCGGTACCACTTGCCCAAACTCCCTGTGCAACGTGTGACCCATATATGCCTTGAATCCCAGAACAGAGAAGTAGTAGATCAGGTGATCTTCACAGTTGAGAAATGCGACTCTGGCGCCTTGTTCGAGTGCTTGTCGGTAAGCGGCTTGGAATAGGCGGTAGCCCAGCCGACCCCCTCTTGCCGCTGGATCGACTAGCAGGCGACTAATAACGCAACTGTGCAACGGATAGTCAGAGCCAGCGACCTCACGCATTCTGTAAAAGTCTGCGTGCAAACCGAGAGCGGTTCGCCATGCATAGTTAACGCGGATTGCAGCTACCATTTGGTTTTCAAAGAGCGCAAGCAGATTGAAGCCGTTGCTGTCCAATTCATCTGAGATTTGTTTGCAGGTGTGATCTGCGTGATGGTCTAGGACATTATCTGAGTGTGCCGAAACTCGATAGCGAAAGCGATAGACTTGTTCCTTTTCTTCGCGTGTACGGGCCTCGCGGATGACGACATTGTGTTGCTCTGTGTTGGAATCGGGAAGAGCGTGGCTTTGCGAGGCGCGAGTATCGCCGGTAACAAGCATTAGCCTTCGACGCGCCCATGATGCGAATGCCTGCTCCAGCATGTCGCTATCTCCCCCAATCGACCATCGATCAGTCGTGTTGACACGCCTGATCACGCGGCCTTTTTCTTTCGTCTAGCTGTGAATTGTAGGCGCGGCAAGCGTCATTCTTCAAGCCGAGATGCGGCTTGAAAGAAATGTACCCCAAAAGTTTCACTCGTCGAAATCATGTGGAAGGCGAGCAATAAAAGTCTTTGTTTTCTTTTCATATGGCTATTTGAAAAACATGATGTAGTACATTGCGAGTGTCAATTATCTCTAAAATTTGAAAGGAAATGGCAAACGAAGCAGAGATGCATTTGGTTCGCAATGACTGTAGCGTGAACTGTTGCGCTGACGTGATACTGTCCAAAAATCAACAGTTGCTACCTGGCCATGGGGCTCGGCCCCGGCGAAATGATGAAACTGAGTACTTCCAGCATTCAACCCGCCAATGTCGCCTTCAAGGATGGGACGCTGTACTCAACCGTATTTTCAGATATCTACCACTCGGTGGACGGCGCTATCGAGGAAGCGCGGCATGTATTTCTGTCGGGTAATGACTTGCCGCATCGTTGGATCGACGCGAGCAGCTTCACGATCCTTGAATGCGGCTTTGGCTGCGGGCTGAACTTTCTCACGACATGGGATGAATGGCAGCGAAGCAGGGCAACATGTCGGCTCGACTTTATCTCGGTTGAGAAGCACCCATTCAAACGCGAGGACTTGGCGGCGATATTGCGCGCGTGGCCGCAATTGGATGGCCTTTCAAGAGAACTGCTCCAAGCGTACCCGCCTCTGGTTTCAGGGTTTCATCGTTTATACCTCGACCATGGGCACGTCTGTCTGACCCTGTTGTTAGGTGATGCGCTTGACATGGTTTCCGAGCTCGATGCGCGCGTGGACGCGTTGTTCCTCGATGGTTTTGCCCCGACCCGGAACTCGGAAATGTGGTCCGATGCATTGTTCGTGCAGCTGGCTCGTCTTGCAACTTCAGGCACGACGTTGGCGACATACAGTTGCGCAGCCGTGGTTCGCTCTGGGCTCGAGCGCGTGGGGTTTTTAACTCAGAAGAAACCGGGGTTCGGTCGCAAACGGGACATGCTTGCCGCGCATCTGCCAGGTGCCGTGGCGCACCGGCGGGTAGTTCGCAAAGCGATTGTCATCGGGGCTGGAGTCGCTGGTGCCTCGTGTGCATTCGCATTGGCCCGACGGGGAATCGAGGTCGAAGTGATTGACCGTCAACCGTTGGTCGGACAGGGTAGTTCCTCAAATAGGGCGGCCATCGTGCGGCCGTTTCCAACGCTCGATATGGGCTCACGCAACCGTTTTGGCTGGGCAGCCTTTCTGCATGCGGTACGCCTTTACCGCGAAGTGGGGCGGTGCATGCCATGTGGTTGGTACGAAACAGGCGTGCTGCAGTTGGCACGAGACGCAGTGCACCACGAAAGGTTAGAGCGCGCGGTCGAGATTCTTGGTTATCCGCCTGAGGTCGTTCGTTGTGTCGATGCGNNGTTCGTTGGGTCGATGCGCGCGAAGCAAGCGATTTAACGGGTGTAGAGATTAGCGAAGAAGGGGTGTGGTTTGCGGGTGGCGGTTGGATCGATGGTCTATCTCTTTGCGCTGCTCTGATCAACTCGGTTTCGCGATTCGTGCATTTCAGGGGGCAAATCGAGGTTCGGGCGGTCGGTTATAAAAATGGTATTGTCGATATTGCCGGTTCAAACGGTCAGACGGTTGCGAGTGGCGAGCTTGCAATTCTCGCGAACGGGTTTGGCGCGCAAGCACTGATTCCGGGCACAGCCCCATGGCTAAGTGCTGTCAGGGGGCAAGTCACAGAGATTGCCAAGGTAACCCCTGATTTGCGCGCGCCGGTCTGCCGCGAGGGTTATTTCACCCCTGAAATCGCAAAGCGCCACTACGTTGGCGCCACGTTTGACGTTGCTCGAGCAGAGGCCGTGGTCAGGGAAGAAGACCACCGGACCAATTTGCTGCGCGCCGTACGCATTCTGCCCGGTGTTTTAGATGAGGCAAAACTTACCGTACGGTCCGGGTGGGCGGGCGTACGTTGTGTCAGCCGAGATCGTTTGCCCGTGACTGGGCCGCTCGACTCAGGTCTGTTTTGCTGCATTGCTTTGGGCTCACGCGGTTTCAGTTGGGCGCCACTTGCGGCAGAAGTGCTATCGAGTTTCGTAGCTGATGCGCCGGCGCCGCTAGAGCGCACCCTCGTTAGAGATTTGTCGCCATCGAGGTTTCAACATGAACATCGGTAAGTCGCTAGGCCACAGTGACGGGGCCTCGGAGCCAGTGTCCAACTTCGTCTCATGTTTCTTCAGCGTGGTGGCATAAGGTTGCAGCTCCAAACCCACTGAAGTCGACATTCAGGCTCCGGCTGTTCTGGAATTCCCAGTTGCATGCAACATGGTTTTGATCGGGGGGCGACATGGCTCGCTGGCTTGGGAGATGTTTGCTTTGCGCGGCCAGAAGTACGATTGGTCGATGCAGGAGCTATTTGGAAGCAGGGTTTGGCGTAGTACTATATGTTTTGAGGAGCAGTTTTGCCATGCTCTCGAGAGGTCGTAATTTTTCTATTCTATTTATTCGGAGAGAATAAAAAATATGGCAGCGAAAAGCGATGCCGCTGCAAGCGGCAAGGCAGTCGGAGGCACCAAGCTTCGGTGGGACGACTCGAACATGAAGAGTTCCTATGCGAATGTGTGCAATGTCACGAGTACTCGCGAGGAAGTCATCATGTTGTTTGGCGTTAATCAGGCTTGGAACCGGGGTCAGAAAGAGGTCACCATTCAATTGACCGATCGCATCATCATCAGTCCATATGCTGCAAAACGGCTCAGTATGGTGCTTGACGGTGTAGTAAAGGAATACGAAAAGCGTTTTGGTGCCCTGAAGGTCGAAGCTGGACCAGCGGAAGGTGCTAAATAATCCCTTACTGCCTCTCAATCCTGGCGCATAACTTAAATCGGCACCAAAGAATTCTCCGTCTCTGAGGAAGTCGGGTTTCGTGGTTGCGAGCCGATTGGCTTGACGCGTCAGTACGAGCCATGTTTGCTTTCTGGGAACATCGAGGCTGTCGTGCAAACTCGTGCCGCGTTTGTTTCGTTGCTGTTCATCCGAGCGCGGAACTGAAAGACTACGCATGAGTGGCACGCGATTACAGAACTGTCTCCAGTGTTGTAATCGCCGTGACCGGAAAAGGTGGAACAGAGGCGATCGGCACGCTCATCCTCGTTTAGTGCCTCGGATTTTTGACCTAAAGGCCGAGGGGGGCTTCTACGCAATGGCTGCTATGGCGGGAGGCTTTGTGGCAGCTGCGGTCGTAGCGTGCAAAAGACAGCGTGTCAGCCTGTTCTCAATAGAAAGTCGTCGTGTTGTCGTGGATCAGCGACGTGCGTTGCGGACGACCGACTTGTGTCGGCAGAGCCCGGAATCCCCAAGAAATTTGCCTTGAGAAGGTGTGACGGGGCGCGGAAGTCGCAAGCGTCGAGCGGTAGGTTGGGTTTTGGCTACCTATGCCGATCAGGGCAGCAGCGGGATGTCGATCAATTTGCCGACGCCGGCCACGCTAGCTTGGGCTTGAAGCCTTGGCCAAGGCGTAACGCGTGTATTTGCCGATTTTCACCGTACGGTTGGCATGAAAGTCGCGTGACTTTCAAAATGTGCGCGTAACGGTCGGTTTTCTCATACAAAAGATTTGCTAGTTGGGATGCAGCAGTTATAGAATTTGGCCGCGCACAAGAAAGACAAAAACTCCCTGATGTCGGCACAGGGGGCGCCGTCTGGCCGGCGGTAAAGCCGTCGCCTTGTTGGTATGCGAAGCTAGTGAAAGAAAACTTTCTCAAACGCGTCGCCAGTTTGCTGCAAGAAGATGGCGGGATACAGGAGCACGAGGAACGCGAAGAGCGCTTCCGCGCGCTCGTTCAGAACTCTTTCGACATCATCACCATCCACGACGGTGAGGGTGTGACCACGTATGAGTCGCCAGCGGCGTCGCGCATTCTTGGTTATCCATCAGGCTCATTGATTGGCAAGACGCCATTCCAGACTGTTCATCCCGGCGATGTCGAGCGTGCCAAAGAAGCATTTGCCATGCTCGCGACCAGTAAATCCCCGCTGTTTATCGAGGTGCGTTACCGCCATGCCGATGGTTCGTGGATCTGGCTCGAGACAGTTGGCACGAATCTGCTGGATCATCCTGGCGTGGCTGGCGTGGTTCTCACATCGCGGGATATTACCCAGCGCAAGCACGCAGAAGAGCGTGCCCAGTACCTTGCGAACTACGATGTACTGACGGGCTTTCCCAACAGAACGCTGTTGTATGATCGCATTAGCAGGGCAGTTGCCTATGCCAAGCACGCACGTGAGCGCATCGTGGTCTTGCACGTTGATATTGACCAGTTCAAGATGATCAATGACTCACTGGGCCATGATATTGGTGACGAGATTATCAAGGCTGCCGCCGAGCGCATCAAGCGATGCACCGGAGAAGATGACACTGTTGCTCGGGTTGGTGGCGATGAATTCACAATACTGATGCCGAGCGTGGAGCGTTTGAAAGTTGTTACGGAGTGCGCCACGCGAATTCTCTCGGAGATCGCGCAGCCATTTCACGGTGCCTCTGATGGTGTGTTTGTTTCGGCGTCGATTGGCGTGAGCGTGTTTCCGGACGATTCGCGATCTTCCGACGAACTGATCAAGCATGCCGACGCGGCCATGCACAGCGCGAAGACAAGTGGGCGTAACAATTACCAGTTCTTCACTCAGGCGCTTAACAAAGAGGTGCAGGAACGACTGGTTCTCGAGACCGGGTTGCGGCTTGCCCTCAAGCGCGACGAGATGCGGTTGGTCTATCAACCTAAGGTCGATCTTCAGACTCGCGAAATTATTGGTGCCGAAGCGCTGCTACGCTGGCACCATCCCAAACGTGGGCAGATATCGCCCGCGCAATTCATTCCGGTCGCAGAAGAATCGGGCATGGTCGGGAAGATAGGAGAATGGGTGTTGCGCGACGCCTGCCGCCAAATACGCCAATGGCAAGACAACGGGCTCACGCCACGAATTGCAGTTAACGTTTCACCGCGGCAATTCCAGCAGTACGATGTCGCAGAACTAATCAGCGACGCCATCAGTGAAGCGAGAATTTCTCCGGAATTTCTGGAGATTGAACTAACGGAGAGCGCGGTTATGCACAATGCGGAAGCATCCGTTGTCGCGCTGGAAAAACTTAAAACTCTCGGTGTGCGTGTTTCGATCGATGACTTTGGTACTGGTTACTCAAGTTTGTCCTATCTAAAGCGATTTCCGATCGAGAACCTGAAGATAGATCGGTCGTTTGTGCGCGATATTTCCAGCGACCCTAACGATGCTGCGATCGTACGTGCAATCATTACGCTGGCACGCAACCTCGGCATGAAGGTCACGGCGGAGGGCGTGGAAACGGAGGAGCAGCTGGCGTTTCTCAATGCCTACGGTTGTGAGTACGCTCAGGGTTACTTGTTTGGCAAACCGATGGCGGCGGACGAGTTAACTTGGCGTATGAGTCCACGTGAGAAGAGCGTCGCCGCAAATTGAATCTGCGGGCAGCAGTCCAAGCCCGAAACCTTAAACCGCAGTGAAAAGCCAACCGGAAAAACAAACAGATGCCCGTGCCCAAGTTGCTCGCTTTTGCGGGGAGTCTGCGCCAAGCCTCGTATAACAGGAAAATCGTTGCAGTTGCTGCGGAGGGGGCTCGTGCCGCCGGGGCGAACGTCACGATAATTGACTTTCGGGATCTTCCGATGCCAATTTATGATGGGGATCTGGAAGCCAGAGACGGCTTGCCAAAGGCGGCGAAAGAATTCAAGCGCATGCTTATCGAGCACCACGGAGTTTTAGTGTCAACGCCGGAATACAATAGCCAGTTCCCGGCATTGCTGAAGAACGCGTTTGACTGGGCTTCGAGGCGTGAGGGTGATGAACAGCCTCTGGTTGCATTCCGTGGCAAGATCGCGGGGGTAATGTCGGCGTCGCCTGGTGCGCTGGCCGGCTTGCGCAGCCAATCGTTACTCCGCTCGCAACTTGCTTATCTTGGCATGATTGTCGTGCCGGACCGGGTCGGAGTGGCCAGGGCGCACGAAGCGTTCGATGAGAGCGGTGCTCTCAAAGACCCTGGCCAACGGCGTTCGCTTGAAGAACTGGGTGCCAGAACCGTGCGCTTTGTGCAGCGTTTGCTATTGTAGGGACTGACAAACCGAAAATTCAGCGGCGCCAGTTTTGCTGTTACTGGTCGACACCGAAAACGAGATGTTTGGCTGCTGAATGCTGGATGGGAGACGCTATGCAGTCACTAATCGTTACGGTACTCGTGTTTGCAACGCTGTCTCCGCCAGCACTTGCTGAGACGTGGGTCGAGGTAGGTGCCGACCCGGAAGCGAAGTTCTATATCGATGTTGATTCTATTACCCTCGTCAATGACAGTTTACACGTCATCAAGCGTGGTGTTTATACCCGCACACTGACTGAAAATTTTGGTGGCAAACCGGTGGTTTTCAAGGAAACCCGCGGGCGCGTCGAAATAGATTGCGGCTTGCGTGTCAATCGCGTAACGCGCATGGACGTTTTCGATGAAAACGGCATGGTCGTATGGTCCTCCGGTGATATGTCACGGCGCTTGTGGCTCTCAGTCAAGCCGAATTCCCACGCCGAAGCTACACTCGACGTCGCTTGCAGATATTTTAATCAGGGTTAAGCTTCGAGCGTTGCCTACTTGCAGCGACGGCGATTCGCTTGTGCGTAGCTTGTAGACCAGAGCGGGGCTGGCTTGAACAGGATTACGGTTTTGCTTGTGAAAGAGGGAGCCGGCGTCATGAAAAAGGGCAGCCGCGCTGCCCTTTTTATTTTGCACCCCTTCGCCAGCGTTTAGTTATTGCGAGGATCATCCTCCGGATTGACGAAGCGGATGTCTGAGTCCGGCCCCGTTCCCATCTCTTGGATGATGACCTCCTTGCGCGCCCAGGCGTAGTGCGGCACTTCCGCCTGCGTGATGTAGTAGGCGCCTGCCTCGAGTTCACGCATCTTCATTGCATCGTATTCCTCACCGACCCCAGCCCAGTAAATTCCCTTTAGGACCGTTACCGTACGCGTGTCCGAGTGACGATGTGGTGGCAGCTTGTAGCCCGACGGCATCTTGGCCCGGAAAACATAAGGGCCCGGTTTCGTCGGATCGCCATACAGCATGACGGTACGCATTCCCCAGGGAACGGACTTGTTGCGCTCCCACTTCAGGTTATCGGGATCCTCGGCAATGTAGTTGCTGCGCATCTTGACGATCATGCCGCCGTGCATATCGCTATGGGCGGTAGACAGTGCGGTCAGACATAGCGCCAATCCGAGCGCCATCGCCGGTAGCTTGAGGGTAAATCGCATCTTATTTCTCCTCCGGTATTGACAGGTTGTGCATGAACTGAAGGCTGGCGATGGTAACACCAAAGCGATCGCCGCTTGATCACATGATTTCTGGATGATTGAAAGACCAACGACTTACCACATGGTTCCGAATGATAAGAGCTTTCATATCAACCATGTCATGTCGTCAGATTGTGATGAAAGTCGTCAGGGCCTATGCTGGGCATTCAAAAGGGTCAGAGGCGCCCGGGGAAATTTTTTCGTCNNGGTTGCTCGGAGCGTCAACCAGTCTACCGATAAAAAACGGAAAACAGGGGGTAGGATAATGATTTCATTGAAAGTTAACGGCATCAGCCGTCAGTTCAATGGTGACCCGAATATGCCGCTTCTTTGGTATTTGAGGGACGAACTTGGTCTGACTGGTAGCAAATTCGGCTGTGGATCAGGCTTGTGTGGATCTTGCACGGTGCACGTCAATGGTGCTGCCGTGCGTGGCTGTATCACGTCGGTACAAATGGCGGCAGGCAAGGAAGTCGTCACGATCGAGGGCCTCGACCCGAACGGTAATCATCCGGTGCAACGTGCTTGGCGAGAGGTTAACGTTCCGCAGTGTGGCTACTGCCAATCCGGGCAGATCATGTCTGCAGCTGCGTTGCTTAAACAGAATCCCGATCCTTCTGATCAGGACATCATTAACGGTATGGCTGGCAATATTTGTCGTTGCGGAACCTATCAGCGCATTTTTGCCGCGGTGCGCAAGGCCGCACAGGAGGTGTGATATGGCTGCCATCGTTAATCTGAGCAGGCGCGACTTCCTGAAAGGCACCAGCGCTGCAACAGCACTGGTAATTGGGGCGAATTTGGTACCTGGCACTCTGGTGAGCGAGGTGCATGCGCGGGCCACGGAAGCGCAACCGAATCTTTTCGTGAAGATCACCAATGACGGAAAGGTGACCATCACCTGCAGCCGTGTCGAAATGGGCCAGGGCGTGCGTACCGGCATCCCGATGATTCTCGCTGATGAACTCGAAGCTGACTGGAATCGCGTTGCTATCTGGCAAGCTCCTGGCGATGCCGAAAAGTATGACCCGGCAGGCAAGGATGGCCAAAATACCGACGGCTCGCGCAGCACGCGGCATCACCTCGACGTCATGCGAGAACTTGGTGCGGCTGCACGGTACACCCTGGAAATGGCGGCGGCCCGCAAGTGGCGCGCCAATATCCAGGACGTCTATGCCAAACATCACCGCATCCACAACAGTCGTACTGGACAGTCATTTGACTACGGCCAACTAGTCGATGTCGCCGCAAGCATCAATATCCCGGCTGGCGAAGCGGCTCCGATAATGAGGCTGAAGGACAAGTCGCAATGGAAGTACATCGGCAAGGATATGCCGGTCGTCGACAATTACGACATGAGTACCGGCGTTGCCAATTACGGGGCCGACATCAGAATTCCCGGCATGAAGATCGCCGTGATCGCCCGCGCGCCAGTGTATCGCGGCAAGGTCCGGTCGTTCGATGCGCGTGAAGCGCTCAAAGTGCAGGGTGTTGAGAAAGTAGTCGAAATTCCGGCGCTGCCAGATGACAAGCCAGCTGAGTTCCGTGCCCTTGGCGGAATCGCTGTCATTGGCACCAACACCTGGTCGGTGATGGAAGGCCGCCGGAAACTGAAGATCAACTGGCATCTGGGCCCAAACCGTGTGCATTCCAGCCGCACCTATGACACCAAACTGCGTATCTNNTCTCGGCTCGCAAGGGTGGACACATAGTCCGTAATCGTGGCGATTTTAACCGCGCCATCAAAGGTGCTGCTAAAGTTGTGGAAAAGGAATACTTCGTGCCGTACTTCATCCACACTCCGATGGAGCCGCCAGTGGCCCTCGTCGATGCCAATGTTCGTCCCGTCAAGGTCTGGGCGTGTACGCAGTCGCCAAACGAGTGCCGCCAATACGTTGCCGAGGCGCTAGGTCTCAAGAAAGGCGACGTCGAGTGCTGGACTACCTTGCTCGGTGGTGGTTTCGGCCGCAAGTCAAAGCCTGACTTTGCATGTGAAGCCGCGATTCTGTCGAAAATGGTTGGTTCGCCGGTCCGCGTGCAGTGGACCCGTGAAGACGAAATTCGAAACGGCTACTACCACACGGCTAGCGCGCACGTCATGAAGGCCGGTCTCGATTCCAGTGGCAAGGTCATCGCCTGGAAGCATTCCGGTTCCTGGCCATCCATACTGGCGCTGTGGAATCCACAGCAAAAAACCGGTTTCAGCATTGAGTACGGACTGGGCATGGTCGACGTTGCGTACAACAACGTTCCCAACATCCGCATCGAGAATGGCGAGGCGGGCGTTCATATCCGGGTCGGCTGGTACCGGTCGGTGAACAACATCCAGCACTCGTATGTTCAAAACTGCTTCGCCTATGAACTAGCGACAGCAGCAGGGCGTGACCCGCTTGAGATGTTGCTCGAAATGATCGGCGAAGCCGACAACATGGATCTGACTAAGGATGGTGTGAAGGAGCATTGGAACTATGGTGATCCGATTGAAGAGTGGCCGATCATGCCGGTGCGTTTGTCCAATGTGCTAAGAACCGTTGCCCACAAGGCGGGCTACGGCAAGAAACTGCCGAAGGGGCATGGCCTGGGACTGGCAGTACATCGCTGCTTCCATAGCTATGTCGCGACAGCAGTGCATGTGGTCGTTCATGACGATGGCACATTCAGCATCCCGCAAGTCGATACGGCGATCGACTGTGGGCGCTACGTCAACCCTGAAGGCATTCGCAAGCAGATAGAAGGCGCGGCTATTTACGGGAACACCATTGCGCGTTGGGGCAAGATCACCACCAAACGCGGAACGGTCGAGCAGAGTAACTTCCATGATTATCCTATCACTCGTATGAGCGATGCGCCGCTAAACGTGCGGGTACACATCGTGGAAGACTTTGTACACATGCGCCCGTGTGGCGTTGGTGAGCCGGGTGTGCCACCGTACACCCCAGCGCTAATAAACGCGATCTATCACGCAACTGGCAAGCGCATCTACGAATTGCCTATTGGTGGAAAGCTTAGGGTCTGATTAAGACCGGTAGCGAGTAACAACCGAAAGGGCAGCGGGGATGCTCCCCGCTGCCCGTTTTCTCATCGAAGAAATAACTGCTTGACGTGACATGGGCAGCCTACACGTTTTGCGGTCGGTCTAACGTAATCCTCTGTTCCTGCGTTTACTGAACGGCCGCGTCTGCGAGGGTTTATTCGCCACTTCCTATCGCCGCTAACAGCACCTTGACGTCGTTGTCATTCTGGCGACGATGCAAAAGCTCGACGACGCCGAGTACGACTACGTTGTGGTACAGCTCCCGTTGCAACGATGAATATCTCGCACCCGAGGCTTCGTCAGGGAAACGTGCACCGGCAATCAGTCGCCACTCGAGGTCATGCTTTAGTGCGCCAAGGTGGGAGTGCGTGTCGTCCGCACCCTGGCTGGCGGCAATCAGCGCCAATCCACGGCCCACTTGGGCCGGATATTTTGTCAGGTCGTGCAAGTCGTGCCCGGGAGGATAGATATCGTTTTCCCCCAGGATGTGAAGCGCCGAGCGCATGGCGCTATCGGGCAAGTTCAATTCAGCTTTTATCGCAAGCCAGTCATTTATCGAAGTCGGCTCCAGCCCCAACCCACGCGTCCACTCAGGCGGTCTCAATGGCACATCGATGGGGTTTGGCTGTTTGGAATTTAATCCAGGATGAGGTAACACACCCAAATAGAGAGTGACCGCCAGTGCAATCACAACACCGCCAAATGCCAGCATGGGGTGCCCGCGCCAATCTGTATAGGCTGGCTTTCGCGATATTGCTGCCGCATTTGCCTTGCTGTCCCTTGTGCGGGGCAGTTTCGTTTCGATTGGGTGTTGATCACACTCTTTGACCTGCGGCGTTTGTGCGTCGCAGGGCGGGTGGAAGCGGGCGGAAATCTCGAGTTGGTCGCGCGTGCAGACTAGGCGAATATCGGAAAAATATTTGGCAAATACTGGTGCAAGTTCTTTGGTTGCTGCATCAATTACGGGAATAGTTTGCTCGTTTAAAACAATGGCCGACCGGCTCTTGTCTTGGTCGATTTGTGCCGTGCGAGTATCAAGACGACAACCATCCTTTGTTTGATAGCTGACGCTGGCATGGCCGGCGTGCAGGATATCGTGGGGAATGTCAGCAATCGTGCTATCGGTATTGGTTTGCGCGAAGGAAATTCCGGCGAGCCATCCTGAGGTGCTGGGCAGAGCGTTACGGTTGGGCATGGAAGCGCAAGGCCGCGACCACCTGATTTGCGACCGCAGGAGACGATCTTTTCCTTTGCAGCTAAACCTGAGAACCAAATATTGCTCGACCGGTGGTTGGTCGATTAGCCACAGGCACGCGCCGTAAGGGCTCACATTAACAAGCAACGGATGGGCTGAAGCACCCTGACGAGCGCCACGCGGGACTGTAGCGATCCGCAAATGGGCTCGTTGATCGACTGCATCTTGGATCATATGAACTGCTCCATGGTCGAGGGTGCGTGCAGGTTAAAATGCGAGCGAGTGAGTTTAGTCTGTGGTTGCCAAGCATCCTGCAGCTCAGCGCAGATGTATCCGTCTGCTTCGCGCCGTACCAACCGAGGTTGCAGCATGGCGCGATGGTGTCGACCAATAAGCCTTCGCCAACGACCATTTAACCGGGCATTAATGATGCCCGGTTCTCGCAATATTTGACTACGCATTGATCTCCTCCACTCAGACTATTGCTGCCGACGATTCGTCGATTGTTGTTGGATCGTCGACAATTTGTCGCTGATATCGGTTTCGAATATGGCCTTTTACGTATGTCTGGTGTTTTTGTGGCAAGATTGATTCCAGTGTCAGAGTCGATTGCTACAATCGATTTGAACCAAGAACTTGCTCGGAATCACACGAGGACGAAATGCGCGGCACAATCATGTCATCCGGTGGTGCGGTCGATAACAAAGCAACGTGTGTGAATAACACCGCAAGCGGGCCCCCATCGCCTGATCGCGGGTTGCAAACTTATTTACGAGAGGGGACGAGCCGTGCACTTGCTATGCCGAATCGAGGACCGATTCGCTTCGATCAAACGGGCAACCTTGCCAAAGACATCATCGATGCCTATTTACATTATGGTTTTTATATTTTCGAGAACGTCCTGAGTGATGACGAATTGTCCGACATCGAGGCCGACATTCTCGATATCCTCGATCGGCTGCCGGTGGAGCGTGGCTCGCCGCTAGATACCAAAGGACGTCCTGCGCTGGCCGCTGACTGCACGTCGCCGACGCTTTTTTGGGCAAAGCCATTGAGCGATCCTTTTGGCGGCACCGATCAGGCGTCCGGGCGTCACCCCGTGAAAATGGACGAACCTGAACCCGCTAAAGATGCGCCAAAAGAAATCGTCTATCTGATTCTTGGCTCGTTGCAGTTTTCCGAGGCCTGTCTCAGGGTGTACGGCCATCCGCAACTTCTGAAAATTGCGGCGACCATCAACGGCGATGATTTTGTTCCATTTAACGAAGCAATTTTTATCAAGAAACCTGGCGAGGGCGCGTCGATTGCGTGGCATCAGGATGGTGTCACGCACTGGGACAGCCCCAATTGGGACCCGTATTGCCATGGTTTCAATTTTATGGCGCAATTGTATGGTTGTAATGCAGCCAATGCGGTCTGGATAGTCCCGGGTTCGCATAAAGTTGGGCGCATTGATATTGCCGCCAAGGCAGCACAGGCGGGCTCGGACCGGCTCCCTGACGCCGTTCCGCTGATTTGCAATCCGGGTGATGTTGCCATCGCCAATCGTCAGTGTTTGCATGGGTCGTATGCCAACACCGGTTCGGACTGGCGCGTCACAATTAATTTCGGGTTTCACCGGCGCGCTTCGGTGCTTGGCGTGACCAGTGGCGGGATTCACAATGCTCGCGCCTATTACGACGCGGAGCGTATTCGCGAGCGTTCGCGCCTGATCGGCTATGCCATCGCCGCACGGCAGCAACGCTTTCCGAACGAGACGCCTTTCATTTACAAACCACATGCTGAAGCAGGCGAACACTTCGAGTGGACCCCGAAGATGATGGCGCAACTCAAGGACTACAATCTTCTCGATATGGGAATCTAGACGGGCGCTGTAAGGCCTACTGCGACAGACTCCTTGATCGCGCACGCGCGCGCTTATGCATCCGCCCGCCGAGCACCAGCAAGATAATGGCAACGACCAATGCAAAAGGTGCCAGATGGCCAAAGGCGCTTGCCCATTGGTTCAGTTCATTGAGCAGCAAACCCCACAAACAAATCGCCACATAAGTCGATGACAGCACGACGGCGATGTTTACCCACGGACGTATCCCCAGCAGAAAGCCGATGATGGAGCCAACGGCTGGCCCAGTCATCCAGAACGGCATGAAAACAAAGATAAATAGACCGGCGACCCCGAAATTGCTGACTGTTCCACGGCGCGCTTCAGCAGTTGCTCGCAATTTAGCCACGACCGGCCGTAGCCGCGGAAGATCGAGTAGGTTCTCCACGCTGAGTACAAATAGCGGATACACGAGCAGCACTTGTATGGTCTCGATGATCATGTTTGCGGGAATCACGGTCGCGTGCGACAGGTCACTCGCGTAGCCAAATGACATGCCGGCAGCTCGGCCGATTAGCCAGTTTAGGCCGGTCATCGCAGTAAATATTAATGTTGGTTCCGGGGTCAGCACCCAGCCAACGCCGAGTGCGGCCAGCATCAGGGCAGCGAGCAACAGGCCGAGACGCAGCATGTGCGTCTCCGCCCTTGTCGGCAACTTAGGTTTTGGTTCTGAGATCATTCTGAATATATTAGATGGCTATTCCCATTAACTGCTCTGCCCGTAGGTAATGTCTGACAAAGATCTTTGCGGTTTCGGCATCCCACCTGCGAACACTCACCTCCCAGCAGTGCGCGCCAAGCAGGCCTGCGAGACTGGCATTTCTGCAAATCTCTCCTGCGGCAATATTCGTAATGTGTGGGTAGCCAGGCCACGACTCTATGGGCACATGCAAGGTGATTAGTAAACGAGATGACTGAAGCGTTTCTAAAAAACTGGGTTCAGGCAATCCAACCGTAAACCCCCTCAAAAGTACCATAGCCACGACTTGCGCGGCTCCGTTTGTAAAAGGGCTGTTGTTTGGCCCAGCGTTGCTGAGCGTCAGTGACTCTCACCGCCAGTTAAATACTTGGGTGTTAACTTTTAACGGTCGAGCGGAATTTCGACGCTGGCTCCCTGTCTTGCTGCCGCAGCGGATGACAATGAAATTCGGTCAGGCCATATTAATAGCTTTTCAAGGCCTCGAACACCAACGCCGTGTCGAGCAACAGATCGTTCAGGCGCGCCATGATGCCAACGGCAAGCGGCGGTTGACGCTTTGGGCCCGCGCCGGGCTACACTGCGCCTTTCCCTGAAGCCGGGCGGCGCGCCACAACGCCGCAGGCGCGGTCTGGAGACGACGCCGCGGGTTGCTTCAGCGACAGGCGAGCTGATCCTTTGTTCGCTTTGCTGCCGTGAACGTGGCCCTTTAGATTTCAGTAAGTTGGCGTGGGTATCAGATGCTGAACCTGGCAAGTCAAGCGGCATTTGCTGATTTGGGGTGCCGGAATTCGGCAAATATGACATGTGTAACGTTGCTGTAACATTTCGGGATGAAACTACGCGCTGTCCCGCAACAACGTGGAAATTTCCTGGAGATAAGCATGCGTTCTTTCACACGCGTTTCCTACCAGTTGATCGGCCTGACGGCTGTGCTGGCGTTCAGTTTCGCCGGGGCAGCGTCCGCGCGGGACTATATCAGTATCGTTGGATCCTCCACGGTCTATCCGTTCGCGACTGTTGTGGCCGAGAATTTCGGAAAAACAACTCGCTTCAAGACGCCAAAGATCGAGTCGACTGGCTCTGGAGGTGGTCTCAAGCTGTTCTGCGCGGGTGTTGGCGTCAAATACCCGGATATCACCAATTCCTCACGAGCGATCAAGGCGAGCGAGGTGGGTATGTGCCGGAAAAACGGTGTCAAGGACATTATTGAAGTCAAGATTGGTTACGACGGCATTGCGATTGCCAATTCGCGTAAAGCGCCCCAGATGAAGGTCAGCTTGAAAGAGGTCTATCTGGCTCTGGCCAAAGACGTTCCCGATCCGAAGGGTGGCAAGCGTCTTGTTCCCAATCCGTACAAGAAATGGAGCGACATCAATCCGAACCTGCCAAAGAACAAAATCGAGGTGCTGGGCCCGCCGCCGACCTCCGGAACGCGTGACGCCTTCGCCGAACTAGCGCTGGAAAGCGGTTGCACGGCTTTCGGCTGGATCAAGGCGATGAAAAACTCTGACAAAAACAAATACAAGGCGGTCTGCCACACCATTCGAGAAGACGGGGCATACGTCGAGGCGGGTGAGAATGACAACCTGATCGTGCAGAAGCTGGTCGCCAACCCGAATGCCTTCGGTGTATTTGGCTTCAGCTTCCTTGAGCAGAATAGTGACAAGGTGAGAGGGGCAGCGATCGATGGCGTGAATCCGGAGTTTGAGACCATTTCTGATGGTAGTTATCGAGTATCGCGGCCGCTGTTTTTCTATGTCAAGAAAGCACATATTGGTACGATTCCAGGCCTGCGCGAGTACCTCGCGGAGTTCACAAGCGAGAAAGCTTGGGGAGAATTCGGTTACTTGACGGACCGCGGCCTGATTTCGATGCCAGCCACAGAACGCAAGCAGTTTGCAGCCGCAGCGAAAAATTTGACTGCCATGAAATAATTAATATCCAAAATCCGTCATAAAGGTGGCCGCATGTGCAACCGCCTTTATACGTTTTTAGCACGGCTTGTTGATGTCAGTACCTGCTCTGATCGTATTGCTATTGGTTCTTTCGTCCGTCGCGTATTACGCGGGACGGCGCTATGCGCTATCGACAACCGGTGGCAAGGTCCGGGAGTTGCATTCCCTCCCGACTTATTACGGGCTGTATGTCGCATTGTGGTGCGGCACTCCGGCGCTGATTGTTCTGTCAGGCTGGATCGCCTTTGACGGCAATGTCATCAACCAGATGGTTGTGGCCAGCCTTCCTCCAGAGATCGTCAGCGAGGGAACGGACCGTATCACGCTTGTTCTGAACGAGATTCACAACATTGCGAGTGGCAAGGTCTATGGCGAGCCTGATCCGGTGATATTGCAGGCGGCACAAGAGTATGCCCAGCTTCGGTCAGCCAGTAACGGCGCATTGACCGGTTTCACTGTCGCGCTGGCGCTGGTTGCCGCGGCATTTGCTTTGCGAAAAGTCGGCCCACGGCACCATGCGCGCAATTCGGTCGAGGCAGCCATTAAGGTGTTGCTTCTGACCAGCTCCACCATTGCGATCCTGACAACCGTGGGTATCGTGCTCTCAGTCCTGTTCGAATCAATCCGTTTTTTTCAGGCGGTTTCAATTTTTGATTTCCTGTTCGGGCTTGAGTGGAGTCCGCAAACTGCCATTCGCGCAGACCAGGTAGGCTCATCCGGTGCTTTCGGGGCGGTTCCTCTGTTCACCGGCACATCGCTGGTGGCAGCGATTGCCATGTTGGTAGCGGTACCAATCGGATTGATGTCGGCAATCTATCTTTCCGAGTACGCGTATCCCAAATTTCGGGCAGTTGCAAAACCGTTGCTGGAAATTTTGGCAGGGATTCCCACCGTAGTTTACGGATTCTTTGCTGCGATTACGGTGGCGCCATTCATTCGGAATGCTGGCGAAGCCCTTGGCCTGAACGTCGCGTCCGAGAGCGCCCTTGGTGCCGGGCTTGTAATGGGAATCATGATCATTCCTTTTGTTTCGTCGTTGTCTGACGATGTAATCAATGCGGTGCCGCAGGCAATGCGTGATGGTTCCTATGGCATTGGTGCGACCCGCTCCGAGACGGTACGCAGGGTGATTATTCCGGCCGCATTGCCTGGCATCGTTGGAGGGGTGCTGCTCGCCGTCTCGCGTGCAATCGGCGAGACCATGATCGTAGTCATGGCGGCCGGCCTTGCAGCCAACCTGACAGCCAATCCGCTCGAGGCGGTAACGACAGTAACGGTTCAGATTGTAACGTTGCTTGTGGGTGACCAGGAGTTCGATTCGCCTAAGACGCTGGCGGCGTTTGCTCTCGGGCTAGTGCTTTTCGTGGTGACTCTGATTCTCAACATTGTCGCCCTTTACATCGTTCGCAAATATCGCGAGCAATACGAATAGGACTTGCATGCAAGCGGACGTTGCCAATAGCAAGAATTCTCGTAAACCGATTGAAATTATCGAGGCGGGTTTGAGAAAACGCCGGGCGGCAGAATTTCGCTTTAAGCTTTATGGGCTGACAGCGATTACCTTTGGGTTGGTTTTTCTGGCGATTCTGTTCGCCACCATTGCTGGCAATGCCTACAGTGCATTCGAGCAGGCGCAAATCAAGCTCGACGTTTATCTTGATCCAGAATTGCTCGATCCCGATGGAGCGCGAGATCCCGATGTGCTCTCCGATGCGGATTATGGTGCCATCGTCAGAAACGGAATCGGTGAACTTTTCCCTGATGTTCAATCAAGGCGCGAGATGCGGGCGTTGAATGCATTGGTCAGCCGGGAAGCAACCTATGAGCTGAGGCGAAAGGTGCTCGCCGATCCGGACCTCGTGGGGCGCAAGCTGGTAATGTGGGTCGCCGCCGACGATGACGTCGACATGCTGATGAAGGGCAACATTGACGCGGAAGTGGCCGAGGAGGGGCGCCGGTTGAGTGATCAACAACTTGCCTGGATCGAGCAGCTTGACAGCCAGGGCCGACTCGCAAAGCGTTTCAATGTCGACTTCTTTACCAAAGGCGATTCGCGTGAGCCGGAAAGCGCCGGCATCTGGGGGGCTGTTGTAGGGTCCTTTTACACGATGTTGGTGACTTTACTTTTGTCGTTTCCATTGGGGGTGGCGGCAGCAGTGTATTTAGAGGAATTTGCTCCGCAGAACCGTTTTACCGACATAATCGAAGTTAACATCAATAACCTTGCGGCCGTACCCTCGATCGTGTTCGGTTTGCTGGGGCTTGCGGTGTTCATCAATTTCTTCGGGCTGCCGCGCTCGGCGCCGCTGGTCGGCGGTCTGGTTTTGACATTAATGACGCTGCCGACGGTCATCATTGCCAGCCGAGCAGCCCTGAAAGCGGTGCCGCCGTCAATTCGCGAGGCGGCTTTGGGAGTCGGGGCGTCACAGTTGCAGGCCGTCACCCTGCACGTATTGCCCCTTGCCATGCCGGGCATGCTCACTGGTGCCATTATCGGCATGGCGCGTGCGTTGGGAGAAACAGCCCCCCTTCTGATGATTGGCATGGTGGCGTTCATCGTCGACATTCCACAGGGCATTCTAGATCCCTCAACGGCATTGCCGGTACAGATTTTTCTCTGGGCAGACAGCCCGGAGCGTGCATTCGTCGAGCGTACATCGGCGGCGACAATGGTACTGCTGTGTTTCCTGATTGCCATGAACGCATTGGCGGTCCTGCTCAGGAAGCGCTTCGAGCGCCGGTGGTAATTCAGGTACACTGGAATCAAACGGAAGCCTGAATGCCTGAGTCCAAAACAAAAGTGGTTGAGCGCAATGCTGGCTTGAACAGCCAGGCGCGGCGTCGGCGTGCTCCTACAGTTCCGCGTGATCGTCGCGAGACGGTTGGCGAGATCCGAGTCGACAATCCTCGTATTCGCTGCAACAACGTCAATGTCTACTATGGCGAAACGCACGCCATACACAATATTAATCTTGATGTAGGCAACAACGAGATCCTGGCGCTGATCGGGCCGTCCGGCTGTGGCAAGACCACGTTCCTGCGATGCATTAACCGTATGAACGACACAATCCCGGACTGTCGTGTCGAGGGCGAAATTATCGTGGATGACGAAAACGTCAATTCACCGGAGGTTGACGTGGTGCCACTGCGTGCGCGCATGGGAATGGTATTCCAAAAACCGAATCCATTCCCGAAAAGCATTTACGAAAATGTTGCTTTTGGTCCGCGTATACATGGCCTGACCGCCAACAAGGTCGAACTGGACGAAGTTGTGGAGACCAGCCTTGTTAAAGCGGGTCTTTGGGACGAAGTCAAAGACCGTCTCGATCAACCGGGCACCAGTTTGTCGGGCGGACAGCAGCAGCGTCTTTGTATTGCGCGCGCCATTGCGGTTCAACCCGAGGTGATTCTAATGGATGAGCCGTGCTCCGCACTGGATCCGATTGCGACGGCAGTGATCGAGAACCTGATGGTCGAACTCAGTGAGAATTTCACCATCTGCATTGTCACGCATTCGATGCAGCAGGCGGCGCGCGTGTCTGACCGTATTGCATTTTTCCATCTTGGGGATCTGATAGAAGTCGGCGTAACCGATGAAATTTTTATCAGGCCGGGCCATCAATTGACCGAAGATTACATTACCGGCCGCTTCGGTTGATCGGCCTGCATCACGATCGTCTAATTGGCTTTGATGCCGCGCTGGGCGGCGGAAATTTATTGCAAGTGGCTGGCAGCAATACTGGACAATACGCACCACGCGACAATCGTCAGCGGTGATTTATGCCACACCACCAGCAACAGCAGCGCGACCAGGCCGATTGCCATATCCACAGGCCCTTTGATGGAGCTGGTGAAGACAGGGTCATATAAGGCCGCCGCTAACAAGCCGACCACCGCCGCGTTGGCACCGGCGATCGCGCGTGTCGCTCGCGGCCATTCAGAAACAAAACGCCACAGCGGCAACACCCCTGCTACCAACAGGAAACCCGGCAAGAAGATCGCCAAGGTGGCGAGTGTGGCACCGGACATTCCGCCGCCGCCACCGGGAAGCTGTGCTCCAAGATACGCCGCAACAGAAAACAACGGGCCGGGCACTGCCTGGGCAGCGCCGTAGCCGGCCAGAAAATCCTCGGCCGATATCCAACCGGGTGCAACNNAAATACCAGCGCGCCCGCCTGGTAGAACGCACCAAAAAAGGTAAATGGATCGTCGTTGCTGTCCGGCGTGGTCATGACGACCGCCAGCAGCGTGGCAAAGATCGCCAACAGCACCCATCCAGTCGTCATCCCGTAACACGGTTTGAGGTTGGCTCCGACCACTGGTTTTTCCCACGGGCAGACGAACACTCCGGCAACAGCGCCGAGCAGTATCAGCAGTAACTGGACTTGGGCGGTGCCCGCGACGAGCACTATTGCGGCAGACAGAACCGCCAGCGTTTGGCGCGTTGGATCAGGACACAGCTTCCGGTTCATAGAGAACACGGCGTGTGTGACAAAGGCCAGAGCGACAATTTTCAGGCCGTGTATTGCTGCCGTGCCAATGTCTCCGGACAAATATGGCAACAGAGCAGCAAAGCCGAACAGCAGCAATGCCGAGGGTAAAGTGAACGCAACAAAAGCCGCAATCGCGCCCAGCCAACCAGCGCGTAGCAGGCTGACACTGAAGCCAAACTGGCTGCTCGCCGGTCCTGGCAGAAACTGGCAAATAGTCAAAAGCTGCGCGAACTGACTATCACTAAGCCATTTTCGCCTTTCGACGAACTCGATGCGGTAATAGCCGATGTGCGCTACCGGCCCTCCAAAAGAGGTCAGCCCGAGCTTCAGGAAGACGCGAAAGACCTCAAACGCACCACAGCGTTTTGAGTACTGATTGGCATTGCCCTGTTCCCGCACACTTACCGCCTGTCACTGCCGCTGGCCTATGACTACGTGTTTTTAGCAGTAGTGCCTCGAGTTTAATGGATTATGCGGAGCCGCTGATCGAGCAGACTCGATGCGTGCTGCACGTGCCCAGCCGTTGGCTGCCTCTGGTAGAGGCCCCTGCACGAGCCGCCGTGCGCGGCGAAATCTGCCACGGCTGCAATGCAACGTATAGATGTGTATAAAGCTACCGGGCGGTCTTCTTGCGAGCCGTTTTCCTGGCGTGCTTCCTCGCCACGGGCTTCTTGGCCGCCGACTTTCTCTTCTGAGCGACAACTTTTCTAGTAGCCGGTTTGCGCTTAGTGGCTACTCGCTTCTTTGCCGCTTTTTTTTTCGATGCCGCCTTCTTCGTCGCGGTCAATTTCTTCAATCGTTCCACTTCGGCTTTGGCCTGTTTCATAAACGCTGAAATCTGGGTGGCCGCCTGCTTCTTTACTTTGCGCAGTTCCGCGGCTGCTTTCTTGTTCTGTGCGATCGCCTGTTTTTTCAGCCTCGTGGCGTCGGCCGATGCCGTTCTGGCAGCGGCTTCCACTTTCTTCCTGGCCTTCTCCAGTGTTTTTTTGGTAGCCGCCACTTTCTTTTTGTTTTCAATGCGGCAATCTCATTCTTGTGATTTGCTTTTAATGACGCAATGTCCTTTGCCGCCATCGCTCTCCATCTCGCCAACGTGGTCGATTTCTTTGCCGCAGCTAAAGCCATGACACCCCTCACTAGCTCAAAATCAGGTTAAGTTTTGGTGTGCAATCGAGAAGCGGCCTAAACAGGCCCGCACACTGTGGACAACAATAACGACAAAGTTAGTTTAACCCATACGCCTATAGTTATGAAACAAAAAGTCAGGCAGGCACCGGATTCAGCCAGCCTTGTGGTCGCACCGCAAGGATGATGTAAGGGGTCTCAAGAGATAGTGGCTATCTGCAAAGACCAAGACACCGTTTATACGGCATGTACAAGACTCATTTGCTGGGTGACGGAGGAGCAAGAGCAGGGACGCAAATTCTTGTCTATTTGGTCGAAGTTGGCCACAGCTTTGTTCATTGGGTTTGTTCGTTGTGGCCGCCAACCACAAATTAAGGAACCAGTGAGGAGTTCTGATCATAAGCGGAGTAACAAGAAATCATTGCTTAGAGAGGGAAATGAACTCGCTGTGATCGCTAAACATTGCAAAACTGTTGGCTTGTATCAACTCTGGCCCTACCGAGGGTTGTTCAGAATGCAAAACGAAATTCGGTCAGGTTAAGCCACGAATCGACCGGCGCGCGTCGCGACGTTGCTGTCAAAAAAAGGGGGTGGGGTGGCTTCTGGCGGTGAACCAGAAACCACACCCAAGGGTCAGCGTTGTTATCTCGGGTTATGCAGTCGCAGTCGCCTCGCTTGCGTCGTCCGAGGGAATCGAATGCGCCTGCTTGTAGTATCCGGTGCGGAAACCTTTTGAATATTCGTCCATGGCCATCTTGTGGTATGCCGGCAATTCCAGCCCCTGCCGCTTGTAGATCTCGCCATCAACGTAGCCTTCTGCACGCGCGATAGTCCAACTCATTTCTTCCGCGAGTGTTAAACATCTTTCCCTGAATGCTTCATCCATGGTGGCCTCTCATGACTCTTTGGAATTTCTGATTGATCACTCCTTTCACGAGGTTTTCGCAGTATCCGTGCCCTTGGGCGTGACGTTTTTTGCGTCATGTGCCAGGTCACGACATATCGATTGTTTGCTGGGCACGTCAGCAAAATACACAAAAAAACAGTGATTTAAGGAGGATCTGGAAAAGCCGGCTGGTTGTCGTGGTGCGGGTCTGAGGCGGTTCGTATTTTTTGCCGCAAACGGGCACATGGTTTTACTGCGAAAGTGTCGAGTTTCTAACGCGAGTGTCGCTGAGGAATGGACAACGCGAGATCAAGCAATTCACGCCGGTGCCAACCGCTGGCGCATGACGCGAAGTCTTTAAAGGCGATTGAATGAGGCAAAAATTTTCTGTGTTCTATGCACTGCGAATGCCATTAATTTGGTTTTGTAAAAATCGTTGCCTGAATTGGCTGCCAGGGCCTGTCGAATGTGAGCCAGTCAGGGTTGATTGTTGTCGGAGCGGCACCAAACAATTGGTTGACGCGGAATGTGCGGGTAACGTGTATCACCGATATCGATCGCCCGCGGCGAACACGACGAGAGAGATCGTGATGCGGCGGTCTGGGCGAGTCGATTTGCACTGGGGTGATTGCCATTAGCCTGCGATTTCCACGGCGAGTGTTCCGGGTCTTCTCGCTGTCGTTCGGGCGCCGCGAGTGCCGCAGGGCTTGTTTGTTGAGTAATCCATTCAAAAACAGCTATCCAGATGCTTAAGCCCCAGGCGTAGCTCCAGAAGACGTCTCGCCGGTTGGTGTCCTCAGAGCATCACTCCCGCACCTCCTGCATCGATGGGCGCTTTAGTTGAATTAACCCCGTCTTCTCTGGGCGCGAAGCTGACTGCCGCATGCCCGCCTCGAACATCGGTCGTTTTCCCTGAACCCTGATTTTGGCCAGGCCACCGCCTGGCATCAGGTATCGGATTTGGGAAGATTAAACGAACAAGACCTTGAGCATTTCCGGGAAGTGTTGAAGACAACATTGCGTACCGAAACTATCCGGCATTTGTGTGCCGGTGAGTTCCATGGTGCAGTGCGATTGCGGCGCTGCACAAATGTGGCAGCGCACAAATGGCGCTTTCGAAATTGCCGGTTGGCATTGTTTGTGCACGAGAACTTTGGTGACGAGGAGGTTTTTGCTCGTGTCTTCGTATTCCAAGCTAGCGTCGATGACATCGGTTCACGATGAAGGGCTGTCAATGAAGGATTTGTTGTTTAAGGAAATCGAACCGGGGACCCCGTGCTTTCTGGTTCATGTAAATGACGATCCCGAATGGAATGGTCGAGTGGTGTCAGTGGTGGGGCGCGTGTTTGATTCGGACGAACCGGGGGCGGAGTGGTATCGGGTTTCCTCGGCGTGGCTTAAAAAACAATTTCCGCAAAGCGATGTCATGGTTCTTCGCTACAATCTCTGTCCGATTATCCCTCCGGTACTTCTACCCGGAATTGGGGCAAAGGCCTGAGACGGCTCTGCCGTGACGCGCTTTAGCGGCGCTGTCAGCTCGAGTGGCTATTTGGCCACCATTTTCCATCAGGCATGATTAAACACGCCAGACTGCTTCTGGTTGTTCTGCTGTTTGTCTGTACCGACGGCGTTGCAGACAGCTTCAGCAGTTCCGATGAATTGAGACACGGGGAAAAGGACGCGCCTGTTATCTCTCTGTTGAAGGAGTTGGCCGAGTTCGGGGATCTGACTGCTCAGTTTGATTTGGGCATGTCCTATGAATTTGGGAAAGGCGTTCCACAGGACTACGCGAAGGCCGCCTTTTGGTACAGAAAATCTGCCGAGCAAGGTCTGGCCAGGGCTCAGTCTCATCTGGCGGTGTTGTACGGTGAGGGTAAAACGGGCTCACGAGATTATGTGCAGGCGGCGTACTGGTATCGGAAAGCGGCTGAGCAGGGCGATTCCAAGGCGCAGAATAATCTCGGAGCGATGTGCTACAAAGGCGAGGGCGTTCCGCAAGACAAGGTGCAGGCCTTGTTTTGGTGGCTTACCGCTGCTGTGCAAGGCAGTCGTAGTGCGCATCGTAACCTGCGGATGATTAAAAAAGAACTGAAACCAGAACAGATCGCCGAAGCACACCGTCTGACGAGCGAATGGTGGCGTAACAGATAAGAAAGCGACGCAACGGCTGGTGCTATCTGCTTTACCCGAGTGTTATTTTGAACACCAGCTAACCTTTGCTTTGGTAGACTTGCGCCACGCGCCTAACGGCGCAGGGCGATGCTCTTTCGCGGGCCTATAGACTGTACTAAGCGTCCCACATTGCCCCGCTGGCGCTTAACCGCACCCGCTTATGGAGGAGGAGCCATGAAACTTTATTACCATCCTGCATCGACGACCAGCCGCATTGTGATGATGTTTGCCGAGGAGGAGGGCGTAAAGCTCGACTTCCAGGTCATTGATCTGTTTACCGGCGAGCATCTCAAGCCGGAGTTTGCCAAGATCAATCCGAACTGCCTCGTGCCGGTGCTCGAGGACGGTGATTTCAGGCTGACAGAGAGCTCGGCGATCATCAAGTATCTAGCCGACAAGGTTGGTTCTCCAGCCTACCCAAAGGACCTCAAAGCACGTGCTCGCGTGCACGAGATCATGGACTGGTTCAACTCCAACTGCTACAAGGACATTGCTTATGGGCTCACTTATCCGCAACTCTTTCCACACCACAAGCGCCCGAGCGACGCGGTGCAGGAGGGAACGGTGGCCTGGGGCAAGGAGCGTGCGCAGGGCTGGCTGAAAATTCTCGACAAAGACTTGCTTGGACCAAACAAGCGCTTTCTGTGCGGCGACCAGGTCACGCTCGCTGACTACTTGGGTGCAGAGATGGTTGCACTTGGAGAGGTCATTCGCTGTAACTACAAAGATTATCCGAATGTGCAGCGCTGGCTAAAGAACATGAAAGGACTGAAGAGCTGGCCGAAAGTACACGAAGTGATCGACGGTTTCGCCGCCTCGGTCAAGGACCAGCCCTTCGTCACGATCTGAGCCGCGAATTTCTGGCAGGAAAGATTTAGTTCACGGTGATCAGGCACAGCTGGGTATACATATGTTCATCTGTGTCCCTGCTAGCGGTGAACCAAAAACATTAAACCAGGCGGGGGTTGTGCAGATATAGTGTAGTACGGTGAAGCTCAAGTGCTCTTGAGTTGCCGAATCGTCATCCAATAGCCACAGGGACTTGACTGGCAGAGAGAGCGGGAAGCGTAGACACAGTGGGTAGTTTGCTTACGTATTCGCAGTTGGTTTTATGATCAACTCAGTCTTAACATTCGTTCCTTTGCCTGTTTCGTTTGATTTTTTTCCCATATTTTTTCTTGGCCTGGTTCTGGCAAGATGGCGCCGAACTCTGCCACTTGCGATGCGGGTATGTCCATGATGTATGTTTGCACAGCAGAAGGATCTGCGTTGGCTGTTTCCGAAACTCTCGACAAAATAGTCTCTATGATTATTTGTTTGGAAGCTAATGTCCTGCCTTGGCGAATGTGGGCATGAATATAAATATTGTCTTCCTTCAGAGTTTTACCCCCAAGGTAATAGTTGTCTCGATCTACTTCGTTAAAAATAATTTGTACAAAGTATTTCGGTGCGCCCGTTTCTTCACAATGAATATGGGTAATATCCTCCGCAATACGATTTTTTTGTTCTTGATTCAATCGCCCGCAGGTTGATGTCACAACGTATGTAGGCATGACGTAAACTCCTCAGAATAAATTACAGATCCAATATAGCCGTTTGATTCGTGCTGAGTATTTTTTGTATCCGCTAAGGCGGGGTTAGGGGTGTTATTCCGGGCAAGCAAAGTTACTAAATCGTGGTACAAAGACCTGGTACAAAACTCAAAATATTGAATTCAAAAGTATCGCATTATTGTAGGTATTTAGGTAGGAAAAACTACTGGCGGAGAGAGTGGGATTCGAACCCACGGTACGGTTACCCGTACACACGCTTTCCAAGCGTGCACCTTAAGCCACTCGGTCATCTCTCCGAAAACTTCAGTGTGCGCTGTGTCTTGCGTGACGCTGCAAATCAAGGGCGCGCAGAATAGCGGAGCGTATCCCCGCTGTCAAAGAACTGAGCTTAAACGTCTCACTAACCGACTTCGTTCAAATAGTTTCCTTCAACTGCTCGAGAATTTGCGGATTCTCCAGAGTCGATACGTCCTGCGTGATCTCTTCCCCCTTGGCAATAGCACGCAGCAAACGTCTCATAATTTTGCCCGAGCGGGTCTTCGGCAGATTGTCGCCGAAACGGATTTCTTCGGGCTTGGCAATCGGGCCGATGTCCCGCCCAACCCAGTCGCGCAATGTCTTTGCAATTGTCTTCGCTTCTTCGCCACTGGGCCGGTCGCCCTTGAGCACAACGAACGCAATAACGGCTTCGCCCTTGACGTCGTGCGGTTTGCCGACCACGGCCGCTTCCGCAACGAGGTCGTGCGCCACGAGCGCCGATTCGATTTCCATTGTTCCTAGACGGTGTCCGGAGACATTCAGCACATCGTCGATGCGTCCCATGATCCAGAAGTAACCATCTTCGTCACGGCTCGCGCCATCACCGGCAAGATAATAGTGTTTGCCCTGAAAGTCGGGCGGGTAATAACTCTTCTTGAATCGTTCCGGATCACCCCAAATGTTGCGGATCATAGACGGCCAAGGTTTCTTGATGACCAAAATACCGCCGTGACCTCTCGGCACCGACTCGCCTGTTTCATCGACGATATCGGCCAAAATACCCGGTAGCGGAAAAGTACATGAGCCCGGCTTAAGTGGCGTCGCGCCGGGCAGCGGCGTGATTAGATGACCACCAGTTTCGGTTTGCCACCAGGTATCAACGACCGGGCAACGACCACCACCAACTTCGTTGTAGTACCACATCCATGCTTCAGGGTTAATCGGTTCACCGACGGTGCCGAGCAAACGCAAGGATGACAAATCGTGTTGCTTGGGCAGATCAGCACCCAGTTTGATCAATGAGCGAATCGCCGTCGGTGCCGTGTAGAACGCGGTGACACTGTGGTCCTTGATCATTTTCCAAAACCGGTTTGCATCAGGGTAGGTTGGCACACCCTCGAACACGATTTCGGTGGCACCGACTGCAAGCGGTCCGTATGCAATGTAAGTGTGACCGGTTACCCACCCAACGTCGGCTGTGCACCAAAACACGTCCGAGTTCTTGTAGTCAAACGTCCACTTCATCGTGAGAATGGCGTGCAGCAAGTAGCCCGCTGAACTGTGCTGCACTCCTTTTGGTTTTCCTGTTGATCCGGAGGTATAGAGAATGAACAGCGGGTGTTCTGCCTTGACCCAAGTCGGTTCGCACACATCGGGCTGGTTTTGCACCAGGTCGCTCAACCAGACGTCGCGGCCTTCCTGCATGTTAATGTCCGATCCGGTGCGTTTGTACACGACAACGTTTTTTACCGAGCCACATCCGCCCATCGAAATGGCTTCGTCAACAGTAGGCTTGAGCGGAATCTCTTTACCGCCGCGCATTTGACCGTCGGCGGTCAACACAGCTACGGCGCCGGCATCTGCGATGCGATCCTGCAGGCTTTTGGCGGAAAAGCCGCCAAAGACCACAGAATGCGTGGCACCAATACGAGCACATGCCTGCATCGCGGCAACTGCCTCGATCGACATAGGCATGTAGATGACGACGCGATCACCGGCCTTGATACCGAGGCTTTTCAGACCGTTGGCGAACTGGCAGACGCGATGATAGAGCGGCTTGTAGGCTATCTTGGTAACGGCACCGTCGTCTGCCTCGAAGATGATGGCAGTCTTGTTTGGCTGCGTGTTTAGATGTCGGTCCAGACAGTTGTAGGAGACATTCAACTCGCCGTCTTCAAACCATTGGTAGAACGGTGCGTCAGTCTCATTGAGGACTTTTTTGAATGGTTTTTGCCACAACAAGTTGTCACGTGCATGGCGGGCCCAGAAGCCTTCATAGTCCTGTTCAGCCTCGTCGCACAATGCCTGATAGGCAGGCATCCCAGAAATATTGGCTTGTTTGACAAAACCTTCCGACGGCTCGAAAACGCGGTTTTCGTGCAACACCGACTCGATTTCGGTTGAACTCATTTATTCCTCCCACGCCGGTTAGTTATATTTTGATATTAGCGTCTTCTGCAACATTTGCTGCCCGGTCAGCGATTAACGCACCTAACTCATTCATTCTCAGTGCATTTGCTGACCAACTTGGTTTCGCGCCCAAAATCTGGGGTATTACTGAAACGGCGCGGCTGGCTCAAACCGGGGATGTTACTACTTGGGTTATATCTCTACAGGCCGAGATTATAACGACACACCTCTGAACTTAGCGCTTACATGCGTCGCCGACGGGACTTCTTTCCACTTGGCCGCCACTTTCGATTGCGCCTCCTGATCTATAATTAGTCTTTTTCGCGATTGCCTCCTGCCATCGCCTATCCCTGAATCCAAATGACTGCCATCCGACAGGAAGACCTCATTGCAAGCGTCGCTGACGCCTTGCAATACATCTCGTATTTCCATCCGCGCGACTACATCGAATCTCTGGCGGCGGCCTACGAGCGGGAAGAATCCCCGGCGGCGCGTGATGCGATCGCACAAATATTGACTAACTCGCGCATGAGTGCAGAAGGGCACCGTCCAGTTTGTCAGGATACCGGGATCGTTGTCGTGTTCGTTAAAGTCGGTATGAATACGCGTTTCGAAGACGCCACCATGTCTGTGGCCGACATGATCAACGAGGGCGTGCGACGTGCCTATCTGCATCCGGACAATAAACTGCGCGCGTCGATATTGGCTGACCCTGCCGGCAAGCGTAGTAACACGAAGGACAACACACCGGCGGTGATTCACTTTGATGTTGTTCCAGGTAGCACGGTAGAAATCAATATTGCGGCCAAGGGCGGTGGCTCGGAAAACAAATCGAAGTTCACGATGCTCAATCCGTCCGACAGCATCGTCGATTGGATTGTTGACGTCGTTCCCTCGATGGGGGCTGGTTGGTGCCCGCCCGGTATGCTCGGCGTTGGCATTGGCGGCAGTGCCGAGAAAGCCATGGTGCTTGCCAAGGAATCGCTGATGGAACCAATCGACATGCACGAGCTGAAGCAGCGCGGAGCGTCCAACCGCCTCGAGGAATTGAGAATCGAGATCCACGATAAGGTCAATGCCCTTGGTATCGGGGCCCAGGGTTTAGGTGGCTTGACCACGGTGCTCGACGTGAAGATCAGGGACTATCCAACACACGCTGCCTCATTACCGGTGGCCGTAATCCCCAATTGTGCCGCCACACGCCATGTGCATTTCTTGCTCGACGGCAGCGGGCCAGCGCATCTTGAGGCACCGAAACTGGAAGACTATCCCAAGGTGCAGTGGGCACCCTCGCCGCACTCGCGCCGTGTCGATCTCGCTAAGGTTACTCGCGACGAGGTTGCCAGCTGGAAACCGGGCGAGACGCTGTTACTTAATGGCAAGGTTCTCACCGGCCGCGATGCGGCCCACAAACGTATTCGCGACTTGCTCGACAAAGGCAAGCCATTGCCGAAGGGTGTGGATTTCAACGGACGGTTTATTTACTACGTTGGACCGGTCGATCCGGTACGCGACGAAGTCGTTGGACCGGCTGGTCCAACAACGGCGACGAGGATGGACAAATTCACCGAGATGATGCTTGCCAGAACCGGTCTACTCGGTATGATCGGGAAGGCCGAGCGCGGCCCGGCGGCGATCGAGGCAATTCGTAAACACAAGGCGGTTTACCTGATGGCAGTTGGTGGCGCGGCTTATCTGGTGTCGAAAGCAATCAAGTCATCGCGTGTGGTCGCATTCGAAGATCTTGGCATGGAAGCGATTTACGAGTTCGAGGTGAAGGATATGCCGGTAACCGTTGCGGTGGATTCGAACGGCGTCTCGGTGCACGAAACCGGTCCGGCTTACTGGCGCAAGAAGATCGGTAAGATTCCGGTCGTTGCCGCCTGATCATCGGCGCACTGTTCAATGCAGTTTCACGCACTTTTTGCTGATTGTGATCTTTGCCCCGGCACGCGCAAAGCCCGTAAAGTTGTTAAGTCGGCACACGATACAACGCGTTTTCATTGGCGGGCCGCCCCGCATTGCACGGTAGTGAACCTGGTCAGGTCCGGAAGGAAGCAGCCACAGCTATTCTTTGCAAGTGCCGGGGGTTCGGCTCGCCACCCATTAGCGCAGACGGGCCTTGCCGCCCGGCTGCTTGAACAATCAAGCGGAGTCGCGCAATGACGCTGGCACTTGCCAGAAAGTGGCGCCCGAAAACGTTTAGCGAATTGGTCGGGCAGGAGCACGTAGTTCGTGCACTAACCAATGCGCTCGAGCAGCAGCGCCTGCACCACGCTTGGTTATTTACCGGAACGCGCGGCGTTGGCAAAACCACGCTGGCGCGCATCGTCGCCAAATCGCTCAATTGCGAGAAGGGTGTCAGTGCGGAGCCATGTGGTACCTGTGATTCCTGCGTGGCGATCGATGCGGGCCGTTTTGTCGATGTACTCGAGCTCGATGCAGCGTCGAATACCCAGGTCGACAACATGCGGGAGCTGCTCGACAACGCACTGTACGCGCCGACGTCCGGCCGCTATAAGGTTTACGTCATTGACGAAGTTCACATGTTGTCTCGCTCGGCGTTCAATGCCATGCTCAAAACACTCGAGGAGCCACCGGCACACGTCAAGTTTGTGCTGGCCACCACCGATCCCCAAAAAGTACCAGTCACGGTGCTGTCACGTTGTTTGCAGTTTAACCTCAAGCAAATTCCAGCCGCACAGATCCGCGCACAGTTGCGAAACATAGTCGACCGTGAATCGGTTGAAGCTGAGGATCCCGGGCTGGCGCTACTGGCGCGTGTGGCCCAAGGCAGCATGCGCGACGCGCTGTCATTACTTGATCAGGCAATCGCGCACGGTGCCGGCCAGGTCAAGCAGGCCGCGGTGCGCGACATGTTGGGGGCGGTCGATCGTACCTATCTCATCGAAATTGTCCGCGCCTTGATTGAACACAATGGGCCGGCAGTACTAGCCCAAGCCGACCGCATGGCCGAACGCAGTTTGTCGTTTGAAGCCGCGCTCGAGGAGTTGGCAACGCTGCTTCATCGTCTTGCACTGGCGAAGAGCATCCCCGGTTCAATTGCCGAGGACGACCCGGACTACGATGCGCTTGCGTCGTTGGTGGAGCAGGTCGATTCCGAGTCACTGCAACTGATGTATCAGATCGCCTTGCTCGGACGGCGCGATCTCGAATTGGCGCCAGACGAATACGCTGGCTTCACCATGAGTTTGTTGCGCATGTTGACGTTTTATCCATCGGCGGGCTCAGGCGAGCACATGGCCGCACCGACATCCGGCAGTGACACTGTCTCGATGAAGAAAACACCAGCAAACAAGTTGACACAGCAACCAAAACCACAAGACTCCAGGAAGCCACAGGTCATTGTCGAGATGCAGCCCGATGCACAGCCTGCATTGCCGCAGATCAGCGACTGGCGCACCCTGGTGAACGAGCTCAAGGTTGGCGGCATGGCACGCATGCTGGCGGAGCACTGCGAGTTGACGCGTTTCGACGGCAACGTGTTGGAATTATCGGTGCCTGCCGCGCACCGCCACCTGATGGAACCGGCATACAATGAAAAGTTACAAGCATTGTTGCGCGAGCACTTTGGCAGGCCTCTACGCGTGAAGATCGAAATCGGTGGTAATGGCGATACGCCCGCGGCGCAGGAGGATCGCGAGAAAAAAGAGAAATTAGACCGCGCTATCGAGGCAATTGATACCGACCCGTTTGTCAGGGATCTGGTTGAGAACATGGACGCGAAGATAGTAGATGACTCGATCAAGCCGGTTTGAATATTCGTAAAAGATATTCTTTACGCTACGATCGCTGCGTGACTTTCTGGCTTGCTTGTGTGTATAGGCTCGAGAAGGTAGTTTGGGACACCGAAAGATGGCGGACAGCACGGGGCTGAAAACTCGATAGGCAATCTGGAGAAAGACCATGTTGAAAGGACAACTCGCGGGTTTGATGAAACAGGCCCAGGAGATGCAGGAAAACCTTAAGAAGGCGCAGGAAGAAATTGCCGCTATGGAAATTGAGGGCCAGGCCGGAGCGGGTTTGGTCAAGGTCACGATGACCGGACGCCACGATGTCAAGCGCATCACCATTGATCAGAGCTTGATGAGCGATGACAAGGAAATGCTCGAAGACCTGATCGCTGCCGCGGTTAACGATGCGGTGCGCAAGGTGGAAACGACCACTCAGGAGAAAATGTCCGGCATCAGTGCCGGACTGCCGCTGCCGCCAGGGATGAAGCTGCCATTCTAAAAGTCACCGTTCGCGGGAGACGTCTGCCAGTCAATTGCGTCGCACGGATTTACCGGTCGTGAAACCACCGTCCAGCCTTGAGGAGTTGGTGGAGGCACTTCGCCGGCTGCCCGGGGTCGGCCCGAAGTCGGCGCAACGCATGGCCTACCACCTGTTGCAGCATGATCGTGAAGGAGCACGGCGTATTTCCAAATCGCTCGATGAGGCGGTGGCACGGATTCGCCACTGTGAGAAGTGCAATAACTTCTCCGAGCAACCGTTATGCGAACTGTGCAGTTCCGCGCGGCGGGATGCCAGCCTGTTGTGTGTGGTAGAAATGCCCGGTGATGTTGCCATGATGGAACAGACGCAGTCCTACCGCGGTCTGTACTTCGTTTTACTGGGACGGCTGTCTCCTCTTGATGGTATCGGGCCGAAGGAGATCAATCTCGATCGACTGGTCAAGCGAGCCACTGACGGGCGGGTAAAGGAGGTGATTATTGCCACCAACTTTACGGTCGAGGGCGAGGCGACTTCTCATTACATTGCTGAAATGCTCTCGGCGCGGGGGCTGAAAGTCACGCGTATTTCACGCGGTTTACCGGTTGGCGGCGAACTCGAGCACGTCGATAGCGGGACTCTGGCGCAGTCCATGATCGAACGGCGCCCGGTCGATTAAACGCAGCTGACATTACCATGGCAACCGCGAGCAAATCCTCCAAACCAGGCCGGCGTGGCAAACCAAGATCAACACCGAAGATTGCGCGCAGCTCTCGGAGGCCGCTACGGCCACCTACCAAGCACGCGAGCAAACAGGTCGCAGAGGACTCCGTCAGCAAGGCGCTGCCGGTACCCAAGTCGCAGAAACTGCAGAAAGTACTAGCGCAGTCCGGACTCGGCTCGCGCCGTGCCATGGAGGAGTTGATCAAAGACGGCAAGGTCAAGGTCAATGATGATATCGCGGTCCTCGGCCAGCGCGTCACCACCGAAGACCTGATCCAGGTGGGACGCCGCCGCATTCAGTTCAAGATCACAACGCGGTTGCCACGAGTGATTCTGTATCACAAACCCGAGGGCGAAATCGTCTCGCGCGAAGATCCGAAAGAGCGCGCCAGCGTTTTCGAGAAGTTGCCAGCCATCCGCAATGCGAAGTGGCTCGCGATCGGCCGGCTTGACTTCAATACTTGTGGACTTCTGATTTTCACTACTTCGGGCGAGCTTGCCAATCGACTTATGCACCCGCGTTTTGAGGTCGAGCGGGAGTACGCCGTTCGCATCTATGGCGTGCTCAGTAAAGACGAGATGGCTAAATTGGCCAAAGGTGTACGGCTGTCCGACGGCATGGCCAAATTCGAATCGATCGAACCACAAGGCGGAGAGGGCCGCAATCACTGGTACCGCGTCATCGTCAAGGAAGGGCGTAACCGGCTGGTACGGCGCATGTTCGAAGCACTTGGTTATCGCGTCAGCCGCCTGATGCGAGTGCGCTTCGGCATTGTGTCGNNNNTCTAAAACGCAGTACCTGCGTGGAACTTAAGGAAACGGAAATTCGCAGCCTGCTCGACTGGGTTGGCAGCGTGCCGCCGGCGGTACTGCCTTACCGTGAACCAGCGCGTAAGTCGCCCGCAGTGAGCAAGAAAACGAAATCGGGGCCGGCGCGCGTTTCCAGCCAGACGAAAGGTAGTTCCGGATAAGCTTTTTCCAGGGCCGGCCGGTTGTGACCGACCTCAACCACCAGAATGCCATCCGGCGTAAGAAAGTCATTTGCCTGATCGATGATGCGACGGACAATATTCAGCCCGTCATCTCCTGCAGCCAGCGACAGTGACGGTTCAGCGCGGTATTCCATCGGTAAAGCAGCCATGCTTTCGGTATCGACATAGGGCGGATTGGAAATGACCAAGTCATAGCGCCCAGAAAGTGCGTCAAATAGGTCGCAGTGGTGCAGTTTTATACGATCACCCAGCGCGTAGTCCCGGATATTGTGCCGGGCCACTTCAAGTGCATCGGCGGACAAGTCGGTTGCCTCGACAACGGCGTTGGGAAAAGCGTGAGCCAAAAAGATCGCAAGGCATCCCGAGCCGGTGCACAGGTCCAGACACTGGTGCATGGAATCAGGGGCGGTGATCCAAGGGGAAAGTTGCTCGTTTAACAGCTCGGCGATATGCGAGCGCGGCACGATGACCCGCTCGTCGACGTAAAAACGAAAACCGCCAAGCCAGGCTTCGTTGGTAAGGTAAGCGGCCGGCAGGCGCTTTTCGACTCGCTGGTGAATTAGCCCCAGGGTCCTGTCAATCTCCGCCC
>JABAOE010002656.1_pt5 | contig 40548 bp, 40 predicted proteins | sample 7062141 | NCBI WGS metagenome assembly JABAOE01 (sample SAMN14538627, study PRJNA623070) | marine sediment metagenome | biome: marine biome [ENVO:00000428]; feature: marine pelagic biome [ENVO:01000023]; material: deep marine sediment [ENVO:00002113] | place: India: Gulf of Khambhat ...
GGTTGCTAACCGTCAGGCAATGTCCGAGGAAGTTTGGCAAGGGTTCGCCTCCCTTGGGTTGCTTGGCGTGCCGTTCGCTGAGCAACATGGCGGCTTCGGTGGTGGTGGTATTGAGACGATGCTAATCATGCAGGCGCTTGGCCGGCATCTTGTTTTGGAGCCGTATCTGTCCACGGTGGTACTGGTCGGCGGCCTCGTCGACCGCGGTGCGGCTGACTGGCAAAAAAAAATACTACTGCAAGGCATTATCGATGGTTCAATGTTACTTGCTTTTGCCCACGCCGAGCATGGGGCACGCTACGATCTCGGGTATGTCGCCACGCGCGCGCAGGCGGATGGCAACAACTGGGTTATCGATGGCAAGAAAACACTGGTCATCCACGGACCGGTCGCGGAAAAACTGATTGTTTCCGCCCGTACGCAGGGTGAGCCGGGCGATCGGGACGGGGTTACGCTGTTCATCGTCGAATGTCAAGACGAGAATCTCGGCGGCCAGGAATACCCCTTGTTTGACGGAACGCGCGCCTTGGATGTGCAGTTCAACGGTGTGCGTGTAGGGCCGGAATCAGTCATTGGCACGCTCAACGGTGCCATGCCTTTAATCGAAACAGTCGCCGACCGGGCGATGGCGGCGTTGTGTGCGGAAGCACTGGGTGCCATGGAGACGCTGCATGCGATGACACTGGAGTACCTGAAAACGCGTCAGCAGTTTGGAGTGCCAATCGGACGCTTCCAAGTTTTGCAACATCGCGCGGTAGACATGCTGATCAACGTCGAGGAAGCGCGTTCGATGACTTTGCTGGCTGCCGGCAAGGTCGACTCTGATGATGCGCTCGAGCGCCGGCGCGCGGTGACCGCTGCCAAGGCTTTGATCGGGCGGGCTGGCCGGTATGTCAGTCAGGAAGCGATCCAGTTGCATGGTGGTATGGGCATGACCGACGAACTGCCGGTGGGTGCTTATGTCAAGCGCCTGGCGGCGATCGATATGCTGTTCGGTGATGCCGCTTTCCAGCGTGCGCAATTTGCGAAGCTGCGCGAAGATGTTGCGCTTACAGGCTTTACGCAACCTCGTAAGGCCTGGAAGCAAATATAGCGAAAAGACCAGAAAAGCTTATCGTGATGCTTAAATACCTCTGCGAGCGACTAGATCGTCGCGGCCAGTAACGCCGCTATGTCGTCGCTGCTTTCTCGGTGGCGGCAGCTTCAACGACTCGCGGGCTTGGCGATTTCCGTGCTGTGCCTTGCGCGAAGGTCTTGCGTGTTTGACTGCGGTTCCTCGATCGTGAGTTATTGTATGTAATATCGCTATGGGTCCAAAATTACGCGGGCTTTGCAAACAGACCAAGTTGCGTCTTTCCGAGGTGTGTTGCCCACGATTAAGTCATGAATGAACGGTCTTCACCCGCATCGCTGCCAACGCTACCTTCGAATCAGAATTTCGGTTGGATTTTTACCGGTATTTTTGCGCTCATTGGTGCGTATAGCGCATGGATTGAACGCACGTCATTGGCGGTTACGCTGTTTGCATTGTCGGGGCTCTTCGCGGCCTTGACCCTGCTTGCACCGAGAGCGCTGACGCCATTAAATCGCCTTTGGTTTAAGTTTGGGCTGCTGCTTGGGCGCATCGTCAGCCCGCTTGTCCTAGCGGTACTTTTCTTCCTGGTTATCACGCCAGTGGCATTGTTGACGCGTTTATTCGGGCGCGATGAGCTGCGTCTGAAGCGTCGAGATAAGAGCACATATTGGATATCTCGTGAGCCACCAGGGCCAGATCGACAATCTTTCAAAAATCAATATTGAGCCCGAAACATGAAATTCTTGAAAGAGCTATGGGCATTTCTCAAAATCCGAAAGAAGCTTTGGCTTGCTCCGATTATCGCTGTAATGCTTTTGATTGGTGGACTGTTAGTTGTGGCGCAAGGCTCTGCGATCGCTCCATTTATATATACGTTGTTTTAAGTAATCAAAAGAGCAAGAATGCACTTACTTGGAATCTCAGCCTACTATCACGACGCTGCGGCGTGTTTAGTGAGAGACGGAGAGATTGTTGCGGCCGCTCAGGAAGAACGGTTTACACGAAGGAAACACGATGCTGGTTTTCCGGCCAATGCCATCAGCTACTGTTTGGCCGAGGCGCGCATTGCGCCGCGAGCAGTGGATTTCGTTGTCTTCTACGATAAGCCCTTCTTGAAGTTTGAGCGGCTTTTCGAGACGTATCTTGCGTTTGCTCCCAAGGGTTTTCAGAGTTTTGCGGCCGCGCTGCCCGTTTGGTTGAAGGACAAGCTTTTTCAGAAATCGATATTAACCAAGGAACTCGAGAGAGTGTTGGGCAGCGGCCCAAATTGGGAAGAGCGTCTTTTGTTTTCGGAGCATCATCTCAGCCACGCAGCTAGCGCGTTTTTTCCGTCGCCTTTTTCGGAAGCCGCCGTGTTAACGATGGACGGGGTCGGGGAATGGACTACGACGTCTTTAGCTTTAGGTAAAGACAACGCCCTGTTGGTCCAAAAGGAAATCCACTTTCCGCACTCATTGGGCCTGCTGTACTCTGCGTTTACCTATTACACGGGCTTCAAAGTCAACTCTGGCGAATACAAGGTCATGGGACTGGCGCCTTACGGCGAGCCCAAATACGCAAACGTGATTAGAGATCACTTGATCGACATCAAGAGCGATGGCTCATTTGCGTTGGATATGAGCTATTTCAACTATTGTACTGGCCTGACGATGACCAATGAGCGGTTTGAAGCGTTGTTTGGCGGGCCTCCTCGAAAGTCCGAATCTAGACTCACGCAGCGCGAAATGGATCTCGCCGCTTCCGTGCAGGCCGTGACAGAAGAAGTAGTCATCAAGCTTGCCAAAGGCATAGCAGCGACGAGTGGACAAAAAAACATCTGCCTCGCGGGTGGCGTCGCACTGAACTGCGTTGCTAACGGGAAACTGCTGAGAGAAAAGATTTTCGACAATATATGGATCCAACCGGCGGCAGGCGATGCGGGAGGCGCTGTTGGCGCGGCATTGGGCGCGTACCACATCATGCTTGATCGGCCACGGACGGTCACTCCGGGCTTTGACACGATGAGAGGTTCTTACCTGGGGCCGGCCTTCTTACAAGAAGACATAACTGAACGCTTAACGCGTTGCGGCGCGGTTTTTACAACGACTACGGAAGATGAAGTCATTGAAAAAACCGCCCAAGCACTGGTGGAAGGAAAAGCCGTAGGGTGGATGAACGGTCGCATGGAGTTCGGGCCAAGAGCCCTCGGCGGACGCAGTATTTTAGCGGACCCTCGCTCGCCAACGATGCAGAAGCTCCTGAATCTCAAAGTCAAGCACAGGGAGTCATTTCGACCCTTTGCCCCGAGTGTTTTGCGTGAAGACGTTGCGGAATGGTTCGAGATCACTGTGGATAGCCCCTACATGCTTTTAGTTGGTGATGTGGTCAAGGGCAAGCGCATGAGAATGACGTCGGAAGAAGAGGCGCTGTTCGGAATAGAGAAATTGAACAAGCTTCGCTCCCAAATTCCTGCTGTCACCCATGTTGATTACTCGGCGAGAGTGCAGACTGTTCATCGTGAAACCAACCCACGTTACTATAAATTGATAAAACGCTTTAAAGATTTAACCGGTTGCCCCGTATTAGTCAACACGTCGTTCAACGTGAGAGGTGAGCCGATTATTTGCACCCCGGAGGACGCATTCCGGTGTTTCATGGGGACGGGGCTGGACTTCTTGGTCATCGGAAATTCAGTTTTGGACAAGCACCTCCAATCAGCCGACCTTTCATCGGATTACAAAGAAGAGTACGAACTGGATTAACGCTCGTTGCGGGGCAGGACACTGATCGCAAAAATCGCGGCTGGCACAGTGACATTCGGTCAATTGAGCAGCATAAGTACGATGGTTGTTAGCGGCATTATTGTGGTCACTCAAGGTAGTTCCCGCTGGAAGTTGACATCGGTAAGCGACTCTCTTAGGAAGCTTGAATGACGCCGTGCGGCGGTGGTGGTATTTAGGTTGCCCCTGACGCTGCATCACGACGCGACCATCTGTTTCGGACGAGAGCGATTGCTCGCCGGCCTTTTCCCGCTAGCACGATGCGGTCGAGGCACTCACCAGGCATCTAGGGAAGCGGCAACAAGAGAACAATGAGAAAACGGGCTTACGTCTACACCTCATCTCCAACTGGGCGGTGGTACTCTCCACGAGTTCCAAGAGCGAGGTGTTAACGATTACATTTCTTGGCGGGAGAGACCATCGGGCAACAGGGTCGGCGCGAGCATGCCGCCGGATCGAAAGCCCCCGGAAATCCTGATTAACTCATGAAAACAAAGTGATATAGATGGTCTGGAAGACTTATTGGGAAGACTTCGAGGCTGGTGCGCGCGAGTCGATCGGATCAGTCTTGGTCGATAAGGACGAACTCATCGAGTTCGCCTCACGCTACGACCCGCAACCGTTTCATATCGATGAGGAAGCGGCTAGGAAATCGATTTACGGCGGTCTGATTGCGAGCGGTTGGCACACCTGTTCAATGGTCATGCGGCTGATCTGTGACGCACTCCTGCGCGAATCGGCCAGTCTTGGTTCCCCGGGGCTCGAGAACGTGCGCTGGCTCAGGCCAGTTCGACCCGGAGACACGCTTACTGCTTACAGGACTGTAAAGGAAACGCGATTGTCAGCGACACGCCCGGACCGGGGTGTTGTGAAAACGTTGTGGGAAGTCGAAAACCAGAGAGGAGAACTGGTTTTGACCATGTTAGGAGTCAATTTTTTCCTCAGGCGTAATGGCGGAGAGTGAAATGAGCGAGCACTTCAAGCACAAGGTGCACGTGCTGTTCTCGAAAGAGGACCTGGACCATCAACGCCTGGATGGCAAGGTGGCCGTAGTGCTTGATGTCCTGTTTGCAACATCGACCATTATCAACGCGTTTGCGGCCGGCGCCAGCGAAGTGATTCCGACACTGGATGAAGCGGGTGCGCATGCCGAGGCACAAAAACATACCTCAGGCAGTTATGTACTGGCAGGGGAGCTGTACGCCGTGACCCTGCCCGGATTTGCACCGCCCACACCGCTCGCGCTGGCCGAGCAGGGGCTTGCTGGCCGCAAGGTGATTTACTCGACAACCAATGGCACCGTGGCATTGAAGCAATCCGCTAGAGCAGATCACGTGTACGCAGGTGCACTGCTTAATGCCAAGGCAGTGGTTCGACAAGTATTGGACAAACATGCGGGCAAGACCGTGTTGATCGTATGTTCCGGGTCGATGGGAAGTCCCAATCTGGAAGATATGTACGGAGCAGGCTATTTTGTTGATCTGTTGACCTCCGAGATGGGTGGTGACAGTGAGGTTTTTTCCGATGCGTCATTGGCTGCGCGAGCGCTGTTTCGTTCGGAACCTTCCGAGAAAGCTTTGCTCAAATCGCGAGTAGGCAGAATGATGATCGAGCGTGGCTTGGAGGACGAAGTACGTTTTGCGGCACAGCTAGGCGTGCTCGATGTCGTTCCGGAGCTCATTGGTGGGCGACTGACCTCATAGTGGGCGCGCGCTTGACGAGTTCACAGTGCCCATCGGGACAGACGATCGGGAGACAGCATGCGAACGAAGTTGTTGCTTTTTGCGCTGTTTGGGGCGCTCATCTCCGGGGGCGCTGTTGCTGCGATTGATTGCGGGCGTGCCAAGACCAACGTTGACAAGCTGATTTGCTCGAGCAGTAAGTTGGCGGTGGCCGAAGAGCAAATGGCGTTTTCCTATCGTCAGGCGATGCGGCGCGGCGTTGATCCGAGCGAGTTGCGTCGAACGCAACGCCAATGGCGAGAGCAGGTGCGTGATACCTGCAATGACGTTCCGTGTCTGATGAAAGCCTTTGATGAAAGGGGTGCCGAGCTCGACAATTATTGACGCCGCGAAGCGGCGACGCGGAAAGACTGCGTTCCTGCTGAAGGTCTTGGTGTGCTCTGCCCCTATGTAATCGTGACCGGATTGGTGAGGTCCGTGTCGGGTAACAAGCTTCCGATCAAATTTGCAAGTTGTTTGGCGGTATCTGGATTTATCGGCACACCAGGGCGGCGCACGGTATTGTTGGCTATCGTGCCGCGCAAACGCAGGATTTCCTTTCGCACGGCAACCCCGGGTTGTTGTTCGAAAACGATCAACGGCAGGAAGCGCGCGTAGGTTTCTTGAACTCGTTGCCAATTCCCTTCGCAGGCAGCAGCGGCCATCGTCATCAGCACTTCAGGAAACGCAAATCCTGTGTTGAAGCCGTCTGATCCGGCTTCGAGATCGAACAATCCGTAAAGGGCGCCAAGCCCCGTCAAAATTGGAACGCTGCGGCCAGCCATACCGGCCTTCAGCGCGCGAATTTTGGGCGGTGTCGGTACGGCCTCCTCCTTGATGCATGAGATGGTCGGCAATTCGTGCACCATGCGTAACATCAATGGGACTGGCATGTGTACGCCGCTCGAGGCGGGGTGATCTTGCAGTACGATCGGCAAGCTGGTCGCGCCTGCAAGAGCAGCGAAATGTTCGAAAACCCGTTGGTCCGATGGTGCCGATTCGGCATGCGGCGTGATCATCACCGCCGACGCGCCAATCGATTCAGCCATCTGAGCAAGGTCACAAGCTGCCCGGGTGCCGCTGGCGCTGGCGCCGGCAATGACGGGCAGACCGTCGGCCGCGGCGATTGCAGTGAGCAGCACCTGCTCGCGCTCACGATCGTTCAGCCTGTTCGCTTCGCCCAAGACGCCGAGCACGGTAATGCCGGTGACATCGATAAGCTTCATCAATTCAACTAATTTGCTCATCGATTCTGCGTCGAACGATTCGTCTTTGCGGAATGGTGTTACAAGTATCGGGATGACGCCTTTGAATTTCATCCTAAGTGTGTGAGCTTCCTGTTGAGCATATGATGTTAACTGACGAAGTAGAATCCGGCATGTCCGAATAACACAATAAGAGGGGAGGCTCACCAGTGGAAATGATCCGCAACCGGCTCAAGCAAGCGCTGCTCGAAAAGCAAACACAGGTCGGCTGCTGGATGAGCCTTGGTAGTCATACTGCTGCCGAAATTTGCGCGTCAGCGGGATTTGACTGGGTTTTGATCGACATGGAACACGCGCCCAACGATATTCCGCAGGTGCTGCATCTGTTGCAGGCGGCAGCAGCTTATCCGAGTTCGGTAATGGTGCGCGCCTACTGGAACGACACAGTGTTGATCAAGCGCCTCCTCGACCTTGGTGTGCAGTCACTGCTGATACCCAATGTGCAAACAGCGGAGGAGGCGAAGCGCGCGGTTGAGGCCGTCCGTTACCCGCCCCAAGGGGTGCGTGGCGTGTCGGCAAATTCGCGTTCAAACCGCTTCGGGAGAATCAAGGACTATTTTAAAGAGGCCACTGGTGAGCTATGCCTGATGGTACAGATTGAAACGCGCTTGGGTTTGGACAATCTCGAGGCCATTGCTTCCGTTGACGGTGTTGACGGTCTGTTTATCGGCCCGCAGGACCTCGCGGCGGACCTTGGTTTCCTTGGCAACCCGGGCCACGAACACGTGCGGGCCGCCATGGGAGACACCCTGCGGCGTATTGATAGGACCGGAACGGTGCCGGGCATCCTTGCTTTCGCCGAGGCCGACGCCAAACACTGGATCAGCGAAGGAGCGCGTTTCGTGGCCGTGACTGGCGATTCTTTTCTGCTGGCTCGTTCCACGGAATCCGTCGTGGCGGCGTTCAAGAACTGATCAGACAGGTGTTTAAGAAAATAGCGAGGATTGATAATGACGGGACCGAAAACGGCAAAGCTCAAACTCAACGACCCGGCGGAGCTTGTCGCCTATGAAGGCAAGGAAGTCGTTGTCAGCGACTGGATCACCGTGACACAGAAAATGATCGACGATTTTGCCGACGCGACATTGGATCATCAGTGGATACACGTGGACGCGGAACGCAGCGCACGCGAGTCGCCGTTCAAGGCAACGGTGGCGCATGGTTTTCTTACGCTTTCTTTATTGTCACGATTTCTTAATGAATCAATTGATCTCGGCGTGTCTCGTTTGGGCGTGAACTATGGCCTTAACCGTGTGCGTTTCACAGATCCGGTGCGGGTCAATTCCCGATTGCGTGCGCATTTCGCTCTCGATGATCTGCAGCGCCTCGACGGTGGCGTGCAGATGGTGTGGAAAGTGACCATCGAAAGTGAAGGCTCCGACAAACCGGCATTAATTGCTGAGTGGCTGACGCGTCGATATGAATGAACGTCTTCCCGCCTATTTCATCTCGCACGGCGCACCTACTCTGGCGCTGAATAGCAATGATCCGACGCATCGCTTTTTTCGTGAGTTGGGGCGGTTACTGGGGAAGCCACGGGCGGTGATTGTGGTGTCGGCCCATTGGGAGGCAAATTCACCGCGGGTGAGCGGGGTTAGCCGGCCTGAAACGATCCACGATTTTTATGGTTTTCCCGGCGCTCTTTATCGGCTGACCTACCCGGCAGAAGGTGCGCCGGAGCTGGCCCAACGTGTGGTTGAGTTACTCGGTGAGGTAGACATAAGGGCGAGCGTTGATGCGCGGCGCGGCATTGATCATGGCGTGTGGATCCCACTGATGCTGATGTACCCGGAGGCCGATGTGCCAGTCATTCAGCTGTCTGTACAGGTTGGTTTGGGCAACTATCATCACTACGTCATGGGACGAGCGTTGCGTCCGTTGCGAAGCAGAGGCGTACTGATTCTTGGTTCCGGGGGGTTGACGCATAATCTGGCCGAAGTTGAGCTCGATTCGCCATCTGATGCCTTACCGATGTGGGCTGGAGAATTCCGCTCTTGGGTGGTCAATGCCATCGAGCAGGGGCGTCACCAGGACTTGTTGAGGTATGAATCATTAGCGCCGCACGCGCAGCGCAATCATCCGCGGGAAGAGCACTTTCTGCCGCTGTTCACCGCGATGGGTGCCGGGGATGTTGGTAGGCGGGTGCACAGTGCCGTCGCCTTTCGGTCGCTGGCAATGGACGCGTTCAGCTTCGACTGAATGTGCGGGGCTGCACTGAGGCAAGGCAAAAAGGGTGTGACGCGAGGCAGCGTTAGGCACGGCCGAAAGTGGTCTTGCAAAGTATAAAGTTACCCTGAGAGAAGACCCCTATGGCGAAGAGCGATTTCCGGTTCATCCACAGATTGCGGGTACGCTGGTCGGAAGTCGACAAGCAAGGCATTGTGTTCAATGGTCATTACCTGACCTATTTTGACGTTGGTGTCACCGAGTATTACCGGGCTATTGGCAAACCCTATCCAGGTGCCATCGTTTCGGAAGCGAACGATTTTTACGCAAAACGGGCGGATATCGAATATCACTCGTCGGCCGAGTACGATGATCTGCTTGACGTGTGTGTGCGCGTAGCTCGCATCGGTAGATCAAGCTTCGAGTTTCGAATCGAGCTTTATCGGTGCGACGAATTGCTCGTCTCAGGATCGCTGGTTTACGTGAATGCGAACCCTGAATCCAGGACATCAGTGCCATTACCGGGGTCTCTCAAGCAAGTGTTTCGCGAGTACGAGCTGCTGCTGCCGGAAGAAAGCGCCGGCAGGCGTTAGAATTATTTTTAGGGAAAAACTTTGGCATGTCGGGCAGAACGATCTCCGGTCTGTCGCGGGGGCGCATCAACAATTAACAACTGCACATATTTTCACGAGGACCAGAAATGAACTTTGAATTTTCGCCACAGGTGAAGGAGTTGCAAAAGCGCGTCAGCGGATTCATGGAAGAGCACATCTATCCAAATGAAGAGCGTTTTTATGCCGAGATCGATGCTAACCGAAACGACGGTAACGCCTGGGTTCCGACCAAGATAATCGAAGAGCTCAAATCCAAGGCGCGTGCCGAGGGGTTGTGGAACCTGTGGCGGCCGAAGGCGCACGGCGGAACGCTGACCAATATAGAGTATGCGTCCTTGTGTGAAATCATGGGGCGGGTAACTTGGGCGCCTGAGGTATTCAATTGCTCTGCGCCGGACACCGGCAATATGGAAACGATTCTGCGTTATGGCACGCCGGAGCAGCAGAAGCAGTGGGCCGAGCCGCTGCTCGAGGGACAGATGCGTTCGGCGTTCCTCATGACTGAGCCGGAAGTGGCTTCTTCAGATGCGACCAACATTCAGTGCCGCATCGAACGAAAGGGTGAGGAATACGTCATCAATGGACGCAAGTGGTGGTCTTCGGGGGCAGGGGATCCGCGCTGCAAGATCATGATTGTCATGGGAAAAACCGATCCCGACATCGCGGATCGGCACAAGCAACAGTCGATGGTTCTGGTTCCAAGCGATACCAAAGGGGTGTCGGTCGAGCGTCATCTTTCCGTTTTCGGCTACGACGATGCTCCGCATGGGCACATGGAGGTCACGCTCAGCAATGTTCGTGTGCCGGTCTCGAATATCCTGCTAGGAGAAGGGCGGGGTTTCGAGATCGCGCAGGGACGTCTTGGGCCAGGTCGGATTCATCACTGTATGCGCATCATCGGACAGGCTGAACGTGCGCTCGAGTTGATGATCAGGCGTCTCAAGCAGCGAGTTGCGTTCGGGCGCGCGGTTGCTGAGCAATCGGTTTGGCATGAGCGCATCGCTGAGTCGCGAATCATGATCGAGCAGGCACGTTTACTCACGCTCAAGGCAGCTTACATGATGGACACGGTTGGCAACAAGGAAGCGCGCATGGAGATAGCGATGATCAAGGTTATTGCACCGAATATGGCGCAGCAAATTATCGACTGGGCGATTCAGGCGCATGGCGGTGGCGGTGTTTGCCAGGATTTTCCGCTGGCGTGGATGTACGCGTGGAACCGTTGTATGCGACTGGCAGATGGGCCCGACGAAGTTCATCGCGCGCAAATCGCCCGGCTGGAAATGCGTCGGCACGACTAAAAAGGTGGCTTGTTTCGAGAATCCTTCGGGAATGGGGCCGCTGCACGCGGCCCGTTCCGATTTTGGGCCAGTTCGGTTCCACCCGGTTGTATGAGATTGGGTCAGTTGCGAATCCATTGTGGTGGTTTGCGCGTAGATCTTCGTAAGGACATTTTGTGTAATTCGCGTCTACCACTGGGGCCGACCGCAAAGACCAATTGGGCATGGTGTTCTGCAACAAGCCCGTCATGGAGATGACTGCCCGTTCAATGTGAGGTTAGGTTGTGACAATCGATCAGTTTGTTCATGCTGTTCGGAGACGATCACTTTGCTGTTGCGACCCGATGCGCCCGCTTCATGTCAGGTGCGTTTTTAAGCTGCTAGTTTTTGTAACCCATATCGCGGTCTCGGCGTTGCCGCGTTCCTTGCAGGCGGTAACCAATGCATGTTCTGGCACGCGCCCCGATGGCGTGAGGGTGAAACGCGGCGATCACTCGTCGGCGTTACGGATGTTGCGTTGCAACTTCATCTACCCAGGCGGCTTTCCAGGTGTCAGATGCTGCTTCGCAAAATGAATTGTAGGTTAGAATTGCCGCCGTAGCTTTCAGGAGTTAGTTTCACATGCTGAAACCAAACTAAGGGGTTCTGTTGGGCGCTCGGATCCCTGCCCGCTTCATAGGCTCATGACCGGATTTTTTTCCGGTTGAACAAAGGCTTGCCAGGCTTGAAACGGGTATGCAGTTCGTGTATGTTGCGCTCGTAACCTTAGATGTTACGTTCCCTGTACCTACAAGCTTCGAAAGGGGGAGTTTTGCAATGAAAATTGCGTTCCAAGTAAATGGAAAAAGAACGAGCGTAGATGTGGCGCCGGACACGCCGCTACTCTGGGTTCTCCGTGATACGCTGGGATTGGTCGGCACGAAATTCGGTTGCGGAAAAGCCTTGTGTGGTGCGTGTACCGTTCATCTGAACGGTATGGCAGTACGCTCTTGTCAAACCCAAGTTGGCTCCGTAGCGGGCCAGCAAGTCACCACCATCGAAGGTCTGGGTGGCAATCATCGAGTACAGCGCGCCTGGACGGCGCTGGACGTACCGCAGTGCGGGTACTGCCAGCCTGGCCAGATCATGTCGGCGTCGGCTTTGCTCGCGATGAACAAGAACCCGTCAGACCAGGATATTGATGCTTTCATGTCGGGCAATCTCTGCCGCTGCGGCACATATCCGCGAATTCGCGCTGCCATCAAGGCCGCTGCGAAGATGGCTTAAGGAGGAGTCTAGACATGGATAAAATCGTGAAAAGCGAAACACGTCGTGACTTCCTGAAAGTCAGTGGTACGGTTGCGGGTGGTCTTGCCCTCGGCTTTTATCTTCCAAGTGGCCCGCGTATCGCGCAGGCGGACGCCGGTGGTGGTTATTCCAGCCCCAACGCCTGGGTGCGCATCGGTCTCGACAACGTAGTGACCATCATGGTTGCCCGTTCCGAGATGGGTCAGGACGTCTACACGTCCATGCCGATGCTGGTTGCGGAAGAACTCGAAGTCGATATCAATAAAATCAAAGTTGATTTCGCGCCTCCTGCAGAGGTTTACATCAACGCCTTGCTGGGTGGTCAGCTCACCGGCGGATCGACCTCGGTTCGTGACGCATGGGAGAAGCTGCGCAAGGCTGGCGCGTCGGCTCGCATGATGCTGGTTGCGGCAGCGGCCGATCAGTGGGGTGTTGACGTTGGTTCCTGCAAGGCCGAGGACGGTGTTGTCATGGGACCTGGCGGCAAGCGTGCTACCTACGGTTCGGTGGCGGCGAAGGCCTCGCAGATGGAAGTGCCGAGAGATGTTCCGCTCAAGCCGGCGAGCCAGTTCAAGCTCGTTGGCAACATGCGTCAGAAGCGTCTGGACACGCCGGACAAGGTGCGCGGTACCGCTCAGTTTGGTATTGACACCCGTGTTCCGGGAATGGCCTATGCCGCGGTGGCGATGCCACCGATGATAGGCGGCAAGGTTGATTCCTACGACGATTCCCGTGCCAAGAACTTCCCGGGCGTGAAAGCGGTCGTGCAGTACAGCCGTGGTGTCGCCGTCGTTGCGGAAGATTATTGGACGGCGAAAAAGGCGGTCGCGGCGCTGGACATTCGCTGGGATGCTGGTCCGAATGCCAACCTCGATATGCGCGGGTTGTGGCAGGGCCTGGAGCAGGCCTCCGAGCAGCCCGGTGCGGTGTTCCGTGAGCACGGCGATGCCGATACCGGCTTGGCCAACTCATCGAGGACGATTACGGCTACCTACCGCCTGCCGTTCGTTTCGCACTCACCGATGGAGCCAATGAATACCACGGCTGACGTGCGTGCTGACAAGGCGGTCATTATCACCCCCACCCAGTTCCAGCAGCTGGTCCCGCACGTTGTCGCGGGTGCCACTGGCCTGCAGCCGGAGCAAGTGGAAGTGATCACGACCTTCCTCGGTGGCGGTTTCGGTCGCCGTGTGGAAGTGGACTACGCCATCGACGCCGCGGAAATTTCCAAGGCAGCCGGTATGCCGGTGAAGATGGTGTGGAGCCGGGAAGACGATCTGACGCATGACTCGTATCGTCCGGCCGGTATCTACAAGTTCACCGCTGGTCTGGACGCGAACGGCAAGTTGCACGCGCTTCGGTTCCATTCGACGAGCCCGTCGATTTCCTCGCGTCTGTTCCCGAGCATTGTCAAGGACGGCATCGACCCGTTTGCGGTCGAAGGCATCGACAACTTCCCGTACATCGCCGATGGTGGTCTGCGGTTCACCTATCAGATGCACGATACCGGCGTTACCGTCGGTTACTGGCGCGGGGTGTCCCACAACCTGAATGCGGTTGCACTCGAGACGTTTATCGACGAGATTGCCACCGCAGCGGGCAAGGACCCGATCCAGTACCGCATCGAAATGCTCGACATGGGTTCGACCAAGCACCAGTGGTCTGGCCTGTCAGCTGGTGTGCCAGTTGGCCGGAGGATGAAGCGTGTTCTTGAGCAAGTCCGCCGGAAGGCCAACTGGGGTAAGAAAATGCCCAAGGGACAAGGCCAGGGCGTTGCGGTCATGGAGGGTTACAACACCGTGATCGCGATAGTCGCGGAGGTGACGGTAAGCAACAACTACGATGTGCAGATCGACAAGATCACGGCGGTAGTCGACGCTGGTACGCTGATTCACCCGGATCAGGCGCTGGCCCAGATGCAGTCGTGTATCAACTACGGTCAGTCGGCATGTATGTGGGGTGAGATTACCGTCAAGAACGGTGCCGTCGAGCAAAACAACTTCGACACCTATCGCATCGCCCGCATCAATGAGGCGCCGAAGGAGCTGAACATTCACTTCATAAAGAGTGACAGTGTTCCTGGTGGCCTTGGCGAGCCCGGTACCGCAGTTGTTGTGCCGGCAATCGCGAATGCGATCTTTGCTGCGTCTGGCAAGCGGCCCCGTACGTTGCCGTACACGCCGGAGAATATCGGCGCGAGTAGCTGATAATTACTGACGGAAGCCGCCCCCCCACGGAGGCGGCCATCTGAAGGGTTATTGGAGCGAGCCCCCCGGTTGTATAACCGGGGGGTTTTTTTGTTTAGCAGTAATGAATTGGCCGCCAACCTGTGCATAAACAAGGCGAGCAGGGGCGTACTCGAGCGACACCGTCTTATCCAAATGTCTCGCCTGAGCGCACCTGAGGGCGGTAGACTGTTAAAATCGTTATTTCCGCCTGGATAGAACGGACAGCGGTATGGACAGCGTTGATCTACAAGTTCTGAGAAGTGGCGTGGAATGGCGTCGCCAAGGCCACAAGGTCGTACTCGTTACCATTGTCAAGACTTGGGGTTCCTCACCGCGTCCGGCGGGGGCGATGCTCGCAATTCGCGATGATGGAATTGTTGCCGGATCGGTGTCGGGTGGTTGTGTCGAGGACGATCTGATCGACAAGGTTCGAAACCAGTCGCTGAAGGTCGGGCGCCCGCAGGTGTTGACCTATGGAGTTACTAAGGAAGAGGCGGAGCGCTTCGGCTTGCCCTGTGGAGGGACCTTGCAGCTTGTTCTCGAGCAGGTGACGGACGATGCGGCGTTGATCGAGTTGCTTGAGCGCGTTGAGCGGCATGAACTGGTCGTGCGCACTCTGGATATGCAGACCGGTCGCGTCAAACTTGAAACGGCTTCGTCAGATGACGTGTTGTCATTTGATGGCAAGACNNCGTTTGCTCATTGTTGGTGCTGGACAGCTGTCGCGCTACGTTGCCCAGATGGCGCAGGCGCTGGATTACCATGTTACGGTGTGTGATCCGCGAGAGGAATACGCCGAGACGTGGGATGTCGACGGCACGGTTCTCGACCGTGGTATGCCCGATGATGTCGTGATTTCGATGAACCTCGATCCACACAGTGCCGTGGTGGCAGTGACGCACGATCCGAAGATCGATGACCTTGCGTTGATGGAGGCGCTTAAGTCGCCAGCTTTTTATGTCGGTGCGCTGGGTTCACGTTTGAACAGTGAAAAACGCCGTGAGCGCCTGGCGCTGTTTGATTTGTCGCAAGCGGAGATCGATCGCCTGCACGGCCCTGTGGGCCTGCGTATTGGCAGTAAGACGCCACCTGAGATAGCGGTGGCGATTTTGGCCGAGATGACGGCGGTTCGGCACGGTGTTGACCTGAAAACTGTTGGTACAGATGCCAGTAAACAGGTCTCACTGGAGGGTAACCAGGAAGTTTGTATCACAACTACAGCCTGATATTACAACTCAGTTAAATGATGAGTTGATCGGGAGCCAGTTGGCTCCCGTTTGTTTGCAACAAATGCATACCGGAGGAAAATAACTGATGAGGCTCAGTGGGAAAATTGCAATCGTGACTGGGGGTGGTTCGGGTTTTGGAGAAGGCATTGCCAAGCGTTTTGCCGAAGAAGATTGCAAGGTTGTCGTGAACGACATCAATGTGGATGGTGGACAACGTGTTGTCGAGGAGATCAAGGCTAACGGTGGCGATGCGGCTTTCATAAAAGGCGATGTTTCGAAAGATGCCGACTGGGGGGCAATGTTGAAGTTTTCGCTCGACTCATATGGGGATCTAGGCATTGTCATTAACAATGCGGGCACTACCCACCGGAATCAGCCACTACTCGATGTCACCGAGAAAGACTTCGACCGGGTTTATGCGGTGAACGTCAAGAGCCTCTATCACAGCGCACGCAATATTGCCCCGCACTTCCGGAAGAGGCGCGGCGGGGTGTTCCTTACGATCGCCTCGACCGCCGGCGTGCGCCCGCGTCCGGGTTTGGTCTGGTACGCCGGCAGCAAAGCAGCAGCAATTGTCGCGAGTCGAGCCATGGCAGTTGAGCTGGCGCCTGACAACATCCGAGTCAACGTTGTCAACCCGGTGGCGGGTGACACGCCCCTGCTGGCGGAATTCATGGGAGAGGATACGCCCGAATCGCGGGCCAGGTTTATCTCGACGATTCCACTAGGCCGCTTCAGTCAACCTCGGGACATCGCGAACGCCTGTCTGTACCTTGTGTCGGACGAGGCGGATTTCATTACCGGTGCTTGCATCGAGGTCGATGGAGGGCGCTGCGTCTGACGGTATTGTGACGCCAGGTCAACAGCGTCGTAAAAAAACAAGCGAGCGCAGATTGCGTTCGTGTAAATGCAAGGTCTTTGCTACTAGGCGCCTGTGAAGGCCTGGATTCCGGTCTGAGCCCGTCCCAAAATGAGGGCATGAATATCATGTGTACCTTCGTAGGTGTTCACTGCTTCAAGGTTCATGACATGGCGAATGACATGGTATTCGTCGGACACACCGTTGCCGCCATGCATGTCTCGGGCGGTACGCGCGATATCAAGGGCCTTACCGCACGAGTTGCGCTTGATCAGTGAAACCATTTCCGGCGTTGCGCGCGACTCGTCCATCAACCGGCCAACGCGCAAAACAGATTGCAAACCCAGCGTGATTTCTGTTTGCATATCTGCAAGTTTCTTCTGAACCAGTTGATTGGCGGCGAGCGGGCGGCCAAACTGCTTGCGTTCCATCACATAGTTCCGCGCTGCCTGCCAACAAAACTCAGCAGCACCTAACGCGCCCCAAGAGATACCGTAGCGGGCCTTGTTAAGGCAACCGAATGGCCCTTTCAGGCCTTGCACGCCTGGCAGCAGATTTTCATCTGGCACGAAGACGTCATCCATGACAATTTCACCAGTAATCGACACGCGCAAGCTGAACTTTCCTTCAATTTTTGGGGTCGTCAGCCCTCGCATACCGCGGTCGAGAATGAAGCCACGGATAACATCCTCTTCATCTTTTGCCCAGACAACCATGACATCTGCGACCGGCGAATTGGTGATCCACATTTTCGCGCCTTGAAGCACCCAGCCGTCAGTGACCTTACGCGCACGGGTGACGAGGCTGCCAGCATCTGATCCGTAGTCGGGCTCGGTCAGTCCAAATGCCCCGATTTTTTCACCACTTGCCAGTGATGGCAGATATTTGTTGCGTTGATCCTCGCTGCCATATGCGTAGATCGGATACATGGCGAGGCTGGACTGCACGCTCATCATTGACCGATAACCGGAATCGACACGTTCCACCTCTCGCGCAATCAGCCCGTAGCAGACATGGTTGACGCCGGGGCAGCCATAGCCCTCGATAGTCGAGCCCAGGAAGCCCATTGCGCCCATTTCCTGAAATACGTCGCGATCAAAGTGCTCGTTTCGGTGTGCTTGCAGCACGCGTGACATCAGTTTGTCGGCACAGAAGTGTCGTGCTGAGTCGTAGACGAGTCGCTCATCATCGCTGAGCTGTTCCTGAAGCAGGAACGGATCCTCCCAACTGAATGTGGGGCGATTCACGGGTGCGTTCATTACCTTGTCTCGAGGGCTACCTGGCGGTCAGTGGTTGAAAGCGGGTCGAGAAGTCCGAACGGTGCGTAAGTTGGCTTCCAACCGGCAGGTAAAACAAAGCGGGCGAAAAAGCTCGCTTTAGTCGTATTTCTTTCCTGAGCAGATGTCAAAACCATCTCTCCAACCTGCAGCATACATCGAGTCAGATTTGTAACGCTCTTCGTCTTTTACCGGTTGATTTTTCTGCTGCGCGCTGTTGCAGCCGTCTAGGTAACCTTCACGAAATGTCGGCGGATAACCAGCCAGGTTCACCTGCGGCTCGTCCACTTGCGTTTGCGGCGTCGCGCAGCCGGTAAGCAGGGTTGCCGTGGCGGCCAGCAATATGTACTTGAATTTCATAAATCCTCGCTCCTGCTGTCGGCTTGGGAGGCGCTCATGGGTACGCTTCCGATGTGGCGGATTAGCATTGTCGCATGACATTCTTTTATGCTGTTGGTGCTTGCAACAGTAGCGCTACATCAATTGCAACGGGCAAAAAAAAGCGCCCGATAAGGGAGGAAACCGGGCGCTCCAATGCGCTTGCACGCATTGTATAAACTTTTCGTATCTCGGATCAGTTCAGCATTTCTTGTATCTTACTTCCTTGACGCTGTGTGGCGATACTGTTCGATAATGCATTGGTTTGGCGCCCCTACTAACTCATTGAGATAACAGCGCCGTTGATTAATTTGACCTTTTCTCCCACGGAAAACTTCGGACGCTGATGCTCGTATATCGTTCTAAGGCTGCCATCTTCCATTCGCAGCCGCACGATAAAACTGGTTGCAACCCCGTCACTGTCTTGCCCGGCAGCGTATACGCTCCGATTCGCCTCGGCAAGCACAACTGCGTCAAAGGCTTTTCGCGCGCCGCCGGTTGCTCTAACACCCGACGAGGGCATTTGCAACTCGTGTTGCTCAATGGAATCAACAACACCGCAACTTGAGCACGGCGGTGTGAGTGTCTGGCTGAATCGTTGGCCGACACGCAGGATCAAAGGCTTGTCGCCTTCGCCCGCACTGCGCACCGCCTTGCGCGTGAGCCCGACATGCGTTGGGCTTGGGACAGGGTTCGCTGTTTGGTCCGCAACGCTCTTGCGCTTGTTGAATTCCTCGCGCGTCAGAAACAACTCGCCTTTGTTCGGACTGACTGCCAACTGACCGGTGATGGCGGCGATGCCGATGCCACTGAAGGTGGCCACCGAGACAATGGCGCAGCAAGCAAGAGTGAATATAAGGCGATTCTTGTCGGAACCCATCAGCGCATTACCTAAATTTTCTTTTATTCGCGACCCACTTATGAGTGAAATCTTCTTAGCAATCTTGATGCCAAAAACAATCCACAAGCCAAAACAGGCGGTTAAAACGGATATTTATAGTGGTGGTTTAGCGGGCGCGTCGCCGGTCGGCGACAAGCCGCCCCGGTGCACCGCTAACCAGCTGTTTTAAAAATAAAAAAACTTCTCTGAGGAGTGGCAAGTGCAAGCGCTGCAGCCCTCCATTAGAGCGCCTTGAACATTTTTGGATTGAGATGGTGGCGCTGGAGAAGTTTGTAAAATTCGGTGCGGTTGCGCTTAGCAAGTTTGGCAGCTTGTGTCACGTTTCCACCGGTGATCTTGAGAAGCTTGGCAAGGTACTCCCGCTCGAACTCGCTGCGGGCAGACTCGAACGAAGCCAGCTCTGACGTACGTCCGCGGAGCGCGCTTTCGACCAATGCTGGCGTGATGATTGGCGTTGTCGAAAGCGCGACGGATTGCTCGATCACGTTATAAAGCTCGCGCACATTGCCTGGCCATGGGGATTTCACCAGCATTTCCATCGCGTCAGCGGAAAAACCGTTGAGGGACTTTCCGTATTTCGCCGATATCTGACTGAGAAAGTGCGTTGCCAGAACAGGGATGTCTTCCCTGCGTTCAGCGAGTGCAGGCAGATAAAATGAGACGACATTGAGCCGATAGTAAAGATCCTCGCGAAAAGTTCCGTTGCGTATCGATTCCTCTAAATCGCGATGCGTGGCGGAGATGACCCTAATATTGACCGGTATGGAACGTATCGAACCGACTGGACGGATCTCCTTTTCCTGCAGTACGCGTAACAGTTTGACTTGCAGCGGCAGCGCCATGTCACCGATCTCGTCGAGAAAGATTGTTCCCGTGTCGGCCGCCTGCACCAGCCCTTGATAGTCGCGCGCCGCACCGGTGAACGAGCCTTTTATATGTCCGAACAACTCCGATTCGAGCAGTTGCTCCGGAATGGCACTGCAGTTGACGGCGACAAATGGGTTTTCGGCGCGCGGGCTCGCGCGGTGGATGGCCCGCGCTAGCATCTCCTTTCCAGTGCCGCTGTCACCTCTGATCAAGACGCTTGCATCGCTTGCCGCAACGAGCTTGGCTTTCGCAAGCACGCTTTCGATCATCGGGCTACGGGTGATAATTTCGTCGCGCCAGCTACTGTCGCTCTCTTCGCTTTCCTGCGAAATACCGCTGACACTGACGGCTTTTTCTACTTGTGACAGCAGTTCCTTGCTGTCAAACGGTTTGGTCAGGTAACCAAACACGCCGCGTTGTGTCGCCGCTACCGCGTCCGGGATGGTTCCATGTGCGGTGAGAATGATTACTGGCAGGGCGGGATGAAGCTTCCTAATGTTCTGGAACAATGCCATCCCGTCCATGCCGCCCATGCGGAGGTCGGTAATAACTAAATGCGGCACGGAGACCGATAGTTTTGCCAAGGCGCGTTCGGCACTATCGGCGCTCTCCACCCGATAACCCGCTCCCTGCAACCGGAAAGTTAGCAGTTTTAACAGGTCGGGGTCGTCGTCGACGATCAAAATTGTACTTTCAGTGTTCATGGTGTGTCCGGCTGTTCCAACTCGTTACGTTCAATAAGTTTTCTTTCCATTTCAAGCAAGGCATCGAGTTTTTCCTGCAACTCTTTTGAGTGTGCTTTTTGCGCCTGCAGTTGCTCACTTTGCAGCGCGTTTTGTTCTCTGACCTGCAGTAATTGTCGGGTCGCGTGATCAAGCACCTGCTCGCGGTGTTTTGTTTCGGAAAGGTAATTGTTGTATAGCAAAGCCAGCGGTCGCAGCTTGGAATAGCGATGGTAATCATTCTTTAGCCAGTCTCTCAGCATTGCGTGCGCCAAATCAGCATTTCTGAAAGACGCGCTGGGAGAGGAAAGCAGCATGATTAATTGCATGCGATTGAAATCATTCGGATCCGTCCGATGAGCTTTTTCAACGAAGCGATATTCGCGTAGCAACGAGTCGCCTTTGAGCTCAACCATGTAGGCATAGTAGTCCAACAGACGGTCAGCATCCGTTTCCAGTGTTTCGACCAGTTGCAGTTGTGGCAGAGGTGTGTCGCTGATTCGCGGCTGTGGCGCGCATCCGGCGGCAAAAAGCGCACCGAGTAGCACTGCAGCGGCACCCTGTCTCACGCGGCAACTTCCAACTGTCGGGACGGAAGTACCACGCGCAGGTGCGCTCCCGGGTTTCCATCATCAATGACTTCGGCTGTGCCGCGATGGGCGAGTGCGAACTCGCGCACGATTGCTAGTCCTAACCCGGTGCCTTTCAATGGGCCGCTGTACTCAGCTGTGCTTTGATAGAACGGTTCGAAAACGCGAACACGATCTTCTCGTGGAATGCCAGGCCCATCGTCCATTACGTCGATGACGACGTCGCCGCCGCGACGGCGCAACTGGATTCGAATGGTGCCCCCAGTGGGAGAATATTTGATTGCGTTGGAGAGAAGATTATCGACAATGGCCTCGATTTTTTTCTCGTCGCCCTCCATTTCGAGGTCGGCGGCCGTCAAAGACTGGCTAAGATTTTTTGCTCTCATCGCCAGCGTGTGCTGCTGTATCACACGCTCCACCAACGCCTTGAGGCGAAAATGCGTCGGCGTGAGCGAGGCGGTTTGAAACTGGGCAGTATGGTAATTGAGCAGGTCCTCTATGAGTCGTTGCAAGCGATGCGTATTTTGCTTGAGAATCTGGGCGATCTCGATTTGCCCCTGCGTCATGCGGCCTGTGACTTCGTCTGCCAACAGCTCCACCCCCTCGCGAAGTGCCGTGAGTGGTGTTTTGAGTTCGTGCGATACGTGGCGCAGGAAGCGTGACTTCTGTTCTTCAAGGTCGAGCAGCCGCAGCCTTAGCCAATCCAGTTGCCTGCCCAGCGATTCGAGGTCGGCAGGCCCGGTGACGCGAATCTTGGCGCCAAACTCGCCTTCGCCGAGTTTCTGGATCGCTGATTCAATTTGGGTAATTGGTCGTCTGATTAATAACGATGCGCCAAGCACCAAAAAGACGGCGACTGGAACCAGCGCCAGCATTTGCCACAAGATCAGTCTTTGCGTCTCACCTGCCATACGTTGTACGGTGTCCGCTTCCCGTTCTACTAGCAAGTTGCCCTGATTATCGAGCTCGCGTGCCGTCTGGGAGAGAACCGCAAAATCACCCACCAACTCCCCGGCCCTGTCGCGCCGTAGTGTCGCCTCGGTAACACGTTGAAACAAATCGTCCTCGGCATCAATCAGCACCCGGAGGGTGGCGCGCTGCGCTTCTTCCAGTGCATAGCTGCGCAAGCGCTGCGAGGTCTTGACAAAACGCTCGTGCGCCAGAGCATATCCTTGCAGCACAGAAGGCTCGTTAACAATCACGAACTGGCGCACGCTCCGCTCCATCGCCGTCACGTGTTCGATGAGCGATCTGCTTGCTTGCGTCGCCTGAACAGCCTGATATAGCGTCTGCTGGCTATGGGCGGCAAGCTGGTTGATGGAATACGCATTGTAAATAAGGGCGAGTACCAGCGGGATCACAGCCAGCGCAAAGCCGGCCAGGATCAGTTTTAGAAATGAACGCGGGTAATAAAGCTGCATCTTTCCTCGAGCCGGCCCTATGCCTTCACTGGCGGCCGTCCACTCTTCACGCCTTTGATAGAGTTGCTGCGCAGTAGCACGGCGCAGGCCTCCTTCACTTTAACTCGACCACCACTGAGCCGAAATCGCCGAAGTCCGCGCGGATCGTCTCTCCGGAAGCAATCGCTTGTGGCACGACACAGGTCCCAGTTGTGACTGTTTTTCCTGCTTCCAAGCCACTACCCTGATTACGGAGTTCATTGGCAATCCAGGTCAGGGCCAGCCGTGGATCTCCGAGCACATTCGCCCCCACGCCACGCGCTGCGAGTTCGTCATTGCGCCACGCCGTTACTGCGTGCTTGGACAAATCATATTTGCGCCAGTCCGCCTTGGTCTCAGGGCCAATAATGAACCAGCATGCGCACGCGTTGTCCGCGATGAGTTGTGGCGCACCAACAGTTGCGAAATCAGTGTATCTGGAGTCCGGAATCTCGATAGCGGGATGCAGCGTCTCGACAGCGGCCAGCACCTCTTCCATACTGTAGTTTTCTGCTCGTGGAGGCAGCGATTGGCCGATACGAAACGCAAATTCGGCTTCGGCGACCTTCATCAGGTTGTGACCCAGCACCAGTTGCGCGCCGGATTCCAGTACTCTGCCAGCCAAGAGTCGCCCAGCCAGCGGGCCATCAACGCCAATGTGCTCCTGTCCTTCGGTGCTGGTAGCCGCGATTTTCCAGCCAAACAACGGCTGTGCCGACAAACGCGCCACTTCGGCCTGAATCGCATACGCTTCTTTGCGATTGGACGGGCGGCAGTGCTCTGGCAGTGCCTCGATCAACGCGGAGGACTTCCAGGTGGTCCAGATAATGTCAGCAGATTCAGAAATGCGTTCCTGGTTCATCATTTGATCCCGAAAAAAATATCAATGTCCAGCACAAATCTGGCCAGCCATTATTGTGGTTCCCGGCACGGCATTGGATGCTCGGCAGCATTGCGCACGACATTGAGTAATGGTTCGTTACGTGCAAGGCGATCGAGATTTTGTGCGATCACGCGATTGCGACGTGGTACCAGTTGGTCTGTCCAGGCAGACGCGTGTGGTGTCATGATGACGTTATTGAGTTCATGAAAAGGGAAGTGCGATGGCTCACAAACCTCAGCCGCGCTGACAGGGTAGCGGTACCAAGTGTCAAGGATTGCGCCGGCGATGCTGCGGTCGCGGCACGCATTGAACAGCGCTTCCTCGTCGACGAGGGTACCGCGCGCCACGTTGATAAGAACTGCTGTTGGTTTCATCGCAGCGAGCTCGCGGCTGCCGATAATGCCACGCGTGCTACTCGAGAGCGGCAGTGCCAAGAGTACAAAATCGGATTCGCCAAGCATTGCATCGAGCTGTTCCATCGGCTGTACCGATTCGACCAGGCCGTCACTCCCGCCCGACGTCCGGCTGCAGGCTCGAATCTTCATTCCGAAGGCCTGTGCGCGCAAGGCGACTTCACGTCCAATTCTTCCATAACCAACAATACCCAGGGTCTTGCCGTACAGATCTCCGTGCGCGGGCCCGAACAAATACGACCCTTGCCAGCGACCGTGGCGCAAGTTGTCCTGCAAGCTGTCGAGCGGAATCACCCATTGAAGCATGGTCGCTATGACGTATTCTGAAATGCCGATCTCGTGTCCGTAGACGTTACAAATGGTTGCGCCAGTTGGTACCGCATCGAAGGCAATGGCATCAGTGCCGGCTCCCGGCAACTGCAACAGCTTCAGCTGGGGTGCTTGCGGCATATCTTGCGGCCAGTCCATCGAGATAAAAGCGTGCGCTCTTGCCAGTACCTCGGAGAATGCATGCCTGTCATTGTCATCGGCTACTTCGATGGTCCACTCGGTGGTCAGGAATGAGGGGACTCTCGAGAGTCGGCCGTCATTGTCCGATTTTTTGATTAGCAAAATCACGTTCAGGTGTTCTTATACCGGCTGAGTCGGAGTATTCGGTCGCGAACCAGCCGGCGCGCGGCAAGATATTCATTCGAATCAAAAATAACATTCTGCCAAAAGCCCGGCACGACGGCGGCATCTTTTGAAACGACTGTCGTCGAATCGCGACAGTTGCTGCGGTCAATAGCCAGGAAGGCGACCCATTGTATGCTCTCGGGCGCGACTTTCAGGACCGGCTCTCGCCATTGTGCTCGTTTGGCATTGGAGCAACGTCAAATGTGATGCAGGCACCGGGTCCCCACTACAATCAGTTGGTGCCGGGAAAGGGAGTCGAACCCTTACGGTGTCACCACCGGCGGATTTTGAGTCCGCTGCGTCTNNCCAGGGCCGGACTCGAACCGGCACGGCCTTGCGGCCAGCGGATTTTAAGTCCGCTGCGTCTACCAGTTCCGCCATCCCGGCCCGGGGCGAATTATCCATGAAACTGTGAAGGTCCAGCAAGAAACGGTGTCGATATAATCGGCCAATGCAATTGTCTCAGTTTGACTATGAGTTGCCTGAAGAGCTGATTGCCCAGGCCCCGTTGCCTGATCGCGGCAGTTCTCGGCTCATGCACTTGGATGGCGCAACTGGCGCCATATCCGATCATAGGTTCGAGGATCTGGCGCGTTTCTTCCGCAAAGGGGACCTCATGATCTTTAATGACACGCAGGTGATCAAGGCCCGCTTGTTCGGCGTTAAAGATAGCGGCGGAAAGGTCGAGATCATGATCGATCGCGTGCTCGGCTCGGACACCGCGTTGGCGATGTTAAGGGCGAGTCGAACTCCCAAACCGGGGCAGGCGATCGCCATCGACGCCGAACTGCGCTTGCAAGTTGTAGCGCGCGAGGATGATCTTTTTGTACTTGCGTTTCCTGACGACGTTTTTGCGATTCTTGAGCGTTACGGGCAGGTTCCTCTGCCGCCATATATCGAGCGTTGCGCTGATTTGACAGATGAAATCCGGTATCAGACCGTTTATGCAAGCCAACCAGGGGCAGTGGCGGCACCAACTGCGGGACTTCACTTCGACAAGCAGATGATGGACCGTCTTGCACACCTCGGCGTTGAAATGGCCTTTATAACGCTGCATGTTGGAAGCGGTACCTTTCAGCCGGTACGCGAAAACAACATTGACCGGCATGTCATGCACGCAGAGTGGTACTGTATTCCCGATGCGACCGTGCGCGCCCTGAAACAGACACAGTCGATGGGAGGGCGTGTGTGCGCTGTCGGCACGACTAGTCTGCGTGCCTTGGAATCGGTAGCGGCGAATGGTGAACTGGTGTCAGGAAGTAAAGAAACGCGTTTGTTTATTCGCCCCGGGTTCCGTTTCAGGGTGGTGCAACGGTTGTTGACCAACTTCCATTTGCCGCGTTCGACCTTGCTGATGCTCGTTGCCGCATTTGGCGGACTCGACAATGTCATGAATGCCTATCGGCACGCAGTAGAGCACCGCTACCGATTCTTCAGTTATGGCGACGCGATGTTGCTGGAACGAGGCCTGCCGCAAACACCTGCGCCGAGATGATTGGTTTTTCGTAACACGGATTTGCATGAAATTTGAATTACTTGCCAAGGACGGACTCGCGCGGTGTGGAAAGTTGTCGCTCACGCACGGACAGGTCGACACACCGGTATTCATGCCAGTGGGCACGTACGGAGCGGTGAAAGGTATNNGTATGCGTCCAGCTGATCTGGAAAATATGCATACGCAGATTTTGCTCGGCAACACTTTTCATTTGTGGCTTCGGCCGGGGCTGGAAGTCATCGCGGCTCACGGTGGCTTGCACAGTTTCATCGGTTGGCAGCGACCGATCCTGACCGACTCTGGTGGCTTTCAGGTCTTCAGTCTTGGTGATCTGCGCAAGATTTCCGAGGAAGGCGTGACTTTCCGTTCTCCTGTGGATGGATCACCGTGCTTTCTTTCTCCGGAAGAATCAATGCGAATACAGAAGGTGTTGGACTCGGACATTGTGATGGCATTTGATGAGTGCACTCCTTATCCGGCAAGTGAACAAGAGGCGGCGGCGTCGATGCAACTGAGCGTGCGCTGGGCCGAACGCAGTAAATGGTCGCACCAAGGCAACAGCAATGCCCTGTTTGGCATCGTTCAAGGTGGCATGTATGAACGCCTGCGAGACGAATGCTTGGGCCATTTGCTAAAAATTGGCTTCGATGGCTATGCCATTGGCGGGTTATCGGTTGGCGAGTCGAAGGCCGACATGTTACGTATTCTTAAGCATATGGCACCGCGTTTGCCGGAAACGCACCCCCGTTATTTGATGGGGGTCGGGACACCCGCCGATCTGGTAGCTGCGGTGAGACACGGGATCGACATGTTTGATTGCGTGCTTCCAACGCGCAATGCCCGCAACGGTTGGGTCTATACCTCGGGAGGAATCGTCAAATTGCGCAATGCAGTTTATCGGGACGACACCGGTCCGCTCGATCCGCAGTGCGACTGCTACACCTGTGCCAACTTCAGCCGCGCCTATCTGCATCACTTGCAGCGCATAAATGAAATGTTGGGAGCTGAGCTGAATACCTTGCACAATCTGAGTTTTTATCAGCGGCTGATGGCCGGTTTGCGCGAAGCCATTGAAAATGGTCGTCTTGATGATTACGTCGATTCGCTTGGCTTGCTGGAAAGCGAGGTCCCTTGAATATTCGGTGTTGACTGTTATAAATCGTCGACCGCTGCGATTGGCAGATGTCTTGAGCTCAGAGTGACGGCCAGTCGGCAGAAGGCATTTCCTGCCCGATAAGCCGGATTTTTGACCGGGAAATGTCAAAATTCGAATTTGCCGTCCCAAGCTGGGTCCGCCCACCAATAGCGCCGGCAAGCTGTTAAAATACGACGCTTTTTCGGCGGCAGTGACGTTGTGAACTGCATGCCTTGAACAACCGCGCAATGACGCGATAGTAAACCCGGAGGAGTCAACGTGTTGATCGAGACTGCATATGCGCAGGCCGGAGGCGGTGCCCAGGGCGGTATGGATTTGGTTGGGCTGATGCCCCTGATCCTGCTTTTTGTACTGCTATATTTCCTGATGATCCGGCCGCAGGCCAAACGCGCCAAAGAGCACCGGGCGATGCTGCAGGCGTTGCAGAAGGGGGACGAAGTGGTGACCAGTGGCGGTACGCTTGGCAAGATCACCAATATTGGTGACCAATTCGTTACTCTTGAAATTGCCCCGACTGTTGAAATCAAGGTGCAAAAGCCATCGGTCCAGACGCTGCTGCCCAAGGGAACGCTGAAGTCGGCAGGCAATTCCTGAAGCAGGTACGTGAATCATGCACACAATTCTCCGCCGTCAACGGCTTAACCATTTCTGCTCGTCATGAACCGCTATCCAGCCTGGAAGTACGCTATCATTTTCTTCGCGCTGATCGTTGGTGTGATGTACACCATTCCGAATTTCTTCGGTGAGTCGCCTGCTGTTCAGGTCTCCGCGGCTCGTGCGACGGCGGCGGTCAATAACGAGTTGCTAAAACGGATCGAGAACGGCCTGGCCGCAGCCAAAATTACGATTGAAGCTGCTTATCTGGATCAAACCGGTGTCAAGGTCCGTTTTGGCGACACGGATACCCAGTTGCGTGCCAAGGACATCCTGCAACGGGAGTTGGGCGACGACTATGTGGTTGCCCTCAACCTGTTATCGAATTCACCACGGTGGATGGCCGAGATCAATGCGTTGCCCATGTACTTGGGCTTGGACCTGCGCGGCGGGGTGCATTTTCTGCTGCAGGTTGACATGGACTCAGCGCTCAGCAAGTCCGCCGACAGTTATGCTCAGGAACTGCGTCAGTTGATGCGATCAGAGGGTGTTCGTTACTCGCGCATCGCGCGCGATGGCCAGACGGTTCGGGTAAGTTTCCGGGACGCAGCGATGCGAGATGACGCGATTCTGGTACTGCGGCAAAATGTGGGCGACCTGAACTTCCGCAGCACCGACCCGGGAGGTGATTATCGCATAGTGGCGACGCTGCGCCCGGAGGTCGAGCAGCGCATCCGCGAGTTTGCGCTCGAGCAAAACATCCAGACCTTGCGTAACCGCGTCAATGAACTCGGCGTTGCCGAACCGATCGTCCAGCGCTCCGGTCTGGACCGGGTCGTAGTTCAGCTGCCGGGGGTGCAGGATACGGCGAAGGCGAAAGATATCCTCGGGCGCACGGCCAGCCTGGAAGTTCGGCTTGTCGACGAGGAAAAGATGGATCCGGGGAATTTGGAAGCCGCTCAATCCGGGCAGGTACCCTTCGGTGCTGAGTTGCTGTTCGACCGGGACGGTGTGCCTTACCTCCTCAAAAAGGAGATCATTCTGACGGGCGACCGGATTTCCGATGCCCAACCGGGATTTGATTCGCAGACGGGCGAGCCGGCAGTGCACCTGAGTTTGGACGGCCGGGGCGCTACCGTCTTCCAGAAGACTACGCGAGAAAACGTTGGCCGGCGTATTGCCATGGTATTGGTCGAGCGCGGGAAGGCTGAGGTTGTCACAGCACCGGTTGTGCGCAGCGAGATTCCCGGAGGACGCGTGCAGATCAGCGGCCGCATGACTACAACCGAGGCGCGCGATGTTGCCTTGTTATTGCGCGCAGGTTCACTAGCGGCCCCAATGGAAATCGTCGAGGAACGCACAGTCGGCCCGAGCCTGGGTGCTGATAACATCGAGCGAGGATTTCGTGCGACCTGGATGGGCTTTATTGCGCTGGCCTTGTTTATTGCTGTGTACTACACGCTGTTCGGTGTCATTTCGGTGATCGCGCTATGCGTCAACATGATGTTGCTGGTGGCGCTGTTGTCAATGCTGCAGGCGACACTGACCCTGCCGGGTATCGCTGCAATTGCTCTTACTCTCGGTATGGCGATTGACGCTAATGTGCTCATTAATGAACGAGTACGAGAGGAACTGCGTAATGGCACGACGCCACAGGCGGCCATTGTCGCTGGCTACGAACGGGCGTGGGGCACCATTCTTGATTCGAACGTCACCACTCTGATCGCTGCACTCGCGTTGTTTTCGTTTGGTACAGGACCGGTACGTGGATTCGCCGTCGTGCATAGTCTTGGAATACTGACGTCTATGTTCAGCGCCGTGTTTGTGTCGCGCGGCATCGTCAATTTCCTCTACGGTAGCCGGCGCAAGCTCGATAGCTTGCCGGTCGGTCAGTCAGACTGGTACAAACAGCAGCAGGCCACATAATCTGAACGCAGGATAGCTGACGGGAAACATCAATCATGGAATTTTTCCGCATTCGCAAAGACATCCCTTTCATGCGCTATGCGCTCATGTTCAACATGATCTCGATAGCAACATTCGTGATTGCAGTTGGTGCATTAGCGGTAAAACCACTGAACCTTGGTGTCGAGTTTACAGGTGGCACCGTCATGGAAGTCAACTACAGCGGACCAGCAGAGCTTAAAAGCATCCGCGAAACCCTCGAAAAGATCGACCTCAATGACGCAGTGGTTCAGAGTTTCGGAAGCTCGCAGACCGTGCTGATCCGGCTTCCGACCAAGGAGGAATTCAGCGGTGCGCAACTTTCTGAGACCGTGATCTCCGCGCTGCGTTCCGAAGACCCCGGCGTCGAGCTGCGGCGGGTTGACTTTGTTGGTGCCCAGGTTGGAGAAGAATTGGTTGAGAAGGGGGCCATGGCACTGCTGGTTGTCTCGATCGGAATCGTTATTTACTTGGCATTGCGCTTCGAATGGAAGTTCGGTATTGCGGCAATTATCGCCAACATGCACGACGTCATCATCATTCTCGGGTTTTTTGCTCTGTTCCAGTGGGAGTTTTCACTGCCGGTCCTGGCAGCGGTGCTTGCAGTGCTGGGCTATTCGGTAAATGAGTCGGTCGTGGTGTTTGATCGCATTCGGGAGAATTTTCGCAAGATGCGCAAGGCAACGGAGAGGGAAGTCATCAACAACGCAATCACGCGGACCATGTCGAGAACGATTATTACTCACGGAAGTACGCAGTTGATGGTGTTGGCGATTCTCATCTTCGGTGGCGAAGCGTTGTTCTACTTTGCCTTGGCGTTGACCATAGGAATTTTGTTCGGAATCTATTCGTCGGTGTTTGTTGCCAGTCCGCTGGTCTTGTGGCTCGGCGTAACGCGCGAAGACTTGTTACGGCCGGAGAAAAAGACTGACGAGGCGGTCGTTTAGCGCCTGACGCCAAGGACGATTGGGGTGGAGGTAATCTCTTGGCTGCTTGACCTCGCTCTAAATCTTGATGAGCATCTCACGGCCTTGGTTCAGGACTATGGTGCCTGGGCATACGGCATTCTCTTCCTGATCATCTTTCTTGAAACCGGTGTTGTCATCACTCCCTTTCTGCCGGGTGATTCATTGTTGTTTGTGGCAGGCACCATTGCCGCGGTTGGCGAACTCAATGTCCACGCTTTGTCGGCATTTCTTATTGTTGCGGCGATTCTCGGCGATTCAGTCAATTACTCCATAGGGCGCTACCTTGGGCCGAAAGTGTTCCAATACGAGGATTCGCGTTTCTTCAAACGCGCTTACCTCGAGTACACGCGCAAGTTTTTCGATCGCCATGGCGGCAAGACAATTGTCATTGCCCGGTTCGTGCCGATTGTGCGTACCTATGCACCATTTGTCGCGGGTATCGGTCGGTTGAATTACCGGCGTTTCCTGTTCTTCAACGTAGCTGGTGCAGTGTTATGGGTCGTGTTATTGGCTTATGCTGGCTATTTTTTCGGTAACCTGCCGATCGTCCGGGACAACCTCACACTGGCGATTATGGTGATTATTGCACTGTCTATCATGCCCGGCGTGATCGAGTATTGGCGTCACCGGCGACGCCATGCCTGATTTGGAGTTGAGCGGTCTTACTCAGTTGCTTGCCCCAAGGGCGACGCTTAGTTGAGAGATGCTGCGAGCAGGCGGCGGTACTGAGCCGTCAGTTCATGGTCGCTGCCAAGCAGCTCAAACACTGCAAGCATTGTCTTGCGACCGATGTCGTCACCAAACTTGCGGTCGGCTCGGGTGATTTCCAGTAGCTGCGCCAAAGCCGGCTCAAACCGCTTCTGACTGACATATTGCCTGGCCAGCGCCAATCGTGCGGCCAGGTCATGCGGGTCGCTCGAAACCTGTGCCTCCAACTTTCCGATATCGGCGGCAGTGTCGCCGCTTTGGGCAAAAGTTAACTCAGCTCTTAGGTGTTCAGCGCGAGGATCCATGGCGGCAAGTGGCTTGAGCTCGCCAAGCAACGTGGCCGCTTCGCTGGCGCGCCCGAGTGCGAGTAGAACCTCGGCGCGATCCATACGAATGATGTCGTTTTCGGGCTCCAGCAGCTGCGCTTGCTCCAACCCGGCGAGTGCCGGTTCTGACTGACCTGATTGGTGGGACTGCATTGCAGCCTGGCGCATTTCCTCGGCCCGGCTTGGTAGCAGTCGCTCAATAAACTGGCGCACCATGCCTTCCGGCATCGCGCCGGTAAACTCGTCAATCATTTCCCCGCCGTAAAATGCCTTTACGTTCGGAATTCCGCGCACTCCCAGCGACGCCGCAATAGAAGGGTTTTCGTCGGAGTTAATCTTGACGAGTAGAAAGCGCCCCGCGTATTCGTCCGCGAGTTTCTCGAGTATCGGTGTCAAGCTGCGGCAGGGTCCACACCAGGCCGCCCAGAAATCAACGAGCACCAGGCGGTTTCTTGATTCTTCGACGACCCGGTTCTGAAAATCGTTTTCGCCAACCTCACTTACATGCGCGCTCATCAAAGGGCTCCGGGATTGTGTTTCATAATATGTTTGGGCGCCCCGGCCGGCTTCAAGCAGCGCATGCAGGCAAGGAATGACCGCGTCGTGGAGCGCGTCAAATGCGCTGCGCGAGCGATGAGGCGTGCCCCGTGTAACTGCCCGGCGTCATCGACAGCAAACGTGCCTTTTCAGAATCGGGAATTGGCAGGTCACGGATAAAAGCGTGCAGCCCGTCGCGGGAAATGCCGCCGGTACCACGGGTTAATGCCTTCAACCTTTCGTAGGCGTCGTCAATGCCAAAGCGTTTCATAACCGTTTGCACCGGCTCAGCGAGGACTTCCCAATTGGCATCCAAATCGTTAGCAAGGCGCTTCGGGTCAGCTTCGAGCTTGTCTAAGCCACTCAGGCACGCGTCATAGGCGAGCAAACCATGGCCGAGCGCCGTCCCCATGTTGCGCATGACCGTTGAGTCGGTCAGGTCACGCTGCCAGCGCGATAGCGGTAGCTTTGCGCTGAGGTGACTGAGCAGCGCGTTGGACAAGCCGAGATTACCTTCCGCGTTCTCAAAATCGATAGGATTAACCTTGTGTGGCATCGTGGAAGAGCCAACTTCACCTTCTTTGATCTTCTGTTTGAAGTAGCCCAGCGAGATGTAGCCCCACATGTCGCGGGTCAGGTCGATCAACACCGTGTTGAGACCGGCATAGGCATCAAACAACTCCGCGATACCGTCATGCGGCTCGATTTGGGCCGTATACGGGTTGAAAACGAAACCAAGCTCCTCGATAAAGCGTCGCGAGAAGCCCTCCCAGTCAAAGTCCGGATAAGCTGCCAGATGCGCGTTGTAATTGCCGACGGCACCATTGATCTTGGCGGGAAGCTCCACATCTGCAACTCGTCGGCGCTGCCGTCCAAGGCGGTACGCAAAGTTGGCCAATTCCTTGCCAATAGTTGTCGGCGTGGCCGCCTGTCCGTGCGTTCGCGACAGCATTGGCAAATCCGCGTAAGCATGTGCGAGATCGAGTAATTTTCCGATCAATCGGTCGACCGCCGGCAACATCACTTCGCGGCGCGATTCGCGCAGCATGATTGCGTGACAGATGTTGTTAATGTCCTCTGAGGTGCAGGCGAAGTGGACAAATCGGGTAATTGCCGCTGCTCCCGGATCGACAGTCAGTTGTTCTCGCAGCCAGTATTCGATAGCCTTGACGTCGTGGTTGGTGCGCAATTCGATTGCCTTGACCGACTGGGCGTGGTCAACCGAAAAGTTTCGCACCAGTTCGTCAAGAAGCTTGGTGGACTCTGCCGAAAGCGGCTCGATCTCGCGCAGGCGGGGCTCGACAGAGATTGCTTTGAGCCATTCGATTTCGACGCGTACGCGCAGGCGAATCAGGCCAAACTCGCTGAAGTAGTCTGAAAGCGCGTCGACTTTGTGTCGGTAACGGCCATCCAGCGGTGATAGTGCTGTCAGCGGCGATAGCGCCATGGTGTGTGAACTCCCGATAGTCAGGAGCTCGCTGTTTTTAGAATGCAATTTTAGCATGAGCGATATTTCTGTCGTATGAGCGAACAACTCGAGACGATGTTGGTCGAGGCGCGCTCTTGCAAGCGCTGTGCGGCACAACTGCCGCTCGGTCCGCGGCCCGTGCTGAGAGCCACCGCAACGGCCCGCTTGCTCATTGTCGGGCAGGCGCCGGGCCGCCGTGTACATGAAACCGGGATACCGTGGAACGATCCTTCGGGGGACAGGTTGCGCGAGTGGATGCGCCTAAACCGCGAGCAGTTCTACGATGAACAGAGTATCGCCATCGTTCCGGCAGGTCTGTGTTACCCGGGGACGGGGCCTGGCGGCGACCTTCCGCCACGGCCCGAGTGCGCGCCGCATTGGCATCCGCGCCTGGTGCCACTGATGCCACATCTGCAAATTATCTTGCTGGTGGGCGGTTACGCGCAGGCGTATTACCTCGGCGACTCGCGCCGTAAAACACTCACTGAGACGGTGCGGGCCTGGCGAGAATATTTGCCGCACTTTTTACCACTGCCTCATCCGAGCCCGCGCAACCAGATGTGGCTGCGGCGCAACCCGTGGTTTTTTGAGGAAGTACTGCCGTTTCTGCGCTACGTCGTTCGTGACACCGTGTTGCACGAGTGAACGGGGGGGTAGCGGCTTGTCTTACTGGGCGGCCGGCACTGTGAGTGGGCCGTCTTCCAGTGCGACGGCGCGCTCGATGATCCCGCCGCCCAAGCACACAAGCGATTCATAAACCACCACTGATTGCCCTGGAGTCACCGCCCATTGTGGCTCGGCGAACCGTACTTCGCATTGAGCGCTGTCGATCGACTGTAATTCGCACGGGGCGTCATTCTGCCGATAGCGCGTCTTGGCGCTGTACACCCCATGCGCCTGTGGCGAACTGCCGCTAATCCAGCTAAGCTCTTTTGCGACCAATGCGTCGGACACCAAGGCAGGGTGATCATGTCCCTGCACGACCGTCAGCTGGTTGCTGCCGACATCCTTTCTCGCGACGTACCATGGCTCGCCCTGGCCTCCGATTCCAAGCCCGTGACGCTGACCAATGGTGTAATACATCAGACCTGAATGTGCGCCGACTTGTTGGCCATCAGTCGTGACAATGTCTCCCGGGCGATCGGGGAGGTAGCGGCCAAGAAACTCACGGAACGGTCGCTCACCGATGAAGCAAATCCCGGTTGAGTCTTTCTTGTCGAAGTTTGGAAGCCCGATTTTTTTTGCCAATTCGCGCACATTGCGCTTGTGCAGCTGCCCCAGAGGGAAACGCGTTCTCGAGAGCTGCTCCTGATTGAGCCTGTACAGGAAATAGCTCTGATCCTTGGTCCCATCTTCGGCTTTAAGCAGTTCAAAACGTCCGTTTACTTCGCGTACCTGTGCATAGTGACCGGTGGCAATCGTTTCTGCGCCGAGCCCGATGGCATGATCCAAGAAGGCGCGAAACTTGATCTCGGCGTTACACAGCACATCCGGATTGGGTGTGCGCCCAGCCTGGTATTCACTGAGAAAGTTGTTGAAGACACGTTCTTTGTATTCTGCAGAGAAATTCACGGTCTCGACATCAATGCCAATGATGTCGGCGACCGATACCGCGTCGATTAAATCTTGCCGCGAACTACAGTATTGATCGTCATCGTCGTCTTCCCAGTTCTTCATGAACAGGCCGATCACCTCGAAGCCCTGATTTTTCAGCAGCCAGGCGGCGACGGACGAATCAACACCGCCCGATAGTCCAATAATTATTTTTTGTCGGCCCATATAAAACGAACTGCGTTACGTGCTCGAATCTGCTTTTACGCAGTTACCTCTTGTGTTGGCAACGTTTCAGCGTTCCCGATCGAGGATCGCGTTGCTACACTCGATGAGCGCGTTAATATCGTAGCGGCTGCCGGCAAGGTAGTCTTCTATGCATCGCACCACCAGGGGGCTGCGGTGGCGCTCCGCGCTATCGAGCACTTCGTCCCGGCTCAGCCATAACGCGCGAACAATCCCTGCATCGAGCGTTCTTTCGGCGTGATGTTGTCCCAAACGGCCGCAGAAGGCGAAGCGCAGATACGTCAGATTGCCACCCGGCTTGGTCCACCGGTAGATGCCGGTGATCTGCTCGGGTGAGAAATCGTAAGCCGTTTCCTCGAGCACTTCCCTTTGCACTGCGGCCGTGATCGATTCGTATGGCTCGAGATGTCCGGCAGGCTGGTTCAACTGCAACCCTTCGCTGGTTTTCTCCTCGACGAGTAAAAAGTGCCCATCGCGTTCGACTACGGCAGCAACCGTTACGTTCGGCCTCCAAACCATCAGAGATCGCGACTTATCGCGGGATTGGCAGATCCACGCGCTGTAAAAAACGGCGCGAGGCGCGCCACAAAGTGGCGGCGCGCACGCCTTGAACCGCCGGTTGCAGTGCCGTGTGTCTCACTCGCGCCGTACCGTCAGGCGGTTGCGGCTTCTCCCTGCGGCATAGCCGCTTCGTTTGAAACGACATAATCGTAGGCGGGCAGGGTAAGGAACTCCACGAAGTCCTCGGCCAGCGTGAGCTCTTCGAACATTTTTGCGGCTTCCTCGTATTTCCCAGAGTCGTAGGCAGAGCCCAGCATCTGCCGCACCTTCGCCAGTTCTTCTGGAACCATCTGGCTGAACAATTCCTTGGTGACCTTGCGCCCGTCATCGAGCACACCTAGGGGGCTGCGGATCCAGTGCCAGATTTGCGCCCGGGAGATTTCCGCTGTCGCCGCATCTTCCATTAGATTGAAGATCGGCACACATCCGGTTCCTGCTAGCCAGGCGCCCATGTATTGGATGCCAATATTGATGTTCATGCGCAGGCCATTCTCGGTGATCGGGCCTTGTGGTTGGAAATCGAGCAGGTCAGCCGCGCTGACGTTAACGTCCGGGCGCTGTTTCGCAATCTGGTTCGGCGTTTTCATCACGGCGTCGAACGCCTGCTGCGCAACGGCAACGAGACCCGGGTGTGCGACCCAAGTTCCATCGTGTCCGTCATTGGCCTCGCGCTCCTTGTCGGCACGTACTTTTGCTATCGCTGCTTCGTTGGCTTGTTGATCGTTCTTGATCGGGATCTGGGCTGCCATCCCGCCCATGGCAAATGCGCCACGCCTGTGGCAAGTCTTGATCAGCAACAATGAATAGGCGCGCATGAACGGACTAGTCATTGTCACCAGGTTCCGATCAGCAAGAATGAAGTCTTTTTGGTTACGGAATTTCTTGATGAAGCTGAAGATGTAGTCCCAGCGGCCGCAGTTGAGGCCAGCTGAGTGCTCACGCAGCTCGTAGAGGATCTCTTCCATCTCGAAGGCAGCGAGAATGGTCTCGATCAAGACTGTTGCCTTCACGGTTCCCCGCGGCACGCCGACTTCGTTTTGCGAGAAAACGAACACGTCGTTCCACAGGCGTGCTTCGAGGTGTGACTCCATCTTCGGTAGGTAAAGATAGACGCCAGATTTACGGGCAATGCGCTCTTTGGCATTGTGGAAAAAGTACAATCCAAAATCGAACAATGCACCGGACATCGGCTGGCCATCGACGCTGACGTGTTTCTCAGTGAGATGCCAACCGCGCGGACGCACCAGCAGCGTCGCAATGTTATCCCCGAGGCTGTATTGCTTGCCTTCTGGGCTGGTGAAGCTGATCTCGTTGCGTACCGCATCGCGCATATTGATCTGACCAGCGACCTGATTGTCCCAGTTCGGCGTGTTTGAGTCCTCGAAGTCGGCCATGTACATCTTGGCGCCCGAGTTCAGCGCATTAATAACCATCTTGCGGTCGGTCGGCCCGGTGATCTCGGTGCGGCGATCGTGCAGATCTTCCGGAACGGGTGCGACCTTCCAATCCGCTTCGCGAATCGGTTTTGTTTCGGGCAGGAAGTCAGGCAGTTTGCCGGTGTCGAGTTCCTTCTGTCGTAACACACGCCGCTCGAGCAATTCGATGCGGCGGGCGTCGAACTTGCGGTGCAATTTCGCCAGAAAGTCGATTGCCTGAGGGGTCAGGATTTCTGCATAGTCAGGCCTNNGCCGGTGATCTTCACTCCGGCAGGGGCGGCGTAATGTTGGGTCATGTCGTCTCCCGCTGAATTATTGGTTGGAAAAAGCAAGGCTGAGCGTTTTGCGCAATGTGAAATGCCATTTTATTCCATTAGGCAAAGTATAACGCCGCAGCCCGGTTTCCGGACTGCGGCGCTCTGGTGAAACGACATGAACCAGCGCGAGCCGCCGCGCTGGTTTTTCAGATCGCGCAGCTCAGGCGAACTGCGCTTCCTCGGTGGAGCCAGTCAAGGCAGTAACCGACGAGTTGCCCGATTGCACGACTTGCAACACGTCATCGAAGTAGCTGGTGCCAACCTCGCGTTGGTGCTTGGTGGCCGTGTAGCCAGTGCCCTCAGCGACGAATTCGGCCTGTTGCAGCTTAACGTAAGCAGTCATGTTATCGCGTGCATAGCCTTGCGCCAGATCGAACATCGAATAATTCAGGGCATGGAAGCCGGCCAGGGTAATGAACTGGAACTTGTAGCCCATTGCCCCGAGTTCGCGCTGGAACTTGGCAATGGTGGCATCGTCGAGGTTCTTTTTCCAGTTAAACGACGGCGAACAGTTATAGGCGAGGAGCTGTTCTGGATAACGGTCATGAATGGCTTCGGCAAACTGTTTCGCAAAGGCGAGATCCGGGGTGCCGGTTTCGCACCAGATAAGGTCCGCGTAGGGAGCGTAGGCGAGGCCACGAGCGATCGCCTGCTGGATACCGTTCATAACGCGGAAATAACCTTCCGGTGTGCGTTCCCCGGTGCAGAATGGGCGGTCATTTTCGTCGATGTCAGAGGTCAGCAAGTTGGCTGCTTCCGCATCGGTGCGTGCTAGCAAGACGGTTGGCACGTTCATGGTATCGGCGGCTAGACGGGCAGCGATTAGTTTCTGTACCGCTTCCTGCGTCGGCACCAGCACCTTGCCCCCCATATGGCCGCATTTTTTTGCTGATGCAAGTTGATCTTCGAAGTGCACGCCGGCGGCGCCGGCTTCGATCATCGCCTTCATCAGCTCGTAGGCGTTGAGCACGCCTCCGAAACCGGCTTCGGCATCAGCGACGATCGGGGCAAACCAGTCAACGTCATGCTTGCCTTCGGCGTGATGGATCTGGTCTGCCCGCAATAATGTGCTGTTGATCCGGCGCACCACTGAGGGCACGCTGTTAGCGGGGTATAGCGACTGATCAGGATACATTTCGCCGGCCAGATTGGCGTCCGCTGCGACCTGCCACCCGGACAGATAAATCGCCTTGAGGCCGGCGCGTACCTGTTGCATCGCCTGATTGCCCGTCAGCGCCCCGAGCGAGTTGACGAATGGTTCCTCGTTAACCATTTTCCAAAGTTTTTCGGCACCGCGTCGCGCCAGCGTGTGCTCGATGTGCATGGAACCGCGCAGTCGTACCACGTCCTCTGGCGAATAAGGGCGGGCAACGTTCTTCCAGCGTGGATTTTCAGCCCATTGTTTTTTTAACTCTGCGATTTCGATGTCGCGATTCATGGGAATTTCCTTTCGTTCATCCGATCTCGTGTCGTAATTTTTTTTTGCGCCCGGCTCATGCACACACCAATCAGCCGCAGCGCAGCGACACAGCTGCGGTTGCGTCGCGATGGGGTGAATGTTCGGGCACCGCCCATGACTGCGTGGAAGCCAGAGTTCCAATCTGGCTGCCGACAAGAAAACCGGAGTCCGCGGCTTCCATGCTGACTTGCTGCTATCAGAGGTAGGCGTTGCAGCAGGTGCAGTCAGAAACGAAAGATATTAAAGTGAATGGCGCAACGCAACAAAATGAAAATAAGAAATAAAAAGTATAATAATCAGATAATAAAGAAATCCCCACAGCATTTTTTTGCATGGTGAAAAGGGGTTTCAGGAATTCATGCTGCAGGCACTTGTTCCAGCGCGTACAAATCCGGCGCGTCGCGTGCAGACTCGACCCGGTTCGCAAAGCTGGCCCCGGCGGGTTTGGTCACCGCCATGTAAAATCGCGTGTTTTCCACTGGTGGCGTCGTGGCCTGGCGCTCCGGAAGCATCCACCATCCAAGGCAAACAGATCGACCGAGGCAATTACGAATGTACAAACACATCAAAGTGCCGGCCAACGGCGAAAAGATCAGCGTTAATTCCGACTTCACTCTCGACGTTCCGGACAACCCCATTATTCCTTACATCGAGGGCGATGGCATTGGTGTGGACATCACGCCGGTGATGCTTGAGGTCGTCGCGGCGGCGGTCAAAACGGCCTACGGCGGCAAGCGCAAGATCATCTGGATGGAAATGTTTGCTGGAGAAAAATCCTGCAAGGTTTACGGCGAGGATGTGTGGTTGCCCGATGAGACGCTCGATGCAGCTAAGGAATTCAGTGTTTCAATAAAAGGCCCGCTGACGACACCCGTGGGCGGCGGCATCCGTTCGATCAATGTAGCGCTGCGCCAGCAACTCGATCTTTACGTTTGCTTGCGCCCGGTGAGGTACTTTAAAGGCGTGCCCAGCCCGCTCAAGCAGCCGGAGAAGACCGATATGATTATCTTTCGGGAGAACTCCGAGGACATCTACGCCGGGATTGAGTGGCAGGCGCAAAGCGCCGAAGCGAAAAAAGTGATTAGTTTTCTTACTGGAGAAATGGGTGTGAAGAAAATCCGTTTCCCGGAAACGTCCGGCATCGGCATTAAGCC
>JABAOE010001703.1_pt2 | contig 40546 bp, 37 predicted proteins | sample 7062141 | NCBI WGS metagenome assembly JABAOE01 (sample SAMN14538627, study PRJNA623070) | marine sediment metagenome | biome: marine biome [ENVO:00000428]; feature: marine pelagic biome [ENVO:01000023]; material: deep marine sediment [ENVO:00002113] | place: India: Gulf of Khambhat ...
CAGTTCTACATCGACCACGAGTGGTTCCTGGAGGCAGGCGAGCAGCTGCCGGTTCACAAGGAGAACCCAAGGCAGGGCGGAGACCACCCCTTCACTCTGACGAGCGGTCACGCTCGCACGACCGTGCACACCACTAACGCGGTGAATCACTCGATGCTGCAGATGCACCGGGGCGAGCCGTCCGTGATGCTGAGCCCCGCTGACGCCCAGAGCCGCGACGTCGGGGCGGACGACCGGGTGCGCGTCTTCAACGACTTGTCGGAGTTTGTCTGCGCGGTGAAGATCTCGCCGTCGGTCAGGCCGGGACAGGTGATCATGTACAACGGCTGGGAGCCGTACCAGTTCGAGGAGTGGAAGGACCCGGCGTCGATCGAGCCGGGGATGGTGAAGTGGCTCCACCTGGCGGGCGGCTACGGCCACATGCGCTACTGGCTGATGCAGTGTCAGCCGATACCGATCGACCGAGGGATCGCCGTCGACGTCGCTAAGGTGTGACGCCAGCGCGAGTTGGTGCCGTGACCGCGATCGCCCGCACGCTTCGATCGGTGCTGCGGTTTCGCCGCTTCGAAGCCAACGCGGTTGAGCGCCGGCTGTCCCGCGCTGCCAGCGTCACCGACCTGCGCCGGATCGCCCGCCGCCGGCTGCCGAGGGGTGTCTTCGACTACATCGACGGCGCCGCGGAGGACGAAGTGACGGCGGCCCGAAACGTCGCCGCTTACCGGAACGTGGAGTTCCGGCCCCGCGTGCTGCGCAACGTGGATGAGATCGACACGTCGACAACGCTGCTCGGTCAGCCTCTGGCCTTCCCTCTGGTGCTCGCGCCCACCGGCTTCACACGGATGGTCGACCCGGCGGGCGAGCTCGCCGTCGCGCGCGCGGCAGCGCGGGCGGAGGTGCCGTACGCGCTGTCCACGATGAGCACGCGCTCGATCGAAGAGGTCGCCGCCGTTTCGGGCGGCCGCAAGTGGTTTCAGGTCTACGTCTGGCGCGACCGCGGTCTGGTCAAGGAGATGCTGGAGCGGGCGGCAGCCGCCGCCTACGAAGCCATCGTCATCACCGTCGACACGCCGGTGCTCGGCCGCCGCGAACGGGACGTCCGGCGCGGCTTCACCCTCCCGCCCAAGATGGGGCTCGACACGATCATCGATGGCGCGCTCCACCCGGGCTGGACCTGGAGCTTCGTGCGGGCCGAGCCGATCGCCTTCTCCAACGTCGTCAACCGCTCCGCTGACGACGATTCTGATCCGGTGTCGCTGGCCGACTACGTCAACTCCCAGTTCGATGCCGGTCTGTCCTGGGACGACATCGCTTGGTTTCGGTCCGCTTGGGACGGTCCCATCGTGCTCAAAGGAATCCAGACTGTCGAAGACGCGCGTCTCGCCGCCGACGCCGGCGTCCAGGCCGTTGCCCTCTCCAACCACGGCGGACGCCAGCTCGACGGCGCGCCTCCGCCGCTGGAGCTGGTGGCGCCGGTGGCCGAGGCAGTCGGCGGGCGCGTCGAGATCATCTGCGACGGCGGCATCCGGCGCGGCAGCGACATCGTCAAGGCGGTCGCGCTCGGCGCGCGGGCCTGCATGGCCGGCCGGGCCTACCTCTACGCTCTTGGCGCGGGCGGCGAACGCGGCGTCGACCTTGTTCTGCAACAGCTGTACGAAGGAGTCCGCCGGACGATGGCGCTCACGGGGGCCACGAACATTGATGGCGTCACGCCCGAGCTGGTGCACTGGCGGAATCAGGAGGCACGAGGCCCATGAGGCGGCTTCTCCTTGTCTTCGCGGCCGTAGCGGCCAGTGTCCTGGCCTGGCAACGGCGTGGGCACGCCAAGAGCGTGGGCGCCCGGAAGCTCGCGGCCGCGCTGGCCGATCCGCTCAGAAAGCGCGGCCTCAAGATTCGGTTTCCAATCGAGCGCGGCGGCTGGATCAGGACGACGCTCACGGCAGACCTCGGGCCGACGCTTTCCGAAGTCGTCGGCTACCGGCTGGAAGCGGCCGCTCATTCCCACTTCGGCGGGTTCAACCTGAGCGGAGTGTATTCAGACTTCATGAATCCGGACTCTGAGTACTACCAGGCCTGGGTCGGCGCCTACGTCGTCTTCGATGGCGCGGAAGGACGCCACTTCGGCTTCGACGATGACGGAAGCCCGCTCCAGCAGGACGCTCTCGACGTCCTCGAAGCCGATCAGCGGCTCGTTCTCGGGGGCGCCGGCTGTCCCCACTGGTTCTCCGACGGCCGCCGTGTCCGGCTTATTGGCGATCTGTCCGCCCGGCAAGTCGAAAGCGGTGGGGCGACCTGGTGGAGGTTGGAGGGCGAGGCTGAGACGTGGTCGGCATACCATCGCGGGACCGCGGCGGCCGGCCGGAAGCGGTCCGAAGCAGTAAACGGCCGCGTGCCCATTGACGCTGCCCACCCGGTCGACGACTTCCATCCGCTGACCTATACCGGGTCGTTCTGGCAGCGGTACGTCCCGGAGTGGCAGGCCACGATCGCCAAATTCTACATCTGGCCCACCTACACCACGCGAGACGGCCGCAAGGTGGCAAGCAGCCAGTCTCTCGTCGCCGACTGCGAGCGGATCGTCGAGGCGATCTCTTTCGCCATCGCCGAAGAGCGGACAAGCCTCAATGATTCCAGTCGGGTTCGGCTGGCGGTCTAGGTGGGGGCGCTGACGTCTTGCCGCCGGTGATATCATGAGTCAGAAAGCTCGGAGAACTCTGAGGGGTGAGACTTGTCTCGGATTCTGTTCCTCGTAGTCGCCGCGGCTCTCGCGTTGACCGCATCGGGCTCCGCGCACGCTTCGTACGATCCACAGCTAAATGTGGCCGTGGCCGACGGCACGGCGGAGGCAACCTCCGACCTCACCGTCCAGTTCGACCTGCCGGAAGGAGACGTCAACTTCGAGGCCGCTGTCAGGTTCGTCCCCGCTGAATGGGGCATCGTTGACGGCCGCGACATCCCCATCGGCGCCGAGGTCGCATCAGCACAGTCGGACGCGACGCTCGGGCTCATTAATTCGGCCTGCAATCAGTCGCTGCCGGTAGATTTCACCATGTACAACGCCAGCTTGGACCCGGGCGACACGGTCTCGTTCAATGACCTCAACGGGAACCTTACGGCCGACTTTGCCGACGATGCCAACTTCAACGGCCTCATCGACGCCGTAGACCGCTGGCCCGACTTCAACTTCCGGATCATCGAAACGGTGGCGGCGCCGATTAGCCGGTCGGCGGGGATGACGATCGTTGCCGGCACGCCGGTTCTCCTTCAGTTCATCACCTTTCCGCCAGGAACGCTCATCGATGCAGATCTCCCGAGCGATCTGGCTCTTGGCTACCCAACAGTGGTGCTGCTCCAGAACATCGGCGACCCTCTGGCAAGCCCCCTTCCTAACGTGATTACCGACTTCTGCTCGCCGCTCTCTGTCACCCTGACGACCTTCGGCGAATCGAAGAACGGGGGCGTCGGTGCCGGTGGCATTCCGCTCCTCATCAACCCGCAGGACGGAAGCTACACCTTCACGGTCGCGTCTTACGGCAGACGAGACGCCGACGGCGATGGCTACGAGAACTCACTGGACACGTGCCCTCTGGATCCCAATGTCGGCAATCCACACATCACCCTCGATGGGGACTTCGATGGAGACGGACTTGATGCCGTCTGCGACCCAAACGACAATCCGTTGCTTTTCGGCACTAATTCCGACGAGGACGGCGACGGCTACCCGAATCGCCAGGACAACTGCCCGCTGATCCCCAATGGCCAGTTCGATGACAACCAGGCCGATGCAGACGTCGACTGGATCGGTGACGCCTGCGATCCGAACGCCAACAACGCAGACACCGAAGGTGCAATCAGCTTCCACCAGTCAAGCTTCGAGGTCATCATCGGTGCCGGAATCGGGCCTGGAGGCCCGCCGACCTGCCCTGCGCCCGGTTGCTGGTCGCCACCGGCGCCGCTGGCTCCGGACGCCAAGGGTAACGTCGACTGTGACGACGATATCGACGTGGACGACGTTCTGGCGGAGCTTCGGTACGTCGGTGGGTCGCCCTCCGCGCAGGACCCGGGCTGCCCGGCTATAGGTTCGGCGGGCAGCGCGCGGCATGCTGGCCTGCCTTCTGGCGTCTACGGTGACATCGACTGCGACGGGGATGTTGACGGCGCGGACGCCCTCTACATCCTCCGATTCGTGGCACTGATTCCGGCGGACCTGCCGCCTGAATGTGGCCGTCTTGGGGAATAAGGGCTAGGCGCTAGTTCCCGGCGCTGACGGCGTCGCCGTAGAGCCGCGTGAGCTGCCTGGTGAGAGGGCCCGCCAGACCATCGCCGAGCGGCCTGCCCTCCAGGCGAGTCAGCGGCATCACGCCCATCACTGCGTTCGTGAGGAACGCCTCATCGCAGGTGCGTAGGCTGTCCAGCGTAGCCTCCGTCTCCGCCGCCTCGATTCCGGACGCGCGGGCGAGGTCGAGGACAGCGGCGCGGGTGACGCCCGGCAGCGCGCCGGACTCGATTCTTGGTGTGAGCAGGCGGCCTTCCTCCGCGGCGAAGAGGTTGGCGACGGTCGCCTCAGCGACCAGGCCGCTCGTGTTGAGCATGATCGCCTCGTCGAAGCCGGCCTCGCGGGCGCGCTCGCGGGCGAGCACGCCGTCGAGGAGGCCGGCGGCGCACTTGACGCCGCTGAGGGGCGAGGTCTCGTTTCGGCGCACCTCGGCGACGGTCGCGTGCATGCCGCGCTCGTACAGCTCGGGCGGGTAGTCAGTGAGCGGTGCGGCGGTCAGTAAGACGGTCGGGCCGGCGCTGACCGTGAGGCGCAGGCGCGCGTCCGGCGCCTCGTTGCGGGCGAGGACGTCCGTTACTGCTGCCTCCAGCTCGGCCAGCGTAAGCGAGACCGTGATGCCGAGGATCGGCGCGCCCGAGCAGAGGCGCTCGAAGTGCTGCGCGAGGCGGAAGACGCGACCTGCGCGCGAGCGGAACGTCTCGATCAGCGCGCGGCCGTGGACCACCGCCGGGTCGAGGGCGGAGATCGTCGCCTCGTCGCGCTGGACGAGGTTACCGTTGAGGTATAGCCACGGCATCGGGGCGGTCTCTCGTTGGCCCATCGCCTGCGAGCGCGCGGCCGATGGCGCTGGCCTTGTGCAGCGTCTCCTCGTACTCGAGCGCCGGGAGCGAGTCGGCGACGATGCCGCCGCCGGCCTGGAAATGCGCGACGCCGTGCCGGACGACGGCGGTACGAATGGCGATGTTGAGGTCGAGCGAGCCGTCGAAGCCGAAATAGCCGATGGCGCCGGTGTAGACGCCGCGAGCTGTCGGCTCCAGCTCGTCGATGATCTCCATCGCGCGAATCTTGGGCGCGCCGGTGATCGAGCCGCCGGGGAACGTCGCGAGCAGGAGGTCGACGGCGTCGCGGTCCTGGCGCAGGCGGGCCGTCACCTGCGAGGTCAGGTGGAAGACGCCGGGGAACGTCTCCAGCGCCGCCAGCTCGGTCACCTGGACAGAACCGATCTCGGCGACGCGTCCCAGGTCGTTGCGCTCGAGGTCGACGATCATGACGTTCTCGGCGCGGTCCTTCTCGCTGGCGAGAAGCTCGGCGGCCAGGGCGTCGTCTTCGGCGGGCGTGCGTCCCCGCGGCCGCGTGCCCTTGATCGGGCGTGTCTCGATTCGGCGGCTGAGCGGGTCGAGCCTCAGGAAGCGCTCGGGTGAGGCGCTGAGGACGTCGGCTTCGGGCAGCCGCAGGAAGGCGGCGAAGGGCGCCGGGTTGTCCCGGCGCAGGCGTAGATAAGCGTCGAAAGAGTCGCCCGCCAGCGGCACGCGGAAGCGCTGCGAGAGGTTGACCTGGTAGATGTCGCCGGCAGTGATGTAGCCGAGTGCTCGCGCGACGGCGGCCTCGTAGCTCTCTCGCGTGAAGTTTGACGGCGGCGGGGTGGAGCCCCCCAGGGGGCTCTGCCGGGGCACCGTGGTGGCCTCGGCGGACAGGGGTCGCGGGTCGAAGCGGTTGATGCGCTCATAGAACGCCAGGTGACACTCCGGTAGACCGAGGTCGTCGGTCGCTGTATCGGGAAGGCGCTCGATGTGGCGCTTGAGGTCGTATGCCAGGTAACCGGCGACGCCGCCGGACCGCCCGCGGTGCTGCTGGAGCAGGTCGCGCAGGACTGTGAACGGGCTTTCGGTGAAGAGGTCTGTTGAGCCGCGCGTCCAGAGCTCCACCGTTCCCCCATACGAGCGCAGCACGAGAGAGGGCTCGGCGCCGCAGTACGACGCCTCGTCCGGGGAGCGTCCCGTGAGGGCGGTGTCCAGCCAGAACCCGTGGGGCTCGGCGCAGACCGTGCGTAGATCGCGGAGGGCGGGTGTCACGCCTTGATTGTAAGGGGTAAGATGTGCCCGATCATGGTCAGCGAGACACGTAGCCTGTACATCGATGCCGCGCCGGAGGAGGTCTGGGCGGTGCTGGTGGACGTGGAGCGCTGGCCGGAATGGGCAGGCTCGATGCGCAGCCTGGAGCGCGAGGACGAGGGCGAGTTCGGGCTCGGGAGCCGGGCCCGGTTGGAGATCGCGGGTGTGCCGGCGTCCGTCTGGCAGGTCACGGAGTTCACGCCGGGGCGCTCGTTCACCTGGGAGTCGAAGGCCCGCGGCGTCGCCTCGCTTGCCGATCACCGGATCGATCCGGACGGCGGCGGCACGAAGTTGACGCTGCGGACCGAAAGCAGCGGTCTGATGGCGACGGTCTTCGCGCCGCTGATCCGCCGCGTGGCGCGGCGCAACCTGCAGGCCGAGGCCGAGGGATTGAAGCATCGCTGTGAGGGCGCGGCCGCAGAGGCGGGAACCAGCAATGGCTGACCGGAAGAGCGAAACCGACGAAGCGTGGGTCGACCTCTCGCACGTGGCCGACCTCTACTCTGCGCTGCGGGCGGCCGACGCGAGGCACCCGTACGACTTCGGCTTCATGCCGGCGATGGCGCGCCTGATCGCGGCGCACGGCCGCATCGGTCCCGCCTTTAGCGCGCTCTTTTCGCAGATCATGTTCTCGCCGGAGGGTAAGCTGACTCGTCACGAGCGGGAGATGGTCGCGGCGGTGGCGGCGTCCGCCCAGGACTGCTTCTACTGAACGCAATCTCACGCAGAGTTTCTGCGTGTCGAGGGCGGATCGCGCGAGCTGGCCGAGGCGATCAAAGACAGGCGCTGGCGCGAGCTGGAGCTGACGCAGCGCGAGCGCGCGCTCTGTACGGTGGCGGAGAAGATGAGCGCCACACCGACGCGCATGCGGCCGGAGGACTGGGAACCGCTGCGCGGCCTCGGCTTCAACGACCAGGAGTGCCTGGAGGTCGGGCACATCGTCGGCATCTTCAACTACCTGACGCGGATGGCCGACGGCTTCGGCTTGCAGCTAGATCCAGAGACGACGCAGGCGTCGGAGTCAGGCCGGGCGCTCAGCCGCCCTGCCGATGAGCACCCAGAGGTCGCCTGAGCCTCAGGCTGCCGCCAGGGCGGCGACGACGCGGTCCGGATAGTCCGAGCAGATGCCGTCCACACCCTGGTCGACAAGCTTCTCGATCTGCTCCGGCTCGTTGGCCGTCCAGGCGTAGAGAGCGAGGCCGCTGCGGCGGCAGTCCTCGGCGATGCGCTCGTCGATGCCGAGAAAGAAGACGCTGACGCCCTGGGCACCTACTGACAGAGCTCGATCGCGCATCGCGGGCCATCTGCCGACGCCTTCCGGCGCGACGAGCAGCGCGGTCGGGATGCGCGGATCGGCGGCGCGCATGCCTTCGAGGGCGTTCGGCAAGAACGACCAGCACATCACCTCGCCCGCGGCACCAGCCGCACTCACCACGCGCGAGACCTGTTCTTCGATGCCGGGCTGCTTGATCTCAATGACGAGCAGCACTTTGCCCCTCGTGACGCCGAGCACCTCCGCCAGGGTCGGTATCGGCTCACCGCCGGCTTCGAGGGCGCGCAACTGCTCAAGAGTGAGGTCAGCGACCGCGCCCTCGCCGCCGGTCACGCGGTCGACCGTGAAGTCGTGCATGAGAACAGGCACGCCGTCGGCGCTGGCCTGGACGTCGATCTCAACCGCCTCGGCGCCCAGCTCGATGGCGGTGCGGACGCCCTGCAATGTGTTCTCGGGCGCGTGGCCGCCGCAGGCGCGGTGAGAGATCACAAGGGGGCGCATGCCAGGAGTATAGTTGACGGCGATTTGCCGGCGGAAGGAGACGCTAGGCAGCTTCCGGAGCGCCCAACGGGCCTGTTGGGACAGAGTCCAGCATCAGAAGGCGCTTGGTCTCGACCTCCGTTGCCAGATCACGCGCGACCAGTGAGAGCTCGAAGCGGTGCGGTGACGTTGCCATCTTACGCGGCTCGATCTCGGCGAGGCGCGAGTAGACGCTTTGCGCCATGAAGCGGATAGCGACGCGCCAGTCGAGCGCCGTCTCGGTCCTGGGGTCAACGCCGTGGTCACGACAATAGATCGCGCAGGCACGTTCGATCTCAGAGTCGAGGCGCTGCGCGAGAACGTGGTGATTCGTCGCGGCGATCGCCGGGTCCTCTCGTGGCAGGACGAACGACAGGGCGTTCTTGACCGTCCCGATCAGCGAATAGTCCGGCTCGTGAGAGTCCATCTGGACGTTGAGGCGCCGCTGCTGCGCCAGGAACAGCGAGAGCAAGTACACCTCGTGCGAGTTGACCGGCAGTCCGCGTGGCAGCACCCGGATCGCGGACTCGGCCCAGGCGCGCACCTGCCTGTCGAGGTTCTCGCCCTGGCGCTGCACGCGCCGGAGCTCGCGCTCGTTCGCGGGTACGTAGAGCCCGTCCAGCTGGTCCAGTCTGCTCGCCTCGTCGGACGTGAAATCTGTCATCGTCTTGCTTCCTCACTAGGTATGAGGAAAGGCGTCTGGAAGCCGTTACCCGACAATCAAGAGCTGCCGGTTAACGTTGCGTAGACGCCGGAAGGCTTATCGGTAAAGTGGCCGTGCGGTAGAATTGGCGACCAGCCGGCGCGGGAGCCCGCGACTTTCCAAGGAGCAGTGACAGATGGCCGACGACCTGATCTTTCCCGACGGATTCTTCTGGGGGACGGCCACGTCCTCCCACCAGGTGGAAGGGAACAACCGGAACAACCACTGGTGGGCCTGGGAGCAGGCCGGCGGGAACATCAAGGACGGCACCGTCTCCGGCATCGCCTGCGATCACTACAACCGCTTCGCTGAGGACTTCCAGATGAGCCATGAGTGGGGCCACAACGCGCACCGCTTCTCGATCGAGTGGAGCCGCATCGAGCCGGAAGAGGGCCGCTGGGACGAAAGAGAGGTCGAGCACTACCGCCGCGTGCTCGAGTCGCTGCATGACAACGATCTAGTACCGTTCGTGACGCTGCACCACTTCACGAACCCGGTCTGGTTTGAGGACATGGGCGGCTGGACGAGCGATCGCGCGCCGGAGCTGCTGGGCCGCTACGCCGGATACATGGCGGAGCAGCTCGGTGACGCGGTGCCGTACTGGCTCACGATCAACGAGCCGCCGGTGCTGCCGGCCGCCTGCTACATCGCCGGCGTGCACCCGCCGGCGAAGCGCGATTTCGGACTGGCGATGCAGGCCGCGCGCCACATCCTGATGTCGCTCGGCACGATGCACAACGCCATCCGCGAGAAGGCGCCGCACGACCCGAAGATCGGGCCAGTGATGAATATGACGTACGCAATGCCGGCCAGCGATTCTGAGGAAGACAGGGCTGCGGCGAAGCTGATGGACCAGTACTGGAACGCCTACTGGCTGGACGGCATCCGGGACGGCGTCATCGGCGCGCCGGCGGGACAGGGCGAGGAGGTGCCGGGGCTGAAGGGGGCCTGGGACATCGTCGGCCTTAACTACTACTCGCGGTCGGTCGTTGCCGAAGGCCGCGGCGTGATGGGATTGCGCCAGGTCGCGCCGGCCCCGGACGCTGAGACGAGCACGATGGGCTGGGAAGTCTACCCGGAGGGCTTCTACCAGAGCATGATGCGCCTTAAGGACTACGACGTGCCGGTGTACATCACGGAGAACGGCATCGGCACAGACGATGACGAGCAGCGCGTTAGCTATCTCGTGCGACACCTCAAGGAGGTGAGCCGGGCCATGGCGGACGGCGCCGACATCCGCAGCTACTTTCACTGGTGCCAGCAGGACAACTTCGAGTGGGCGGAGGGCTTCCGCCAGAAGTTCGGCCTCTTCGCCACCGAAGAGGGCACGCTGAACCGCATCCCCAAGGAGAGCGCGCACTTCTTCAAGGATGTCGCCGAGAACAACCGCGTACCGGGCCGCCTGGTCGAGAAGTACGCAGGGTAGCGGGCAGTGGCTATGCGGTTGTCAGTCTGGCAGGCCGTCGTGGGCGCGCTCTTGATCGCCCTGGCCGCGTGCGGCGGCGATGACGGCGACGGCGGTGGGGTGACCGAGACGCCGGCCGCCACTGGCCCGATCGTCTTCACGAGCGATGCGTTTTCGTCGGGCGGCGCGATTCCGCTCGAGTACAGCTGCGACGGCGACAACGTCTCACCGCCCCTCAGCTGGAGCCGGCTGCCGGCCGGCACCGAATCGCTGGCGCTGACGATGGACGACCCGGACGCGGATCGCTTCGTGCACTGGGTGGTCTACGACTTGCCGCCGGACGCGGTGGGTCTTGATGCCAACGTGCCGGCAGCGGGCGAGCTGGCTGATGGCACAAAACAAGGAGTCAACAGCCGCGTCGAGACGGGCTATACGGGGCCGTGTCCTCCCGGCGGTGAGCACGACTACGTCTTTCGCATCTACGCGCTAGACGCCGAGACCGGACTCGAGGCGGGCGCGACGCTGGGCGAAGTGGAGGCGGCGATCGCTGGCCACGTGCTGGCGATGAGCGAGCTCGTCGGCAAGTACAGCCGCTAGCTCGGCACGCTAAAGAGCCGCCGTGCAGACGGCGGCCCCTTAATGTGTCGCTGGCGGCTGGCTACTGGATCAGGCGCGAGCCGCCGGTCAACTGCGAGCCGATGGAGTAGAAGACCGGATCAAGGTCGGCCGACTTCGGCTCGTTGAAGAAGTGGAAGCTGTCGGAGGCCAGCGATTCGAGGAATTCAGCTGCATCCATGTAGTAGTAGTCGCTATCCGGGTCGTCGAAGCTACACTTATCGGTGACGCCCCAGGCGATGATGTACAGTTCGATGTCCAGCGCCTTGGCCTGGTCCGCCCAGTAGGCCGCCCAGTCGCAGGGGCCGGAATGCTCGTAGCCGCCAGGCTGCACGAAGTGAACGTTGACGGCGACGGCGTCGAGCCGGAAATCCGTTGACGTGCTGCTGGAGACGCTCGTTACGCGCAGGCGGAAGGCGCCGTTGGTCAAGCCGGCGGTGGTCCACGAGTGACCCCAATCGTCTGTGCTGCCACCGAGGATGTGCGCTTGCTGCGAGCTGCCGATGGAGACGGACTTTGCGCTCGTCCAGCTGTTGCCGCCGTCCCAGGAGAGCTGCACGCACATCTTGCGGCTTGCGAACCAGCTCCAGCTTGTCCAGGCGTCGAGGCGAACCTCGATGCCGGTGACCGTTTCGTTGCCGACGAAGCTGCTCGTGATGTCGAAGTCCCAGAAGTCATGACGGTCCTTGTTGGTGCTGTCGCAACTCGTGGACGTGCTGGTGCCGCTGTTGTTGTCCGACGCGTAGCCGCCGCCGTTGTCGCAGGCGGCCGACCCGGAAGATTCGTAGCCGTTGTTGTCGCCACTTTCTGAGGTCACCGCGGCCTGGTTGTCACAGAAATGCTGACCCGTCGAGGAAGAATTGTCGGGGCTGGGTGCGACGTTTGCCGCTCCGTCTGTGACGAGGATGATCCCCCTGTTGACATCGGGACGACCGTTAGCGACGAGTTCGTTCATTGCCGCCTGCATGGGGTCGCCGAGATTGGTGTGGTAGCCGGGGGGGCCTCCCCGTGCGACGCAATCGATCGAGTCGACTGCGGCATTGAAGTAGTTCAGGGTGTGTGGCGATGTCTGGAACTGATCGGTCAGTCCGGAGCTCATCCAGAGCATGGGGTCGTCCCAGTCGTTGATCGGGTCGCAGTAATCCCCTGGCTCCACTGGCGGCGTGAGTACAGTGGCGACCTGCTGGTGCTCGTGGTTGAAGTTCTCGAACATCGAGAGGATGGCGCCTTTGGACTCGCTCAGGTCGCTGCTGGACATCGAATAGCTGTGGTCCAGGATGACCGCAATGTCCGCCGGTTGGAAGCCGATCGGGCCACAGGCGCCGCGGCAGGCGCCGGCGGTGGCGTCCACGTCGCAGCCGTCCACCCAGCACGAATCGCCGGCGCCGAAGACGTTCAAGATGCCGCCGAGGAATGCCGGCGCCGTGCTTGTCGGCGTGACGTAGATGGTGTCGTAGATGCCGGCGGCCTCATCGCAGATGAACACGGACTCGGTGATGCAGGCGAAGGAGATGTCGACGTCGCCGGGGTCAACGCCGTTCGCTTGGACGTAGTCGAGAGCGATGGCCTCGGCCAGTACGGAGTCGCCGGGCAACTCCTGGGCGGCGGCCAGGGCCGCGGCGTCTGCCGCTGCCTGCACTTTCTGCCGTTCGTGAATGAAGAATCCGACGTCGACGACGGTCATCACAAAGAGTATGAGAACGCCAATCAGCAGCCCGAACATCACGAGAACCTGGCCGCCCTCCTGGCGGATGCTTTCTCTTCGACTGCAGGTGTTCGGTGACATAATGTGCTCCTTTCACCGGCAAGTTGACAGAACATTTCTGAAGAATAGGATGCGGTGAAGAGACAGTTGGTTTCCGGTAATGATCCGCTGGAAAGTTGCTGTTTGGTGAATTAGGCCAGGGAGGCGATGGGGTGGTGCGTTTCAGACCAGTCAGGACGCCGCCTTGGGGAACAAGAAGCGCCGCCGTGTCACACGGCGGCGCTTCTCTCTGGCGGTCGGTCGGTTCCAGGGTGGGGCGCGAGGCAGATGAGGTTCGTCAAGGGCAGCGCTGGCCCGCTGGTTGCTGCCCCGGCGGAGCTCAGCGCACTGGTGTCACGGTCGCTCCGGCTACTCGATCAGGCGGACGGAGATCACTGACTTCTCTTCGTCGTAGGCTCCGGTAAGTCCCGATACGTTCGCATTGGCCTGCACGTAGCTGCCGTTGAGGTCGCACGAGTTGCCCTGGCCGCCGCCGGAGCAGGTGTAGCTCTCGATGAAGAACATGGCGAATTCAAGCACAGTCACGGTGCAGTTACCGCTGCAGAGGCCGTTGATCACCGGGACGAGCACCAGCTGGTAGCTGGCTGCGGTGGGATTCGTGAACTTGTTGCAGCTCGGCTCGATGGAGTACCTGGACGGGTCCCCAATGCTTGGCGAGAACACTTCCTCGTAGGTGTCGCACTCCTCTGACGTGTTTTCGAAGATCCAGTCGAGGGAATCGCGTGTCTTACCGACCATGTTGCCGGTCTGAGTTTGGACCGAACTGACGCAGCCGGGCGTCTCTGACCCCACGGCGCAGAGCCACTGCTCGCTTCCCTCCATGAGATTCTCACCGTACTCTTCGGATCCCGGTGAATCTAGCGTCAAGGGAAGGAAGTTCCCGTTGCTGCTGCCCGTTGCGTTGTATTTGAGGACTGCACTGTCTCCCTGGCTGAGGCCATCGAATACTGACTGCTCGACGGCGAGCGGCGCCAGCAGGGCGACGCCGACAACTCCGCCTGTGTGAGCCGCTGCGGTCACGTTCACGGTGCCGCCGAAGAGGTCGATCACGGGCGCGAAGGTAAAGCCAACGTCACGCGCCAGCGTCACGGTGATCGTGTCGTTTGCGACATCGGTGCTGGAGACCGTGATGGCGCTGATCTCGTCGGCCGAAACGCCGTTCTCTGTTGCGTAGGTCGTCGCGTCGGCGATTGCCGCGTCCGGGTCGTCCGGAAGCATCCGCGCTCCGGCCAGGGCGGCGGCGTCGGCGGCGTTCTGAGCGTCACGCCTCTCGTAGGCCATGACGCCGATGTCGAAGACCAGCGCGAGGAAGCCTATCAGCGCGACCAGCGCCAGCGCGAAGATGACGGCGGTTTGTCCTGACTCCGATGGGCGGCTCTGGTGATGCATCATCATTTAGGATCTTCTCCCGTTCTCGCTGCAAAGGAGTCTTGCCTGCGGCCTGCGCCGCCAGGATTGACAACTTGCCATAAGGTTAGACGCTCTGACGGTGCCGCAGTTGCGGCCTTCAGTCAGCGTTTGGTTGCAGTTTGGTGAATGTGGGTCCCTACAGCGCCTCGTCCAGGCCGGCGGCTTCAGCGATCGCCTGCTTCAGCGATTCACTCAGTTCGCCGCGCGCGGCCGGCGTAGCGCCGGCGCTGTCGTAATTTCCGTGGTGTACCGTGCCGACAAAACGCTTCTGGTAGACGCTGAGGAAGGCGCGGACGGCGGTCGGGTCGAACTGTGTACCGCTGTTGCGCAGCACCTCCGCCAGCGCCTGCTCCGCGGGCAGGGCGTTGCGGTAGGTGCGGTCGGAGGTCATGGCGTCGAAAGCGTCGGCGATCGAGAAGATGCGCGCACCGAGCGGGATCTCGTCGCCCCGCCAGGCCGCGCGGGTATCCGCCACCGTCGTAGCGCTCGTGATGGCTGAGGACTATTTCGGCTGCCGTCTTCAGGAAGTCGATCTTGAGGAGAATCTCGTAGCCGGCCGCGGCGTGGCTGCGCATCGTGAACCACTCGTCGTCGCTAAGGGCGCCGGGCTTGCGCAGGATGCTGTCCGGGACGGCGATCTTGCCGACGTCGTGGAGCAGGGCGCCCCAGGAGATGTTGCGCCATTCGTCGGTCTCCCTCTCCAGACCCATTTCGGCGGCGATCGCCATCGTCAGGTCGGCCACCCGCTCTGAGTGGCCGGCGGTCTCGCTGTCCCGGGCGTCGAGAGCTGCCGAGAGGGAGCGCAGTGTGCCGTCGTAGGCGTTACGAAGACGGTTCATGGCGTCCGTCACCTGGCCGTGCGCGGCCTGCAACTGACCATGTGCCTGCCTGAGATCGAGTACGTTCCTGGTCGTGCGGTCCAGGTACTGCTTGATCGACAGGCGCATCATCAGCGGCGGCGCAACGAAGACGGCGATTCCCCAGAGGCCCATCGCCTGATGCGCCGCGATCACGGCAGTGCCGATCACGGCGAGGATTACGTAGTGAGGCAGCAGCCACGCAAAGTGCTCGGCCCAGACCCTGGGCAGCGAGGAGCGGCTACTGAGGCCGATGGCGGCCGCGACGAGCAGCGTGTTGACGGCGAAATTGACGCAGCCGGCGATCGTGGCCGGGAGCAGTATCTGCGGCCAGTCCAGCGTCCCGGCGCCCCTATGAGTCTCCCCCATGACGGCGACCGCAGCGGCCGCGGCCAGCATGAGCGCCCCGAAGTTGAAGGCGGTCTTGCGGACCGGCCTTCCGTAAGCAGAGGCGACGATCGCCAGCGGTACGACGATAGCGAGGCCAGGCATGCCGGCGCCGATGACGGTAGCGAAGATCGGCACAATCGCCAGCGAGACCCGGCTGTCCCCATAGAGGCTCATGTCGGTGCGTTCGGCGATGACGGCGAGCACGGCCAGCGCCGCCACGAGCTCCCAGTTCACGCCATCGGTTGCCAGCACTCCGCCGTAAGCGACGAGGGCTGCTCCGGTGGCGAATGTCAGGAGGACGAGGACGTTGAGGAAGAAGCCGCTAGCGCCGCCGGGCGAATCCGGCGACTCAGCAGCCTCGTCAAGGCGTCTGGCGCCGGGGACGAAGCCGCCTTCAACGGTTACTCCGATTGTCTGCATGGTGATATCAAGTGGCGAAACCCTCTGTCACCTCATACGACGGCCCTGCCAGGGAATCGTTGCCGGCCATGCGGGCCGTGTGGCAGCGTCACATACGGGCACGGCTGGCGCGTCGCCACGTTTTACGCAAAGTTCACCGTCGTCCGAAGGCCGCCGCAGCGTTCCGGTGGGGCGGCGGCGGGCGCTACAATGGGGCGGATGAAGGCAGCTGAACAGCCCGCGCCGGCCGGCGTCGGCCAGTTCTCCTCTCTGCGCCGTGCGCCGACGGCGCTGGAGGCCGATACGATAGGAGCAGTCACGTAATGAATCTCGATCCTCGGCCAGACTTGTCGATAGTCATGCCATGCCTGAACGAAGAGGATTCGGTGGCAGAGTGCGTCGCGGAAGCGCTTGAAGGAATCAAGCGATGCAACTTGGTCGGGGAAGTGCTCATCATTGACAACGGGTCTACTGACAAGTCGAGAGAGATCGCCGAGAAGGCCGGTGCGAGAGTCATCCGTGAGGACGTCAGAGGATACGGCGCCGCCTGCGTGCGCGGCCTGAATGAAGCCCGCGGAGAGTGGGTCATCATGGGGGACGCCGATGGCACGTACGATTTCGCTGAGTTCGCAGTTCTCTCTCAGGGGCTCAAGGATGAAGCGGACTTCGTCATGGGCAATCGCCTTACCAGCTCGATGGAGGCGGGAGCGATGCCCCTGCTACACCGGTACGTGGGGACGCCGCTGATTACGCGGCTCCTCGGCATCTTCAGCGGGGTTCACGTGAAGGACAGCCAGTGCGGGCTTCGTGCAATTCGAAGGGACGTCTTGCCCGGCCTCGGTCTCAGGGCAACCGGGATGGAGTTCGCCTCGGAGATGCTTCTGAAGGCCGGCCAGGCTGACCTGCGTATCGCGGAGGTCCCGATAACGTACAGGCGCAGAACAGGCGACAGCAAGCTGAACACGCTTCGGGACGGTTGGCGGCACGTCCGCTTCCTCCTCGTGAACAGCCCGTCGATCGTCATGGTCATCCCCGGCATCCTGTTGGTTCTCCTGGGCTTGATCTCCCTGGGCATCACCATCTCCCAGGGTGATGGCGTCTCCATCGGCTCGCTGAGATGGCAGCCCGTCTTCGCCGGGACCATCCTTCTCGTCGCGGGCACAAACGCGCTCTTGCTCGGCACTGTTGGGGAGATGATGGCCCTGGCCCAGGGGTCGAACCGAAAGATGCCGCTGGTCGACTTCTACAGGAAACACGTTGGCTTCGACCGGCTGTTCGGAGGGGCCCTTCTCCTTATCGCCGTTGGCATCGGCGCGGACGGGTATATCTTCTTGCGCTGGACAGCCGACTCATCCGCCAACGAACTGCTTCGCCTCGCGGTCGCCGGGCAGACAGCTCTCATCGTCGGCGCCAATCTGGCTTTCGGGAGCGTGGCGATCGCTCTCGCAGATCAACTCGACCGGTAAGGTTGCGGTCCTGGCGCTGATCACGTCCCGGCTGGCGAAGAAGGCTAGAAGCGGACCCAGGTCCAGCCGGACGGATCGTCGCCGAGCACGTCGAGTACATCGCGGAGGAAGCCGCCGATAGCGGCATTCGGGTCGCCGAGCTGATAGATCCAGAGCAGGCCCATAAGGTTCACCAGCACGCCGATCGCTATCAGCACCTTGTGGTGCCACTTGATCTCGTCTCCGATCGCGCGGGCGACGAGGAGCCAGAGGAAGGGCGTGAAGTCCAGCCCGTAGCGATACCCGAACTGCGACCAGCCGGTGGCGGCGAAGTTGAAGATGAAGAACGCCGCCGGAATGATCGCCGCCCAGCAGGCCGCGACCAGGCGATCGCGATTGACGAGCGCGAACACGACCCCCGCGCCGATCATCGCCCAGAACGGAAGCAGGTGGATGCCCAGCGGTATCTCCGTCGTCGCCCAGCCCCAGTCCCACGCGCGGACGATGCCGCGCGAGAGGATGACGGCCGCGGCGAGGCCGACCGCCACGCCCCCGAGCACGAGCACGGTTCGCTCCTTGATGCCGGCGAAGAGCGAGTAGAGGAACGCTGGCGTCGTCGCCCACATCGCCATCCCCGCCCATGACGGCAAGATATATGGGGCGGTGTCCTGGAAGATCGGCATCTGCTCGAATACGACTGGTGGGTGCCGCTCGATGTAGCCGGGGTTGAAAGTGCCATCCGAGTAGACGTGCGCGAGGCTATCCTCGTGTACCTGCTGGCTGTGGGTGTAGCCTGACTCGACCGGATTATCGAAGCGAGCGTAGTTGATCGCCATAGTCGCCAGGACGAAGGGCGACACGCCGGCGAAGAAGGCGCCAACGGGCTCCCAGTTGATGCGCTGGATCAGCGACTTGCCGCCTTCCGGAGGCCGCAGCCAGAGGTTGGCGAACATGATCACGAAGAAGAGGCCCGTCATCGATATCGTCGGCCGGCACATGAACGCGGCGCCAAGCAGAACGCCTGCGTATAAGGGATTCGGTCTGGTGACCGTGAAGTAGATCGCTCCGAACAGGAAGAAGGTCGCCGTCGTGTGCGCGAAGAACCAGACGCCGCCGTTGGCGCCCACCCAGAAGAAGATCGTGCCGAAGACCATGAGTACCGTCAGCCAGACCCGCGCCTCGGTACTCTTAGAGAGGCCGCGCGCGACGAGGAACACGATCGGCGCTGTCATCGCGGCGAAGATCACGGAGACGAGCGTCTGGTTGAGATCGACGCCGAAGACAAGGACGCCCGGCAGGACGACGAACGCCGGGCCGAGCGAGTGCTGCATGTACGTCTTGCAGTCCTCGGAGAAGCGGGCGTCTGACACCTTCGCCGATTCCGGGTCTCCGGGCGGAAAGCAGAACGCTTCGCCGTCATAGAGGACGCGCTCCAGGACGCCGTAGTTCTTGGTGTACTGCGGGTCCATGTCCAGCTTGCCGTGGAGGAGGTTGTTCGCCTGGCTGACCTGGTACGAGTAGACGGTGTCCTTCGGCCCGAGGAACCAGAGCAGTCCGAACGTGACGATGGCGAAGAGGATGCACCAGCCGGCGATGGTCGGCCGGCCCGCCTCGATCAGGTACGGGACGTTGATGTTGGCCCAATCAAGCTTTCGGGGAGGCTCGTCGTCCGGGAGCCGTCTGGAGGCGCCGCTGGCCCCGCCGTACTGCTCTTCCGCCATCAGGCTGCGCTCGCTTCCGAGCGGGCGAGGGGCCAGATGAGGTAGGCGCTGAAGGCCCAGTTGGCGAGGAAGCCGAAGACCGTGCCGGCGGTGGTCGAGAGGTAGGGACTAATCCCGAACACGGGTGTCAGGACGTTGACGGTAATGACGACGATGAGAGGGCTGGCGATGCAGCTGGCGTTGAACTGCAAGAAGCGCGCCAGACCCCAGCCGCGGCGCGGCCGGTCGCGGAAGGTCCAGTTCTCCAGCGCGTAGAACTTGAACACGATCGCCGCCTGCACGGCCAGCGCCGAGGCCAGCAGGAGCCGGACGTCAGGGTGCGTGAAGAGACCGAAGTCGAATTCGCGGTCGCGGGCCGGGAGCACCGGCAGCACGTCGTAGAGGAGGAGCAGCGCGGCCTGATTGAGGACGAAGGCGATGCCCCCGACGAGCAGGAACCTGAGGAACTCCGGGGAGACGCGAAGGCGCGCGGCTAGGCGGTCTACAGAGGAGGTCGAGCTGGGGTCAGCGGAGGCCGTAGTCTCCATAATCGTTGGGCCGATCGCGCAGCCTGCATTCCAGAATAGGTGCGTATCTCTGGCGGCGCAAGGAAGTATGATCAGCCCCGGATACGAACTGATGGCTTCCGAAGATTCACGTCGAGCAGGTAGGACTCGTGCTTGAGCTGGCCGGGCTGGTGCTGCTTGGCTTCGCGGTTGGCGCGTATGGCAGTGTCATCGGCGCCGGTGGCGGCTTTGTGCTCGTGCCGGCGCTGCTCCTCCTCTATCCGGACTTTGAGCCGGAACAGGTGACGGCTATTTCGCTTGGCGTCGTCTTCCTGAGCGCTGCATCCGGCGCGGCCAGTTACGCGCGCCAGCGCTGGATCGATTACCCGACGGGGCTTCTCTTCGCCGTCGCCTCGGCGCCCGGCGTTGTTGCCGGGGCGCTGCTGGTGCAATTCGTGCCAGAGAGGCTGTTCACCGGGCTCTTCGGCCTGATGCTGCTGGGCGTGGCGGCGGTCTCAGTCTGGGGCCGGCCGCTGGCGATCCGTGAGCCGTTGCGCGGGGGCGGCATCATCCGGCGCGTCGTCACGGACGCCGATGGCCGGCAGTACGTCTACGCTTACCGGATCTGGCAGGGCCTGACGCTGAGCCTGGGGATCGGCGTCGTCTCCAGCCTCTTCGGCATCGGCGGCGGCGTCATTCATGTGCCGGCGATGATCCTGCTCCTGCACGTCCCGGTCCAGTTCGCGGTGGCGACGTCGCTCTTCGTGCTGACGTTCATGTCCGGCGGGGCGTCGGTCATCCACCTGGCCAGCGGCACCGTGGGCGGCGGCGAGGCGGCGAAGATTGGCGCGCTGGCGCTGGGCGCGGTGCCGGGTGCACAGGTCGGCACCTATTTGGCGCAGCGGATCAAGGGCCGTTCCGTGCTCGTCCTTCTGGCCTCGGCGATCGTGATCATCGGCGTCCGGCTGTTGCTGAAGGCGATCGCGGACGTCTGATCAGACGCTGCGCACGCCGTCGACCGCCAGCTCGACCGCGATGGCGACGACAAGCGCGCCGGAGAACCGCCCCAGGACGCCGATCGCCAGGCCGCCGAGCGCGCGCTGGAGGAAGCCGCCGGCGAGAAGGATTGCACTCGCAGCAAGGACCGCGACCGCTACAGCGATCGCAGCATCGGCCTCGCCGTAGCGGCCGCCGTAGGCAACGGCGGCGGCGAGCGCTGGCGGCCCGGCCAGTCCGGGGATGGCCAGCGGCAGCAGCCAGGGGTGGCTGGTCGCGCTTTCGCTGAGGCCGAGTGAGCGGCCGGACCAGAGCAGGCGAACAGCCAGCGGCGCCATGATGACGGCGGCGGCGCCCTGGAAGTTCTCGCCCGAGATGTCGAGAAAACCGAGGAAAGGATCGGTCAGAACGACCGCGACGAGGAGGCCAGCCAGCGCCACTCCGGCGGCGGCCAGGAGCATCAGGTGGCTGCGACTCTCATCTGTCCCGTTGTCGGTACGCAAGACCGCCAGATAGGCGGGGATGAGTCCAAACGGCGCGAGCGTCGCGAAGACGCCGATGGCCGCGCGCAGGATCTCCGTCATTCGAGAATCTCCTCCGGTTCGCGCATCGTGTGCTCGGCGAGGGCGTCCAGCGCGTAGGTTATGCCGGAAAAGGCATGCTGCTGGTCGTCCATTCGGGTCGCTCCTTCGTGGAACCACGCGCCCTCGACGAGGCCGGGCGTCGCGTAGCCCCTTGCCTCTTCGGCGTCGAACTGACGGTCGGCGAGGATCCCGGCGATGCAGTGCAGTCGCTCCTCCGTCTTGTCCTTGATGTCGGCCAGCCGCTCGTCCTGCGCGGCGACGCGCCAGAGGCCGGCCAGCCCCTCGGCCCACGTTCCTGCGCCGGACCCGCGGGCGTCCTCGCCGCGCAGGAGGCTGCCATACCAGCTGCCCTCGCGCTGGCTCGCCGTACGCACGAGGAGGCCGAAGCGCCCGGCCAGGTCGCGGGCGTAGTCGATCTGCTCGTCTGTGAGGCCCCACTCGACCATCTCGGCGAGGCCGTAGGCGGCCCACTGGTCGGCCAGCGGCGGGAAGTCGACGTCCTCTACGTCGTCGCGCAGGGCTGTCACGAAGTGCAGGGCGTCCCTGGCGTGATCGTCCCAGCCCTCGCCGGGGAACGCCTCGTGCAGGAGCGCCAGCGCCCAGAGCGCCTCGCCCGGGTAGAAGCGGGAAGTGCCTACCGTGTCGGGCTCGTCGGCATCGATCCGCCAGGCGACGTAGAAGCCGCCGTCGTCCCGCTGCAGCGCCGTCAGATAGCGCCCGACCTCGCGCATCAGGCCATCGTACTGGGTGTCGCCTGTCGCCAGGCGGCGTTCCGCAAGCGAGATCACCATCAGAGCGGATGCGCCCAGCGGCGGCTGGTCGGCCCGGAAGCCGGCAGTGAGCGCGGCCCAGTCATCATGGCGTACGAGGTGGTCCTCCATCCAGTCCAGGGCGTCGTCGGCGGCGGCGAGTGCCGCGCGGTCGCCGAGGCGGCCGGCGGCCTGGTAGAGCGACATCGTGACTCCGGCGTGGCGCACCTCGTTGTAGGCGTCCGGGGTCTCATCGCTCTCCTTGTAGTAGAGGTAGACGTAGGAGCCGTCATCGCTCTGATTGCGGGTCATCCAGGCGGCGGCGGCGACGGCCGCTTCGGCGATGCGCTCCTCGCTCTCGATGCCGCAAGACTCCGGCGGGACGACGGCGGCGCGGACGAAGGCGAGGAAGACGATCCAGAGGCCGAAAGACAGGAGCGTCGCGCGCGCGATCATCGGCTACATGATGGCGGGCGCGACTGGCCGCGGCAAGGCTGCGCTAGAATGTTGCGAGGAGCGAGAAGTGACCGTACACGACATCCGTTACCTGCCAGACCCGGTGCTGCGCCAGAAGGCGAAGCGCGTTCCGGGAGCGCCCGGCCGCGACGCCAGGCTGCAGCAGCTGATCGACGACATGATCGAGAGCATGTACGAGGCGCGCGGCGTCGGCCTGGCGGCGCCGCAGATCGGCGTCTCGCTGCGGGTCATCGTCATCGGCATCCCGGAGGAGGAGCCGTTCGCGCTGATAAACCCGGAGATCGTGAAGGTCTCCGGCGAGCGAGAGGTCGACGAGGGCTGCCTCTCCGTGCCCGGATATCACGCAGCGCTGGTCCGCCACCGCGTCGTCGTCGCCAAGGGGCTGGACCGCGAGGGAAAGCCGGTACGCATCAAGGCTCGCGACACGCTGCTGGCCCAGGCGCTGGAGCACGAGATCGACCACATCAACGGCACGCTCTACATCGATCACCTGGAGAGCCTGGATGAGCTGCAGAAGGTGGAGCCGGGCGAGACGATCAGCCGCGAGGCCACGCCCCGTTAGCCGGAGGCGGCATGCGGCGCATCACGGTCGCACCTGAACAGCGACGGCTAGTCGAACGGCTGGCGGCGTTCTTCGACGCTCGGGGCGCGGCTGCCTACGCGACAGGCGGCTTCCTCCGGGACTCGCTCCTGGGCCTGCCGGCGCGCGATCTGGACGTGGCCGTCGCCGGTGATTCGCTCGCCCACGGCCGGGCGCTGTCCGGCGAACTTGGCGGCCGCCTCGTCCCGCTGGACGAAGCCAGGGGGCACGCCCGCGTCGTGCTTCCCAGCGGCGAAGTCACGATCGACCTGACGCCGCTGGCGGACTCGATAGAAGACGATCTGCGCCATCGTGACTACACGATCGACGCACTGGGTGCCCCTTTGGCCGGCCTGGCAGCCGATGAGATCGAAGTAACGGACCCGGCCGGCGGCCTCGCGGATCTTGACTCCGGTCTCGTCCGTGCGACGAGCGAAGCGGCGCTGCAGGAAGACCGGTTGCGTCCGCTGCGGGGCGTCCGCATCGCCGCGCAGCTGAGATTCGAGATCGAGGCGTCGACGCGGGAGATGATNNGAGTGCCGGAGGCGGCTCCGGAGCGGCAGCGCGAGGAGCTGATGCGGATACTGGCGGCGCCACAGGCGGGGCCGGGCGTGCACCTGCTGGACGAGCTGGGCCTGCTCTCAGCCGTAATGCCGGAGCTGGACGTGACGCGCGATGTTGAACAACCGAAGGAGCACCACTACGACGTCTTTCGGCACTCCCTCGCCGCCGTCGACGCGCTCGATCTGTTGCTCGCGGACGAGGCGCGGCCAGGTGAGCGAGAGGCCGCCTTGTGGCGGGAGCTGTGGGGTGCGCTTGAATGGTGGGACGGCGGCCGCGATTACTTCCGGGAGCCGGTGGCCGGGACGCCGCGGCGGGCGCTACTCAAGCTTTGCGGACTCCTGCACGACATCGGCAAGCCGGAGACGAAGACGTTCGAGGAATCCGGCCGAATGCGCTTCTTTGGCCACAGCGATACCGGTGCCGAGATCGCCGGTAGACTGATGCGCAGGCTTCGCTTCTCCAGCCGAGAGCGTGAGATCGTGGTGCGGATGATCGAAGCGCACCTGCGGCCGGTACAGATGGCGCAGGACCGCGCGCCGACGAAGCGCGCCGTCTACCGCTACTTCCGCGCTACCGGAGAGGCGGGCATCGATACGCTCTTCCTCTCTCTGGCGGATCACCTGGGTACTGTGGGGCCCAACGTGCGCTGGGAGGGCTACCAGGCGCACGTAGCCGTCGTCAGCCACATCCTCCGACTGCACCTGCTGGACGAGCGCGTTACCTCGCCGCCGAAGCTGGTGAGCGGCGACGATCTGATGCGCGAGCTGGGCCTGGAGCCGGGCGCGCTGCTCGGCGAGGTGTTGGAGGCAGTGCGCGAGGCGCAGGCGGCGGGCGAGGTGACCACGCAGGCGGAGGCTCTGACCCTGGCGCGAGAGCGCCTGGCGGAGATGGGGCGGTAACCCGCGCTGCGCCTAACCGCCGAATCCGCTACGCTATTTAGCTATGGAATCGCTATGGGTGATCGCGCTCGTATATCCGGTTGTGATCGCCGCGCTGTTCTACTTCGCCTTCCTGCGCCCGGTGCAGCAGGAACGGAAGAAGCAGAAGAGGCAGCTCGAAAGCCTGCGCGTCGGCGATGAGGTGCTGACACAATCGGGCTTCATCGCTGTTGTAAAGGATGTGCGCATCCCGGAGGAGCCCGGGCCCACTGAGGTCATCCTGGACCTCGGCGGGATTGAGGTGCGCGCGGTAGCGTCGGCCATCGTCGAGCGGCTAAGCGCGGCCGAGGCCCCCAACGATGAGGCCGCGAACAAGAGGCAAACACCCGACGGATCCGTAGGACTGGAAGCTAGAGGATAAGAATGCGCCATCGCACGACTCTGCCACTTTTGATCGGGATCACGATCCTCACCGTCGTGTCGATAATGGTCGTCTGGCCCGGCTACCCTCAGAAGTACCTGCCGGACTGGGTCGATTATCCCGAAGGCCCTCTCACAGAAGCCGAACCCTTTGACTCCTTCCTCGGCTGGATTGTGAAGACCGACCGCGAGGCGATGCGCCTGGGCCTTGACCTGGAAGGTGGAACGTACGTCCTGACCGAGGCCGACGTCTCTGCGCTCCCGGTGGGAACTGACGTCGACAGCGCGATGGACTCCGCCAAGGGCGTTATCGAGGATCGGATCAACCGCTTCGGCGTTTCCGAGACGGAGGTGACGCGCGAGGGCAAGAACCGGCTGGCGATCCAGCTGCCCGGCGTCTCGCCCGAAGAGGCAGAGGACCTGATCGGGCGCACGGCGCTGTTGCGGTTCATGGAGCCGGAACTCACCGAAGAAGGGCTCGTCCTCTGTCAGACGGCCGAGGGTGACGAGTTTGGTGCGCAGTACCCGGGAGAGGTGTTTAACGGCGCCTGCGCCGCTGGCGACGACACCGGCGAAGCTATCTGGAAGCCGGCGACCGGCATCCGCAACGACGAGGTGAGGGCGCTCACCGGCCGCCAGGTACAGGCGGGCAGCGCCCGGGCAGACTTCAGTCCCACCACCGGTCAGCCTCAGGTCGCCATTGAGTTCACCGGTGAAGGCGCCGTGCTCTTCGGACAGATCACGAAGCGTCTGGCGTCGCCCACGATGCCGCTTGGCATCTTCCTCGACGACGAGCTGATCAGCGCGCCCCAGGTCAATTTCGAGATCACCTCTAACGAGACGGTGATCACCGGCATCGGCACGTTGGATGACGCCAAGCAGCTGGCGATCCAGCTCAACTCCGGTGCGCTGCCTGTGCCGCTGCGTACGGTCCAGACGACAGAAGTCGACGCCACGCTGGGCGACAAGACCCTGGTGCGCGGCGTCCAGGCGGGCGTCATCGGCGTTCTGGCAGTGATGCTGTTCATGCTGATCTACTACCGGCTGCCGGGGCTGCTGGCGGCCGGCGCGCTCATCACCTACATCTCCGTCGTGATGATGATCTTCAAGCTGGGGCCGATCATCGGACCGGTAACCATCACCCTGTCCGGCATCGCCGGCTTCGTCTTATCGGTGGGAATGGCGGTGGACGCCAACATCCTTGTCTTTGAGCGGGTCAAGGAGGAGCTGCGCGGCGGGCGCAGCCTCGCCGTCGCCATCGAGCACGGGTTCGACCGCGCCTGGTCCTCCATCCGCGACAGCAACATCTCGACTCTAATTACCTGCGGCATCCTGATCTGGTTCGGTGAGCAGTTCAACGCCGATCTCGTGCGCGGGTTTGCGATCACCCTCGGTATCGGCGTTGTCATCAGCATGTTCTCGGCCATCACGGTCACGCGTACGCTGCTGCGGTCCCTCGTCGGGTTCGGCCTGGAGCGGCGGCTCTGGCTCTTCGTGGGCGACCTGCACACGCTGGAACGCCGGGACCGCACACGCCGGCCCTTCATGTTCGACTTCGTGCGGCGCCGCGGACTCTACTTCGCGATGTCGGCGATCATTCTGATCCCCGGCATCGTCTCGCTCGTCATACCGCCCGCTATCAAGCCGGGAATCGAGTTCACCAGCGGTGCCACGATGACCATCGACTTCGTCGAGGAGGCGGTGAGCCAGGACGACGTGCGGGATGCGCTGGCCGAGGCCGGCCACGACGAGGCGAGAGTCCAGAAGACGACCGACGGCAACTTCATCATCCGCATGGATGAGCTGCAGACACCGCCGTCGCCACCGATCGGGCCGGCCCCGCCGTCGGAGCGAGACGATGTGGAGTTGAGCCTGGAGGGTAGCATCGGCGCGTTCACGGTGCTCAACTTCAACCAGGTCTCGGAGATCGTCTCCGACGAGATCGCCGTTGACGCGGGGATAGCCGTTGCCTTTGCTGCCGTCGCCATTCTGGCCTATATCTCGTGGACGTTCCGGAACGTGCCGAAGTCGTACCGTTACGGCATCGCGGCGCTCGTCGCCGCGGGCCACGACGTCCTATTCGTCGTCGGCGCCTTTTCGATCTTCGGCAAGCTCTTCGGAACGGAAGTCGACAGCATGTTCATAACGGGCGTGCTTACCGTGCTCGGCTTCAGCGTGCACGACACGATCGTTACCTTCGACCGAATCCGCGAGAACGTTGCCGCCAACCCCGGCGTTGACTACGAAGAGGTCGTCAACGCCAGCCTTACCGAGACGCTGGCGCGCTCGCTGAACACTTCGATCACGGTTATCTTCGCCATCCTGGCGCTGCTCCTGCTGGGCGCTGGCCAGGTGGACGTGCTGCTGATCACGCTGCTGCTGGGCATCGTGGCGGGGACTTACAGCTNNTCTGTCACCGTTGTTTTCGCAATCCTGGCGTTGCTCCTGCTCGGCGCAGGTGCGATAAACGTGCTTCTGCTGGCGTTGCTGCTGGGCGTCGTGGCCGGGACGTACAGCTCGATCTTCATCGCCAGCCAGATCCTGGTCTCCTGGGAAGACGGCGATTTCGGGCGCATCTTCCGCCGCCTGATGCCGTGGCGCGAGAGCGAAGAGCCGGCGACCGCCAGCGCCTGATCAGCGCAGCACGCGAACGTCGCCGACGCGCCGCGTGACCTGCCTGGCGTCCAGGTGCTCGAGCAACGCCTGTGCGTACTTGCGCGACGTGCCGAACATGTCCCGCACCTGCGCCAGGGTGATAGTGTCGCTCGCCCGCAGGTGCTCTTTGATGCGTTCCACCAGCTCACCGTACGCCTCGGCGGCGAAGATCACGCCGCCCGCCCGGACGACCTCGCCAGCTCCCTCGAGATAGGCCAGCACGTCACCATCGGGCGCCCGGTCGGTCGGCGGCGAGAACGGAGCCTCGCGCAACGCCGCGAGGAAGCCTGACGCCGCTTTCTCCTGCGCCGCAGTGAGGGCCGGGGCGTGCGAGGCGAGGCCGACGGCGCTTCCGCGTTCCGCGATCAACCCCTCCTGCGCAAGGCGCGAGATCAGGTGGTCGAACGCCCTCGGCTCAAGCCGCAGTCGGCCGCGCAGCTCCTCGCGGGGCATGCCCGGCCGCAGCGGCGCGGTGGCGTGATAGGCGGCCAGAGTTTCGCGCACCGATTCGGTCACGGCGCCGAGCCCAGCCCGCGTATAGACCACAGACTCGGTCCTGATCGCGTCGCCGGCGAGGACGACGACCTCTCCGGCCTCAACGAGACGGCCGAGCGCCGCCCGCGTCTCGTCGTCTCGGGCGACGGAGCCCGCCGTTGCCGGCCCGGCGCCGGCGATTGCGGCGAGCACGAGCTCCTCCGGTGAACCGCGGGCCAGCGCTTCGAGGTGGGCGATGACATCGGCGTCAAAGCGGCGGTGGCGAGGCGCGTCAGTGTCGACGATAAGGCCGCCGCCCAGCGTGTCGTTCGGGTCGCGGATCACGAAGCGGTCGCCTGCTAGCGCGCACACGGGCGCGGCGAGACGCACCTGCGCCCAGGCCTCGTCACCGGGCGCGACCTCTTTGGCGTCGAGAAGCAGGAGGCGGCCTTCGACCTCGGCGGCGCCGGTGTGGAAGGTGACGGTCAAGTTGTGCCTCACGGGCCGCGTCAGGTACGGAACGGCGCGCAGGCGGACATCGATCGACGACGTCGTCTTGAGCGCGCCCGGGCGGGCGAGCACCATCCCGCGGTGGAGGTCGGCCGGGGAGACGCCGGTGAGGTTGACGGCCGTGCGCCGGCCCGGCGGCGCGACATCCACCTGCTCGCCGTGCGTCTGCAGGCCGCGGATGCGCGCGCGGACGCCCGCGGGCAACGCCTCGACCTCGTCGCCGGTCCGTAGAGCGCCGTCCACCAGGGTGCCGGTGACGACGGTGCCGAAGCCGGCCATCGTGAACGCGCGGTCAATCGGCAGGCGCGGCCGGCCGGTGTCGCGCTTGCGTTCCGTCTTCGCCAGCTCTGCTTCGATCGTCTCAAGCAGGTCGTCGAGGCCTGTCCGCGCGACGGCGGAGCAGGCGACGATCGGCGCGGTCTCGAGCGTTGTGCCCCGCAGCGCCTCGGTGGCGTCGTCGCGGGCGAGTTCGAGCCCGTCCCGGTCGACGAGGTCACACTTGGTGAGGGCGACGACGCCGTGGGTGATGCCGAGCAGGTCGATGATCGCCAGGTGCTCGCGTGTCTGGGGCATGACGCCCTCGTCGGCGGCGACGACGAGCAGCGCGAGGTCGATGCCGCCGACGCCGGCGAGCATGTTCTTGATGAAGCGCTCGTGGCCGGGCACGTCGACGATGCTCACCTCGCCGCCGCCCGGCAGCGTCAGCCAGGCGAAGCCGAGGTCGATCGTCAGGCCGCGCTCCTTCTCCTCCTCCCAGCGGTCGGGATCGATGCCGGTGAGGGCCTGGACGAGCGCGGACTTGCCGTGGTCGACGTGTCCCGCGGTGCCGATGACGTACATCGCCGTTCGATTCTATACCGGCGATTTCTGCTCTGATAACATCGCGCCGTGCGCCCCGTCGGATACGTCTACGACCCGATCTACCTGGAGCATGACGTGGCCGGCCACCCGGAATCGGCCGGCCGGCTGCAGGCGATCATGTCGCACCTGGAGTCGTCCGGCGTGCTCGCCCGCCTGGAGGAACTGCCGCCAAGAGACGCGACGGAGGACGATCTGGCGCTAGTCCACAGCGCGGCGCTGGTTGACCAGGTGAAAACGGCTTCCGGCGGCGGTAGCCGCTGGCTCGACCCGGACACCTACGTCGTACCGCGCTCGTTCGATGCCGCGCTGCGGTCTGCCGGCGGCGTGCTTGCTGCGGTGGACGCGGTCTTCGACGGCGACCTCGGCCGGGCGTTTAGCCTCGTCCGGCCGCCGGGGCACCACGCGACGCCGGTCCGGGCGATGGGCTTCTGCCTCTTCAACAACGTGGCGATCGCTGCCGCGCACCTGCTCGAGCGCCGCGGACTGGAGCGGGTGGCGGTCATCGACTTCGACGTGCACCACGGCAACGGGACTCAGGACGCGTTCTACGCCGACGGCCGCGTCTTCTACTTCTCGACGCACCAGCACCCGTTCTATCCGGGCACGGGGGATTGGCACGAGGCGGGGGACGGGCCGGGCCGCGGCGCGATCGTTAACGTGCCGCTTCCCGCCGGCTGCGGCGACGATGCCGTGCTGACCGCTCACCGCGAGGTCTGCGCCCCGGCGATGCGGCGGTTTCGCCCGCAGTTCATCCTCGTCTCGGCGGGCTTCGACGCGCATTTCGCCGATCCGCTGGCGCAGTTGCGCGTGAGCACAGCGGGCTACTACGAGGTCGCGACCTCCCTGCGTGAGCTCGCGGACGAGCTTTGCGAGGGCCGCATCGTATTCGCGCTTGAGGGTGGGTACGACCACACGGCTCTGGGCTGGTCCGTGCAGGCGTGCTTCGACGCGCTCGCGGGCAACGACTTCGTGCCGGACCCGCTCGGCCGCGGCCCGTCGGCCCGCGCTCCTGACGTGAGCGAGCTCCTGGACCGCGTCCGGGAGCTGCACGGCCTGTAGCGGCCGGAGTTAGTCGGGGAGTAGGCGGACGAAGACCTCGTTTGCCAGGTAGCGGCCCCGGTCCGTGAGGCGCAACCGCCCGTTTTCGCGCTCGAGGAGGCCCGTCTCCAGCGCGTCCGCCAGGACCTGCGGGTAGACGTCCTCGAAACGGCGGCCGAAGCGCTCTGCGAACGCGCCGAGGTCGAGCCCCGTGTTCAGGCGCAGGGCGAGGATCGCCGTGTCGGCCATCTGCAGCGCCGGTGCCTGCCGGTCGACGAACGTCACCTGGCGCATCGCCGCGAGCACGGCAGGCGGCTCGGCGTCGGGCGCCGGTGGTTCCTTCGCGGCCTCGGCGACGAGTTGGATGTATCGCCGCGGCGAGTAGACGTCGGCGAAGCGGTGGCTGCCCCAATGGGAGTGGGCGCCGGGGCCCAGCGCCAACCACTCGTCGTTGCGCCAGTAGACGAGGTTGTGGCGGCACTCTTCGCCCGGCCGCGACCAGTTCGATATCTCGTACTGCTGGTAGCCCGCTTTTGACAGGCGCCGGCCGGCCCACTCGTACAGCTCGGCCTGCAGGTCGCCGTCCGGCGGCGGTACGGCACCGTGCTCGACGTCGTAGGCGAGCTTCGTGCCGTCCTCGACTGTCAGCGCGTAGGCCGAGACGTGCTCCGGGGCGAGCTCGACCGCGCGTTCGACGGTCTCCTGCCAGGAGGTTATGGGCTGGCCTGGCAGGCCGTAGATCAGGTCGAGGTTGACGCGGCGGAAGCCGGCTTCGCGTGCCCAGCGGTAGCACTGGACGGCCTCATCCGCGCTGTGAATGCGGTCGAGAGCGGCCAGCTCGTCGTCGTGGAGGGACTGGAAGCCGATACTGAGCCGGTTGACGCCGGCGGCGAGAATGCCGGCGAAGTAGTCCCGGTCTGCCGTGCCGGGGTTGGCTTCGAGAGTGACCTCGGCGCCGGCGGCGAGAGCGTAGTGCTCGCGCAGAGCCGTCATGATGCGCTCGATGTCTGCCAACGGCAGGAGGCTGGGCGTGCCGCCGCCGACGAAGACGGTCTGCACCGGCCGCCCCCGGACAACTGGCGCCCAGAGCGCCAGCTCCGTGCACAGCGCCTCGACAAACTCCGGCACGAGCTCGTCCAGCCTGGCGTAGGAGTTGAAGTCGCAGTAGGAGCACTTGAGAGAGCAGAAGGGGACGTGAATGTAGAGCGACAGCGCTGCGTCGTTGGCCATCCTGAGGCGATGGTAACACCGGGCGGGCGGTGAAGGTTGGGTAGAGAGGCGAAGAGGATTCGTGAAGACGGCGTGTCCCATGTAACCCGGTGGACAAGCGGGGCGTCTAGACACTGGAACCGCCAACTCCGATGGGGGAATCATGAGCATAGTCTGCTACAGCTGCGGGTGCACTCTGGGAACGCTGGACCAGTTCTGCACTGACTGCAGCGCCGATCTCGACGAAAAGGCGAGCGATGCGATGTCGTTCGCGGAGCGCATGATCGCCAAGCCGTGTCCGGAATGCCACTACGGATCGCCACCGGCGGCCGCAGAATGCCGCGCCTGCGGCTACGACTTCGCGCATTCCGAACCCCGGCCCCTCACCTACGCGTCGTGGCCAGCCAGGCTTGGCGCGGCGGTGATCGACTTCACGCTCGTCGGCCTTCCCGTGCTGGCGATGATGTTCGTCGTCGATCAGCCGACACTGATCGTCTGGTTCGCCGCCATGTTCCCGCTGCTCTACTGCCTCGGTTTCTGGACGCTGGACGGCGCCACGCCGGGCAAGGCGGCGTTCGGGCTGCGCGTCGTGACGTCAACGGGCGAGCCGGTCTTCCCAATCCAGGGCTTCATCCGCTACACGGGATATCTCGTCTCGGCAGTGCTGCTCATGATCGGATTCTTGATCGCGTTCGGTAACACGGAGCGGCGTGGGTTCCACGACTTCTGGGCCGGCACCGTCGTCGTCAAGTCAAAGCGCGTCCGCTAGCGCTCACTGTGCGTAGCCCGTAGCTCCGGTATAGTGGTCTCGTTATGCTCAAGAGCCACTCCTGCGGCTTGCTGCGCGCATCGGACGACGGCCAGACGGTGTCGCTGGCCGGCTGGGTAAACCGCAGGCGAGACCACGGCGGCCTCATCTTCATCGACCTCCGCGACGGGACGGGTCTCGTTCAGGTCGTCATCAACCCGCAGGAGGCCGGCGGCTCCTTCAGCGAGGCTGAGCAGCTGCGAGGCGAGTACGTCCTTCGGGTCGAGGGCCCAGTAACAAGGCGAAAAGAAGGCAGCGAAAACCCGAACCTGCCGACGGGCGAGATCGAGGTTCACGCGCAGAGCCTTCAGATTCTGAACGCCTCGCGCACGCCGCCCTTCTACATCTCCGAAGAGCAGGACGTCGAGGAGCTTCTGCGCCTCAAGTATCGCTACCTGGACCTGCGCCGCGATGGCATGCGCGGCAACATCGTGATGCGCCACCGTGTCGTGCAGTTCATCCGCAACTTCCTCAGCGAACGAGACTTCGTCGAGGTGGAGACGCCGATAATCACGGCGCCGACGCCGGAGGGCGCCCGCGACTACCTCGTGCCCAGCCGCGTCCAGCCGGGCAAGTTCTACGCGCTGCCGCAGTCGCCGCAGCAGTTCAAGCAGCTGCTGATGGTGGCCGGCTTCGAGCGCTACTTCCAGATCGCCCGCTGCCTGCGCGACGAGGACCTGCGCGCCGACCGCCAGCCGGAGCACACGCAGCTCGACCTGGAGATGAGCTTCGTCTCGGATGAAGAAGACATCCTCGGGCTGATGGAGACGCTGTACACGGCCCTCGCTGAGGAGCTGACGCCGGACCTTCGCATCCTCCAGAAGCCGTTCCCGCGCATCACCTACGCGGAGTCGATGGCGCGCTTCGGCTCGGACAAGCCGGACATGCGCTACGGCCTGGAGCTGGTGACGTTCAACGAGGCGCTCGCCGACAGCGACTTCAAGGTCTTCCGCAGCGTCATCGATGGCGGCGGCGTCGTGCGCGGGCTGAACGTGCCCGGCGGCGCCGAGATGAGCCGCAAGCAGGTCGACTCCCTGACGACGTTCGTGCAGCAGTACGGGGCCAAGGGCCTGGTCTCGATGCAGCTCACGGGGCAGGGCGACCTCGACTCTCTAACGGAGGACGATATCAAGTCGCCCGTTGCGAAGTTCTTCACGCCGGTTCAGGTGGCCTCTCTGGCGCGGCTGGCCGGCGCGAAGCGCGGCGACATGCTGCTGATGGTCGCCGATAAGGAGCCGGCCGCTAACAAGGCGCTGGACCCGCTGCGGCGCGAGCTGGCCTCCCGCCTGGAGCTCGCAGATCCGGACGTCCTGGCGTTCGTCTTTGTCACCGACTACCCGCTGCTGGACTGGAGCGAGACGGAGGAGCGCTGGGTCTCCTCCCATCACCCGTTCACCTCGCCGAACCTTGAGGACCTGCCGCTGATGGAGTCCGATCCCGGCGCCGTGCGCTCGCACGCGTACGACTGTGTCTGCAACGGCTGGGAGTTGTTCAGCGGCTCGATCCGCATCCACCAGAGGGAAGTGCAGGAGGCTGTGTTCCAGCGGCTGGGCATCGGCGCGGAAGAGGCGCAGCGCCGCTTCGGCCACATGCTGGAGGCGTTCGAGTTCGGTGCGCCGCCCCACGCCGGCATCGGCGCCGGCATCGATCGGCTGCTGGCTGTCCTCCTGCGCGAGTCCGACATCCGCGAGGTGATCGCCTTCCCGAAGACGAAGTCGGCGTCCGACCCGATGACAGGCGCGCCGGCGCCGATATCCGGGGAGCAGCTCGAGGAGCTGCACATCGCGCTGACCGCAACCGACGAAGTAGCGGCCGAGGACGGGGGCTGAGCCCTTGCTGTGCCAAACTGGGCGCTGATATCATGCGGCAAACCGTGACCGCGCATCCTTCCGTACCCCAGAGAGACCCCAGGAGAATCTGATGGAATCCCGCCGCCTCATCCTCACGCTCACCGGCATCGCCGTGGCGCTAATCGTCATCCTCGGCGGCCTCACCGTGATCCTCGTGGCGAGCGGTGGCGGCGACGACGGCCCGGCCGCCGGCGATGGCGATGGCAATGGCGACGGCGATGACGGCCTCGGCGAGCGCATCGAGGGCGAGCTGCGGCTCTTCGGCCCCGACCCGATCACGCTCGATCCCGCCTGCGCCTCCGACGCCGGCTCGGCGGAGTACATCGTCGAGATCTTCTCCGGCCTCGTCTCCTTCGATCTGGACCTGAACCTGATCCCTGACATCGCGCAGGACTGGGACGTCAGCGACGACGGGACGGTCTATACGTTCAACCTGCGCAGCAATGTCCTCTTCCACGACAACTCGCGGCCCGTCACGGCGGATGACTTCAAGTTCTCGATGGAGCGTGCGCTCAACCCTGACACCCAGTCGACGGTCGGCGAGGTCTATCTCGACGACATCGTTGGCGCGCTGGAGTTCGCCGCCGGCGACGCTGAGCAAGTCTCAGGCATTCGCGTCGTCGATCCGCAGACGCTTGAGCTCACGATCAAGGAGCCGAGCGCCGTCTTCGTCGAGAAGCTGACCTACCCGACGGCCTACGTCGTCGACGAGCGGGAAGTGGGCGACGCCACCTGCTTCGAGGGCAACTGGACGCTCACTCCCAACGGCACGGGCCCGTTCAAGATGGAGGAGTGGGATCTGGGCCGCAAGATCGTGCTGGCGGCCAACTCGCGTTTCCACCTTGAGCCTGCTCCCTCGCTGGAGCGCGTGACCTACATCCTCTCCGGCGGCTCATCGTTTGTGATGTACGAGAACGATGAGATCGACATAACGGGAATCGGAGAGAACAACATCGAGAGCGTCCGCGACCCGAGCAGCGACCTCAACGCGGACCTGCACGAGGGCCCCTCGCTCAACGTCTTCTACGTCGGGTTCAACACGCGCGGGGCGCCGTTCGACGACGTGAACCTGCGCCGCGCTCTCTCGCTGGCGATCGATCGTGACTTCCTGGCGCGCGAGTTCCTGCTGGACCTCGTCGAGCCGGCGAAGGGGATCATTCCGCCGGGGATGGACGGATACAACGAAGACCTCCCGGAGATCCCCTTCGACCCGGACACAGCGCGCGACCTGCTGGAAATGGCGGGCGGCAGGGGCGTCCTCGACGGCGCGACGATCCTCACTTCGGGACAGGGGGCAGCACCCTCGGACATCCTGCAGGCGGTGATCGCGATGTGGGAGCAAGAGCTGGGCGTCACGGTGACGATCGAGCAGGAGGACTTCGGCCTCTTCCTGCGCGACATCGACGACGGCAACTTCGAGATGTTCTCGCTCGGCTGGATCGCCGACTACCCGGACCCGCAGAACTTCCTCGACATCAAACTCCACTCGGAGAGCACGAACAACGAGGCGGGTTACTCAGACCCGGAAGTCGACGCTCTCCTCGACCAGGCGGACCGGGAGCAAGACGAAGCTGCGCGCCTGGAGCTCTACCAGCAGGCGGAGGAGCTGATCGTGGAGGACATGCCCTGGGCGCCGCTCTACCACGGCAAGGCGAGCTACCTGGTGAAGCCGTACGTAGAGGGCTTCGTCGTACCGCCGTTCGTGATCCCGAACCTGCGCTACGTGACGATCAACCGCTAAGATAACGGCGTTATGCCCGCGGGCCTCGCCGCTTACATCATCCGCCGGCTCCTGCTTCTGCCGGTTATCCTCCTCATCGTCTCGTTCGCGACGTTCGCGCTCGGCCGCTACGGACCGTCCGACTACGTCGAGATCCAGGCGGGTCCGCGTGCCAATCCGGAGACGATCGAGCGCATCCGCGAGGAACGGGGTCTCAACGACCCGGTGCCAGTGCAGTACGTCCGCTACCTGGGCAACGTCCTCACGGGCGATCTCGGAATAAGCACCCGCAACCAGGGACGGCCAGTCGAGGACGTGATCTTCCCGCGGATGTGGATCTCGCTGCAGTACAACGCCGTCGTGCTGGTGCTCACCTTCGCCATCGGACTGCCGGTCGGGACGTGGGCGGCGCTGCGCCGCGGGACGTGGCAAGACCCGTTATCGATAGGCACCTTCCTGCTCTTCGCCTCCGTGCCGGTGCTTATCTCGATACCGCTGCTGCAGTGGCTGTTCGCCGTCAAACTGGGGGTGCTGCCGTCCGGCGGCTGGTCCGAGGCGGAGTACTTCGGCGTCGAGCTGGGGATCTTCTCGAAGCACGCAGTATTGCCGGTGCTGGCGCTCACCTTACCGGGAGTCGCCGGCATTGCCCGCTACATGCGCGGGCAGGTGCTGGAGGTGCTGGACCAGGACTACGTGCGCACGGCAAACGCCAAGGGTCTGCGGGCGGGAACCGTTGTCACGCGGCACGTGGCGCGGAACGCCCTGCTGCCGATCGTCACGATCCTCGGCTTTGAGCTGGCGGCGCTGATCGGCGGCTCGATCTTCATCGAGACGCTCCTGGGCATCCCCGGCATCGGGCTCCTGGCGTTCAACTCGATAGGGTCGCGTGACTACGACACGTTCATGGCGATCGTCCTCGTCGGCTCGACGCTCTTCGTGCTGACGATGCTGCTGATTGACATCGTCTACGGCTTCATCGACCCGCGGATCAGGGTGGAAGGCGCGATCTCATGAGCTACGCCGAAACGGCGCCCGTATCCCCGGAGGCTGAGCGCCGCCCGTCCCCGGGCTACCGTGCGCTGCGGCGGCTTTCGCGCCGCCCGGTCGCCGTGGTGGCGATCGTCATCATAGTCGTCATCTACGGCGCCGGCATACTGGCGCCGCTGGTCGCGCCGTACGGCTTCAACGAGGCCGACTTCCGCAACCGCTTCGCCGAACCGTCGCTCGAACACCCGCTCGGCACGGACAGGCTCGGCCGCGACCTGCTCTCGCGCTCGATCTGGTCCGCGCAGACGACAGTGATCGTGTCCGTCGCGGCAGTGCTGACGGGCGGACTCGTGCTCGGCGTCACGGCCGGCCTCGCCGCCGGCTATACAGGCGGACGGACCGATTCGATCATCATGCGGGCTGCGGATACGTTCGCCTCGGTGCCGACGATCCTGCTCGTGCTGATCATCACGGCGACGCTGAAGGATCGCGTCCAGGACGCGGCGCTTGACGTCGAGGACTTAACGGGCTTCGACTGGATCGTGAGCTCGGGCGCGCCCAGCTACTTCCTGGTCTTCGGTGCACTGGCGATCTTCGGCTGGACGGGCATCGCCCGCGTCGTCCGCTCGCAGGTGCTGGCGCTGCGGCAGGAGCCGTACGTCATCGCAGCGCGGGCGTCCGGCGCCGGCACGCCGCGCATCCTCTTCCTGCACCTGCTGCCGAACCTGACGAACCTGCTGCTCGTCGCGTTCACTCTCTCGTTCGGAGCCCTGGTGACGGCGGAAGTGGGGCTCACATTCCTGGGGATCGGCGTGCAGGACCCGCATCCGAGCTTCGGTCGGATGGTCTTCGAGGGCGTCGGCGTCAGCAACGTGCGCGAGCACACGACGCTGATCCTCGTGCCGGCGGGGTTCATCGTGGCGCTCGTGATGTCGTTCAACCTGCTCGGCGATCAGCTCACCGATGTCCTCTCCCCACGTCACCGCTAGCGTATAATCCGGCCCGTTATGGAGGGACAGCTGGAAGCGGCGGACGCCGCCTTCATCGACGAGGAGTGGCGCCGGCTCTGGGGCCTCCCGGTTGTCTCGCTGGATCGGGAGTACCAGCCGGCAGACGTCGCGGGTCTTGTCTACCGGGATGGCGGAGGGGCGCCGCAGGGCCTCATCACCTGGCACGTCGAGGGCGACCGGGCGGAGATCGTTACCGTCGACGCTTTTGAGCAGGGACGGCACATCGGCGGCCGGCTGCTGGACGGCGCCGAGGAGGAGTTGCGCCGGCTGGGTGTGCGGCAGGCGACGATCATGACGACGAACGACAACCTGCGAGCGATCGCCTTCTATGTTCGGCATGGCTACCGCATGATCGCCGTTCATCTCGATGCTATGGATCGCGTGCGCGCGATCAAGCCGGAAGTGCCTGAAGCCGGCCACGACGGCCTGCCGCTGCGGGATGTGATCGAGCTCGCGAAGGAGTTGTAGGCGTGGCTGGCGAGATCACTTTCGTGCGGCTGACGCGAGCTGACTTGCCGCTTATGCACCGCTGGCTCAATAACCCGAAGGTGGCTGAGTGGTACGGCGTCGGCGATGACAACCACGGGTTCCCGACACTGGAGGAGGTTGTCGAGGAGTACGCTGAGGAGAAGCTCGGGCCCGAGCCGAAGAACCACGCCTTTATCATGCACCTCGACGGTCGGCCGGTCGGCTATATCCAGTGCTACCGCCTGGGCGACTACCCGGACTACGCGAAGGAGCTGGATGAGGACTGGGACGCTTGGGCGATCGACCTCTTCGTCGGCGAGGACGATGCGCGGGAGAAGGGCATCGGCTCGCGCGCGATCGAAAAGCTCCTGGCGGAGGAGATATTCTCGCGGCCCGAGGTCACGACGTGCTACATCTGCCCCGATCCCGAGAACAGGCGCGCCGTGCGCGCGTACGAGAAGGCGGGTTTTCGCTACCTGAAGACGGTCTGGATCGAGTCAGAGAAGGGCCACGAGTACGTGATGTGCCGGGATCGCGACAGCGACGCCTGAGACGCTCCGTTACCGTCCCGCGGCAGTGATTCCGGGCGTGTCATCCCGCCTCGTTCGTACCTGATCCCCGTGCTACAATCGATTGCGTGAAGGTCTCCACACAGCGCCTGCCAGAGAGCCAGGTCCTCCTTGAAATCGAAGTTGATGGCAAGCAGATGGAGCGCTCGATGGACCGGGCGTATCGCAAGCTTGTCCAGAACATCGAGGTTCCCGGCTTCCGCAAGGGGAAGACGCCCCGCGCTATGCTGGAGCGCCACATCGGTCGCGAAAGGCTCCTCCAGGAAGCGATCGATCTCGTCGTTCCGGAGGCCTATAACCAGGCCCTGGAAGAGAACGATATCGACGCCATCGACCAGCCTCAGATCGAGATGACGGGCTCCGAGCCACTGTCCTTCAAGGCGACGGTGCCGGTACGCCCGACGATTGAGCTCGGTGACTACAAGGCGCTGCGGATCCCGCGCGAAGCGCCCGAGGTCGACGAGAAGGACGTCGATCAGTCGGTTGAAGAGCTGCGGCGCCGCTACGCGGTGCACGAGCCGGTCGACCGCCCGGTCGCCATCGGCGACATCGTCCGCGCTTCGGTGCGAATGGTCGTCGATGAGCGTGAGGTCTACAACGACGATGATGTGGAGCTTCACCTGCGCGAAGGCCAGCCGATCATGCTGCCGGGCTTCGTCGAGGCGATCACAGGCGCCAAGAAGGGCGAGCCGCTCGAATTCGGCCTCGAGATCGCGGAGGAAGAAGGTGGCCAGCTGGCCGGCAAGACGGTGAACGTAAGCGTCACCGTTAAGGAGGTCAAGGAAGAAGAGCTACCAGCACTGGATGACGAGTTCGCGAAGGGCGCCGGCGAGGGCTTCGCCACATTGCTCGAACTGCGCGACCGCCTGCGGAACGACATCAAGGAACGCCTGGAGGCGCAGGAAGAAGAAGCCTACCGCGAGAAGGTGATCGCCTCGCTGGCGGACGCCGCAGGCAAGATAGAGTTCCCGCCGATCATGGTCGATCGTGAGGTCGAGCGGTTGATCCGGGAGCAGGCGCGCAACAGCGGTGTCGAGGTCAAGCGCTACCTGGAGCTGGTTAAGCAGACGCCTGAGCAGATACGCGAAGAGGTTGGGCCGGCGGCGGCCGAGCGAGTCCGCCGCTCACTGGCCCTGGCGGAACTGGCGGACGCCGAGGGCATTGAAGTCGGCGAGGCCGACATCGACACTGAGATCGGAAATATCATCCAGCAGGCCACCGGCGGCAACGAAGAGCAGGCGGAGCGCTATCGCCGCCTCTTCGACTCGCCGGAGGCGCGCGCCTCACTTGGCAACTCTCTGCTAACGCGCCGCACACTCGACCGGCTGGTCGAGATCGCGAGCGACGGGGCTGGCCAGAAGGCCAAAAGCGCTGCGAAGCCGAAAGCTAAGGCAGGCGCGAAGAAAACAACAAGGGCCAAAGCTGCGTCTACTAAGAAGAGCACCAAAACGAAGGAGACCGAGACCGAAGAGGAGGACTCGTGAGCCGCGACATTCAGAACATCGTCCCATACGTCGTCGAGCAGGGCGCGCGCGGCGAGCGCGCGTACGACATATTCTCGCTCCTCCTCAAGGAGCGCATCGTCTTCCTGGGCACGCCGATCGACGACCAGATCGCGAACCTGATCATCGCCCAGCTCCTGTTCCTCGACCGTGAGGACCCGGACAAGGACGTCAACATGTACATCCACTCGCCCGGTGGCGTGGTCAGCGCCGGGCTGGCAATCTACGACACGATGCAGTTGATGAGAAGCGACGTGGCGACCATC
>JABAOE010000435.1_pt3 | contig 40393 bp, 36 predicted proteins | sample 7062141 | NCBI WGS metagenome assembly JABAOE01 (sample SAMN14538627, study PRJNA623070) | marine sediment metagenome | biome: marine biome [ENVO:00000428]; feature: marine pelagic biome [ENVO:01000023]; material: deep marine sediment [ENVO:00002113] | place: India: Gulf of Khambhat ...
CTTTTGATATTTCCCTTTTCCAAAATATTAAAAACAACAATAGGCAGGTGATTGTCCATACAAAGGGATACGGCCGTCGCGTCCATGACCTTGAGTTCTTTTCTCAGCAACTCTCTGTGACTCAACTCTCGGTACATCTTGGCCTGTTGGCTCGTCAGGGGGTCCGCGTCGTAGACTCCCTGGACCTTTGTAGCCTTGAGAATCACCTCCGCTCCAACTTCCATCGCACGGAGGCTCGCGGTAGTATCCGTGGTAAAATAGGGATTACCGGTGCCCCCTGCGAGGATGACAACGCGGTTCTTCTCGATATGGCGCAGGGCTCGCCGGCGGATGTAGGGCTCGGCCACCTGGCGCATTTCGATGGCCGTCATGACACGGGTCGAGACGTTGAGTTTTTCCAAGGCGTCTTGCAATGCCAGACCGTTGATGACCGTTGCCAGCATCCCCATATAGTCGGCGCTGGCTCGATCCATACCCTCCTCGCTGGCTTGGGCACCCCGCAGGATATTCCCCCCGCCCATGACGAGGGCCATCTCGCACCCTAGTTCATGAACGTCTTTTATTTCTGAAGCAAAGTCCCGAAGAGTGGGACCATCGATGCCATGCTTCTGGACGCCGGCAAGAACTTCCCCCGTGACTTTTAAGATGACTCGTTTGTACTTCAGGGTCCGACTGCCCATCGATACTCCGCTCGGATCGACGACTACCCCGGGACCCCTTCTCCGATGTGGTAACGAGTGAAACGCCGGATCTGGACGTTTTCGCCAATCCGGGCCACTACGTCCTTGATTAGGTCCCCCACTTGTTTGTCAGGGTCCTTGATAAATTCCTGCTCCAGGAGACAGATTTCTGAGTAAAAGCGTTCGATTTTTCCATCCACGATTTTACCCACGACCTTTTCAGGTTTTCCCGACTCGATGGCTTGCTGGTGAAAAATCTGCCGCTCCCGTTCCAGTTCGCCCTGAGGCACGTCTTCCCGGCGGATGTACTTCGGATTGGCGGCGGCAATTTGCATCGCCAGATCTTTTAACAGGGCTTGGAATTCGGGAGTCCGAGCCACGAAGTCCGTCTCACAATTGAGCTCCACCAAGACGCCAATTTTACCTCCACCATGAATGTAGGAGCCCACCAAGCCCTCCGCTGCAACCCTGCCCTCTTTTCGAGAGGCCATGGCGAGCCCTTTCTGGCGCAGATAGTCCACGGCCTTCTCCATGTCTCCCGCGGATTCCACCAGGGCTTTTTTGCAATCCATCATACCGGCCCCGGTCTTTTCTCTGAGCTCCCTTACCGATGCAGCGCTGATTTCCATTGCTATTGGCTCTCCCCCACAACCGGAACCTCCGTCGCCTCAACCTCCTGAGCCACGGGAGCAGGTTCCGGAGCTGGCGCTTGCTCCGTGGGCTCTTCCTTCTCCTGTGCAGCTCCCGTTTGTTCGAATATGGTTTTTCCTTCCGTTACAGCATCCGCCACGGCAGCACAAAACAGCCGAATGGCCCGGATGGCATCATCGTTACCGGGCACTTTATAATCCACCATATCCGGATCACAGTCCGTATCAATCACCGCAACCACCGGGATTCCCAGCTTCCTCGCCTCCCGAACCGCGATGACTTCTTGCCTCGGATCGATGACAAAGATAGCGTCCGGGAGCTTTTTGATGCCCTTGATCCCCCCCAGGAAACGTTCCAACTTTTCCTTTTCCCGGCTGAGACCCAACAACTCTTTTTTCGTCAGGGCCTCAACGATCTTGGGATCGCTTTCCATTTCAGTGATTTTTTTAAGACGTTCGATGCTCTGTCGAAGGGTCTGGAAGTTGGTCAAGGTTCCCCCCAGCCAACGGTGGGAGACAAAGTGCATGCCGCATCGTGTCGCTTCTTCCCTGATGGCGTCCTGGGCCTGCGCCTTGGTGCCGACAAACAAGATTTGACCTCCGGAAGCGGCCAGATCACGCACGAAATTGTAGACGTCGTTAAACATCTTCACCGTTTGCTGCAGGTCGACGATGTGAATTCCATTACGGGCGCCAAATATGTAAGGTTTCATTTTAGGGTTCCAGCGACTCGTCTGGTGTCCAAAATGAACCCCCGCCTCCAAGAGTAGCTTCATCGAAACTTCAGTCATATAACCCAACCCTTCATAGTTCTATTTTCTCTCCCTTCATACATCATGGCGAGCGACCAAGGAAAGCCCCCCAAGGGATTCCCTCCCCGGATTCACCAAACCAGTGACACAGTATCGTGTGTTGTATAGGGTCTTCCCACTCTAAAGAGGGAAAGACAAAAAACTTAGCAATGTTGGGCTTTTAGCAAAAAAAAGCTATTGCTGCAAGGGGTAAGGAGTGCAAAGGGGGCGGCAGGGACGCGGGAGCTCATTGGTTCATCGACTCAAGAAACTCCTTGTTGCTCTTGGTGCCCTGAATCTTGTCCAACAAGAACTCCATGGCCTCCACGACGCTCAACTGCGACAACACTTTGCGCAGGATCCAGATTCGATTGAGATCCTCCCTCTGAATCAAGAGCTCCTCTTTCCTTGTGCCCGATTTGTTGATATCCACCGCGGGGAAGACTCTCTTGTCCATCAGACGCCGGTCCAAATGGAGCTCCATGTTGCCGGTGCCCTTAAACTCCTCAAAGATGACTTCATCCATGCGGCTACCCGTGTCGATCAATGCCGTCGCAATAATGGTAAGGCTACCGCCGTCTTCTATGTTACGGGCCGCGCCAAAAAACTTTTTGGGCTTATGCAGTGCATTGGAGTCCACACCTCCGGAAAGGATCTTTCCGCTGGGCGGGACCACCGTGTTGTAGGCCCGCGCGAGGCGGGTGATGCTATCCAATAGAATCACCACGTCCCTCCCATGCTCCACCAGACGCTTGGCTTTCTCGATGACCATTTCTGCGACCTGTACGTGACGCGTGGCGGGTTCATCAAATGTAGAACTCACCACTTCACCCTTTACGGAGCGCTGCATATCGGTGACTTCTTCCGGGCGCTCATCGATCAACAAGACGATGAGCACCACCTCTTCGTGGTTGATGGCAATGGATTTGGCCAGGTTCTGCAACATCATCGTCTTTCCGGTCCTTGGGGCCGCAACGATCAGTCCCCTCTGGCCTTTTCCGATGGGTGTCAACAAGTCCGTGATACGAGTCGTGTACTCGTCAGGCGCGTGTTCCAACCGCAACCGGGAATCGGGATATAGCGGGATCAGGTTATCAAAAAGAATCTTTTCCCGAGCCTTGTCAGGTTCCTCGTAGTTGATCGACTCGACCTTGAGCAGTGCGAAATAGCGCTCTCCTTCCTTGGGGGGACGAATCTGGCCGGAAATAATATCGCCGGTTCTCAAACCGAAACGCCGAATCTGGCTGGGAGATACATAGATGTCATCGGGGCCGGGAAGATAGTTGTAATCAGGGGCTCTTAGGAAGCCAAAACCATCCGGCAACGTCTCCAGCACACCTTCACCACAGATAAAGCCGTTTTTTTCCGTTTGGGCTTGAAGGATCGCGAAGATCAGTTCCTGCCGCCGCATGTTGGCAGCGCCTTCGACGTTGAACGACTTGCCAATCTGGGCTAGCTCGCTGATCTTCTTCCCTTTTAGAGAAGTTAAGTTCATTCCGTTTTGTTCTGTGGTCTCCACCTCGGCTCGGCTCTTCGCACTAGCCATCGAAACACCTCTCTTTTCACCTCTCAAGGTTCACCTCGCACCAACGAAATTTTTTAATCGGGAACGTTTATCTAAAAAATTGACCCGGAGTGGAGATCCTTCCTCGAACCCCAGGCTGGATTTTCAGGGACAGGGAATAAATCTCCTGACCCCATCTCAACTGTCAAACGTCCGGGAACTTTTGATCCGCCGGTCAGATTGCCTTAATCGGCACACGACCCCGAAAGGTATGATGATCACTTTAATCGTCTTGCAGGAAACCTTGGGGAAGCTGAGACACCATTAATCGACAAGATTTATGTCCCGGACGTGAATTTCAATTTAAAACTTAACTCAAATACTATTGTTGGAACCTGTGATGATTGTCTTTATGCGGGATTTATTCCACGGAATGGGCGACAAAATCATCTTAAGAAAAATAGAACTCTTTGTCAACCCCTGTAAACACTTTACGATTTTTTTTCAACGCACTGGTCATTGAAAAATTTCAACAGTCCTTTCATGTCGTCGTACCAGGGGGCTGTGAATGTCTGCGGCCTCTGGGTTCGGGGGTGAATCAAGCGAAGCGTTTCGGCGTGTAGCGCCTGCCGCGGGAAGTGTGCGATCCGGGACTCCACGGGGTCATCCTCTTTGGCCGCGCCTTTTCTCCGCCTTCCATAGACCTGATCCCGTATCACAGGAAATCCCTGATCCGCAAGGTGCACCCGGATTTGATGAGTTCGACCCGTGTGGGGGCTCACCCGGACCCAGGTTACCCATATCAGAGACTTGTCGTGACTGGGCAAACCAAATGCGCTTTCCACTTTCCATTCCGTTACGGCGCTGCGTGTTTGAGGAAGAGGGCGAAGGCTGGACATTCTCTTACGATCGCTTCGATGACGGCCGATGGGTCGTTGAATGATGCCCTTATCAGGCTCCAGGCGACCCCAAACAAACGCCGCATACTCTTTGGTGACGGAGCGATTCTTAAATTGCAGCGAGAGTTGGCGAAAGGTTTTTTCCTCTTTCGCCACCACCATGACACCGGAAGTATCCTTGTCCAAGCGGTGGACGATCCCCGGACGACGCTCCCCCCCAATCCCGGGCAGGTCGGGACAATGATGGAGAAGAGCATTGACCAACGTCCCCCGGGGGTTACCCGCCGCGGGGTGAACCACCATGCCCGGAGGTTTATTGATCACGATGAGATCATCGTCTTCATACAGGATAGCCAATTCGATGGACTCCGGCTCAAGTTTACACTCAACGGGTGGGTTCCAAACAAACTCCACACGATCGCCCAGCTTAAGCCGAATACTCGCTTTGACCCCCTGTCCGTTGACGGTCACCTGGCCGCCGGTGATAAGCCTTTGTAGCGCTGTCCGGCTTAAGTCGAGAACAGGGCCCGCAACCCCTGGTAATGAGCGAACATCCGGGATCTCTTTTTGTGGAGTTGAACCAACGGACCCGGCGGTGGCCTGCATGGTGGAAAGGAAGCCTTTGGCCAGGAAGGCATCCAATCGCATCCCCACGTATTCACCAGAAATAATGGCACGGTGGACTGTCATGAAGATCAAACTCAATCTAGCGGATTAGAGATGACCCGCGCAACGTCGCGAAGAGCGCCAAATCTAGGCAAGGTTACAAATTCGAAATCCGAGCTACGAAACAATGTTGAATGACTAAAATACAGAACTAGAATACCCGCCCCGTTTCTCTTAAAGATTCACGCATTCTTCATTAGCGGAACTACGAGGACGACCCCAAGATCTTTTGATCATTAGTGATTTAAAAGTTTGGCTCTGTTTAAAAATTCGTGCTTATAATTTCGGAATTTCACTTGAATCGTCCCGACGCGACAGACTGTCCTCCATCCCTTGTCTTAAACGTGGATCGATCAAGACCTAGGCTCCGAATTCCTCCAATTCGTTACCTTCCGCCGTCTGAAGAATCTGCCGTGCCTGCCGAACGTCATCATGCATCTGCGTGATCAGTGACTCCGGTGAGGAGAATTTTACTTGTCCCCGAATGAGTTTCACAAACGAAACCCGTACCGACTGATCGTAAAGATCTTCGTCGAAATCCAACACAAAAGTTTCTAGGGTTCTGGGACCATCGCCGAACGTGGGATTGGTCCCGAGGCTCGTAACACTCGGACACCGGCGCCCCTGGAACCAGAAAAAGGTCGCATAGACGCCATCCGGAGGCAGCACTTCCGTGCGTGTGGCGATATTGGCCGTGGGAAAGCCCAGCTCTTTTCCTCTCCGGTGGCCTTTGACAACCCGGCCGGACACGAAGTGGCAACGACCAAGAAACCGGCTGACTTCATGAACCTCGCCCTTTTCAATGAGCGCACGAATTCGAGTGCTGCTGATGCGCTGCCCGTCATCCATAACCGGCTCAATGATCTCAACTTGAAAGCCATGTTTCGTGCCAAGCTGCTTGAGGGTGTCCACACTGCCTTGTCTTCCCCGCCCAAAGCGAAACCCCTCCCCAACCCAGATCCGGTGGACCTGCAATCCCTTGACAAGGAAGCGCCAAACAAAGTCCTCAGCTTCTATTTTAGCAAAGGAGGGATCGAACTCTTGAATGATGACCGCATCCACTCCCTTGGATTGGAGCAGAAGCATCTTGTCTTTATGGTTTAGCAATAACTTGGGGGCCCGGATGGGGGCCAAGATCTTCAACGGGTGGGGCTCGAAAGTCAACACCACGGATGTTCCACCCGAACTCTCCGCTTCCTGACTCATCCGCCGCAGGAGAAACTGATGGCCAAGATGAATGCCGTCAAAGTTTCCCATGGTCAAGATGGGCCGGGGCAGCGAGACGGGATGATTTTCTATATGGCGGAAAATTTCCATAAACCTTATTAATCCCGCGATAATTCCATACAGGTCAGTTCATGTCACGCCCGGAAACCGACATATACCCCACCTCGCATCGCCAAAGCGATCGGCCTCTTTGGGTTGGGTGGCATGGAACCGCAAACAATTTACCAAAGCTCGAGGGTCCACCCCTTGAGTTGCCCTATGGCCAGGAATTTTTCAAGCTCCCTTGGACACGCCATTCCTCGGAGCAGGACGGCAACGCCGCCAGATACGGGCACCAACGACTGAACTTCGATGAAAAAAACGGGAGGTTTGGATTCAGAAGCGCCGCAGAGCTAAGACTCCAGGGCTTTAACTTTTTCTTTGGCCTTTACCGCTTCCTTGGTCTGAGGGTATCGAGCAATGAGCTCTTGAAGAATGAGGCGAGCGTCCACTTTGTCACCCAGTTCCGCAAAGGCGAAGCCCTGCTTGAGCAGCGCCGCCGGAACTTTTTCACCGTTTGGGTATTTCCGTCTGACCGCGTCGAATTCGAGAATGGCTTGATCGAATTCCTTCAACGCGTAATAACTCTCACCAATCCAATACTGCGCGTTATCCGCATACTCACTCTGCGGATGCTTCCTGATAAAGTCGTTCAACCTTGCGATGGCTTCGCGGTAATTTTTTCGTTCCAATGATTTCCATGCCTCTTCATACGCGAACCGGCCCGAATCCACGGGGATGGATCTCTCCGGTTGAACCGCAGAGATTGTGGGTCTCGGACGTCCCAACGAAGCCAATGCGGGCGTCCCACCAGTCGCTCGGATGACCGCTTCTCGCAATACTTGGAACTCTTCTTCCCGGGCTCTTAACAGTGTGCCCTGTGCCTTGATCTCATCGTTCAGCCCGATTACCTGTGCTTCCAATTGCTTGATTTTTTCGTCACCTGCTCGGGCGGAACTGCCCAGTCGGCGATCCATCTGATAGCGCACCGCCGCCTGCTGCTCCGTCAATGCGTTCAGCTGACCCTGCAACTCCTGCAGCGTCGCCAGGGTATCCGCCTGCCGCGCTCGAATGCTATCGAGCTCTTTTTTCAGCTGAGCGCTGTCCATTTTCAGCTGTTGCTGTCCCCGGTCCACCAGGGTGAACTCTTGTGGTGTGACACACCCTGACAGCCCGAACAACGCGAGAACAGAAATAATGGAAGCGAGCCTGCTCACGAAAACGCGACCTTTAAAGTTAAAGTCAGAACGACACACAAAGACAGATTTGATCAGGAAGCGGGACCCAGAGAGATGATCACGAAATGGGCACGCCGATTTCTTTGCCAACAAGACTCGCCCTGCCCTTTACACACCGGCAACTCCTCACCGTAGCTAATGGTGGACAATCGATCCGCGCCGATACCGAGGGTAGCCAGATAATCCTTCACCGCCTGCGCTCTCCTCGCGCCCAGAGCTAGGTTGTATTCGTTCGTGCCCCGCTCGTCCGCGTGACCTTCAATTTCCACCCGTCCCGTGGGATTACTTTTCAGCCATTCGGCATTGGCTTTCAGAATCTGACGGGCTTCGGGTTGTAGAGTATAACGATCAAAATCAAAATAAATATCTTTTAGCGGGCTGGTGGCACCCCGCCGTGATGACGAAGGGATCTCTTGCCCCCGACGAAAAGCCTCGAGGCTCGAGGATTGCGCTGATTCCGTCACCTGACCGCTTCGAACACCAGTGGAACCATCCTGGCCCTGACTTCCACTCCTGCCTGCCGAAGAGCCGGACGATCGGTTTGCAGGATTGGCTGCACAACCTAGAAAAAAAACCAAACTTATCAGGAATACGCTCTGTAGAGGGGAGATCCACCGGATACGCATCGTTTCCTCCTTAACCTGGTGACCTCCTAATCCATACGAGGGGACCACGAGGGATTTGTATCATCTCCCGCGGAAACTGTCAATCTTCTTTGGTTTTCGCCGGTGGCTCGCATGATGTAAAGGTTGTAACGACCGCTCCGATTGGAGCTAAAAACGATATAGCGACCATCGGGAGACCACGATGGGTCCTCGTTGTCTCCGGCATTGGACGTCAACATGACCGGCTCACCACCTTCGACGTCAATCGTATAAATGTTAAACCGTCCTTTTGACCGTCCCGTGTAGACAACCTTATCCCCTTTGGAGGACCACTCCGGGGACGTGTTGTATCCGCCACTGTAGGTCAAGCGTCTGGTTTTTCCGCCGGCGAGATCTTTAATATAGAGTTGAGGCGTGCCGCTGCGATTGGAGACAAAGACCAATTGGTCCCCTTTGGGAGACCAGGAAGGGGACACGTCGATGGAGGAATTTTTTGTTACCCTCCTCACAATTCTGCCTGAACGATCCAGCAGGTAGACATCGACATTGCCGCGCCGCTCCAGGGACAGGGCAATGGTTTTGCCGTCCGCGGACCAGCTACCGCCCAGATTCAATCCCGTACGGGAGGAGAACATCGAATCCTTCCCGGATGCGAGATCCCTCTGATAGACTTTGGGCTTGCCTTCCTTAAAAGAGGTATAGAGCAACGTACGGCCGTTGGGGGACCAGGAGGGGGAGAGGTTAATGGTGCGGTTCTTCGTTAACTGGACTCTCTCCGACCCGTCCATATGAGCCACGTAAATTTCTTTGAACCTCCCTCCGGCGGTGGACACGTAGGCGATTCGTGTGTCGAAAACTCCGCGCTCACCCGTAAACTGATAGATAATCTCATCGACAAATTTGTGCGCAATCCTCCGGAAGTCCTTGACCTCCGCAGTGTACCTTTTTCCAACAATCTGCCGTCTTCGATAAACGTCAAAGAGCCGGAACTCCCCGACGATACTATCGCCTACGACCCGGTACCCACCTTTGACCAACGCCTCGGCTCCAATGGTTGACCAATCCGCGAAGTCGAAGCTCCCCAACGCTGTTCCGGTCCCCTGGGGATTTTCGATGTAGGCGGAGCGGTCCAAAACCTTGAACCATCCCGAAAGCTCGAGGTCACGGGCCACGATATCCGCCATTTTTTGTGAATAGTCCGACCCGCTCGTCTGAGAATCAAGATTCTTTAGCAGCGGCACGGCGATGGGAAAGCGCTCGGCTCCTGGACCAACAATCAAACCCTTCACCTGAGCGTCCGAAGGCGGAAAGCTCAATACGAGAAATGCAAGAACGATAAAAACGGCAAGAAAAGACTTTTGCACGGAATTGCTATCCCCTTAGATCTTTTGGTCGGAACGTCAGTTCCACATTCATAAAATCACTTCGGTAATCGTCCGGCGGCGGTGGCAGAGGTGCAGCCTTTCTCATGGCCCTTAGCACGGAATCGTCGTAGGAGGGATCCCCGGAAGCTTCCACCACCCGAAGGCCCACGACTTCCCCGTTTTCCAGGATCCCAAAACGCACGGTGACTTCCAGATCCGTGACCTTACCCACCCAAGTCCATTGCTTTTTAATCAACGTTAGCATTCGGTTACGGTAGACCAAAAATTCGAAACCTTTAAGAACCCCGCCACCGCTACCGTTTTTTCCAGACCCAACGGTGCCTCCGCCGCCATTGCCACCTCCACCGCCTCCGACATTTTTCTTCTTGGCACGCTCCGCCTCGGCTCGTCGCTTGACTCTTTCCACGGCCGCCATGATCATTTTCTCACGCGCTTCACCTGCCGTGCTTTGGGAGGTCCGGCTTGGGCTCTTGCTCACCTCGGCCCTAAGGGTCTTTTTCGGCGCCTTTTTCCGCGGGGCTCGCTGGACCTTATTTTTGAGTTTTTTCCTTTTCGCCGGCTTTTTGACTAGGGCCACCGCGGGTGTCTTGGCTTTCTTTGCTGTCTCTTTGACAGTTTTCTTAGGAGCCAGCGGCTTTGGGGGAACCTCAGTTTTCACCGTGACCGCGGGTTTCGATTTGACCGGTTTAGGTTTCGATGGGGGCAGAGGAGACGTTTCAATGGCGGTGATTGGGGTTCCTCCACCGATTTTTTCACTCCCCACCAGTTCAACGGTATAGACCGGGTAGTTGATAGTGCGAGAAAAAGGGGTATGGGGCACAAGCAGGACGATCGCGATTACTCCGAGGTGAAGAACCCCGGACAACAGGATCCACCGCCACAACCCACCCTCTTCTCCATCCGCCGGAAGTGGAGGGTTGCCATTGTCCTGCTCTGGTTCTTCGTTAAGAAGAGATCGAAACAGCACGCGCTAACTCCCGACGGCTGGAGGCTGGGTGATCATCCCCAGCTTGACGATCCCCGCCTCCTTAATGGTGGCGATGGCCCTCATGACCACCCCGTAGGCAACCTTCCTATCGGCTCTGAGAAAAACTTCCTTATCCTTTTGAATCTGTTGAATCGCTTGAAGCTTGACCTTCAACTCGTTTAACTGAATTGGATTGTCATTGAGGTAAATCGATCCCTTTTCAGTTATGGAAACTACTAAGGGCTCTTCCTCTCCTTCCACCGCCCCGGCCTTGGCCTCCGGCAAGTTCACCTGTACACCCTGCTGAAGGATCGGCGCGGTTACCATAAAGATCACCAGCAGCACGAGCATCACGTCCACAAACGGCGTCACATTAATTTGTGAAATGGCGGTTCCATTGCGACGGGAAGAATCGTCCATTGCCATAGATCACCCCTCTTCACATCCTTACAAATTATGTAACGAAATCAAGCTAAGCGACGAAATGCCGTTCCGCTATGTTGAGAAACTCTTGCGAGAAATTGTCCATTTCGGAGGTCAGAACTCTTATTTTATGAGCAAAATGGTTATAGGCCATGAGGGCCGGTATGGCGGCGAACAATCCGGCGGCAGTGGCGACAAGGGCCTCCGCAATTCCCGGCGCCACGGCCTGAATGCTGGAAGTATGGGTCACGCTGAGACCCCGAAAAGCGTTCATGATTCCCCAAACCGTACCGAAAAGACCGATAAACGGAGTCGTTCCGGAGGTTGTGGCAAGGAAAGTCAACGCCTTTTCCAGCTTGGTTATTTCCACGGTGGTGGCCCGTTTCATGGCTCGGTTCACGTTTTCGACACCACCCAGCTCCGTGGTCATCTTCTTTCCTTTGGGCTGCTCGTTTTTCGTACGGGAATATCTGAGCATCTCTTCGTAGCCGGCCCGGAAGACCTGTGCTACCGGACTCATAGGGAGCTCCTTGCTCGTTTCGTGGATAGCCGAGAGGTCCTGACTGTCCCAAAAGATGTTAATAAACCTTTCGGATTCCAATCTAGCGGCACGAACCTGGCGGAATTTGAAAAAGATGATTCCCCAACTCGCCACGGAAAAGAGAACCAGCACGTAAAGCACCATCTGGACGATGGGACCGGACCCGCGCACGAGATCCAAAACGCCCTGTTCCTGAGTAACGGCCAAGCCAGACTGTAGGGTGAATTGAACAAACCAAGAGGAAGGCATCATGGATTCCAACAAACCAATTGAAAAAGTATTATAATCGCAGTAGTTAGTCAATGAATAATCACCGATGTAGTCAACCCGGCCTGCGGCTTGGAAGCAAATTCTTATGATTCACACATTAGATGAACTTCACCTAAAGGATAAAAAAATATTTTTGCGTGTGGACTTCAACGTCCCCCTCAAGGACGGCACCATTTCAGAGACCCATAGGATCGATAGTACCCTTCCCACGTTGCGTCACCTCGGGACGCACGCAAGAAAAGTCATCGTGGCTTCTCATCTGGGAAGGCCCGGCGGGAAGATCGCTACTCATTGGAGCTTAGCGCCGGTGCAAAAGTATCTGGCAAGCGCGCTTTCTCTGCCCGTGGCGATGGCACCCGATTGTATTGGTCCGGAAGTCGAGAATCTGGTAGGCGATCCAACCGGACCCAAGATTGTCCTGTTGGAGAACTTACGATTTCATCCTGAAGAGGAGGCCAACGACTCCGGCTTCTCGAAGGCTCTCGCATCACTCGCGGAGGTATACGTGAACGATGCGTTCGGGGCCGCCCATCGCGCCCATGCGTCAACTGCGGGCATGGTCCGATACTTTCGTGAGAAAGCCGCCGGGCTGCTTTTTCAAAAAGAGCTTGACTATCTTGGAGCCGCCCTCAGTCATCCGGACAAACCCTTTGCCGCAGTCCTGGGCGGTGCCAAGGTTTCGGACAAGATCGGCGTCATCCAGAATCTACTCCCGAAAGTGGACCGTCTCATCATCGGCGGCGGCATGGCGTACACGTTCCTCAAATCCCGGGGCACCGCCATCGGAAAATCCCTGGTGGAAGATGAGCGGATATCCCTGGCATCGGACCTGATGAAGCAGGCAACGGATCGAGGTATCCGTATTTTTCTCCCCACCGATCATGTGACGGCAAAGAGCCCGAAAGAGTCGAGGGGGAAGGTGGTGTCACAGCTGGACATACCGGATACCAGCATGGGATTGGACATCGGCCCCGAGACCGTGGCATCGTTTTGCCAAGCCCTTTCGGATTGCAAAACGGTCCTCTGGAACGGTCCTCTGGGTTTATTTGAGAACGAACCTTTTAGCGGCGGCACCTTGGCGGTGGCCCGAGCCTTGGCGGGATGCTCTGGGATCAGCATCATTGCCGGCGGAGATACCGTCGCCGCGGTCGCAAAGGCGGGAGTCGCAGAAAAGATGACACACCTCTCTACCGGCGGAGGGGCCACCCTCGAATTTCTCGAGGGGAAAAAACTTCCCGGTGTCCTCGCGTTGGAGGACGGACCATGACCACTCCCCTGGTGGCGGGTAACTGGAAAATGAATGGCACCCGGACGGAAGCCCCGAGGCTCGCCCGGGGGATTCAACGCGGGACCAAGAGCTTAAACCGCATGGAGGTGATATTGGCCCCTCCCTTCACCTCTTTGTCGGCCGTCGCAGCGGTCATCAAAGGATCAAAGGTCCGCCTCGCGGCGCAAAACATGCACTGGGAGGAGTCGGGAGCGTTCACCGGTGAGATCAGTCCCAAGATGGTCAAGGAATCCGGTTGCCGTTACGTGATTCTCGGTCACTCGGAGCGACGCCATATCTTCCTGGAAGACGACAAAATGGTCGCAAAGAAGGTCTTCGCGGCGCTTCATCACGGCCTTTTACCCATCGTCTGCGTTGGAGAAACCCTGAGGGAAAGACAGAGGGGGCAGATGCGCGTTATACTGTCCCGTCAGATTCGAGCCGCGTTGAAGGGTATACGCGAAAGTGCTATAGAAAAAATCACCGTGGCGTATGAACCTGTCTGGGCCATCGGCACGGGTCGGCACGCAACCGCAGCCCAGGTTAGGGAAGCCAGCCCACCGTTGGATTCGGAGTTGCATGAACCGGTTGTTTGGGAGGCTTGGCGCGACGCAAGTGCGTATTCTTTACGGAGGCAGCGTCAGGCCTGACAATACCATCGAGCTGGCTTCGGAACCCGAGGTGGACGGCCTGTTAGTTGGGGGGGCAAGCCTGAAAGTTGGCGATTTTGTCAAAATCATTCGGAGCTTTTCAAAGATAAAGAAAAGCTAGGGAGTTTAAACCCGGTGATTACTTTCGTTGTGGTCGTTCATATTATCGTTAGCTTGGGACTGATTCTCGTCGTCCTCTTGCAAACCGGTAGAGGAGCAGAGATGGGAGCTGTCTTCGGAGGATCAAGCTCTACCATATTCGGAAGCAGCGGAGCCGGGAACTTTTTGACCCGTCTAACGACCGGGATGGCCATCGTTTTCATGTTGACCTCCCTTACGTTGGGGTACTTCACCGGCAAGGCGCCAACCACCAGCATCTTTGACACGATTTCCCCTCCGGCAGGACAGCAAGTCCCACCCGCGCCGCGAGAGACGACCAACTTACCGACGACGACGCCGTCGGCACCACCTAAACCACCGGAATCACCTGCTCCCTGACATCGGGCATGATGTCGTGAAGTCCCGACCCACCGGCTTGGAAATGCGAGGATGGCGGAACCGGCAGACGCGCTAGGTTGAGGGCCTAGTGGGCGTTAAATCCCGTGGGGGTTCAAGTCCCCCTCCTCGCACCAATAGGGCGCGTCGCGCCCTGGAGCATCGGAAATTGGAAAAGGGGAGCAGTGGAGGGGCCAATTCGGTCCATGGGTGGATGAATCTGTCCGAATCTGAGTCAGGATAAGCGCCGACGGGTCCGAAAAACCTCTGCGCTTCGCCCCATAAGAAAATGAACGCGGATCGGTGACTGAAGACCGGGGAGACCAAATTCAATACCCGACAGTCTCCCGTCTTCGGTCTTCCGTCGCTCACCGCTTTGCGCTATGCGCTTGGCTGCTTACTGCATCCTGCCTGCTCGCTGTTAGCGAAGCGCTTGCGCCATGTCGTAGAGGGATTGCACCAGGAACCGCTGCAAAAAAATAATCGCGACAAATACGATGATGGGAGAAAAATCGATTCCGCCCGCATAAAGAGGAAAAGCCGCACGCACCCTGTAGAGCACCGGTTCCGTCGTCATGTAGAGAATTCGCACAATGGTATTATAAGGATCCGGACTGACCCAGGAGATCACGGCCCGGGCAATGATCAGCCACATATAAAGGGTCAGGAAGAGGTTGAGGATCGCCGCCAGAGCCTCCAGCAGATTGGCCAACAAGAACATCGAGCGACACTACACCTTCCGCTGTCCGAAGATCGCCGTACCCACCCGGACAAGGGTGGAGCCTTCCTCGATGGCCACGACGTAATCATGGGTCATGCCCATGGAAAGCTCTTTGAGGTCGACGTTGGGAAGGTTTCGCTTCTGCAAGGAATCCCTCAACTCACGAAGCTTGCGAAAAAAGGGACGCGCCTCTTCCGGATCTTCACGCGGCGGCGGGATCACCATCAAACCCTCCACCTTCAGGTTGGAGCAGGTACCAACTTTTTCCAAAAGCGGGATCAGATCGTCCTCAGCAATTCCGGTCTTTGACTCTTCCTTTGCCAGGTTCACTTCCACGTAGGTCCGCACCTGCTTCCCCGCTTTCTTGCCCTCTTTGTCCAGCACCGTAGCCAACTCGATACTGTCCAGAGACTCGATCACGGAAAAGGACGCCACCGCCACCTTAGCCTTGTTCCTCTGCAAATGGCCGATCATGTGCCATTCCACGGATTCATCCACGGCCTCCTTCTTGGCTTTGACTTCCTGCACGTAATTTTCACCAAACAGACGGATGCCGGCCTCCACGGCGGCTTGAACATTTTCAACGGATTGTGTCTTGGACGCGGCAAGCAATTTGACCTCTTTCGGGTCGCGGCCGCAGCGTTCCGCCGCCTGGCGAATGGCTTCCATGACATTTCGGGTATTTTCAACAACGGTTTCCATGGCTCCCCTGCCTCCTGAAAATCCAATAGCATATATTTCGGTGCAATTCATTCGACCTGGTTGAATTCACAGGACTGCTTCGATAAGCTTCTTAAAGGTCATGAACAAGGTGTGGGTCATTCTCTTTCATCTTTTCTGGCTGACACACCCTGGTCTGGTCACCGCAGCGGACCTCTCCCATCATCCCTTTTCGCAAGCCTACGCCCTTTTTGACGAGGGAAAATTCACGGAGGCTGCTCCTCGTTTTCGCGAAGCCCTCGATCAAAAGGATGCTTTAGAAGACTACAGCCTCTACTTCCTCGGCGTGATTGCTTTTACCGGGGATTCCAACGAGGAAGCGCGAGGATACTTTAGCAGGCTTAAGAAAGGGTTCCCCCGCAGTGTATGGCTTAGCGACGCGACCTTTCACTTGGCAAGAATTGAACTGAGAGAAGGCAAACCTCAGGAGACAATCCAGCTGCTAAAGGCCCTTGACTCGAAAAGTGTCGGGGAACCGCTCCATACGGAAAGCCTCTTTCTTCTTGGCCAGACCTATCAAGATCAAAAGGACCCCAAGCAAGCCCATGCAGCTTACCAGCGGTTGCGCGCCAACTATCCGCTCACACCCTGGGCCGGAAAGGCCAAAGAGGAAGTACAGTCTCTGCGGGCGAAGTTTCCGGAGCTTCTGGTCCCAAAGGATCCAGACTCCCTCACCAAAGAAGCGGATATTCTTCTGGGTGAATTGGATTTTGCTGCCGCGGAAAAGATTTTCCTGAATTTTCCGGGTCGAAAAACGGACAAGAAGCTTCGATTCTCCTACCTCACGGGCCTGGCGGAGGTCTACCGCTGGGCGCGAAGACGGGTGCGCGAAAAAGAAATTCTAAAGGAGATTGTGCGCGAGTATCCCCAAACGTCGGAAGCTTCCGATGCCTTTTATCGCATCGCCGAGATCCAATGGAATCAGGGCAAGAATCAGGAAGCGTTGAAGAGGTTCAAGCAATTGCAGGAACGCTACCCCCAGAACTCGAATGTCGATCATGCGGAATTCGCCAGGGGGCGAATTTTCGAGTCCCTCAAGGTTCCCTCCGAAGCCATCAAGGTCTACAGCGGATTTGCCAAAAAGTTTCCTCGCAGCCGGTGGCGAGTGGAGGCTGCCTGGCGGCTGGCCTGGATTCACTACCTGGCGGGGGACTATGAGGACGCCCATGATGCGTTCAAAGGAATGGCGGAAAGTCAATTTCCCAGGCATTTCAGAACCGGCGCCCGGTTTTGGCAAGGGAGAACCTCGGAACGTCAGGGAAACCGGGAAGAAGCCAAGGGTCTTTACCGGCAAATCTTGAGCCTGCCCGACGACAGTTACTACAAAGGCCCCGCTCGCAGCGCGCTCCTCCGGCTTGGCGAACGGGTGGAAAATCGGAAGGATCCCAACGCAAAGCCGCATCTGGACGCCACATTACCCAACGAGGGACGCCTCTCCTTCCATCTCGCCCGCGCCCGAAAGCTTTCTGAGCTATCACTCCACCGGTTTGCAGTGGCCGAATTGGATCGGGTCCGGGAACTCACCGGCAGGGACACGAGGATAAAAAAATTGCTCATGGACCAATATGCACGCAACAAGGGATACGATCGCAGCGTTATCCTGGCGGTGCAGCTGGGTATCTCCAACGAAGAGTTCAAGCCGTATCGCTATCCGTTGGCCTACTGGGAAACCATCCGAAAAGAAGCCTCCGAAAGGGACCTCGATCCGTATCTGGTATTGGCGTTGATTCGGCAGGAGAGTCTTTTTGATCCCGATGCCGTTTCACCCGCATCCGCCCTCGGCCTGATGCAGCTCCTCCCCTCCACCGCGGGTCGTGAGGCCGTCAACATGGGTCTCAAGTATCCAGAACCAGAGAAACTATTCAATCCCGAATTGAACCTTAGGTTGGGCATTCACCACCTCCAACGTCTGATCAGGACCTACCCCAACAGCCTTGCCAAAGCCTTGGCCGCTTACAACGCGGGGAGAAGGCCCGTCAACCGGTGGGAGAAGCGATTCGCTTCTCTGGATGAAGAGGAGTTCATCGAGCGCATTCCTTATCGGGAGACCCGGGGGTACGTGAAACTCGTCCTGCGCAATTATTGGATCTACAAAGAGCTCTACGGTACCCTCCCGTGAAGCGAGCGCGAAAAACCGCACCCCCTCTGATCGGCGTTACCCCGGACGTGACATCGAAAAATGGGTCTCACAAGACTGAGCACTCCAGCCTATTCCTTTCACAAAGTTACAGCCAAGCAATTATCCATGGGGGTGGGATTCCAGTGGTTTTGCCGCCCGACGTGTCAAAAAAAATGATCAGTGAGGCATTGGACCAACTGCAGGGCGTTTTGGTGACGGGTGGGAACTTCGATATTCACCCGACCTTTTACGGTGAGCATCCCATCCATCCGCTCAGAAACATCAAACAACAGCGGACGGAGTTCGAACTGGAACTCATCCGGCGGGCCCTGGACCGGGACCTTCCCATCCTAGGAGTGTGCGGAGGAGAGCAAGCCATTAACGTGGTCCTGGGTGGTTCTCTTTACCAGGACATCGCCTCTCAATTCCCCCAGGCTCTGGAACACGAGCAGCAGATTCCCAAAGATCAACACAGCCACTCCGTCAAGATCCACCTCAAGACAAATCTTCATCGCATCGTGGATTGCCGCGAGATGAAAGTTAACACTACGCATCACCAGGCAGTCAAAAAACCCGGTCGTGGTCTCATAACCAACGCCATCGCAGAGGACGGAATCATCGAAGGCATTGAAAGCACGGAACATCGTTTCGTGCTGGGCGTTCAGTGGCACCCGGAATCCTTGATGCGCGATAGCCTTCCCCAGAAAAAGATTTTCACATCGTTCATTGAAGCTTGTGCCTGATGAAAATCCAATTTGCTTCCTGTTGAGTCGCCGGGGAATCTACTAAAGCGGCCCCTGATCTGCCTCCCCACACCCATAGACACCGGACCCTCCAGCCAGACAAAAATCGTCACTCTAGGAAGAATTTATTCTCCAAATCACCAAGGACCTTCGGTTCCTAGAAGCATCCGTCCCAAGAAAGTGTCGATGTGGCGATAGCTTCTGCCGCCGGACCGCGCCTTCTCCCTTGGCACAACTTGTGCGTAATCACTTGACCTTGGGCCTCATCGCCCACGCCGGCGCACGAATTGTAGCGCTCGACCACGAGCCAAATGATGAAGAAACGTATCCTCGTCATCGATGATGAACCGAGCTTTACTCGGGTCCTAAAGCTCTACCTCGAGAGGTCGGGAGACTATGAGGTCACGGAAGAAAACCGTGGCGAGAGGGCTCTGGAAACGGCGCGCCGGTTCAAACCGGACCTCATTTTTTTGGATGTGATGATGCCGGATATTGACGGCGGTGAGGTTGCGGCGGAGATCATCGCAGACTCAAAGCTCAAACACATTCCTATCGTTTTTATCACCGCAGCCCTGGCCAAGCACGAGCAAGGAACCATTTCTGGATTCCCGTTCATCTCGAAGCCCGTTACCGCCGAGCAGGTCATCCATTGCGTTCAGGAACATTTGGGACCCCTGCCAACGAAACCATTCGTTTCAACCCCTAAAGGAGCGTCAGAGGCAGGAAATCCGACACCGGGATGGGTGATCCCCACTCCGCCGAAGCTTGAACCCCGATCCGCTCCCTTCCGTCAGGGCCTCAAGGCCTACGGCATTCCGGTCTTGGTCCTGCTTCTGGTCTTGGGAGGGGGAACCTTTCTCTACAAGCTCTATAGCCAGACGAAACAGGCCCAACAGGAAACCTTCATGGCGTTACAAAAAACTCAGGAGGAACTGTTGGCGCTCAAATCATCCGCCAACGAGGCTTTTCTCAGGCAACAAAGCAAGATCAACGATCAGACCAAACAACTGGCGGAAAAGGATGCGAGCCTTCAAAGGATGCAGGCTATGGAAGACCTGCTGGAGCGAACCCTGGTCCGTATTGGCGAGACCAAAACCACAACCACAAATAGCACCGGTGTCTATGGTTCGTTGCTAAAAGATTTCGCTCCCGCCGTGGTCAAAGTCTATTGCCTTTCCGACTCTTATTCCGATCACGTACAAAAGGGCTCGGGGATCCTGTTCCGCGCCGCCAGCCATAATCCAAAGCTACCGCTCTACTACGTGCAAACGAGTCTTCACGTGGTCAACACAACGGACGGTTCCCTCTCACAATGTCGCATCGCGCTTTATCCTGACCCCTCGGACAGCGAGACCTACCTTCTCTTCAAGAGCAAAGGACACAAATCCTTCGCTGACGATATTGACATGGCCATCATCGAACCCGAGCCGGCAACCACGCATTCCCAGGCCGGCTCTCGCAATGATCTGATCACCCATGCACGACAGGAGACAGAATCCCCGCTCTGCGATTCCGTAAGCATCGGAGACAGCCTGGCCATTCTCGGATATCCAGGCATCGGCGGTGAAACTCTGTCTGTCACGGAAGGGATCGTTTCCGGTTACGAACTGGACGGGCGCAGCCGCTACATCAAGACATCCGCAAAAACCGATCGCGGCAATTCCGGTGGCATCGCGATTCAAATCTCCGGTTGCATTGTGGGTATTCCAACCTTCTCTCGCAGGGGGCGGGTTGAAAGCATGGGAAGAATTTTGGACCTGAGTCATCTTCGGACCGAGGTCGTCAAATTCCTCACGTTGAAGTAACCATCGCCTACCAACAGCGGTCAAAGTCACCGATGAACCCGGGATGGGGTCATTCGGATTCCCTCTATCTTCGCAACTTTATGCAAAATTTGTCCTGCTTCCAGGGAAATTCTAGGATTTGTACCCTGGCAGTGAGGCCGAGACCTCAAAAACCCCTTTCATTAAAACCACTTACGGACGCGCTTTCGATCCCCCACCCTTGGCATGGCTTGTGCATGTTTTTCTGCAATTTCAGGGACTAAGCCAACAGGCCATTTCTCCCGATTAAACAAGCGGTTATACAAGGCTGGCAGGCATGACTATAGACGAGAACCTCCACGCGAGGATGAAGACCATAGTGTCCCTGCAGTGGGTTCTCGTCATTGTGACTTCGTACTTTGTGCTGTTCAGCAAGGGCGAAGTCATCAAAGACCCACGAGCGTTTACGCTCATCGTGGTTTGTCTCGCCTTTATGCTCGTGCTCTACCGCCTGCCCGCGTGGACCTCTGACCACAAGCTGTTCGCTCCGCTGCTCGTGGTCGTGGACACGATCTTTATCTCTCTGGCCATAGGTCTGAATCGCGAAAATCCCTGGGATCTCTTCATCGTTTTTTATTTCGGTCTGTTCATTGCCGCCGTCGGACAAAACCTCCTTCAGATCGTCGTCGGATGCTTGATCATCACGGTGGTTTCCGTCGCCCTGAGCAGTTATCAAGGCGGCACCATCGTGCTGGACTCCCAGGCCCTGATACGCATCCCCTTCATTTTCGGCGTCTCGCTCCTCTACGGCTATCTTGGCGAGCAGGTAAAAAAAGAGAAGAAAAGGGCGGAACACGCCGAGGAAACGGAGCACCTCAAGCGCCGGCTGGTTTCCGCTTTGGCCCACGACATCAAAAATCCTCTCGGTGTCATTATGTTCTGTGCAGACACGGTGGCCATGCGCCTGGAACGAGGACAAAACGGCAAGGAAAACACCCACGCCCTCCACGCGATTCAGGAGAACGGCGAACGAATCGTTAAACTGGTCACTGGATTTCTGGATGCGACCCAGGCCGAATCCGGCAAGATTGAAATGAAGCGGAATCGGGTCAACCTGACGCCCCTCATCGAAAATCTAGTGGAACAGCACACGGAGACACTGAGCAAAAAAGAGATCGCTCTGAACATGCATCTGGCTACCGATTTGCCGGATGTCGTCGGAGACGAATCGCAACTCGAACGGGTGCTCTGGAACCTCGTGGGTAACGCGATCAAGTTTACCCCAACCGGCGGGACCATCGATGTGAGTTCTCAAGCAGAAAACGGTCACGTGACCGTTAGCGTAAAAGACACGGGCATGGGAATTCCGGAAGACGCGTTGCCGTTATTGTTCACCGAATTTCGGAGAATCAGAGGAGCGGAAAAAATTGAGGGCACAGGCCTAGGACTGTTCATCGTGAAGACGATCGTGGAGGCACATGGCGGTACCGTACATGCGGAGAGCAAGGTAGGTGAAGGTTCGAACTTCATCCTGACCCTACCCGCCCGACCCAAATGACGCGGCTACTTACTCGGACTCCGAGACGCCGAAAAAGGTCCACTGGAGGGCAAAAAAAATTGGCTCACAGGACCATAAATCCCAAATCCGGGCATCGTCAGACCCGGGGGGCTATTTCCGGAAGTCGGCAAACCTTTATTAAAGGTTCGACATTTTCCATGGCGAAGGAACATCCCGATATGTGGCATGACTTATGCTTCCAAACCAGTACATTCGCGTACAAAACTCGATACGGCACCGAAAAAGAACCCGAAACAACGGCGGGTCCAGCGCATGGAAAGACCTCATGCTGGGCCGGGCCTCGTCCTTTGGAGGAAGTAAAGCGCGGCTGATGGCAGCTGGAGCGACGCAACCATTTCCAGGATAAACTCTCGTGAAGATCCCAAAACAGAAACAGAACGGCAACGGCACCGGGGAACTCAAAATTGAGAGCCAGGCCCTCTTAAAGCATATTCCACTGGGGCTGCTGGTATCCGATCGCGAAATGAACGTGAAATGGGTCAATGACGAGATGGCCGCGATGCTGGGGTACGAGGCCAACGAGATGATCGGCAAGCCCTGGTATGAACTCGTTCCCGCCATGGCCGAGCACCGGCAATATCACGACAAGGTGTGGGCAGGCGAGTTCATGGCTCTTCCCGACGCAAAAATCCCGTTTCCCGAAGGCAACCGCTATTTCGAAGTGCACTACCGGCCCATCCTGGGTCCGGGAGGTGAAGTCTGCGCCATGCTCAGCATGGCTCACGAAATCACCAAGCGGAAGCGCACGGAGGAAAAGGTCAAGCAAACCTATTCGGAGCTCAACAGGAGTGAAAAGATGCTCTCCAAGGCGCTGGTGGATCTCAAGATGGCCCATGAAGAGCTCAAGGCAACCCAGCTCCAGCTGATCCAAGCGGAGAAGCTGGAGTCAGTGGGACGATTAGCCGCCGGTGTGGCCCACGAAGTCAAAAACCCTCTGGCCATCATTCAATTGGATGTTGACTATCTTTCCAACACTCTCACCAACGGCGATGCGACCACGTCCATGATCTTACAGGACATCAACAACGCGGTAAAACGCGCCGATTCTGTCATCAAAGGCTTATTGAACTTTTCTGCGTCCCGTGAATTTTTTTCCGAGATCGGGGAATTCAACTCGGTCATCGAACAGTCCCTGACCCTGGTGAAGCATGAGCTCGATCGTTCCCACATTCAACTCGTCAAAGAGCTCGGCGAAGACCTTCCTCCAGTCAGACTGGATCGAAACAAGATCGAGCAGGTATTTATCAATCTATTCATGAACGCCATCCAGGCCATGCCCAAGGGCGGTAGCCTCTCCGTCAAGACATACCTGGGGCAATTTAACGGATGTGGGACTCCTGATAGGCACGGAGAACCGGACAAACTGGCGGATCGCCTCCGTGTGGGAGACACCATTGTCATTGCGGAGGTGAACGATTCCGGCACCGGTATCCCTGAAAATCAGCTTTCGAAGATCTTCGACCCATTTTTCACCACCAAGCCCACCGGCAAGGGAACCGGTCTGGGATTGACGGTAACCAACAAGATCGTGGAGTTGCATGGTGGCGCAATGGACATTGGGAACCGCAAGGAAGGGGGAGTCAAAGTCAGGGTCATGTTGAAAGCGCAGAGGAAGGAGTCCCAATGACAAAGAAGAGAATCCTTGTCGTTGACGATGAACCGAGCTTCACGAGAGTGCTCAAGCTCTATCTCGAAAAGACGGGCATCTACGATGTGAGGGACGAGAATCGTGGGACCATGGCACTGTCGGCAGCAAAGGAGTTCCAGCCGGATCTGATTCTGCTCGATATCGTCATGCCGGATAAGGACGGCGGCGAAATCGCGTCCAGCATTCTTCAAGACGATGCATTGAAAGATACGCCCATCGTTTTCTTAACTGCCGCGGTATCCAAGGACGAGGAGGGGATCATTTCGGGACGTCCGTTCATCGCGAAACCGGCAAACGCAGAAGAAGTGGTCCAATGCATCGAGAAAAACCTGGCAAGATAGATCCAGCCCTCACCGCACCTGAGTCCATCCAATTCTAAGGATTCCGCCCAACCTTCGCTGCATCACCGGCACTGTGTGCCGAAGAACTGGAACCTCCAAAACCACAAGCACAACCTCCCCGTCCCATTGCCGATTTTATACTTGAATAATGAGCCAATCCATTTTAAGGTGTTCGAACTGTCCAACACACTCCATCATTCCGCGACTGAATTCGAAACATCGCTTAATTCATGGAATCTCAAGTAACACCAAACATTTTTGCCCCAGCTCACCGAAGCCTCTGGCATCTATCGCAGCCTTCCATCTGGAGTCTGGATGGCAACCAGGTCGCCAAAGATCCATCCATCACGGTTCTCAGGTCTCTCTTTGACCAGCCCCGGTGGCTTGAGGCCTACAATCTCTACGACGACAAGGGCTCTCACCTATTCGAACTGATTTGTGAGCTCCCGGAGTACTATTCGACCCGCACAGAGAGCTCCATTTTGGAAAAGGAGGCTCAACGGATCATTGAACTGGCGCCGGTGGAATGCATTGTGGAGCTGGGCGCTGGGTTTTCCAAGAAAACGTTACATCTGTTAAAGGAACAGGTACGACAGAGGAGTGGCGGTATCTTTGCCCCATTGGACGTCAGCCCCACGGGTCTCGCCGTGTCCCGGGAGGTCATCCGCGAACAGTTTCCACAGCTCACCTTTCACGGTCTGCAAGCCCAGTTTGAAGAGGGGATGGAGGGAATTGAAAAAAGCCTGCCGACGCTCTTTGTGTTTCTAGGAAGCACCATTGGAAACTTCAGCCATCACGAATTCGTGCGTTTCTTTCGGCAGATGTCCGCCTCCATGGGCCGGCGGGACTATCTGCTGCTGGGGGTGGACCGGGTCAAAGACGTGGAGGTGATGCAAAGGGCCTATAATGATTCGCAAGGAATCACCGCTCAATTCATCCTGAATGTTTTTGAAAATGTTAACCGATTGGTGCAAAGCAACTTTGACCAGCAAAAGATGCGCTTCCATTCGAGGTACAACCCGGATCTACAACGAATTGAGATGAGTTCCGTCTCCACGGAGGATCAAGAAATCACCTTTCCTGCTCATGGAGCGTCCTTTGTGTGGAAGGAGCAGCAGAAGATTCTGGTGGAGATCAGTCGAAAGTTTGATCCCCTCGAACTCCAGAAGCAACTGAAATTCTTCGGTCTGACCACGGTGGAGCATTTCTCCGATCCCAAGCAGTGGTTTTCCCTCCTCCTTCTCAGGAAGACTCCCCCCGACTAAACCCTGGTGCCAGTTCCTAAATGAAGCTGCTGTTCTTCCCGTGGTGCCTTCTCCGCGTCGACACGGAGCCCTCAGCCGCCGATTTCGTGGCGAACGTCCGTCGATGATCCCCGAGGCCCTCCGATGATTCAACGTTGGTTGATCGTTCTCATTGTGTCCGTGGGTGTATTCCTGACCACCAGCGGCCTGACCATCACCATCGTTGCGCTTCCCTACATCACCGACAGCTTCCAGATGGACATTCGAAGCGCCCAGTGGGTGATCCTGGGCTATCTATTGACGACCTCCAGCACCTTGATCAACTTTGGACGACTGGGCGACCTGTTGGGCCAACTCAAGATGCACACGGTTGGATTCATCGTCTTTACCTTGGGATCCTTGGTTTGCGGCATCGTTGGATCCGTTGAATGGTTGATTGTCTTCCGAGTGTTCCAGGCCCTAGGGGCCTCCATGATCATCTCCAATGCGCCGGGCATCGTGACCTCTTCCTTTCCGCCGGAACAAAGGGGAAGAGCCATTGGGCTCCAGGCGGTGGTGGTCGGAACCTCCCTTTCCCTTGGCCCGATCCTCGGTGGTTTCCTGATCGCCCTGTTTGGCTGGCGGTCGGTATTTCTATTCAACGTTCCCGTAGGTATCCTGGGACTCATTGCAAGCTACATCATCAAAATATCACCCCGGGACACTAAGAAGGTTAAGATCGACTTGCCCGGTTCCATCCTGTTCTTTATATCCATCGCCGCGCTGGTTTTCGCCTCCCACAGGGCCAAGGAGATAGGTTGGGCCTCCCCCATAATTGTTTCTCTTTTATTGATCTCCCTGCTCTTGCTCGCCGCCTTTGTCATGATCGAAAGACGTACGGCCAACCCCATGTTGGATTTGAGTGTATTCGACAACCGGGTCTTTACCATTGCACAGCTGGGAAATTTGCTGAGCCACATGATCATGTTTAGCGTACTCTTCCTGATGCCGTTCTACCTCGTAGAGGTTCTTCGGGTTTCGCCTGAAGCCGTGGGTTTGCTGCTTCTACCGCTGGCGGTATCGATGGTTTTCGGGGGAATGGTGGGTGGCATGCTCACGGACCGATTTGGCACCTTGTGGCCATCCATGGCCTCCATGCTGCTCTTTTGTTTGGGCCTTTTTGCCATGGTTTCCCTCGACGCGGACTCCTCCACCCTGGGTATCGTCACGCGACTGACACTCCTGGGCACCGCCCGCGCCCTCTATCGATCCCCAAACCTCACGGCAATCTTAAGCTCCATAGCCAAGGATCGGCTGGGGGTTTCGGGAGGTATTTACGCCACCATGCGGCATATGGGGAATATTCTCGGGGTCGCCCTGCTGGGAAGCTTCTTTAACTACCGGCTCGCGTTCTACATGGCGGAGGGTCCGCCGGGGGGGCCGGCCCTGGATCATTCGGCATTATCTTTTTTAAGCGCGTTTCAGGAGACCTTCTACTTCTCCCTCTTCATCGCGATCCTGGCTCTTCTCATGACGGCCTTTCAACGAGAGCCCAAAGGACTGCGTCCCACCGCTTGACCGCTGCTGGCCCGGCCGTACCCACGCGGCAGAAGAGGAGCAAAATCAACTAGACCCCTAGCCGTTTAAGGAGTTTTGCATCCCGCCTCAAATAACCCGCTCCAACTCAGAGCCCATAGTCCTGCACCTCACCATCGTCATCAAGCGCCGGACGATTTGGAAAATTGAAACTCCAACCTCACGTCGCCACCGGGCTCGACGGAAACGCTTTTCGTCTGTACTCCAAGTTTCTCATGCCACACCTCCACCGTGTATTTTCCAGGAGGCACGTCCTTCAACTGAAATCCCCCGGCTTCTGAAGTAACCTCGTAATAAGGATGGTCCGACACAACGATCCATCCGCTCATCCAGCTATGAACATCGCATTTAATGGACACGCGTTCCGGCTCGGCAAAGGTATGGGTAATCTTTTTTCGGAACTTCGGTTGAGCAATGTTGAAGGGAGTGTTGATTTTGCTGTAGGAGTGAACGTTGTGGAGAATCCCATCGCTGTTCAAGATATCCAGAGTTACTCCCATGGGAACAACCGAGACATGGGGCCGAAACCGGCATCCCTTTTGGTCCAACACGGGTTGAACTTGGCCCGGGCTTTTTCCCTTTTGGATATCGGTGATTCGAACCACCGCATTGCGGATTCCTCCTCCGCCATCAACCACTAAGGACGGATCCGATTGCGCGGTACCGCAAACCTCCTTGTCCTTGCCCACCGGCAGATTCGAAGGCTTCCATTCCCCCTGAAACAACACCTGACCGGAAATGGTACCCCCATTAACAACCCTCACCGGTTCGTACCTTCCCGACGGGGTTTCCGACGGAGCTTTCTCCGCCTCTGCCGGCGGTAACGCGGCGGGCTTGGAGGCGGTCTCTTTTTTTTCTTTAGAGCATCCCCAGGCAAACACGATCAACCCCACCAGAACCACGGCATGGTAAAGGCTTCGACTCATGGCAATCCCCTTATCGATGAAAAATAGATGTTAAAGATTGAGGTCTGCATCAGTGCGGACCACCGAGATAATAGGCATGGAACTCAGCACCTTGTCCCTAACTTTCAATGTTCCATGGGGCTGCCGTGGAGTCAACTGAGTCGATGTTTTCGCGACCTATGGAGATACGCAAATGAATTTAACTATGCCGGTCAATTCACCGGGCTAGCCAACGGCCATTGCGGGCAGCAACGATACCGTGTACTCTTAGAGTAATAAGGGCCGAGAGCCCAGTTTATATGAGAGGCCACGGAAATTCCGTTTTCGGGTTTCCGCGGTCTCTTTTTATTTCTGGAGGGGCATCATGAAGCGGGCAAGAGTGGCACGAAATTTGAGTCTGTTTTTATTGGGTTGTGGTCTTCTGTTATCCACCGCCGCCGCCCAAACCAAAAATTCGACGATTAAAGAAGGCGCTCAGGTCAGCATCGAGTACACCCTCCTGGATGAAAAAGGAAAAAAGTTAGAATCCAACAAGGGCAATGAACCCTTTAAATACACCCACGGGAAGGGCGATATCATCCCGGGATTGGAAAACGGCCTCAAAGGGATGAAAACAGGTGAAGAAAAAACCATCAAGGTGAAACCCGAGGATGGGTATGGCAAGGTCAATCCTGACGCGTTTCAGGAAGTGCCCCGGAAGAATATTCCGTCGGACCTTTTGAAAGTCGGAAACCAGCTGGTGGCCCGGGACCCCATGGGACGGTCCATGCCCGTTCGCATTCATGAGATCAAAGAGAAGACCGTCGTCCTCGACTTGAACCATCCCCTGGCTGGAAAAACGCTGACTTTTGAAGTCAAAATCCTCTCCGTCCAGGCCGTTCAATAGTTGATCGCTCCCCTCTCCGCCCCACCCCTCTGACGAATTGCCGCCCCTGTCTTTTTCAGGCAAGAAGTTAGAAGTCATTTTGACTCTTCAGTGTTCCCGCTATACATCTTTCGATTAATGCGACCTCGTTTTTTCTACGGCTACGTCATCCTTTCCCTGTGTTTCCTCAACATGTTTTTTTTACGCGGGGTCATCGCGTCCTTTGCAGTTTTCTACATAGCGCTGATTGAAGAATTTCAATGGTCCCATGCCACCGTGGCAAGCGTCGCCTCCGCCAACGCCGTGGTTTATGCCATGGCCTGTCCGCTCATCGGCTGGTCTTTTGATCGTTTTGGACCGAGGATTCTCATGCCTGTGGGCGGCGCTCTCATCGGGTTCGGTTTGCTCATCTCGGGTCTGAGCCACTCCATCTGGGCGCTCTACTTCTCCTATGGGATTCTGGCCGGCGCGGGTCAGGCGGGTTTGGGATTCGTGAGTCAAAGCGCGCTGATCTCCCACTGGTTTCTCCGTCGCCGGGGAACCGCGGTGGGAATTGCCGCCATGGGCATGGGTCTCGGAGCGCTGATTCTCGTTCCTTTGTCTCAGATGCTTATCGCACAACTGGGTTGGCGGGCTGCGTTTATGGTTCTGGCCGGCCTCGGTCTGATTACAGTGGTACCGGCCAATGCCGTTTTTCAACGGCGGAGTCCGGACCAGGTGGGGCAGTACCCGGACGGCGTGGAGGAGCCACCTGCGCAATCCTCACCTCACTCATCGAGGAGCCCTTCCGGTGGACGACAATGGACCATGGCATCGGCAGCTCGCTCCTTTCCCTTTTGGGCCATTACCGTCAGTCACCTGGCTCTGGGCATCGGCCTCGCAATGTTTTACACCCACGCGGTGGCCTACCTCGTGGACCAGGGATTTGAAAAACTCGTGAGCGCCTCGATTTTTGGCACGGTGGGCCTGATGCGTTTTGGCGGGACGATGTTTTGGGGGTATGTGTCGGACCGGCTCGGCCGAACCCGGACTTTCGGCATCTCTACCACCATCAACGCCATTGGACTTCTCTTTCTACTAGCGGTGAGTCCCAACTCGCCCCATTGGTTTGCTTATGCCTTCGCCATACTCTTTGGCATTGGCCACAGCGCCGGCAATCCCATTTCCGCCGCCACCATTGCGGACATCTTCTCCGGGAACAAGATCGGTACCATATACGGATTCCTTGAAATCAGCTTCGGGGTGGGAATGGCGCTGGGCGCCTGGCTGGGCGGCTATGGCTACGACATGACAGGTTCCTACCGATGGGCGTTTACCGTGGGACTGCTTTCTTTTATCGTTTCTTACCTTTGCATCCGCCTTAGCATGGCGTGGCATCAAAGGGACCTGCTCTCCGCCAAAGCTGATTCAAGAATGAGCTGATTTCCTCGAGCGCCGGTCGCAAATTGACTTGCGACCATCCAACAAGCCAGCAAAATTCTTAAAGTCTTGACATCGCGGGTGGCAGTTTGCTAGGGGTAGCCGCTACAGTTTCAAGACGCACCGAATCGATCCTGGAGGATGAATGATGAACCGACTGAAATTGATAGTGACGGCGGGAGTGTTTGTTTTTTTTGCCCACCTAGGCTTCAGCCAGGCTGCGGACATGTCCAAGGCAAAGGCCTTTTATAAAGGTAAGACGATAATTTGGATGATCGGTTCCACCCCGGGTGGTTCCGTAGACCGTTTATCCCGACTCGTTGGTCCCTTCCTGGCCAAACATATGGGTGCAAAGATCGTACTCCAGAACCGACCCGGGGGCGGCGGCACTTTTGCTTTTAACTATTTATACAACAAGGCAAAACCGGATGGATTGAGATTAGCCTTTCATATCGGCTCGACCCAGGCCCTCAATATCGTGAGCAGCCAGCCGGGGATTCGCTTCGATCTGCCCAAGATGTCCTTCATCGGAGTGGTGAGCCCCACGAACCTCACGCTCATGGCCTACAAAAAGAGATTCAAATCGCTGGACGACATCACGCGTGCAAAGAGCTTCCGCTACGGGTTTACCCGGCCCGGCGGGAACGTTCACTTCAACGGTGTCGCCCTGACCAAGATATTGAACCTCAACACGCAGTATGTTTCCGGTTACTCCGGCAGCTCGGCTGTCCGCCAGGCCATACTCAGTGGTGAAGTCGACGTGACCTTGTTTCCAGCGTCGTCCTATGTCTCCGCCATCAAAGAAGGCATCGTCGTTCCGTTGCTCACCGTGGGTCATAACCGGCATCCAGCAGTACCGGACGTTCCTACTTTGAATGAAGTGGTCAAGGAGATTCCTCCACCTTTCAATGTATGGATCGATATCGGTCGAGTGGGATGGTTCCTGCTGGCCCCTCCGGCTGTACCCGAAGATCGCCTCGAGTTTCTACGGGTCTCTTTAAAGAAGGCCCTGGAAGACCCGGAGCTGCTGAAAAAAGCCAAGAAACAGCAGTTTTTGATCGACTATCTCGAACCAAAAAAGGCTCATCAGATAGTTACAGATTTCCTGGGAATGTCTCAGAAAGACAAAGACCAGCTAAAGAAGTTGCTCAAGGGTGGGTGATCTCGGGTACGATAAGATCACGCTGGTTTAAACCTGCTGTGCCTTGAGATGAAACAGGTCAGCTCATCGGGAAAGCGCCTAAGCAGATTGGGTCGCCGAGCCGGGGAGGAATCGCGTCGAGATGCCGGTTCTTGAGGCTTCCCTTTCTGGTTTTTTGACGGTTCTGAGCTGGCCTACGTTCGGTTTCCTTCTGATCGGGGTGGTGGTGGGGCTCATCTTTGGAGCCATCCCCGGCATCGGGGGTATCACCGCCTTTATCATTCTATTCCCTCTGCTGCTCAATCTCGGTGCAGAGGCGGCCTTCGCCCTCATCATTGGATTGTTCGCCGTAACCACAACCAGTGACACCGTATCGTCAGTGCTTCTCGGGGTGCCGGGAACGGCCGGCTCCCAGGCAACCATCCTGGACGGCCATGCCATGGCCAAAAAAGGAGAGGCGGCCCGCGCCCTTGGAGCAGCCTATACAGCCTCCGCCATCGGTGGGGTTATTGGAGCCATCGTTCTTGCGTTAGGTCTACAAATCCTGCGCCCCCTGGTTCTGCTGTTACAATCGCCTGAGTTCTTTGCTCTGGGGCTCTGGGGCATCACCATGGTGTCCGTTCTGAGCGGTAACACCCCGCTTCGGGGAATCACCATGGGGATACTGGGCATGATGCTCGCCACCGTGGGCATCGAGATGACCATCGGAATCGAACGCTACACCTTTAATCAGATGTACCTGTTGGAAGGCATTCCCACGGGGCTGCTTGCTCTGGGACTTTTCGGGATACCCGAGTTGATGTCTTTGGCCATTGGCCGGACGAGTATTTCCCGCCTCCCGCCTCCAGCAAATCTTCTCCGCAACCAGCTTCAAGGTGCCATCGACGTCATAAAGAACTGGACCCTGGTATTTCGCTGCTCAACCCTGGGAATCCTGGTGGGTTTTATTCCCGGTCTGGGATCCAGTGTCGTCGACTGGCTAGCCTATGGACATGCGCTCCAGACCTGTCCCGACCGGGAGAATTTTGGCAAAGGCGACGTGCGAGGCGTTATCGCGCCCGAGAGCGCCAACAACTCCAAGGATGGCGGGTCGTTGATTCCCACCATCGCCTTCGGCATTCCCGGAAGCCTCTCTATGGTTCTGTTGCTTTCGGTTTTGATTTCCCTGGGGATCACACCGGGCCGGGATATGATGACCACCCACCTGGATCTGACCTTTACCATCATCTGGAGTCTCGCCATTGCAAACATCGTCGGCACGGGCCTTTGCTTGGCGGCTACCAACTTTCTCGTTCGCGTCGTCTTTCTGCCTTATGCGTGGGTCATCGCGGCCATCATCCCGGTAATCTTTTTGGCCGCCTTCAGCTGGAACGGATCCGCCGGCGATCTCTACACCCTCATGTTTTTCAGCGTGGCCGGTTTTTTTATGAAGCTCTGGGGCTGGCCACGGCCGCCTTTTATCCTGGGCTTTGTGCTCGGGCCGATCCTGGAGAACCGATTTTTTATCACTCTGAACCTCTACGGGTTTACCTGGCTCTACCGTCCGTGGTTTCTCCTCATCATGGCGTTGATTGTGGTAACACTACTCTATCCCATGTTTGAGGAACGACGGCAAAAAGCCAAACTGGAGCGCGCAAGGGCGTAGCCATGAAACCCCCTCTTCTATTCCCGCTGGTGTGCATCGCCGCACTCCTTTATCTCGGATGGCAAGCTCAATCCTGGCCCTTCTCCGCAAAACTGTTCCCCATGAGCCTGGTGGCTGTGGGCATCGTCTTGCTCTCGTTTCATGTCATTCGGGAGTTGTGGAGATCTCTCTATGCCACGGAAGCTCAATCCGGCGAGCAGTCCATGGATATTGGCATTGGAGGCGATGAGGATCCCGCCCTTCAACGCTGGCGGAGCATTGAAATCTGGGCATGGCTGGTGGGATTGCTGCTGGCCATACTCATCATCGGGATGATGATTTCCATACCGCTATTTTCTTTCCTCTATTTGCGCTTCCATGCCCGGGAGCAATGGCCGATCACCATTACGATTACTTTGCTGGTGGGCGGGTTTATGTACGGGCTATTCGAGATGATACTCCACACCCCTTGGATTGAAGGGTGGCTCTGGGAACTGTTCTCGTCCTAACCGATACCCTTACATCGCTCCCTGCGAGAGGTGCTGTTTTACCTCATCGAGGTGCATGACGTCGGCATACTTGTGATGCAGATCGAACAGATTGACCTTGTGCGACAGCAGGCTCCGGTCAAAGCAGCACTCTTCAACCAGAGAAGTGTGGAATCCGTAAGAATAAGCGTCCACCGTGCTGGCCCGAACACACCCGCTGGTGGTTTCCCCGCAAACAATCAGTGAGCTAACACCCAAGCGAGTCAGATGGGCGATCAACGAGGTGCCAAAAAAGCCGCTGGCCCGTTCCTTGTAAATAATCAGGTCCTGCGGTTCCGGCTTAAAATCGGGGTAGATTTCGTATGCCTTGGCACCGATCTCATCCACACGGCGGTTGGTCGCATGAACGGTTTTTGGTTTGGCTTCCGGCCGGGTTTCACTGGTGGTGTAAATGACAGGGATCCCTTTGGACCGTGCCATGGCCAATAGCTCCTGAATAGGCTTGATAGCTTCATAGGCATAAATCCCGCACGAGCTTTTGTGCTCCTTGACGGCCTCATGCACGGGTTTCGGCCCGCCCTCATAAACCAGGTTGTAGAGATCAATGGCCAGTAGGGCCGGTCGTTCACCCACATAGGTTTTTCTCTGGTAGGGTTTGTAGACCTCCAGGATTTCGTCGCTGACAATATCCTTCCAGCAGTGGTCTTCAAAAGAATCCATATCAAATCATCTCCTTAGGGTTGGGAATCCAGACTCCGGGTCCCCTCTCTTGTCCATCTATAGCCTGATCCTTCCAGGCATGGCAAGAATCCACAGTCACTTTATAATCAACAAAACAACCACCGGGTGCTTGAACTGAGATTGCATCTAGCCATCGGCTCTGCTAGGGATCTCCTTTACATCACCAAATCGCTGCGACACTGAAGAGGAGGACAAATGTTCAGGTTTATTGTTCATATGAGCGCAACCATTTTTCTATTGATCCTGACCACCGCGGGGACAGGCGAATCCAGTGATCTCTCGAAAGCGCGGTCGTTTTTCAAAGGAAAGACCATCACCTGGATGATCGGCTCCACCCCGGGAGGCTCGGTGGATGGTTATTCCAGGCTCGTGGGCCCCTACTTTGCCAAGCATGCGGGGGCAAAGGTCGTCCTGCAAAACAGGCCCGGAGGAGGAGGGGTGGCCGCGTTTAACTATGTTTATTCCAAGGCCAAGCCCGATGGATTGAACGTGGCTTTTCACATTGGTTCCACTCAGGTCCTGAGCAAGATCACCGGCCGCGCAGGGATGAATTACGACATTGGAAAGATGTCCTGGATCGGGGTTGTGGCTCCCACCAGCAATACCTTCACCGTTTACAAGAAAAGGTTCCAGACATTGGACGACGTAAAACGAGCCGGTAAGATTCGTTGGGGTCTCACCCGGCCCGGGGGAAACAATCACTTCATCGGTATTACTCTTGCTAAAGTGCTGGGCATCGATGTTCAGTTCGTGCCGGGATACGCTGGTAGCTCTTCCGTTCGCCAGGCCCTCCTCAGTGGCGAGGTGGACGTGGCGGCTTATCCGGCGACGCTTTTCGCCTCCGGCGTCAAAGAGGGCCTGGTGGTCCAGTTGATTACCATGGGAGACAGGCGCCATCCCGCCGCCCCTGACACACCGACCCTTCAAGAAGTCGTCAAAAAGATCCCAAGCCCTTTCGACACCTGGACTGATATCTCAAAGGTCGGCTGGTTTGTTATGGGTCCGCCCAACCTGCCCAAGGACAAGCTCGAATTTTTGAGACTCGCCTTGAAGAAGGCGACGGATGACCCCGAAATGCTCAAGAAGGCCAAGAAGCAACAGTTCGATATCGGCTATCTCGATCCTGTTGAGGCCAGGAAGGTTGCCATGGCGATGCTTGAGATGTCCGACGACCAGAAAGACGATCTCCGACGTATGCTGAGGCTGGAGGGTAATCCGTAATCCGTCTGCTATCGCTCGCTACCTGGGGGCAAAACGGTCCCCTCGAGCTCACCCATTGCGCAGGATGACCTTTAGGGCTCCGGCTCGGGCGGCGTGGGCCACGGCTTTGGCGCCATCCTTGAGAGCATAAATGCCGTCAATGAGGGGAGTCACGATCACCTCTTTCTTAGCCAGGGCGTCGAGTGCCGGAGGGAACAGCCCGCAACGTGAACCCACCACGGTCACCTCATTGATCACCACCGGAGCAAGGGAAAGAGTATGGGGCTCGGCAAGAGTGCTCTTCAGGACCAGGGTTCCCCGTGGACGCACGGCCTCCAGCGCCATTTTGAGACCGCCACTCGACCCGGTGGCCTCCACCACCACATCGTAGCGTTGAGGTTTCCAATGGGAGAGGAGGCAGGTTTGAATTTCCATGCCTTGAAGCAACGACAGCTTGTCCTCATGCTTGCCCAATAGGCTCACTTTGGCTCCAGTGAGTCTCAATGCCTGAGCACAGAGAAGTCCCAGTTTCCCGTCACCCAAGACCAATACCTGATCACCGGCACTGAATTGAACCTGTTCCGAGATCTCAAAGGCCGCCGCCAGAGGTTCTGTAAACACGGCTTCTTCGTTGGATAACTGTTCAAGCACCGGGTGAAGATTCTCGACGGGAACTTTCACATACTCGGCAAAGCACCCATCCGCGCCAAGGATACCCATGACCCGTCGTTCCGCGCAGTGACGGCCAAGGCCACTTTGACAGGACTCGCAGGATCCGCAGGCGAAATTGATCTCTCCTGTCACCCGTTTTCCTTGGAGCCCCTGCGGACCTTCCGCCACCTCTCCCACAAATTCATGGCCCGGTATTCCTTGAAAACCCATATAGCCTTTAAAGATCTGGAGGTCCGTGGAACAAATGCCCGCGAGCAGGACACGGACTAAAGCGTTCCGTTCATCCGCGGCGGGCTCAGGGCGGGAGCGTTCGAAGGATAGTTTACGTCCATTCCAAACTAAAGCGCGCATAGAAACTCTCCGGTAATCTAGTAAAGCCGGCGACAAGCCCTAGCGGGTTTCCATCACTTGAGCCGCCTCTTCTCGTTTCGAGCCCAGGAGGCAATGGCGCCGACACCGGTCTCCAGGTCGAACTGAGGGACAAAACCCAGCTCGTCTCTAGCCAGAGACACATCCAGAATATTACTGTGGGGTAGATCCTCGATGGTTTTCGATACCGGGGGTTTTTGCACGGCAAAGGAAACTTCCGGCATATGCCTCTGCATGGCGCGCTCCAGATCGGACTCCACATAGGATTTACCGCATCCAATGTTGTAAACGCGGCTCCTGATCTGGTCCGAGAAACACGCCAGCCGCAGCGCCTGAACTGCGTCCTTGACAAAAATCGGGTCGTCGGGGTCCCGCGAGAGCGACGGCTCGCACTCGCGCCCCATGATCCCTTCCTTAATGGCGGTGCCAAGTCCTCCGGATTGCCCGGGGCCATAGACCGAGGAGAATCGCAAAGCGACAAAGTTCAGGCCGTATTGCTGGGCATAAAAAGCCCCCAACCATTCCCCCATGATCTTGCTCGTGCGATGGAGAAACACAGGTTCCATACCCACGGGGTCATCTTCCCGGGCCAGGCTGCGTCCGCGCTTCTTGTTGAGCCCATAGATGGATGCCGAACTGGCAAAGACGACTCTTTCCACGCCAATATTTTTGGCCGCTTCCAGCACGCTCGTCATCGCCTGGTGGCTGCGATGCAACACGTCGGGTTCCTCCTCACCTCGTGGATGAGCCAGATGAACGATATGGGTGACCTTCTTACTCTTGCAGAGCTTGCCAAAGGCCCGGGAATCCGTCACGTCGAGGCGGTTATTTTTAACTTTGATAGGAAGCAGGGAAAGATCATGGGACGGCGGCAACAGATCCACCGGGTAAACGCGGTGCCCTAGAGACTCGAACAGCAAGGTTGCGTAACTTCCCATGAATCCCGTTCCACCTGTAATCGCAACAACCGACGCCATCGGTCAAAACCACTCCTTCACAGCCAGATTCATTCGCTATCTATCTCGCGTTTTCTCCTAACATGCCACTAACTTATCACTGGAGCAAATGAAGGAATGAATTTTCGACCGACTGAAACGGAATTACGCGCGCGCGGCAAGGAAAGAATTTTTCGTGCTTACCTCTTTGTTCCGGACTCAACCCTGAAGACGGCGAGAAACCATTGAGCACTTTTGTGCATCGATTCAAGGAATAACAAAACTTGTCACAGTCCAGCCATGGGATCTTCCATGTGTCACTCCACGGGCCTTCTTCAGGTATCTTTCTCATTATGAAATTCTCTCCAGAGAATTCAAAACCATCGGTAATAAGCACAGTTGTCCCACGGTGGTATTTCTTTTCCCTTTGGCATGGTTTGTGCCTCGTAATCCCGTGGTGCTCTGAATGATTATTGCCTCGATGATCGCATCAGCCGTTGTCTTCTATATGGTCTGGTGTTTGTTCGATTCGTGAGGTGTCTGAAGGGCTCAAATCACACGGTCGTCGAGAAATCCATGAGGGAACTTTAGATGGTGACGATACTTTGCCAGAGATGCCACAACGACGAAGAAGCCTTTTACCGCGTATACAGCGACATCATGGACATCGTCGTTTGTCCTTCCTGTGCGGATGAGGCTCGCCGGCTGGAAATCCCTGTCGTTTTTCTGGATGACACCCAGTCCCTTGTGAGCCATTGAATCAGTTCCTCCGGTACCCTTACACGTTTACACGATTCCCTTATTATTCGTTCCTGCTTTTTCCATTGAACTCGTTTTCTCCCTATCAGGCCTTTCAAATTGAGCCTCAAATCGTGTCGCTTCACCCTTGAACCTGTTTCCCCCGGTAACGCGATCCAGGATCGCCTTGACAACCACCGGATTAAACGCATAGATAGCTGCGAAAGAGAACACGGGGGCTTTGCATGCCTGAAGCGACGGTTCATCTTAATGATTTGATCCTGGGATATGAGTTTACGCCGGAAGCGAAAACCAAGGCGCCGGCGGTGATCGTCATCCATGAAGTGATGGGCCTCGTTGACTACATCAAAGATGTTGCGAGAAGCCTCGCGGATCAGGGTTACATCGCACTGGCTGTGGACCTATTTGAAGGCAAGACCGCTCAGGGGATGCAGGACGGAGCCCCATTGCGGGACAAGGTCACGGAAGATGTATTCAAGACAAAAGTTGACGCGGGAATTCGCTACCTCGAATCAAGACCCTATTACTCGGGGAAAATGGGGGTCATCGGGTTTTGCATGGGGGGAGGCTTTTCCCTCAGAACCGCGTGCGTCTTTTCAAAAAAGATTAGCGCCTGTGCGGTCTACTACGGCAGGATAAATAATCTTGAACTGCTGCACGGCCTCGAGGCGCCGGTACTGGGAAATTTTGGCGCGGAGGATAAGAATATCACCACCTGGGCTGAGGAGATGTTCCGGCCCACCATGGAGAGACTGGGAAAACGCCTGGACATGAAAGTCTATCCGGGCGCGCCCCATGGCTTTCACCGGCATACGACCCCCCATGTCTATCGTGAGGAGGCGGCCAAAAACTCGTTTCAGAGAACATTGGATTTTTTTGACCAGACATTGAAATAATTTGCGCGAAGGAGAACCTCGTCCATGGAAGCAATCAAGCCGAGAATCGCTATTTTCTCAGGGGCCACCGCCACCATTCAAAACAGCCCGCCACTGGTGACCAGCAACAAGGCCAGGGAACAGTACGGTCTGCCAGCTCGCAGGGATGAAAACGGCCGGCCTCCGCGCTTTGATGCCCTGCGCCCCCAGCGGCTTGCAGCTCCCGTGACCGTGTACATCGAACAGTTCAGCGCTCATCCCCTGGAACGAGATTCCGCCGAGCTATACGGGCCCCCGGACGGTTATCTGGATGCGGGCGGTAATTTTCACGAAAACCGGCAAGGACCCGATGATAAGGCTGTGTACAAGGTCATCCTCAAACCCGAAGACGGCTTGTATCCCCTGCCTTATATGGCGCGCCAGTCGAACGGCGGAGCCTGGGAAGGTGACGGAGCGAGTCCCCAAGCGGACGGTTCCATGTGCCGAATACCCTACTATCCCGACGCGTCCCGCATTGTGGAGGAGATCGATCGACTGGGCGTGAGCGGCTCTGGATGCGCAGGGATCCTGACAAGCATGGCGGACTTTCATTTCTACCGGCCGGCTCCATCCGGGGGTTATCGAAAGGGTCTACCGCAGGCGGAGCGCACGGATATGGGGGCCGGGGATATACCTCCCGAGAATCTGGGAAAGGACTTTTTCATCTACCGGCCCGGTCACCTACGATGCTCGCCAACCATGGAAACCCTGGCTCGGGTAACCAACATGGTCCAGGGAGCCATGGCTTCAGGCCAATACGTTGGCGGGGTATGGCTCGAGGGGAGTCCCAATGTGGAAGAGACCCTTTATTGGCTCAACCTCTTGATCGACACCCGTGTACCCATTGCCGGCAATGCGGCGCAACGACCCCATGGCGAGATCGCAAACGACGGCGATCGCAACATCATTGATTCCGTCGCCTACCTGACCTCCCGAGTCTGGGCAGACGATTCCGAACGGGACGAGATCGGCACGGTGGTGATCATGGACCAGCAGATTTTCACCGCACGGGAAGTACAAAAGGTGGACGCGCGACCTGGTGGCTATACCGCCACCGGAGGCCACGGCGGTATCGTCGGCACCGTTGGGCATGGTCCAACGGCCGTCACTTTCAAACCCGTGAGACGGCATACCCACAACTCGGAGCTCAACGTCAATCGTCTTCCGTCCAAGGTTCTCGCCGTACGTCGAAACGGCCACTCGCTGGAACAGTTTTCGGTTGAAGTCAAAGACGCCGAGGGCTGGATCACCCCCGGCGCTATTCCCATGGTGACCATTGAGAAAAGCGCCCGCTATCGCGACGGGGGATCGGAAAACACGGAAGTTGGCATCCAGGCGTTGATTGAACGTAACCTTCGTCACGGCCTGCTGGCGGGTTTCGTCGCAGAAGGCGCCGCCCCCTACGGGAGCACGGTCAACTCCATCTCCGAAGCCCTGAGGTACGCTACCCTGTGCGGTATGCCGGTAGTCAAGGTGGGACGCGGGAACGCAGAGGGATTCACACCGAAACGGCCCAATGACCTGGCCATCGCCGGCAGCAACCTCACGGCGACGAAGGCCCGGGTGTTATTGATGGCCTGCTTGATGAAACTGGGATGCCTCACACCCGCC
>JABAOE010005868.1_pt2 | contig 40362 bp, 37 predicted proteins | sample 7062141 | NCBI WGS metagenome assembly JABAOE01 (sample SAMN14538627, study PRJNA623070) | marine sediment metagenome | biome: marine biome [ENVO:00000428]; feature: marine pelagic biome [ENVO:01000023]; material: deep marine sediment [ENVO:00002113] | place: India: Gulf of Khambhat ...
AGCACCTCCGGGGGCAGGTACTCGTCGTCGTCGGCCCATGCCAGAAGGGTGTCCAGGTTCTTCTCGAACACCCCGCGCAGCACCCACTGGGGCACGTCCTCGCCGGCCGGATAGCTCACGAAGATGACCCCGGTCCGGTCGGTGGGCCGGTCGCCGCGAGCGAGGACGGTGAACTCGCGGGGCTGGAGCTGGCGCCCGTGGAAGAACCGGACGGGACCCGTGACGAGGAGGGTGTCCCCTTCGCGCAGCTTCCGGTCGAGCCACGGCTGACCCGGCCACGCCACCGTGATCATGCCCGAGTCGTCCTCGAGCACGGCCTGGAAGATGCGAAGACCCCGACGGGTCGGAATGACGCCCTTGGTCCGGACGCGGCCGAGCGCGGTCGCGTCCATCCCCACCTCGAGCCGGCCGATCGGCTGAACCGTGGACGCGTCGTCGTATCGGCGCGGAACGTGGTACAGGAGGTCGCGCGCGGAACGGATGCCGATGCGAGCGAACGCGTCCGCCCGCTTCGGCCCCACGCCCTTGAGGAACTGGACCGGCCCGTCGAGCCGCGAGTAGCTCACGGTCGCAGCGCGCACGCCGGATCGAGCGACACCGCCGGCACCCTACGCGAAGACCGTCTCGGCGAACTCCGCGGCGTCGAAGCCCTCCAGGTCGTCCAGCGCCTCCCCCGTGCCCACCAGCTTCACGGGGATCCCGTGCTCCTGTTGGAGCGCCACGACGATCCCGCCTCTGGCCGAGGAATCCATCTTCGCCAGGATGATTCCGGTCAGCTCGAGCGCCTGCGAGAAGGCCTCGACCTGTCGCATCGCGTTCTGGCCCACGGTCGCGTCGAGGACCATGAGGGTCTCGTGGGGTGCGCCCTCGATGCGTCGCCGCACCACCCGATCGATCTTCGACAGCTCCTCCATCAGGCCGCGATTCGTGTGCAGCCGGCCCGCCGTGTCGATGAGCACGACGTCGGTGCCGCGGGCCTCGGCCGCTTCCAGCGCGTCGAAGGCGACGGCCGCAGGATCCCCGCCCCGCTGGCCGCGAAGGAAGTCGGCCCCGATGCGCTCGGCCCAGACCTGGAGCTGGGCGACGGCCCCCGCGCGAAACGTGTCGGCGGCGGCGACCATCACGCTGCGACCCTCCGAGACCAGGTGGTGCGCGAGCTTGGCGACGGTCGTGGTCTTGCCCACCCCGTTCACGCCCACCATGAGGTACACGGTCGGTCCGACGTCCGCCGCCCGCAGCTCGACGTCGCGCGCGGACCCCAGGATCTCCTCGATCTCGGCTCGAAGCGCCTCGGACAGCTCGGCCGAGCCCCGGACCCTTCCGCGGCGCAGCGACTCCTCCGCCCGATCGGTGAGGCGCATCGTCGCGGGCACGCCGAAGTCGGCCGCCAGCAGCCGCTCCTCCAAACGCTCCAGCGCCTCTTCGTCGAGGCCGCCCGCAGCCACCCGGACGTCCGTCAACGCCAGGTCCACCACCCGACGCCAGATCCCCTTCTTTCGCTCGATCTTCTTCTTGAACAGGCGTGCCATCTTCGTCCCGATCCCGTCAGCGCAACCCGCTGCGGCGCCGGCCGACCCACTCCCCGCACAGGAGGCCGATCACCAGCAGGTACGGCCACGGCGACGTGCGCAGCGGACGCCCCGGAGCGTCGCCTCCGTCCTCTTCGCTTGCGACCCGGGTCGGGCGCGGGGGTTCCGCGGGCTCCGGCAGCATCTCCTCGGTCACCCGCGACACGTCGAAGCGTCCGGCCGCCAGGCTGTCCCCCCCGGGGCTCTCGACCCGATAGGTGTACGGGCCCGGAGGCAGGATCCCGGTCGTCACGCCCCCGCCCGTCGCGAACGCCGAGTCGACGACCGTCGAGTCCCCGGACCGCACGAGGACGCGCGCCCCCTCGCCCGTCGTCGGGAGGTTCCACACGACCGGCTCCCCTCGCTCGACGACCCACCGAGCCGGCCTCGGCTCGGCCGCGACCACCGAGCGGTCGGCGAGCATCCAGCCCACGACGCCGGACCAGAGCCTCCGGTNNCATCGCCAGAACCCGCTCGCCAGGACCACCGCGACGCGGCCCGACGGACGCTCTTCGAGGCGAAGCGCCGGTGTCGCCGCCCCCGCGCCGCGCAACTGCACGAGCATGGGCGCGGCGCCCGCCGGCTCGTCGGGGACGAGGACGTCGGAGAGCGGTGGGAGCCCCTGCAGCGACGTACCCGAGAGCGACCCGGCGATCGGTGACGAGGGCACGTCGGCCGACACGTACCACTCGCCGGCGCGCGGCGCGCCGGTCGCGACGCCGGCCAGCGCGGCCCCCGAAGCGTCGCCGGGCATCAGGATCTTTCGGCCCGGAAGGGCGAGCAGGGCGCTCGTCCACTCGTCGGGCTCGCCCCCCACGCCGTGCAGGACGACGAGCGCCGCATCGGAGACGGCCTGGCGCACCCTCGCCGAGTCCACGGGATCTCCCCGGTCTGCGGCGCGGCCAGCCTGGACGAAGCGGTTCGGGCCCGCGCGGAGGTAGCCGACGGTGGGAAAGCCGGAAACGTCCCGGAGGACGGGGAGCAGATAGCGGGGCTCCCAGTCCGGAACCAGCGAGAGCAGCACGAGCGCGCCCTCGGTGCGGCCGACCGCGGCGTAGTCCACGGCGCGGTCGTCATCGGCAAACGCATCTCCCTCGAGGCGCACCCGGGCCGTGTAGCGGACTCGCCCCGGCCGGCCCGGCGGCGGCAGCTCGACCGACGCGGTGGCCCGCAGGCCCCCCGCGGGCGCGGGCACGCGCAGCGTCGCCACCAGCTCGGCCTCGGCCAGCACGTCCACGGCCAGCGTATCTCCGGGGGCCCCACCGTGCACCTCGATCGTCGCGGTGACAGGCTCGTCATCCTGGGCGAAATCCGGGACCTCGATACGGGAGACGCCCGCGTTCACGACGGTGTCCGCGAAGGCCTCGAACTCGACGTCCACGGGGAGCGCCTCCAGGGCGGAGCGGACCGCGACCTCGTCCTGAAAGCGCAGGTCGGACAGGACGATCACCCTCCGTGCGCCTCCCTCCGCGGCGCGCTGAAGCGCCGGCGCCAGGAGGGTGCCGGGCTCGGTGGGCACGGAGTCCGACGGGTCGGATCGGGGCGGGTCAGACCCGAACGTGACCACGTTCCACCCCGACGAGCGGAGCTCGTCGACCCGTGCCGAGGCACGTGACCAGGCGGAAGCCCCTCCCGAAGGCGCGGCGTCCATGCTCAGGGAAGCGTCGAGGAGGACCCATCGCGCGGACGCTCCCGCCGGGCCGAAGGCGGGCAGGCGCACGTCGAAGAGGAGCAGGAGCACGATCAGGAGGACCAGCGCGCGCAGGATCGCGAGACGCCGCCGCCCGGGCACGGGCAGATCCACGCGGAGGTAGATCCAGAAGGCGTAGCCGGTAAGCGCGGCCGCCAGCGCGAGGAAGAAGAGCCAGCGAATCACCGGGGCCACGCCTCACCGCGCCGGGTTGCGACGGCTCCGGGGGGCGACGAGGAAGCTACGGCATCCCCCCGCGAGACCCTTCCGGTGCCTCCGCCGCCTCCGCCGCTTCCTCCGAGACGGCCTCCTCCTCCTCGGCGACCGGAGCGTCCGGCTCCGCGACGGCGATCGCCGAGCGGACGGGGCCCGCCCTCGGGATGGACTCGAGCAGATCCAGCCGCGCGGTCATGTCGGAACGCCACTGCACACGATCCTGCGAGGGAACGGGATCGCCGGCGGGGAGATCGACCGAGAGGGGATCGACCTGGCGTCCGCTTCTCAGCATCTCGTAGTGGAGGTGGTTCCCCGTGGCGAGCCCCGTCTGCCCGACGTACCCGATGACGTCGCTCTGCCTGACGCGCGTCCCCAGCACGACGTCGGACACGAAGCCGCGCAGATGGGCGTAACGGGTCACGAAGCCGTTCGGGTGCCGAATCTCCACCGTGTTGCCGAAGCTGCCCTTCCACCCGCGATGGATCACGACCCCGTCGGAGGTCGCCATGATCTCGGTGCCGGCGTCCGCAGCGTAGTCGACCCCCCGGTGCGCTCGCCACGTCTGGAGAACCGGATGGTAGCGGGAGTTGGCGAAGCGCGAGGAGATCCGGCGGTAGGCGAGCGGCTTCAGGAGGAAGGCGCGACGCACCGACTCTCCCTCCCGGTCGAAGTACGAGCCCCGGCCGTCCCCGTTCGGGTCGAAGTAGATCGCGTGATACGCGGTTCCCTGGTTCACGAACTCGGCGGCGAGCAGCCGGCCGGCCCTCATCGAGCCGTCCGGCCGCACTTCGCGCTCGAAGGCGAAGCGGTACGTGTCCCCGGACCGGATCTGCCGCGAGAAGTCCACCTGCCATGCCACTGGAACACGCGATCGAGGTGGTCGATGAGCTCGTTGCGGTCGGCGAAGGTGAGGCCCGCGAGCATCTCGCTGTTCACGACCGCGTTCCACAGCACGGTCTCGATCTCGCCGCTCACGTAGAGGGTGTCCGTGTAGACCGGGGTCTCGATCAGCTCGGAGCGCCATCCGAGCTCGTCGCGATCCAGGCGCACGGTCTCGTCGGGGCTGACCGCGACATCGATGCCGCGCAGGCTGTCCCCGTCCCGGAGATACCGGAGCGAGATCTCGGTGCCCGCCCTCATTCGCCGGGGCGAGGCGTGCTCGCGGAACGCGAGGAGCAGGGACGCCTGCTCGTTGGCGGACAGCACCCCGTCGAGAAGGCCTCCGAACGTCTGGCCGCGTCCGAGCGAGAAGATGCGGACGATCTCGGCCGGCGGGGCATAGACGGCCTCGACGACGCCCACGTCGGGCGCCTCCACCACGCAGCCCGTCGCCAGAGCCGCCAGCGCGGCGAGCGCAGTCCTGGATGCTGCTCGACTCTTTCCGGTCAACCTCGCTCCCCTCGCGGCGCCCCCAAGGGCGCCGCCGTGGCGGCCCCGACGACCGTCGACCGCCCGGCGGACGTCTCCGCCGGGCGGCCCGACGCCCGATGGAAGACCGGTGCTAGGGAGTACCGGTCAATCCATCTGGCGACGAATGAACGTCGGTATGTCCAACCCTTCGATCTGATCCCTCGAGAACCTTCGCTCCGGGAACCTGCTCAGCGGGAGCACCGGCTCCGGGCGGCCAGCGCCCACCGCCGCGACCCTCACCTCCGAGCGCTCGACCGTCGGCGCCGGAGGTACGATCGTCTCCGGAGCGGACATGATCTGCTGGAGGGGCTGTGCCACGGGCTGAGGCTGTACCACCGTTCGCCGGAAGTTGCCCGAGATCACCTTCTCGTCCTCTTCCGAGTCGAAGCCGGTCGCGATCACCGTCACGCGCACCTGGCCCTCGAGCTCGGGATCGTGGACGGCCCCGAAGATGATCTCGGCCTCGTCTCCCGCCTCTTCCTGGATAATCGAAGAGATCGTCGTGACCTCGTCAATGGCGAGGTCCATGCCCCCCGTGATGTTGATCAGGACCCCTCGGGCGCCCGCGATCGAGACGTCGTCGAGGAGCGGAGAGGAGATCGCCTCCTGCGCCGCCTCCTGCGCTCGGTTGTCCCCCTCGCCGAACCCGGAGCCCATGAGCGCCGGCCCTCGCGCGGACATGACCGTGCGCACGTCGGCGAAGTCCACGTTGACCTCGCCGGTCACGCGGATCAGGTCCGAGATGCCCCTGGTGGCGTTGAGGAGCACCTCGTCGGCCTTCTTGAGCGCATCGCGGAACGACGTGCCCTTCGGGACGACCGCGAGCAGGCGGTCGTTGGGCACGAGGATCATCGTGTCCACGGAGCGGCGGAGCTCGGCGAGCCCCTGCATCGCCTGGCGCGCGCGCTTCTTGCCCTCGAAGGAGAAGGGCCGCGTCACCACCCCGATCGTCAGCGCCCCCAGCTCGCGCGCCAGGTCGGCCACCAGGGGCGCCGCGCCGGTCCCCGTGCCGCCGCCCATGCCGGCCGTCACGAAGACGAGGTCCGCGCCCTCGAGCGCTCGAATCACCTCTTCCTCGCTCTCGGCCACCGCTTGCCGTCCCACCTCGGGGCGAGCGCCTGCACCCAGTCCACGCGTCAGCTTCTTGCCGATCTGGAGCGTGATCTGGGCTTGCGAGCCCTTGAGCGCCTGCGCGTCGGTGTTCATCGAGATGAACTCGACGCCCTCGAGCTCCTCGTCGATCATCCGATTCACGGCGTTGCCGCCGGCGCCCCCGACACCGACGACCTTCATCCGGGCGTTTCGGATCGGGGTCTCCTCGAACTCGAAGATCATCATGTCTCCTCCCTAGCGGAGTTCGTTCAACGCGGGTCGATCTAGAAGAATTCCTTCAGCCAGATTCCGAGCTTGGTGATCACGCCCGAGGTCGCGGTCGAAGCCCCGCGCCCCGTTTCGGCGAAGCGATCGGCGCCCCACAGGGCGAGCCCGGCCGCCGAGGCGAACCGGGGCCGCCGGACCGAGTCGGCGAGCCCGCCGAGTCCCTCGGCCGGCACGCCGAGACGGACCGGGCAGGCGAAGATCTGCTGGGCCAGCTCCACGATACCGGGCATCGCGGCCGTCCCCCCGGTGAGGACGACGCCGGCTCCGAGCTTGTCGAGGAGGCCGAGCGCCTGGATCTCGCCCTGCACGAGGCCGAACATCTCGTCGAGCCGCTGCTCGACGATGTGGGCGATCAGCTCGCGGGCCACCGCACGCATCTGCCCGGGGGAGGGCCCGGGGAGCTCGACCGTCTCCCGGGGATCGACGAGCTGCGCGAAGGCCGCCGCGTGGCGCTCCTTGGCCCGCTGCGCCTCCCCGTACGGCACGGCCAGGCCCCGCACCAGATCCGCAGTGAGGATGTTCCCCCCGAACGGCAGGATCCGCACGTGCTGGATCTTGCCCTCGTAGTACACCGCGATGTCGGTGGTCGAGGCTCCCATCTCGATCATCGCCACCCCGACCTCGAGCTCGTCCTCGGTCAGCACGGCGCGCGCGCCCGCGAGCGGTTGCAGCACCAGATCCTGCACTCGGTACCCGGCCCGGTTGACCGCCTTGCGGATGTTCGCCGACGTGGTCACCTGGCAGGTGACGAGGAAGACCTCGGCCTCGAGCCGGACGCCGGCCATGCCCAACGGGTCCTTGATGCCCGGCTGGTGATCGACCCGGTACTCCTGGGGGATCGCGTGCAGCATCTCTCGGTCGGGCGGTAGCGCGACCGCGCGAGCCACGACGTGCACGCGCTCGACGTCGTCGCGTGACACGTCCTCGTCCGCGATCGCCACGACACCCATCGAGGTGGTCGCCCGGACCTGGTCCCCTCCGATCCCCGCGTACACGCGGTCGACCGTCGCGCCCGCCATGAGCTCGGCTTCCTTGAGGGCGGTCCGCACCGACTCGGTCATCTCGTCGATGTTCGTCACCGAATCGCCGCGGAGGCCGCCGGTCCGTGCCTGTCCCACGCCCAGAATCGTGAGGCCGGGACGTCGGGGATCCTCCACGATCGCGCCGATCACGGCGCAGGTGTTCGCGGTTCCGATGTCGAGCCCGGCAATCAGGTTGGAGCGCATGGCTAGTCTCTCGAACGGCGGACCACGACCTGGTCCGCGAATCTCAGGTCGATCGCGTCGGGCACGGCTCCGGGCGTGCTCGCGATCGCGTGGAAGAGGGCACCCAGACCCTCACGCAGCCGTGACGGCGAGGCGCGGGTAGGAAGCAGGAAGTCGACCGGCGGCTCGGTCCAGCGCGCCACGAGCGTTCCGTCGTCCCTTCGGCGGATGCTGGAGATCCGCTGCAGGAATGCGGTGTCGGCGCTCATCAGGTGATCGAGCTCGCCCGCGAGCACGCGGACGTCCTCGGGAAAGTGGGGCGCTTCCGCCGACGGCGCGCCCGTCGACGCGATGATCGGCAGATCGAGCCGATGAACCGCCGGGTCGAGCGGGAGACGCCGGCCCTCGGCGTCGACCGGCTCGAGGGTGGGCGCAGGAGCCAGCGCGATCGGCTGCCGCTCCGCCACCGTGACCAGGAGCCCCCTCGGCACGCGTCGGGTGATGCGTGCGTCCCTGAGCATCGGATGCTCGCGAAGCCGCTCGACCAGAACCTGCTTGTCCGTCCAAACCGAGGTCTCGGGACCGAGGGCCAGCTGCTCGACGACGTCACCTTCCGCGAGGAAGCGCGTGCCCCGCACCTCCACCTCGGCGATCGTGAAGATGTCCGCCTCCGCGAGCGCTCGCGGAATCCCGCGCCCCCACTGGGCGAACGCCGCCACCACGACGGTCGCGAGCAGGATCCGCACGTCCCTAGGCATGCACGGGCTCCTCGAGGGCGTGAAGCAGCTCACGACCGAGGGACTCGATCGAGCCCGCGCCCAGCGTCAGGACGACGTCTCCGGCCGAGAGCGAGTCCGCCAGCGCACTCGGGAGGGCTTGGAGCTCGGGCTCGTAGCGCACGTCCCGCGCGCCCGCCGCGCGCGCGGCCTCGACCACGAGCAGCCCCGTCACACCGGGGATCGGCGCCTCGCGGGCCGGGAAGACGTCCGTGACCCAGACCGCGTCGGCGAGCGCGAGCGCCTCCCCGAACTCGCGTGCGAAGTCGCGCGTGCGCGAGTACAGGTGGGGCTGGAATGCGGCCACGATCCGCCGTCCGGCGAAGATCGCCCGCACGGCGCTCAGGGCGGCCGTGATCTCCGTGGGGTGGTGGGCGTAGTCGTCGAACACGGCCACCCCGCGCGCCTCTCCGACCCGCTCGAAGCGCCTCGCGACCCCTCGGAAGCGGGCGAGCGCGGCACGGATCGACGACCAGTCGGCTCCGAGAACACGGGCGGCCGCCGCGGCGCCGAGGGCGTTGAGCAGGTTGTGGCGCCCGCCGAGGGCGAGCGTCACGGCCCCGACCCTCCTGCCCTCCTCGTGCAGGACGCAGCGCGTCGCCCCCTCGCTCAGCGTCAGCTCGGTCGCCCGCAGCATGGAGCCGGCGTTCGTGCCGTAGGTGTACCCCGCCGATCCCAGCGCGGGCAGAAGCGCCGACGCGCCGTGATCGTCCGAGCACACGATGATGCGGCCGAGGCCGCGCACGCCCGCCAGGAACTCGTCGAAGCCGCGCCGCACGCCGTCGAGGTCACCGTACACGTCCAGGTGGTCGGCCTCGACGTTCGTGACCACGGCGACGTCCGGGGTCAGCGTCAGGAAGGACCGGTCGTACTCGTCGGCCTCGACGACGAAGAGCTCCCGGGAGCCGAATCGCAGGTTGCCGTTCCATCCGGCGACGCGACCTCCGACGAGGCCGGTGGGATCCATCCCCGACTCGGCCAGGACCTCCGTGATCATCGCCGTCGTCGTCGTCTTGCCGTGCGTCCCCGCGACGGCCACGACCGTGCCCGCGTTGACCCAGGCGCCGAGCGCCTGCGCCCGCTTCATGACCGGGATGCCCGCATCCCGCGCCGCCGCCAGCTCGGGGTGGTCCGCGTGGACCGCCGCCGTGTGCACGACGGCCGCCGCCCCCTCGATGTGCGCCGCATCGTGCCCGATGTGCACCGCGCCCCCCAGGCGGGCCAGGTCGCGGAGGCCCGCGCTGTCCTTGACGTCGCACCCGCTCACCCGACGCCCGCTGCGCAGGAGGAGCTCCGCGAGCGCGAGCATGCCCGCTCCGCCCATGCCGACGAAGTGCACCGGGCGGTCCGGATCGAGCGCGCGCAGGTCGAGGGGCGTCATGCGGCTCTCCGCGACGGGGGGAGGAGCGACGCGACGTCCGCGGCGATCTCCGTCCTCGCGCCAGGACGGGCCCGCGCCAGGGCACGCTCACGCATCGCCGCGAGAGACCGGCGATCTCCGAGCAGCTGCGAGAGGCGCCCGGCCAGGACGTGCGCGGTGAGCTCGTGCTGGGGGATGACGGTCGCCGCGCCGGCGGCCTGCAGGGCACGGGCGTTGTGCATCTGATGGTCCTCCGCCGAAGTCGGGAGCGGCACCAGGACCGCCGGAAGTCCCTGGTTCAGGAGCTCGGCCGTCGACATCGCGCCGGCGCGGCTCACGGCGAGGTCGGCGCACGCGAGCGCGGCGGGCATGTCGTCGAAGTAGGGGACCGGCCGCAACCACGCCGGCGGGCCCTCGGGGCCGAGCGCCGACAGGGCATCCTCGTAGTGGCGCGGGCCCGTGGCCCAGAGCAGGTGCACCCCCGCTGGCAGCTCGAGCTCCCGGCCTGCGACCGCTCGCGCCAGGTCGAGGACGACACGGTTGAGCGCGACCGAGCCCTGGCTGCCCCCGACGACGACGACGACGGCCGCGTCCCCCGGAAGGCCGTACCCGGCGCAGGCGGCCGCGCGCTCCATCGCGGGGGCGTCGCGAACCGGATTGCCCGTGACCCGAACGGCCCCGGGCGTCAGGGGCAGCCGGTCGATCGCCTCCGGAAAGGCGACGTGCACGCGCATCGCCCAGCGCGTCAGCAGCTTGGTCACGACCCCGGGAACGGAGTTCTGCTCCTGAAGGACCAGGGGCACTCCGACGAGCCCGGCCGCGATGCCCGCGGCAGCACCGGCGTACCCTCCGGTCACGACCACCAGCTCCGGCCGCCGCCGCCCGAAGAAGCGGAGCACGCGGCAGAGCCCCACGAGCAGGCCGGTGAGGGCCCGCCAGTTGGCGAGCCGGCGCGAGCGGTCGATTCCGCGCACCGGCAGCAGGACGTGCTCCTCGCCCCGGGTCGGCAGGACCCGCGCCTCGAGGCCGCGCTCCGCCCCCACGAAGACCACGCGCACGTCCGGCCGGAGCCGCCGAAGCTCGTCGGCGATCGCCAGCGCCGGGTAGAGGTGGCCACCGGTCCCCCCGCCGGAGACGACGACGACGGGGCCCTCATGCACGAGCCGCCTTCCCGCCCGGCGAGGCGCGCGCCACCGACATCAGGATTCCCAGGGCCACGAGGGTGACCACGAGGTTGGACCGCCCGTACGAGACGAGCGGCAGCGCGAGCCCGGTGGTCGGAGCGAGCCGCAGCCCGACCGCCATGTGCAGGATCGCCTGGACCGCGATGAGGCTGGAGAACCCGATCGCCAGCAGCTCCCCGAAGAGGTCGGGGGCGCGGCCCGCGATCCGGAACCCCACCATCACGATCGCGACGTACAGCAGCACCAGCNNTCGTCGGAACCAGACCGAGCACGACGGCCATGTGGAGCGCCGCCTGGAGACCGATCCAGGTCGTCAGACCGATCGCGAGGAGCTGACCGAAAAGGTCCGTGGCCCGCCGAGCGACCCGGAACCCGACGAGCACGACGCCCGCGTAGAGCAGAATCGTCACCGTCACGCCGATCAGGCCCCACTCCTCTCCGATCATCGCGAAGATGAAGTCGTTGTGGGCCTCGGGGAGGAAGCCGAACTTCTGCCGTCCCTCGCCGATGCCCACGCCCGACACCCCTCCCGATCCGAGCGCGACGAGCGACTGGCGCACCTGGTATCCGGCGCCCATCGGGTCCGCCGCAGGATTCAGGAAGGCCTGGATGCGGTCCAAGCGGAATTCCACTGCGAGCTGGTTGCCGGCCACCGGCGCCAGCAGCAGGCCGACGAACACGAAGTGCCCGATGCGGGCACCCGCCGCGAACACGACGATCGTTCCGAGGAGGCCGATCACCACGGCCGTCGACAGGTCGGGCTCCGCGGCCACGAGGAGGAGCACGACGCTCCACACGGCGAGGAACGGCAGGAGGCCTCGGCGCAGCGAGCGGAAGTACTCGACCTTCCTCACGGCGAGCGCGGCGGTCCACACGATGACGGCGATCTTCGCCAACTCGGAGGGCTGCAAGGATCCGCCCGGAACCACGAGCCAACGGCGAGCGCCCTTGATCTCCGGGGCGATCGACTCGGTCCACGGAAGCACGAGCAGGAGCAACATGAGCACCGTGGCCGACAGGAGCGGCCAGGCGAGTCGGGCCCACCAGCGGTACGGCGCCACCGCGCAGACGAGGAGCAGCATCAGGCCGAGGCCGGCGCCCACGGTCTGGCGGACCACGTAGAACGTGTCGGGCTGGCTCTGCCGAAGGGCGTGGACCGCGGACGCGCTGTAGAGGCTGACGAATCCGAAGGAGAGGACGAGGAGGGTCAGCCCCATGATCGCTGCGGCCTCCCAGCCCTTGCCGAGCCCCGAGTCGGGCAGGCGGGCGGGACGGGGCGGGACGATGTCCATGGACCGTGCCGTCATCCCGGCCCCCGTGCGAGCTGGGCGAAGCGGCGGCCCCGCNNCCGGGCCATCAGGCGACCCCCCGCGCGAGCTCGGCGAAGCGAGCGCCCCGCTCCTCGTAGCTCTCGAACATGTCGAAGCTCGAGCAGGCCGGAGAGAGGAGCACCGCGTCGCCGGGCTCGGCGACCGCGGCCGCCCGCGCGACGAGGTCGGCGAAGCCTCCGTGCACACGCTCCACCGTGGGCGGCCGGCCCTCCTCATCGCCTTCGGCACGGCGCGCGCCGAGCCCCGCTCGCTCTCGCAGGGCGGCGGAGAGCTCGCGAGCGATCCGTTCCCCGGCGGCCCCGTACGCGAGCACGGTCCGGGCGCGGCGCGAGACCGCCTCCGCCAACGCACCGAAGTCCTCCCCCTTGTCCTTTCCGCCGAGCAGGAGCACCACCGGGCGGTCCAGGCTCTCGAGACCGCTACGGGCGGCCACGACGTTGGTGGCCTTGGAGTCGTTGATCCAGAGCACGCCGTCACGCTCCGCCACGGGCTCCAGGCGGTGCGGCAGCGCCCTCGCCGACGCGAGCCCCTCGGCGACCGCGGCGGCCGGGGCCCCGGCCAGCCGGGCGGACAGGGCGGCCGCAAGCGCGTTGTCGACGTTGTGACGGCCGAGCAGGGGGAGCTCCCCGACCGCGCACAGCGGCTCCTCCCCGGCTTCGAGCCGAAGCGTCAGCGTCCCGTCAGCGACGAAGGCGTTGGCACCTGCGCCGGCTCCGAAGTGGTATCGGGCGCCCGGCGCGTCACCGATCAGGTCGGCGACCGCTTCGTCACCCGCCGGCAGCACCCAAGCGCTCCGCTTCGAAGCGTTGTCGAAGAGGTGGGCCTTGTCGGCATAGTAGGCGTCCACGCTCTCGTACCGGTCCAGATGGTCCGGCGACAGGTTCGTGACGACCCCGATCCTCGGCTCGAACGTCTCGATGCCCGCGAGCTGGAACGAGCTCATCTCGAGGACCCACCAGTCCGCGGGCTCGTCGACGAGCGCGAGCTCACACGCTGCGGGAGCCAGTCCGCCGCCGACGTTCCCACCCGCCGACGCCCGGAAGCCCGCCACCCGCAGAAGATGCTCGACAAGGAGCGTGACCGTGGTCTTTCCATTGGTCCCGGTAACGGCGATCAGTGAACCCGTGAAGAACCGTGCGGCAAGCTCGGGCTCGCAGATCCACCGGACCCCGCGGTCCGCGAGGGCGCGCAGCACCGGAGCGTCCGGTGGGATCCCCGGGCTGACGACGACCAATCCGGCGCTCGCCACCCGCTCGACGTCGTGTCCTCCCAGCTCGACCGAGGCTCCGGCCACTCGGAGGTCGGCTCCACGAGCTGCAACTGCGGCATCTTCGCACGAATCCGAGACATAGACTTCCGCTCCCTTAGCGAGGGCCAAGCGGGCCGCGGCCGAGCCGCTGGCCCCGAGGCCGATGACAGCTACCGTGACTCCCGACAAGTCCATCAATCCCACGCTCCGCGACCCGCGTCCGCGGCATGCTCGTTCACCGGACCTTGAGGGTGCTGAACGCCAGCATCGCGAACAGCACGCCGAGGATCCAAAAGCGGATGACCACCTTGGACTCCGACCATCCCAGCTTCTCGAAGTGGTGGTGGATCGGGGCCATCCTGAAGACCCGCCGCCCTTCCCCGAAGCGGCGGCGTGTGTAGCGGAAGTAGCCCGTCTGCACGATCACCGAGACGGTCTCGAGGACGAACACGCCGCCCACGATCACGAGCAGGAACTCGGCCTTGAGCAGGATCGCCATCGCCCCGAGCGCGCCCCCGAGCGCGAGCGACCCCGTGTCGCCCATGAAGACGTCGGCCGGGTGGGAGTTGAACCACAGGAACCCGAGCGCCGCGCCGGCGAGGGCCGCCGCGAAGATGGTCAGCTCTCCGGCCCCGGGGAGGTAGAAGAAGCCCAGGTACTCGGACATGTCGACGCGTCCGGCCACGTAGGCGAAGATCCCGAGCGTCGTCGCCGAGATCGCGGTCAGGCCCGCGGCCAGGCCGTCCAGGCCGTCGGTGAGGTTCACCGCGTTCGACGAGCCCGAGACCACGGCGCCCGTGAACAGGATGAAGACCGGAGCCGAGAACGCGGCCGCCACGTCGGAGAAGAAGGGGACGGTGGTCCACGTGGTCGGATGGCTCGAGATCGGCTGCCACAGGAGAAACGCGCCGAGGCCGAGCCCGAAGGTCCACTGGCCGATCATCTTGTAGCGCGCGACCAGGCCCCGCGTCTTGTTCTGGACGACCTTGAGGTAGTCGTCGAGGAAGCCGATCGCGCCCATCCAGAGCAGCGAGACCAGCGCGAGGACGGTGTACCAATTCGTCAGCTCCGCCCACAGCAGCGTCGAAAGCGTCGCCGCCCCGATGATGATCAGCCCACCCATCGTCGGCGTGCCCGACTTCGACAGGTGGGACTCCGGCACGCTCGGGCGGACGACCTGCCGGAGCTCCGCGCGCTTCAGGCGCCGGATCACGTGCGGACCCACCAGGAAGGCGATGATCAACGACGTGACCACCGCGCCCGCCGCGCGGAACGAGATGTAGATGAAGACGTTGAAGACCCCGTGGACGTCGCGCAGGCCGGGAAGGAGATGGAAGAGCATCAGGCCTCCGCCTCGCGCCCGCTCGGGAGGCCGGAGAAATCGGCTTCCAGCAGCTCGAGGAGCCCTTCCAGGGCAACGCCGCGGGAGGCCTTGAGCAGGACGATCTCGTCTCCCCGCAGGCGCGTCCGCAGCTCCGGATACGCCGAAGCCCAGTCGTCCCTCGCGAGCACGCCCGGCGCGTCCGCGACGTTGAGCGCCCGTGCGGCCGAGGCGAAGGCGCCGGTGGCGACCACGAGATCGATCCGCCGGGAGAGGGCCTGCTCGAGGACCTGTCGGTGCAGCGCCTCGGAGGCGCCGCCGAGCTCGAGCATGCTGCCGAGCACGGCCACGCGCTGCGCGACCGCGCCCTGCTGCTCGAGCAGGTCGAGCGAGGCGCGCACGCTCTGGGGGTTGGCGTTGTAGCAGTCGACGATGACGGTGAGGTCACCGACGCGCCGGAGCTCGCCGCGCATGGCGCCCACCGGCGCGGTCGACAGGCCCCGAGCCGCCGCGCGCGGGGCGACCCCGAGGAGGTCGGCGATCGCGAGCGCCACGAGCGCGTTGGAGACCGCGTGCCGCCCCGGCATCGGCATCACCACCCGCACGCCCTTCCAATGAAAGGCGTAGCGACCGAACACGTCGACCTGGGGATCGCCGGGCCGAAAGTCGTCGTCGGCACGCTCGCTCCACCCCGCGACCCTCACCACCGAGCAGAGCGCCCGAGCCCGAAGGGCGAGCGCCGCGGGCTCATCGCCCACCACGCAGCGTCCTCCCTCCGCTAGGTTGCGGAGGAGGTCGAGCTTCTCCTCCATGACGCCCTCGACGGAGCCGAGCTTCTCGAGGTGGCTCTCGCCCACCGTCGTGATCACGCCGATGTCGGGCCGCGCGATCTGAGCGAGCGTCCGGATCTCGCCCGGCTCGTTCGTTCCGAGCTCGAGGACGACGGCCTCGGCGTCTTCCGGTGTGGCCAGGAGCGTCGCCGGCATCCCGATCCGGTTGTTGAGGTTGCCCACCGTGGCGTGCACGCGCCTCACCGAGCCGATCCCGGCCGCCGCCAGATCCTTGGTGGTCGTCTTCCCCGAGGATCCGGTGATCGCGACCACGGGAGCCGAGATGTGACGCCGCCGAAACGCGGCCAGGCGGCCGAGCGCGACCAGCGTGTCGTCGACGGGATACACGCGAGCGTCCTCGACCCCCGGCGCGGGGCGGGAGACGACCGCCGCTCCCGCACCCTTGGACAGCGCGTCGGCCACGAAGTGGTGTCCGTCGAAGCGGTCGCCGACCAGCGCCACGTACAGATCTCCCGCCCGCACCGAGCGGGAGTCCGTGGAGACGCCCGCGTACCGGACGCCTTCCTCGGCCAAGTCGCCGCGCAGCCCGAGGGCCTGGCGCACGGTCGAGTCGGTCCACACCCAGGGCATCAGGCCACCCCCAGCTCGGCCAGGCACTCGCGCACGATCGCCGGCTCGTCGAAGGGCAGCTTCTCGGTGCCGATCGCCTGGTACGTCTCGTGGCCCTTGCCGGTCAGGATCACGGTGTCCCCGGGCTCGGCGATCTCGAGGGCCCGTCGGATCGCTTGACGGCGATCCGCGAAGCGCTCGTAGGCGACCCCCTCGAGCCCTTCGGCGACGTCGTCGAGGATCTGCTCGGGATTCTCGGTGCGCGGGTTGTCGTTGGTGAGCACGATCACGTCCGCGTGCCGCCGAACGGCCTCCGCCATCGGGCGGCGCTTGGTACGGTCCCGGTCTCCTCCCGCCCCGAAGACCGAGATGACACGACCGGCGGTGAGCGGCTCGACCGCCGAAAGCACGCCCTCGAGAGCGGCCGGCGTGTGCGCGTAATCGACCAGGACCGTGAACGGCGCGGTGATCACCGCCTCCAGCCGCCCCCGGACGTGCGGCGCGCTCGCGAGCCGCTCGACGATCGCGTCCAGCCCGATCGACAGCGCATGCGCCGCGGACACGGCAGCCAGCGCGTTCTCCACGTTGTAGCGGCCCAGAAGAGGGGTGCGCACGGAGCGGCGCTCTCCCTCGACCTCCAGGGTGAAGCTCGAGCCGGAGGTGTCCAGCGAAGGCTCCGAGGCCCGCACGTCCGCCGCCTCGTCGATCGCATAGGTCCTGAGCCGGCGGCCGGCTGCGTCGAGCCGGTCCCAGGCGCGATCGGATCGGTTCACGATCACCCACCCGCCCGAATCGACCAGCTCGACCAGGCGTGCCTTGGCGGCCAGATAGCCCTCGAAGTCCCGATGGTAGTCCAGGTGGTCCTGCGTGAGGTTCGTGAAGACGGCCGCGTCGAGGTGCACCCCGTCCAGGCGGTGCTGCTCGAGGGCGTGCGACGAGGCCTCCATGACCACCGCGCGCAGCCCACGGTCGGCGAGCTCCCTCAGCCACGACGCGAGCTGGACCGGGCCGGGCGTCGTGAGTCCCTCCGTTCCCTCCCACACGCCCCCGTCGTCGAGCACGCCGAGCGTTCCGATCGCGGCGGCCGGCAGGTCGGGCGTGATCAGATGGCGCACGAGCACGGCCGTCGTCGTCTTTCCGTTCGTGCCGGTCACGCCGACGGCCCGCAGCGCTCGACTCGGATCTCCCAGAACGCTCTGCGCGGCGAGCGCTCCTGCCCGCCTTCCGTCGCTGACGACGAGCTGGGGGATCGCGACGTCGAGCCGGCGCTCGACGATCGCGGCCACAGCGCCGCGCCGCGCGGCCTCCTCCACGAAGTCGTGCGCGTCGCGCTCGCTGCCCTTCCAAGCGAGGAAGAGGTCTCCCGCGCGCACCGTCCGAGAGTCCTGGCTCACGCCCTGGACGGTGACGTCCTCCGGGCCGACGGCCTCCAAGAGGAGGCCTTCGGCGCGCAGGACGCCGCCCACCGATCCGAGCAGGCGCGGCGACTCAGTCATCCGTCGTACCGCGATAGCTGAGGCGGATGGTGTCGCCGGGCAGGACGCGCGCGCCGGCAGCGGGGTCGCTCGCGCGGACGTCGCCGAACCCGATCCGCTCGACGCGAAGGCCGAGCGCGTGCAGCCGGCGCACCGCGACGCGCGCCGGGAGCCCCGAGACGTCCGGGAGAGACAGGCGACCCGTGCGCTCCAACGGCGGACCGCCTCCCGCCCCGTATCCCGCGTCCGGTGTCGGAGGCGCCGGCGGATCGATCGGCTGAGCCGCGAAGATCGCCGAGACCTGGGACGGGAGTCGCGTGACGGCCCGGTCGCGTAGCGACTGCAGGAGAGCGCCCCGGTCGAGGTGGGGCGCGCTCGCAGCGAGCGCGGCCTCCATGGTGGCCCGGGTCACCGGGGCGGCGACCGCGCCTCCGTAGTACCGGCCCTGGGGACGATCGAGCTTGACGAAGACGACGAGCTGCGGCCTGTCGGCCGGAAAGTACCCGACGAAGGAGGACGAGTAGGCGCCCTCCTCGTAGCCCCCGCCGGAGTTCCAGCGAGCCGTCCCGCTCTTGCCCGCGACGAGGAAGGAGCCGAGACGGGCGGTCGTTCCGGTGCCGTCCTCGACCACGTCGACCAAGGCCCGGCCGACCGCCTGCGCCACGTCCTGTCGAACCACGCGGCGGATCACCTGGGGCCCGAAGCGCTCCAGCACGCGCCCGTCGGAGCTGCGCACCTCCCGTACGAGGCGCGGCTGCATGAGCAGGCCACCGTTGGCCAGAGCCCCGTACGCCATCGCCATCTGCAGCGGCGTGACCGAGATCTCGTAGCCGATGGCCAGCGAGACCGCCGACTGACCGGACCAGCGATCGGGCCGACGGAGCGTGCCGGCGACCTCTCCCGGGAGCTCGACCCCGGTGAGCGCGCCGAACCCGAAGTCTCGGAGGCTCTCGTACCGCAGACCGGGGGTCATGGCCATCGCGGCTTTGGCGACGCCCACGTTCGACGACTCGCGCAGCGCCTCGCGGATCGTCATCCGCCCCTCGGTGTGGGTGTCGTGCAGCGTGCGGCCGGCGACCTTCCACGTGCCGTCGCCGACGTCCACCGTGTCGCCGAGCGTGGCCAGGCGCTGCTCGAGCAGGCCCGCCACCGTGAACGGCTTCAGCGTCGAGCCGGGCTCGAAGGGCGTGTTGACCGCCGAAAGGGCGCCGCGGTGTCCGTCCTGCGTGGAGAACAGGGCGAGCACCTCGCCCGAGCGCGGATCGGTGATGAGGATGTCGCCTCCCCGTGCGCTCGTCTCGGCGATCGCCTGCTCGAGGGCCTGCTGCGCGATCTCCTGGAGATCCATGTTGAGCGTGAGCACGACCGATCCCCCGGAGCGCGGCGGCTCGACGACCAGGCGCTCACCCGGGATCTCCGCGCCCAGGTTGTCACGGGCCACGGTCTCCCGACCGGGGGTGCCGCGCAGCACGTGGTCGAAGGCCTCTTCGATGCCCCCGCGGCCGTCGCCGTCGATCACGACTCCGAGGACGCCGCGGGCCAGGTCGCCGTGGGGGTGAAAGCGCTGCAGCACGCGATCCACGTAGATGCCGCGGCGCCCCTCGAGCCGTTCGCGCACCGCGGGCGGCTGCAGGCCGGGCACCACCCGCCAGACGTCGCTCGATGCGGTCAGCGACGCGGCGCGCGAGGCCGAGAGGCCGAGCGCGTCGCGCAGGAGCTCTCGGGTCGCCTCCACGTCCCCGACCTCCCGGGGGGCGACGTTGACCCGGGCGCGCTCGCGGGACACGGACAAGGGCGTCTCGTCGCGGTCGAGAATCGATCCGCGCGCGGCCGGGACGATCAGGTCCTTACGGTGCTGGTCCTCGGCCAGGGCGCGCCAATGCGCCCTCTGCAAGACCTGGATCTGGGCGGCGCGAGCGCAGATGACGCCTGCCGCCAGAAGCCAAACGAGCAGGAGGAAGCGCCTCCGCCACGGCCGACGCACCCCGAGCTCGGGGGCGGTCATGACCCCGGCTCCGCCGGGAGGAAGACCTGCTCCGAGGCGACGGGCAGGTGCATGCCGAGGCGCGACTGCGCCACGGGGACCACGCGCCCACGACTCTCGAGCACGAGGATCGTGCGCTCCAGGTCGATGCGCTCCGCTTGGGCCACGGCTACCTGCCGGCGCAGCTCGGCGAGCTGACCGTAGGCCTCCAGGGCGCGACTCTGCCTCCACGTCACCAGACCCAGCGACACGATGAGGACCGCAATCGTGATCGCCACCCTTCCCACCGTCCCTGCATCCATCACGCTGCCCTCCGCCAGGCGCGAAGGCGCGCGCTGCGCGCCCGCGGGTTCCGTTCGACCTCGTCGTCCGACGGCCGCACCACCCGCCGGGTGAGCGTCTCCCCCAGCGACCTCGCGCGGCACACGCACGCGGGCAGCTCGGGCGGGCACACGCACGACCGGCTCCACGAGCGGAACGCCTGCTTGACCAGGCGATCCTCGAGCGAGTGGTAGGCGATCACCACGATCACCGCTCCTCCCCTCAGGGCCTCCCGGATCGCGGGCAGTCCCGATTCCAGGGCTTCCATCTCCTCGTTGACCGCAATCCGGACGGCTTGGAAGATCCGTGCCTTGTCGCGCACCGTGGCCGCCCGGCCCAGCGATACCGTGAGCGCGGCGACCAGGTCGTCGCTGGTCTCGAGCGCCTCGGTGGCCCTGCGCTTCACGATCTCCCGGGCCAGGCGACGGGCCCGGGGCTCCTCCCCGTACTCGCGGAAGACACGCGCGAGCTCCTCTTCGGGGCTCTCGGCCAGAAAGCGGCGGGCGTCGGTCACCGCCGACGGACTCATCCGCATGTCGAGGCGAACGCCCCGGCGGAACGCGAACCCGCGCCCTTCCTGGTCGAGCTGGTGAGAGCTCACGCCCAGATCCAGGAGAGCGCCGTCCAGTCCGCGCGCCCGAACCTCGACGTCGTCGGCGGCCCGGTCGAAGCCAGCCTCCAGGAAGCGGACGCGGTCCGCGACGTCGGCCAGGCGGGCGCGGGCCTCGGCGATCGCGTCGGGATCGCGGTCCACGGCCAGGACGCGACAGTCCGGGCACCTCCCAAGGATCATCCGCGTGTGACCGCCGCCCCCGACGGTTCCGTCCAGGTACAGGCCACCGTCCCGGGGGTCCAGGAGGTCGAGGGCTTCGGCGCCGAGAACGGGCTCGTGGTACGTGCTCATGCTATCCGAAGAGCTTGTGGGCGAAGTCGGTGATGTCGCCCGCCTGCTCGCGGACCTTCGTCCGGTAGCGCTCGGGATTCCAGAGCTCGATGCGATCGATGTTGCCGCACAGCAGGACGGTGCCGTCGAGCCCGGCCTCCCCCTGAAGGGCCGCGGGGATCAGGATGCGGCCCTGCTTGTCCGGAGAAACCTCAACGGCGTTCTCGAGGATCAACCGGACCTGGTTCCACGCCCCCGGGTCACGTCGCCGATATTCGACTAGCTTCTCCTGGACCTCCCCCCACTTCTTGTCTGGGAACAGCGTGAGGTAGTCGGGCTCCCATCGCACCAAAAGGAACCGGTCGCCGTCGGCCTCGCGGCGGAACGCCGACGGGAGGCTGACGCGCCCCTTCTGGTCCATCTGGTGCTCGTACTTGCCGACGAAGCCGTTCACGCGGTCGAGGGAGGGGAGTCGAGTGGGGAGGAATGGGACACAGTGGAGCGAAGATACGGCGCGGTGGCCCAGCGCGTCAAGGGTGCTTTTTTGCGATTTTTGCCGAGCTGTCCGACATGGGCTGAAGGCCGGAAGATCGCACGCTTAAAGGACAAACCCCGGCTCGAGCCCGGAACGCAATTCGGAAGAATCCGAAGGAAAACCGAAGGCTCCGCTCCGCGCGTGCCTGCGCACGTGGGAGCGAGTGGGGCACCGCGCCGCGGCGGGTCGGCACGAAAAAGGGGCGCCGCGGGGAATCCCCGCGGCGCCCCGATCGGGCGCGGGCCTCGGGCCGGCTAGCCCACGGTCAGCGTCCGCGCTTGATGATCGCTTCCTGGATCTCGATGTACGTGTTCGTGTTCTCGAGGAGCTGCGCCAGGTTCACGTTGACCGAAGCCGGGTAGTCGCCGGACTGCTGGAGGAGCTGCGCCGCCTGCTGGAACTTCGGCAGCGACGACTGGGCCGTGGCCAGCGTCTGCGCCTCCTGCTCCGCGACCGCGATCTGGTAGATGCTGAAGCCGTGCCAGAAGTTGAGCTGGCTCGTCATCTCGACGCTCAGGTTCGGGAGCTCCTTGGCCGCCGTCATCCCGCGGATCGAGTACTCGAAGTCGTCCTTCTGGTACCCGTTCTGGTACGCCTCCGCGAAGATCATGCGCGCGGCCTGCTCCGCCTGCTGGGGGTTGCCCTCGGCGGCTCCGGAGAGCACCTCGACCGCCTCCTCCAGTCGGCCCGCCTGGATCAGCCAGTTACCCTGACGAAGGGCGGCACTCGGATGCTCGGGGTTGATCTCGCGCACCCGGTCGAGCGCGGTGATCGCCTCGTCCAGACGGCCCGATCCCTGGAGCGCCTCGGCATAGAGCACCCAGATGTTGTCCTGCTGGGCGTGGGTCTCGAGGGCACGCTCGCTCATCTCGATCGCGGACTCGAGCTCGCCGAGCTGGATGTACGCCGAGATGATGTTGCGCAGATGCCCGACGGGCGTCTCGGCGCCCTTGGAGTCGAAGACACGCTCGTACGCTCCGATGGCCTCGCGGTAGTACTGCACGGCCTCGGGAGCGACTGCCGGGCCACCGTTCTGCGCGCCGACGGCCGAGTTCTGCTGGATCTCGAGGGCCGCGCTGAAGGCGAAGCCCCCGTATTGCTCCCACAGGTCGACGTTCTCGGGGTCGACGTCGAGCCCGACCTGGATGAACTCCATGGCGCCGACCGGGTCACCGGCCTGGGCGAGATCGTACGCGATCCGCATCCGGATCGCTGCGTTGCCCGGGTTGATGTCGAGGTACCGGCCGTAGTAGTCACGCGCCTTCTCGTCCTGCTCGGTGACCGCCGCGATGTAGCCCGCGAGCTGCAGCGCGTCCTCGTGGAACGGGTTCTGCTCGATCACCGTCTCCAGCTCTTCGAGCGACTCGGGGAAGCGCTCCAGCTCGTAGAGGATGCGCGCGCGCAGGAAGCGCGTGCCGATCTGACCGGGGTTGAGCGAGAGCGACTCGTCACAGTTGCGCAGCGCGTTCTCCCACTGCTGGCTCGCCATGTAGTCGTTGCAGATGGCGGCCGAGCGAACCGTCGTCGAGTAGCGCTCGAACTGCTCGAAGATGTGGCGGGCCGCACCCGCATCGTCCCGCTCGCTGATCGTGAGCTCCTCGATCGGGAAGGACTCGGCGCCGGCGATGTCCCACACTTCGGCGGTGAGCGTGACGGTTCGGTCCGCTTCGTTCTCGGTGTAGGACGCGCAGATCGCCACCGGAATGCTGACCTGCGCGGCGAGCTGACGCGTCGTGATGCAGGTGAGCTCGTCCATGTCCAGGTCGAACCGGTCGGCCTCGTCCTCGATGTCGTCCTTCTCCATGGCGACGTGGGTCGCGAGCGTGCTCATGAGCTCGCGAAGCTCCTCGGAGGCGTCCTTGCCGAAATCGTCGTCGGCGCCCTCGAGCGGCATGAAGTACGGGATCATGACGCGGAACCGGCCGCCGTCCTGGGCGACGAGGTCCGCGGCGGGCGCCACCAGGGCCCCGAGGGCCAGGAACGCGAGCGTCAGCTTGAGCCGTCCAACCATGGCTTGTGTCTCCCTTGGGTCTCCCCAGCGTTTGTCGCCCCGTTCGGGGGCCGTCCGGACCGNNTACGTAACCCATCGGCCGGCCCCAGGGTCCCCGCGCGCGGAGCCTCGGGCCGGCAGCTTGAGAAGTTATTCACATACTTGGATCCGCGTCAACGCGCAACCGCACGCAACCGCATCAGCGGTAACTGGTTGGCCGCCCCCCTCGCTCGCCCCCTCACGACCTCGTACGACGGCTCGCGAGCCGCCTTTCAGCCGGGCCGCGCCACGCCGCCGGGTGCCCGCCCGGGCTCAGGGTCGGTCGAGCGCTGCCTCGAACCCCTCGAGCAGGGCCCGGAGCTCGTCGGGCACCGCGATCGCGGATCCCGTCGAGGCGTCGTACATGACTTGCACGGTGCTCCCCGTCACGAGCCGGGCTCCCTCCGTTCCCTCGACCTCGTAGGCCATCTCGAAGTGCTTGGCCCCGACGCGGGCCACGCGCACGGCCACGGAGAGATCCTGCGGCCAGAGCACGCGCGCGTGCCATCGCACACGCGCCTCCGCCATCACGAACTCGATCCGGTCGAGGGAGGGGCGTCCCACGACGGTCGCCCAGTACGCCCAGCGGGCCTCCTCGAAGTAGACGAGGGCGGTAGCGTGGTGCACGTGGCCCATCGCGTCGACGTCGCGAAAGCGCACGGAGACCGGGTGACGGAAGCGGAACGGATCGGACGGCGGGCTCACGCCAAGCCCTCCGGCTGGGGTCTTCGGGGACGGCCCATTCTCTCACCCGGACCTCGAACGGGGAAGGTCGAGCTCCTCGGACCGGAGGATCCCGCACCGGCCGGCGACGGTACAATCCAGGGTCGAGGCATGGCTCACCCCGCGCCGCCGGGCGGGGTCCGCCTCGGGGAAAGCCCGGCCGCACGAGGAGACGGAGCGTGGCGAGACGGACGAACCGGACGGGACCCGGCGACGCTGTGCTCGTCGCGCTCGTCGGCCTCACGCTGCTGGCCGTCCCGGCACCCGCGTCGTCCCAGCGGCCGACCTGCCAGTTCCGCGGCACCCCCGACGCGCTCGGGGAACGGCTCAGCCCCCTGGACTCCGTCTCCCTCGCGCTCGGCGACGCCGAGGCCAAGCTCTGCTACGGCCGACCCTCCGCGCGCGGCCGCCAGGTGGTCGGCGCGCAGGATCCGTACGGCGCGCCCTGGAGGCTGGGCGCGAACGAGCCCACGACCCTCCACCTCCCGTTTGCGGCGCGCATCGGCGACGTCGAGGTCGGGCCCGGCTCCTATTCCCTCTACGCGATCCCGGGGCCGACGAGCTGGACGATCGTCGTGAACCGAAACACGAACCGCTGGGGGATCCCCATCAGCGCCGACGTGCGGTCGGCGGACATCGGGAGCTTTTCGGTGACCGCCGCACGGCTTCCGGTGCATGCCGAGACGCTGGAGTTCTCCTTCGAGCCTAGCGGAGCAGACCGCGGAGACCTCGTGTACCGCTGGGAGCACACGGCGTTCCGGATTCCGATCGAGCGAAGGTGAGCGCCGGCCGCCCTCCGACTCCCGGAGGGCGGACCGCCACGCTCGTGGGCAGCGCCCCTAACGGAGCACGCGGCCGCCGCGGATCAGGCGAACGCTTCCCGAGCCCGTGTCGATCTCGAGCCGGCCCCGACCGTCTCCGAGCCGACCTTCGACGTGATCGCGCCGCACCGAGCCGACCTCGAGAGGGAAGTCGAGGTCGATGCCTCCGCTCCCAGTGTCGATCTCGACCATCGCGCCGAGGTCGACGGGGGCGCGGACCGTGACCGAGCCCGAGCCCGTATCGATCTCGAGGAGATCCACGTCCGTCATCAGCTCGACGTCGACGGAGCCGCTCCCGGTGTCCACGATCACCTCGGGGGCGGCGATCTCCCCGAGCTCGACCGAGCCCGAGCCCGTGTCCACGTTGAGGAGCTCGGCCGTCAGGCCGGCGCCCGTGACGCCCCCCGAGCCCGTGTCGAGCCGGATCTCGTAGGCAACGACGTCCGAGACGTCCACGCGCCCCGAGCCGGTGTCGACGCGCAGGTCACCGTCGACGCCACGCACGGTGACGCTGCCGGAGCCGGTGTCCACGTCCAGCGAGCCCGACATGTCCGTCGCCGCCACCCGCCCCGAGCCCGTGTCGAGGCGAACGTCGCCGTCCACCTCGCTGGCCTCGATCTCGCCGACCGCGAGATACATGGCGAAGCGGCTCCCGGAGGGCACCTCGACCACCAGGTCCGCCCAGGCCTCCAGCCCGGAGCCGGCGCCACGGATCCGGATCCGGTCGCCCCGCCCACCGTCCCCGTCACCGAACGTGCCGTCCGGCCGGACGGACTGCGTCGTGCTCGAGCCGCGACCCATCTCCGGATACACGACCTCGTCGCCCGGGTAGATCACCCGAAGCGTCATCCGGCCGCCGATGTCACCGGTCTCGACCCGCAGCTCGGAGGCGTCGTCGCCTCGACGGTCGATCCGCACGACGACGTCGGAGCCGCTGCCCCGCACGACCTGGACGCGTCCGGCGAGGTTGTACACGGCCACGTCGCCGCCGGGAATCCTCTCCACCTCCTGGGCCGCGACCGGTGCAGCCACCAGCGCGGCGACCACGAGTGCCACCCTCTTCATCTTCGATCCCCTCTTCATCTCCGATCCCCTCCTCATCTTCGATCCCCTCCTCATCTCCGATCCCCTCCTCATCGTCTCCTCAACAAACGGATCTCGCCGTCGAATACCTGGATCTCGACGCGCGCTCCCCCACCACCCAGCTCGAAATCGAACTCGCGACCTCCCGTGAAGCGCTGCACCACCACGGGGAACTCCGATCGGAACTCCCCGTCGAAGGTCGACACGCCGACGCTCGCGGCCACCGAGGCCGGCAGCGCGATCATCGCGTCGCCATCGTGGACGAAGAAGCCGTAGCTCCCCCGCTCCGACACCGCCCCGCTGAACGACACGTCGCCGTCCTGCGTCTCGGCCCGCACCGACTCGGAGCGTATGTCCTCGAGCAGGACGTCACCGCTTCCGCTGTGCACCTCGACGGGACCCGAGATCCGGCGCGCCACCACGTCGTCCGCCTGTGAGCTGGCCCTCAGGCCCGCCCGCGCATCCTCCACCGAGATCTCCCCTTCGAGCGAACGGACGTCGACGAAGCCGCCGACGTCCACGATCCGGATCTCACCCCTCACGTTGCCTACGCGCAACTCACCGTCCACGTCGCGAACGGTCAGGTCGAGGGAGAGGCCCGAGATCTCGAGCTCGGCCCACCTCGGCACGCGAATCGTCACGTCGACCGATCGTCGGGAGCCACGCAGGCCGTCCGGCGAGAGCTGGACACCCGACTCGACTCGGCGTGCCGAGAGCCCGGGGCGCCCGTCCTGCCCCGAGACCTGCAGCTCGTCGCGGTCCCAACCCTCCACGGAAACGTCACCCGAGAGGTTCGTCACGAGGACCCGGTCGCCACGCCGAAGCTCGACGACCGTGTCCGACTGGACCGGCGCCGCCAGGAGCGCGGCCACGACCACGAGCGCGCTGGTCATCTCAGCCCTCCCAGGCGAGGACGCGCACGGCGTCTCGCAGATAGGTGAGCTTGCGCTGATACACACGCCGAAGATGGTCGGCGAGGAACTCGTTCTCGGGGTCCAGCTCGAGCGCCTGATACGAGTCGGCGATCGCCTGCTCGATCACCCCCAGGTTGCGCTCGATCACGCGCACGGTATTCGGGTCGAGGTCGGCCCCCGCCGATGCGAGCGCCTCCTCCAGCTCGGCGAGCTCGGCCGAGAGCTCGACCGGCGGGGCCGGGACGCTCGCGACCGTTCGGAGCTCCGTGGCGGCGGGCAGGCTCGCCGCCGAGTCGACCCGCACGCCCAACCCGGGTCCGGCCCACCACGTCGCCACCGAGGAAAGCGTGACGAGCACGACGGCCGCCGCCGCGAGCTGAGGGCCCGTGAAGGAGAAGCGACCCGGCAGGGTCGCGCGCCCGTCCCGCGCCGACGACAACGCGATCACGGTCGCTTCGGCCTCCACCGGAGCGGAGATGGCCTCCGCGATGGCCGGCCACAGGTCGCGCGGCGGCTCCCGATCCCCGAGGGCCGCCGCCGCGTCCACCACGGCGCGGAGCTCGGCGAGCACGCGGCGGCACGCGCCGCAGCCGTCGAGGTGGCTCTCGATCTCCCCCCGCTCGGCGGCGGGCAGCTCGTCCGCGAGGTAGGCCGAGAAGCGATCCGTCCAATTCGTGTGTGCTCTGCTCATCCGATCAGCTCAGCTGCTCGCGCATCAGCATCCGGGCCCGATGGAGCTGCGACTTCGACGTTCCGACCGAGACGCCCAAGGCCTCGGCGATCTCGTCGTGCGCATAGCCCTCGACGTCGTAGAGGACGAAGACCTGGCGCGCCCGCTCCGGGAGGCTTCGGAGAGCCCTGTCGATGTCCAGCGCGAGGCCCGGCGTCCGGCGCGTCGGAGCCGGCGTGCGGCTCAGCGGCTCGTCGCTTCCGGCCCAGCGCGCCTCCCGCTTCCGCAGCGTCTTGCGCCGGCTCAGGATGTGATTGACCGCCAGACGGTGGAGCCAGGTGCCGAAGAGGGCCTGACCCCGGAACGTGTCGAGCTTGCTCCATGCCCGTATGAACACCTCTTGCGTGAGATCCTCTGCCTGCTCTTCACCCACCATGCGGCACGTCAACGCGTACACGCGCCCCACGTGACCACGGTACAGGCGCTCGAACGCCTCGTGATCGCCGCGAGCGGCCATCCGCACGTCGGCGGTTTCGGATTGCGCCGGCACGCTCTCGACCAAGGTCCCTCGCGGAATCGATTCGCTCGTGCTCTCGCACCGTGACGCCGCGGTCGGCCCGCGACTCTCGGGTTCGTACACTTGGACGGTCGTCGTCGGGTCGAGGTTGGAAGAGCCCCGTGCCGCCGGCCAGGCCGGCGTTGCGCTCAAGGGCGGCCCGGAGCACCATGCAGCAGATTCCACCATCCTCACGAGGCGCAGCTACCCCATGCAAGTCCTTCCCATCGACCTCACGGCCCTGGTGGCGACGATCCTCGGCATCTCGATCGTGCTCGTCCCGGTGATCGGGCTCACGGCGCGCTACGCCCTGAAGCCCCTCGTGGAAGCCATCGGCAGGGTGTTCGAGAGCCGGGGGGCCGAGGAGCACATGCAGATCCTGCGAAGCCGTCTCGAGCTCCAGGAGCAGGAGATCGAGGCGCTGCAGCACACCGTGCGAAGCCTTGCCGAGGCGAGAGACTTCGAGCGCAGGCTCGCCGCCCCTCCCCCCTCCGACGCCGAAGGCGGCGCCGCCGCACCCTCGAGGTAGCCGCCGCGCATGGCGGACGCGTTCGAGCTCCGCGGTCCGGCGGAGATCATCGCCCACCGCGGGTACAGCGCGCGCGCGCCCGAGAACACGCTCGCGGCGATGGAGCTCGCGCTCGACGTGGGAGCCGACGCGATCGAGTTCGACCTTCAGACCGCCCGGGACGGGACCCCCTTCCTCTTTCACGACGACCGGCTCGACCGCACGACCGACGCGAGGGGCCGGATTCACGACCGCGCGCCGGCCGAGCTCGCCGGGCTCGACGCCGGATCCTGGTTCGACCCCGCCTTCGCGGGCGAGCCGGTGCCGGACCTACGGTCGACGCTCGAGCGGCTTCGGGACCGCGAGCCGCGCGTCTACGCCGAGATCAAGGGCTACCGCGATCTCGCCGAGGTCGACGGGATCGTGGAGATCTTCGCCGACGCGGGGTTCCTCGCGAGGACCGTGTTCATCTCGATGAAGTGGGCGGCGCTGGACCGGATACGCGTGATTTCCCGCGAAGCCGCGGTCGGCTACATCGTCAAGCGGGCGTCCTGGATCGAGGAGGCGTTGGAGCGCGCGGCGGGTGACCCGCGCGCGATGCTGGACTACGACGCGCGCATCCTCCTCGGCGATCCCGCGCGGGCCCGTCGTGCGCGTCGGGCTTCCATCGAGCTGGCCGCGTGGACGGTCGACCGGGTCGAGGACGCCGGCCGGCTCCTCGAGATGGGCGTGCCCCGCATCACGACCAACGAGGTCGAGGCGCTGCTGCGCTGGAAAGCGACGCTGTGAGGGTCGCGGCGCCGGCGCCCGCTCAGCTGACCTTCATGCCCTCCCCACCGTCGGGCCCCTCCTTGGGCAGCACGAGGCTGAAGCGGCTCCCCACCCCCACCCTGGACTCGATGGTCACGGTGCCCCCGTGCGCTTTGGCGACGCCGTCTACGATCGCCAGACCGAGCCCTGCGCCCCCCCGCCGGGCGTCCTGCGACTGCGCGAACCGGTCGAAGAGCCGCTCCAGCGCATCCGGCTCGATGCCCGGCCCGTCGTCGGTCACCGAAACGACCAGGTGGGTCCCGCGCTCCTCCACCGACAGAACGACCTGCCCCCCCTCCGCGACCACGCGGATCGCGTTGTCCAGGAGGTTCGCCAACGCCTGCATGATCCGATCTCGGTCGACCCGCGCCACCAGCTCGCCCTCGCCGGCGCGTACCACGAGCGCCACGCCCTTGCGCTCGGCCTGATCCCGGAAGGTGTCGCTCGCCTCCTCCAGGATCGGGGGCAGCTCCTCGAGCGACGGCCGTACGACCAGCGCCCCTTCCTCGATGCGCGAGACGTCCAGGAGATCCTCGATCAGGCTCTGCATGCGCCGTCCCGAGCGGAGGATGATCTCCGCCTGGCGAAGCCTCTGCTGTCCGTCCAGCGGCAGGTCGATCAGGAGGTCGGCGGCCGCGAGCACGACGCCCAGGGGATTGCGCAGGTCGTGCGAGACGATCGAGACGACGTCCTCCCGCTGCCGTATGGCCCGATGCAGCGCCTCCTCCTTCTCGCGGATCTCCGTCATGTCCGTGAAGGTCAGGACCGCGCCTCGCAGCTCGATTCCGTCGACGAGCGGGCGCAGCGACCAGCGTGCCGGGAAGGGGATCCTTCTCCGACGCCAGAGCACGTCCTCGGCGCCCGAATCGAGAGGCTCGCCCGCCGCCAACGCCGAGAGCACCGGTGATTCGCCCCGCGGCCTGGGATCCCCGTCCGGCCCCGAGTGGAAGAGCGTGTCGTGCACGTCCCGGCCGCGGATCTCGGAGTCGGCATACCCGAGCAGGAGCTCGCCGGCCCGATTGAGCGAGGTGCATCGCCCGTCGAGGTCGACGCCGAGCACCCCGTCCCCGGTCGCTTCGAGCAGGGAGTCGATCTCCCGACGCGCCCGGACCGCCTCCCGGCGACGCTTCTCCGCCTCGAGGGTCAGGTCCCGGTACCGGTACCCGATGCGGCCCACGATGAGCATCCCGAAGAGCGCCACGAGGGCGAGCGCGAAGGCGCTGCGGTTCTGCCAGCTCCGGGCAGCGGCCATGTCGCGGCGGCCCTCCTGCACCGCGCTCTCGATCGCCCGGTTGAGCTCCCGCGTCGCCTGCACGAGCCCGGTGTAGCGCTCCCGCAGCCGGGCCTCGGCCTCCGGGCTCGGCCCTTCCGCGAAGATCGCCTGGTTGTCCACGTCCCAGCGCGTCCAGTCCGACACGAGCGCCGCCACGCGCGGCAGGACCTCGTCGCGGACGTCGGACGCGAGGTCGTCGACCAGCCCGCGGAGCTCGAGCAGCTCCTGCTCCTTCTCGCGGTCCGAGGCCATGTAGGGCTCGCGGAACACCGCGCGGTCGCCGGTCAGCAGGAAGCCCTCCATCCGCGCCATCTGGCGCAAGAGGATGAGCTCGAGAGCCGAGCTGTTTCGGGCGGCCGGCTCGAGCACGTCCGTGATGCGGGACTGCGCCTCCGTCACCTGGTCGCCGTAGTAGGCGGGGATCACGACGAGCGCGACGAGCGAGACCGCGACGAACGCGAGCGCAGCGAGCCCCCGCCACGGCGCCCTGATGCCGGTACCCGCCGCTCCCCCGGCCCGCTGTCGCTTCAGACCTCCGATCCTCCTCCACGGCCTCGCCCGCGCCCCCGCCCACCCCTCTGGGGGCCGCCCTCCGGGAAGAGCTCCTCGGAGAGCCTGAAGCTCGCGTTCAGCTCCTCGTCTACCTCCGTCCCGAAGATCCGCCCGGCGATGTAGCGGCCCAACACGGGCCCCTGCTTGAACGACTCGGCCGAGCCGCCGCCGGCCAGCCAGGCGTTGTCGTAGTCGGGGTGCCGGTCGATGAGGAAGTTGCGGCTCACGACGTTGCTGTAGTGGCACGCCCTCGTCTCGTTGATGGGCCTGTCCGCGAGCGCGGGGAAGTACTTCGCCAGGATCTCCCTGGGGCGCTCGTGCAGCTCCGGCGGGACCGTGCGCACGCTGGTGTCCGGGTCCTCTCCCCGCGCTCCGCCGGCCCGCACGCGGAGCCCTCGGGAGTCGCCGGGCAGCGCCGGCCACCCGGTGGTCTCGGGCACGTTGTAGCTCGGCATGTTCGGGTAGCGGAAGGACTCGTCGCCCGGGGGCGTCGCGAAGTAGTACACGTGGCCCATCGCGTTCGCGCTGAACCGGCGCGTCATGAGCTCCGGCAGGAGCTTCGCGAACCAGGGGCCGACCGCGATCACGAACAGCCCGGCCTCGAGCACCTCCCCGTCCCCGAGACGCACGTTCGAGAGCGTGCGCCCGTAGGCGGCGCCCATGGACACCCGCCCGATCCGGATCTCCCCGCCCTCCTGCTCGAAGACCCGCGCCACCGACTCGATCGCGCGCCGGGCCCGCACGACGCCCGCGGACGGCTCGTAGACGGCCGCGCCGATGTCGGGCGTGTGGATCGCCGGCCATCGGTAGCGGACCTCGTCCGGCGTGAGGATCTCGTACGGATGCCCAAGGGCGTTCCAGTTCTCGCAGCTCTGCTCCAGGAAGGGCGTCATCTCCTCGCGCATCATGAGGTCGCCGGTCTGGTAGAAGAGCCGGGGGAGCAGGTCGTCACCGTGCTCGTCGTCCCACTCCTTCCACAGGCGCGTCGCCTCGATGGCCCAGCGCCCCCACTGGAGCCCCTGGGGACGGTCTCCGTAGCTCGAGCGAACGCCCCGCGTCTCGCCCCCCGAGGTGGACCGCGAGTTCCCCGGACCGTACTGGTCGACGAGCGTCACCCGCATGCCGCCGCGCACGAGGTTGAGCGCCGTCCACGCTCCGAAGTTGCCGGCCCCGATCACGACCGCGTCGGGCGCCTGCCCGCCGCGCACGAAGGGAGCCCTCACGGGGGCCGCTTCCGCCCGGCCGGCGCTCACCGTCCCGGTGACGGCGAGGCCCGCGCCGGCCGTAGCGACCTTGAGGAAATCGCGCCGATCGATGCTCACCGGCGCTCCGTCAGTCGCGGATCGCGCGAAGGCTGATCCCCTCGAGGACGGCGGGATCGGGGGCGAGCTCGGACGCTCCCTCCTCGAAGCCGTTCATGCGCAGGATGTAGGAGACCAGGCTCACCGCCTCTTCGGGCGTCAGGCTGCCCGGGGCGCTCTCCGGCATCTGCGTGAAGATCATGTCGTAGAGGTTGCCGGCGGAGCGCCGGCTCCACTTGAACTTGAACTGCGCGTCGGAGAACTCGCTCGAGTAGTGGCACTCGGTGCACTGCGCCCGGAACGTGTCGCGCCCTTGGTTGGCCTGGGCCGCCGTGAACACGGCGCTTCCCTCGGCGGGCGCGCTCGCCTCCGCCACCGCTTCCTCGACCGGCTCGGCTGCGGCGGCCGCGGCCCCGGGGCTGGGCGCCGGGTCCGAAGCCGTCGCCCCCGAGGCGCACGCGGCGACGGCCAACCCGAGGAGCAGGGAAAGGGGCTTGGACGAGGAGCTCATGGTCGAATCCCTTGCGGTGGTGAACGTAAGGTGCGGGAAAAAAGAGAGCTTGGCGGCCGCCGGGCGGCAAGCGGAGGGTCGGCCCCGTTCGACTCCATACCGCTCAGATCTTGATGTAGATCCGCCGCCGGTGCAGCGCCCACACGACCCCCAGCCAGAAGAGCACGTAGGCGAGGGCGAAGGCGAGCGAGCCGTTGAAGTCCCCCGCCCACGACCGGAAGGCCGTCTCGTAGAGCCACGCGTAGAGCGACGTGCCGCCGTCGCCGCCCACCCGGATCCGGCCCATCGCCTTGGTCATCATGCCCGACGCCACGAAGACGGCGATCGCGTTCATGCCGTATACCACCATCCACCGCTCCCATGCGCCGCGAAGCCCCTTGCCGTCGATCAACCAGTACATCGTGCCGAAGAGGAGGAGCGCCGTGCCCGCCGTGAAGACGACGTAGGAGCTGGTCCACAGGTTCTTGTTGATCGGGAAGACGAGGCCCCACGCGAGCCCGACCGGCACGAGCGCGACGCCCGCGACCAGCATCCCCCGGGCGAGGCCGGCGCGCTCGCGTCCGGACCGGAGCCACTCACCCGTGAAGATGCCGAGCAGCGCCGTCGCGACGGCCGGCACGGTCGACAGCAGGCCTTCGGGATCCCAGGTGCCCTGCCAGAGCCGACCATCCATCAGCATCCGGTCGACGTACGCCGCCAGGTTGCCCTCCGGCGACAGGTCGCCGGCGCCGTAGCCGGGCACGGGCACCAGCACGAGCACGCCCCAGTAGGCCAGGAGCAGCGCCGGAGCGAGCAGGTGCCGGCCCCGTCGGGTCAGGAAGATGTAGGAGCCGGCCGCGGCGAAGTAGACGAGCCCGATCCGCTGGAGCACCCCCGCCAGGCGCATCTCCGCGAAGTCGAAGTCGGGCACGGCGCGCATGGCGAGTCCGAGCGCGATCAGGATCAGGGAGCGCCGGACGACGTGGCGCAGCAGGTCGGCGCGAGCGGCGCCCTCCCGCAGACGCCTCGCGAAGGAGAACGGGATCGCGACGCCGAGGATGAACAGGAAATAGGGGAAGACCAGATCCGTGGGGGTCCATCCGTGCCACGCCGCGTGGGCCAGCGGAGGATACACGTAGGCCCAGCTTCCCGGATTGTTGACGAGGATCATCCCCGCGATCGTGAGGCCCCGGAACGCGTCCAGGGACTCGAGCCGGCCGTGGGACGGCGGCGGGTGCGACGCGGAGGTCGAACGGGATGCGGTGGCGGCGGTGTCGGCCATGAGCCGAAGCTCCGTGATCGCTCGGCCTCGGGCAAGGACGGGAACGGCGCCCTCCCGCCAGGCGTGGACGCTCGCCCGTGCCCCGAACCGGTGCCGGCGGGAGCGGCTCAGGCCCGGCGGGCGCTCAGCGCCCGCTCGGCGCGCTCGGCGTCGCCCTCCGTGTTGACGTTCAGGAGCTCCTCGCGAGGCAGAGGGAGGCGACATCCGCCCACCTCGGAGAAGAGCGCCTGGGCAGCGCGCGCGCCGCCCTCCACGAGCGCGCGCGCCGGGGCGAGGCACTCCGAGCGATACGCGGCGCACAGCGGCTCCACCGGAGGCGTTCCTTCGCGGGCGGCGGCGGCCGCGGGAGCGTCGCGCAGGGCGGCGGCGAGCGCCCGTACGGAGCCGGCCGTGACGAGCGGGAGGTCGCAAGCCAGGACGAGCACCCCGTCCAGCCCTCTCTCGACGGCCGCCTCGAGGGCGGTCTCGAGCGCCCCCAGCGGGCCCCATCCCGGACGCCGGTCGGCCACGCGCCGGTGGAGGGTGCCGACCTCGTGCGGCGAGACCACCACGACCTCTTCGCACACCGCGTCGAGGGTACCGGCCGCCCGCTCCACGAGCGTGCGACCGCCGACGATCTCCACCGCCTTGTCCCGCCCGAAGCGTCGACTCCGGCCGCCCGCCAGGACCGCGCCCAGAAGCCGCGGCGACCCGCTCACGCGAGACGCTCCGGCCCCGCATAGACGTTGAAGCCTCGGTCGCGTGCGAAGCCGACCAGCGTCTGCCCGAAGCGCCGCGCGAGGTCGACGGCCAGGCTCGAGGGCGCACCGACGGCCACCAGGACGGGAATCCCCGCCGCGACCGCCTTCTGGACGATCTCGAAGGAGGCACGGCCGCTCACGACCAGGACGCCGTGCGCGGCGGGAAGGCTCCGGTCCAGGAGCGCCCGTCCGACGACCTTGTCCACCGCGTTGTGCCGCCCCACGTCCTCGCGGACGACGCCACCCTCCCCCGCTGCGTCGAAGAGCCCGGCCGCGTGCAGCCCGCCCGTCCTCTCGAAGGCACCCTGCCCTTCCAGGAGTCGGTCGGGGAGCTCCGCGAGGAGCTCGACGGCCACGGAAGGCCCGGGCGGAAGCACCGTGCAGCCCGCCACCCCCACGGCCTCCAGCGAGGCCTTGCCGCAGACCCCGCAGCTCGAGCTGGCGTAGAAGTTCCGCAGCACGCGCTCGGGGTCGAAGGCGACGTCGGGGGCCAGCCTCGCCTCGACCACGTTGTACTCCTGCACGCCTCCGTCCCGGCAGTAGGTCAGCTCCAGCAGGTCGTCCGTGCGGCTCACGATGCCCTCGCCGTGCAGGAAGCCGGCGGCCAGCTCGAAGTCGTCCCCGGGCGTCCGCATCGTCACCGCGAGGGGCTGCTGCTTCCGGCCCGCGGGCCCGGCGCGCCACGACACGCGTATCTCGAGGGGCTCCTCGACGGCGACCACGTCCCGGGCCCGGCTCAGCTCGCCGTCCCGGAGGCGCGTCACGCGCACGGCCCGCGTCGCGCCCTTCGGGCCGATCACGTCAGTCCGCCTCGGCCGGTGGCGAGCCCGGCTCCGCGTGCCGGACGCCGTCGCGCACGGCCTCCACGCGGACGATCGCGGTGAAGTCCGGGATGCCGCAGGTGGGCTCGACGACGTCCCGACGGATCAGGGGGTTGGCCTCCGGCCAGTGCACCTGGAGGTTGCGCTCCTTCATCGGTGCCGGCCGGCAGCGGCCCCGAAACTCCCCCGAGTCGGAGCGCAGCACCACGGGATCTCCCGCCGACAGCCCCAGTCGCCGAGCGTCCGCGGGCGCCATGAAGACGTCGTCGCGCGCCGCTCCCGTCAGCGGATCCCGATCCGCCTGGACCATCGAGTTGAACTGCTTGCCGCGGCGGGTGGAGAGGTGGAAGTGCCCCTCCGGGATGTCGAGCTCGGGGGGTTGCACCGGGTGGAAGCGGCATCGCCTCGCCCACCGGGCAGCGCGGAGCGCCCTCCCTCGCACAGGCGAGCGCCCCCCCACTGAATCGCGTCTCCGGCCGCCCGCAAGCCTTCGATCCCGGCGTAGAACGGAACCGCCCTCGCGATGTCCGCGCGGATCGAATCCGCGTCGTCGAGGCCGAGGCGCCCGCCACGATCCGGGTCCACCCTGCGGGCCAGCTCGGCAAGGACCTCCCACTCGCTGCGCGCCTCGGCGATGCGAGGCCCTGGGATCTCGGGCGAGAAGTAGATGCGGCGCTCCGTCGCGGTCTCGGTGCCGCCCCCGGGTTGCTCGTACCGCGTGGTGGCGGGAAGCAGAAGCACGGTGTCCCGAGGCTCCACGAACATCTGGTGGGTGAGCACGATGTCCTGATGGACGCGGAGCGGCACGCGCTCCAGTGCTCTCCGGCAGTACTCGGGATCCGGCAGCGTTCCCAGGTAGTCGCCGCCGACGGCCCACAGCGCGTCGATCTCGCCGCGGTGCGCGGCGTGCACGGTCTCCACCGCCGACAGGCCTCGCCACTGCGGCACGTCGAAGCCCCAGAGCGCGGACAGCTCGCGGGCACCGTCGACGCCCACGGCGCGCCCGCCGGGAAGGGACCACGGCACGGCGCCGACCTCCGCGCCGCCCTGGACCCCGCTGTGACCCCGAATCGGCATGAGCCCGCACTTGTCCCGCCCCAGAAAGCCCCTCGCCAGCGCCAGGTTCACGATGGCCTGCACGTTGTCGACCCCGAAGCGGTGCTGCGTGATGCCCATGCTCCACACGAAGACCGCGCTGCGCGCCTGGGCGACCCGGCGGGCGAAGGAGGTCATCTCGTCCCGGGACACGCCGCTGAAGCGCTCCAGGTCACCCCACGACTGCTCGGCGAGCGCATCCGACAGCGCCTCGAAGCCCTCGGTGTGATCGGCGACGAAGCGCTCGTCGACGCCCCCCTGCTCGATGAGCCCCTTGAGCACGCCGCCGAGGAACGCGACGTCGCCGCCCTGGTGCACCTGGACGAAGTCGTCGGCGAGCCGGGTGCCGAAGGCGGCCGAGTCCACGATGGAGGGGATCCAGTACCGCTCCATCGCCGGCTCGCGGAACGAGTTCACCACGACGATGCGCGTGCCCTGCTCCTTGGCCCGGTACATGTACTTGGTGGCGACCGGCTGGTTGTTCGCGACGTGCGATCCGAAGAAGACCAGGAGGTCCGTGCCGATCCAGTCGGCGTAGGAGCACGTCGAGGCGGCGTATCCGATCGAGCGCCTGAGCGCGGTGGTGCTCGGCGCGTGGCAGATGCGCGCCGAGTTGTCGACGTTGTTGGTCCCGAGGAAGCGCGCGACCTTCTGCGCCGCGTAATAGACCTCGTTCGTGATCCCGCGTGAGGTGAGGTAGAACGCGAGACGACGGGGATCGATGCCGCGCAGGCGCTCGACCAGCGTGTCGAGCGCCTCGTCCCACGAGACGCGCCGAAAGCCCCGGTCGCCCGCCCGCCGCAGCATCGGGAACGGGATCCGCCCCATCCCCCGAAGCTCGGCGCCGTCGAGCTCGAGGAGCCCGGATACGTCATCGAGCTCGCGCGGGTCGAGGGGCCCCATCGTGTTCAGCCGGAGGAGCTCGAGGCGGATCGTGCACAGGTGCACCCCGTCCAGCGTGAAGTCCCGGATTCCGGTGGTCCCGAGCGCGCACCCGTCGCACACCCCGTCCTTGAGGATGCGGATCGCGTACTCGAGCTGATCCCGATTCTCCCACCAGACGCGCGCCATGTCCCGAAAGTGTCTCGGCTTCTCGTGCCCCACACCGAAGGTCGGAAGCCGCGTGACCCAGCTTCCGGGGTTGAAGCCGAACTCCATGGGCGTCGGTTCCTGGTCCCGAGCGCCGCGCGGGGCGCGCGGCCGTCCTAGAAGGGGGTGAGGGGCAGGTTCTGGAGGACCCCGTAGATCAGACCGCCGACGACAACGGTCAGCAGGGTCTTGGCGTTGCCGATGTCGAGCGCCTGCCGGATCGCGATGAAGCCCGCCACGAGAATCCAGATCGACACGACGATGTTCGTCGCCGCTCCGATCAGGGGAAGGACGCCCGCCAGGAAGAGCACCCCGGGCGCCTGGGCGAACCCCGTCGTGCGCAGCAGCTCGCCCCAGGTCGCCGTGCCGCCGAAGATCTTGTCCCCGACGACGTACGTGACGCCCGCCCATACCACCCAGGCGACGAGCGAGACGACGGCCGCGCCCACCGCGAAGCCCATCCCCCCGCCCACGGCCCCGATCGCCTTGCAGGCCGCCACAAGCATGACGACGATCGCGGCCTGGCCCGTCGCGTCGAGGTCGGCCTCGACCTCCTCGTAGGTTTGGACGTCGAGCAGTGCAGCCCCCTTCATCCGGTCGCCGAGACGACCCTTGGCATCGGCCATGACCTCTCCTGGAAGAGCGTGGTGCCCGCCGGAAGGATGGCCATCGGCGCCGACGCGCGCCACCGGTGCCCTGGCCATTCCGTGCAGGATCGCGCATCGCGATCTTATTCTCGCCGCCCCGGCTCCCTCGTCCCCGGCGCCTGCCTGACGCCACCCTCTCGTGACCTTCGCCGCGCCCCACTTCCGCGTCGAGCGGCAGCCCGACGACCTGACGTGCGGCCCGACCTGCCTGCACGCCGTCTACGCGCACTTCGGCGACGAGATCGCGCTCGACGACGTGCTGAGGGAGGTTCCCCGGCTCGCTCACGGCGGGACGTATGCGCCGCTCCTCGGTGTGCACGCGCTGGCCCGGGGCTACTCGGCGAAGATCTACACGTGCGACCTGGAGCTCTTCGACCCCACCTGGTTCCAGGCCCCCGCGGCGCTCGAGCAGCTCCTGGTCGAGCAGGCCCGCCACAAGACCCGCAAGGCCCTGCGCGCCGCGACCGATGCCTATCTCGAGTTCCTGCGGCTCGGGGGCCGGGTGCACCTGCAGCCGCTCGATGCGGGACTGCTGCGGAGGTACCTCCGGCGAGGCGTCCCCGTCCTCACGGGCGTGAACGCCACCTATCTGTACTGGTGCGCGCGGGAGCGCCTGGCGGGCCCCGGGAGCATGGCCTACGACGACGTGCGGGGTGAGCCGACCGGCCACTTCGTCGTGGTGTTCGGCTACGATGCCGACGCGCGCGAGATGTGGCTCGCCGACCCGCTCCACGACAATCCGTTGACCGGTGAGAGCGCCTACGCGGTGAAGGCGGACCAGCTCATCTCGGCCATCCTGCTCGGCGCGTCCACGTACGACGCCAGCGCGTTGGTGCTCGAGCCCAAGGGCGAGCACCGCCCGTGATCCGGCTGGTCGTGGTCGAGAACCTCAAGCGTTGGCCCCTGGAGCTCGAGGGCGCGGCGGTCGTGTCGGCCCGAGACTACATCGGTGGCCGCGAATTCGCCGAGGAGAAGCGGGCCGCCGTCTTCAACCTGTGTCGCGACCTGAGCTATCAGAGCCTTGGATACTACGTGTCGCTCCTGGCGGCTGCGCGGGGGCACAGGCCGTTGCCATCCATCGGCACCCTCCAAGACCTCGGCGCCGGGCCGGCCGTGCGTGCCTTCGCCGACGACATCGACCCGCTCATCCAATCGCAGCTGGCCCACCTCAAGTCGCCGCGCTTCGAGCTCAGCATCTACTTCGGCCGCAACGTGTCGGCGCGCTACGATCGCCTCGCCCGGGCGCTCTTCAACGAGTTCTCGGCGCCGCTCCTGCGAGCGCGCTTCCGCAAGGACAATCGCTGGCGGCTGACCAGCCTCAGCGCGATCGGCGGGCAGGAGGTGCCCGACGCCCACCGCGAGCTCGTTGCGCTCGCAGCCTCCGAGTACTTCGAGACGCCACCGCGCCGACGGCGTGCACGTCGGCCGCTCCGCTACGACCTGGCGATCCTGTGGCGCGAGGACGACCCGGAGCCCCCCTCGGACGGGCGCGCCATCCGCAGTTTCGTCAGGGCGGCGCGCAAGCTCGATGTCGAAGCGGAGATCGTCACGAGTCAGGACTATGGCCGACTCGCCGAGTTCGACGCGCTCTTCCTCCGGGAGACGACGGCCCCGGACCACTACACCTACCGCTTCGCCCGGCGCGCGGTGGCCGCGGGTCTCGTCGTGAT
>JABAOE010000337.1_pt7 | contig 40195 bp, 35 predicted proteins | sample 7062141 | NCBI WGS metagenome assembly JABAOE01 (sample SAMN14538627, study PRJNA623070) | marine sediment metagenome | biome: marine biome [ENVO:00000428]; feature: marine pelagic biome [ENVO:01000023]; material: deep marine sediment [ENVO:00002113] | place: India: Gulf of Khambhat ...
AGCCCGGCCAGCAGGCCCATTATCGAGTCACGGCCGATGCGATAGGGCCTTGGGCCTATCACTGCCACCTGCTGTATCACATGGAAGCCGGGATGTTCCGTGTCGTGCGCGTGTCTTAGATGAATAGAATAAAAGTTATTCTATGCGCGCTGTGCCTGCTTTGGCTGTCGAGCCCTGCACTGGCCCAGGATGGCATCCAGCTTATGGACAAGAGCGTGTTTTACATGCTCGACGTCGAGGAGCTCGAGCGCACGACGTTCGGCGACAGCCACGATTACGCCTGGGACGTGGATTTCTGGGCTGGGACCGACCTCAACAGGCTCTGGATCAAGACGAAGGGAGAGGCCGCCGCCGGCGGTAACGACCATTCGGAGATGCAGATCCTATACAGCCGAGCCATCGCGCCGTTCTGGAACTTGCAAGCGGGTGTTCGACACGAGTTCGAGCCGAACCCGGAACAGAACTCAGCCGTGCTCGCTCTCGAAGGACTCGCGCCCTACGGCTTCGAAGTCGAGGCGGAGCTTCTTTTCGCGGACGCGGGACCGACCACGCTACGGCTGCGAACGAACTACGAGCTACTACTAACGCAACGACTGATTCTAACGCCCGAGGCTGAGCTTACGGCCTATTCCGACAGCGACGCGCCTCGAGGTATCGGATCCGGGCTGGGCCGGATCGAGCTCGGGCTTCGCCTGCGCTACGAATATCGGCGCGAGTTCGCGCCCTACATCGGGTTGTACTACGTGAGTCTTCGCGGCCAAACCGGAGATCTCGCCAACCTGGACGGTCACAGCGCCGATGATCTAGAGCTCGTGGCCGGATTGCGATTCTGGTACTGAACGCCGAAGCATGAACCGCAATACGAACTAATTTGCGCTATATCGTGTAAACGCCCCTCGAGCGATGGGTATAGAAGCCGGTCCTTCCGCGACGAACACGGTACCGTCGGCATCTACGGCAACCCCCTCACCGGCAGTCGACTGATAATTGCGCGAGGGATCGGGATATCCCGGAATGAAACCCGTCAGTCGATCCTCATCGAGTGGACCGATGCGAACGCCGGCGATCCAGTTGACGTGTCTGATGGGATCGGACTCGGAATCGGTCGCGTAGACGATGTCATCGACTATGTGGATACCGCTAATGCGCCCGTAGCTGTAGCGAGACTCCAGATAGTTCCCATCCAGATCGTAGAGGTCCAGACGATGGTTGCCGCGGTCCGCAACCCAGAGCCGGTTCTGCGAGTCGATCTCGAGCGCATGGGGCGTGCGAAATTCACCGTGATCCGTGCCGAGCTGCCCCCACTGCGTAATGAACGTGCCATCGGCAGCGAACTTCATGACGCGGCCCGTTTTGCCTTCCCGCCTACCTTGCTCGATGGCGGCGACACTCGTCATTTGCTGCCCATCGTGGCCGTCGGAGACGAAAATACTGCCGTCCGGTGCGACGATGACGTCGTTCGGCCCGTTGAAATGGGCGCTATCGTTGCCTGCCTGACCTGCGACGCCCAGACTCATCAATAGCTCGCCGTCGGGGCTGAATTTGTGCACTTGCTGACCTTTCGTGCCGGCCGCATTGGCGACAAAGTCCGTGACCCAAACGTTACCGTCGCTATCCACATCGATACCGTGCGGAACGACGAAGATGCCCGCGCCGAAATTCGCCAGTATCTCGCCTGTGTTGCGATCGAACTTGAAGATCGGATCGACGGGATTCGTATCACAGTTGACCGTGCTGTCCGCAGGACCCGCGGCTGAGCCACCGCCGGCGCCACAGCGCTCATAGGCCCAGATATGCCCGTCGGTGGGATCGATATCGATACCTGCCGTGTGCCCCCAGGCTCGCCCGGCCGGTAGGTCGCCCCACTCGGTGGTGACGACGGGATTCGGATTAGGAAAGCCTTCACCCGTGATGATGTTTCCGCCGACACTGTTACCTGAGTCGCTCGAACCGCAGCCTACGAGGATTAGGAACGCTCCAACGACAATCCATTTAGTTCGATCAACAGACATGCGATGTCTCCATTCAAAGAATCTCATCCGGTCAACCGCGGGGTCTCTAAGCCAACGGACCCGGGCTATTGCGGTAACGATTGACGATCGCATCCGCCGTCATATACGCGAGCGCCTGAATCGTCAGTGTCGGATTGAAGCCGCTCATCGTCGGAAACGTCGAGCTTCCGACGACGAACAGATTCGGGATGTCCCACGTCTGTCCGTAACGGTTCACGACAGAATTCGACGGATCGCTGCCCATGCGCGTACCACCCTCGTGATGCGCGCCGGGTCTTCCCGGCCCGAGCGGTTGCCGCCAGACCTGGCTTGCGCCCATCGCGCGACCGATTTCTTCCATCTTCTGCATCATGAACTCCACGCGTGCGACTTCGTCCGGTCGTCGCCAGTCGTACGTCATGCGCGGCGCCGGCAATCCCCATGCATCCTTGATGCTCGGATCGAGGTCGATCGTCTGATCCGCATAGGGCAGGTTCTCGGTCTGCGCAACCATCGATGCGTAACGTGTGTAGGCATCTGCGAGGAAATCACGGTACGCCGCGCCCCATCGAGGGACGCCCGGCGGCGGCGCAATCGTCGTCGTGCTGATCGGCCCTCCTTGCAGATTGTCGGTGCCGATCGAGATTTGCGAACCGCGAATGAAATCGACGTCACTGTGATCGAAGTTGTCGGCGTTGAAATCGTCGATCGTGTGTTTCTGTGCACTCGGCCCCATGTAAACGTTCATGTGCCGGTCATCGAACGTCACGAGCACCCTCGCCATCATATGCGCCATGACGTGCTTGCCGAGATGACCGCTCGAATTCGCCAGCCCGTCCGGGAACCGCGCCGTCCTCGACAGCAGCAGCAGACGCGTGTTGTCGTAGATGAACGGCGCGAGGATGACGAGATCGGCCTCGATCGTATTATCCGAGCCGTCGGGTAGGTAATAGTTGACACCGGTCGCCTGCCCGGAGTCGTCGGTGTTGACGTGGTACGTCATCGCGCCCGTGACGAGCTCGAAGTTTCCGGTCGCGTCCGCCTCGGGCAGCTTGGTGACGAGGATCGAGGATTTCGCGCCCATATGGCAGCCGAAACTCTGGCAAAAGCCGCAGTACGTGCAGCCGGGCCGCCCCTGATACGGCTCCGAGAGAATCGCGCGCGGCGTGGAGAATGGGTGATAACCGAGTTCACGTGTTGCGTCGTCAAATGCAATACCAGGTTGCTCGACGAGCAGCGGCGGTAGCGGGTATTCGCGTTGACGCGGCGCTTCGAACGGGTTGCCGCCGTCGACGACCCGACCTCGCAAGTTGCCCGCCTTACCCGAGACGCCGAGCTCGTACTCGGCGCGATCGTAGAACGGCTCGAGATCGGCGTAGCTCAACGGCCAGTCGGCGAGTGATGAATCCTCGGGTATGGCGGTCTCGCCATAGCGTTCGATCGTCTGCGAGCGCGCGCGAAAATCGTCTTCGTGCATACGCCAAGAGACGGCGCCGTAGTGCACCGTTCCGCCACCGGCTTGGTTGCCATAGTTGAGCACGCCGAGCGGCGTCGCAGCCGTGCCTACCTTCGGCCGCCAGGTGATGGGCTGGCGTTTCGTATCCGGGCGCGTGTCCTGACGTTGAAAGAAGCGCAGCTCGTCCTGTCCGGCGAAATCCTCTGTCGTTAGACGCGGCCCGCGCTCGAGGGCGATGACCTGCATGCCGGCTTTCGCAAGCTCGGCTGCGATGATGCCACCGGCTGCGCCAGCGCCAACGATAACGGCATCCGTTGTTCGTGTTGCCATGGCTCAACCCCTCCGCGTCGCTTGCGACTGCAGCCCGATGATCGGGGCGCGGCTGAAGGGTTCAGTGCTCTGCACTTCCGCGGGTGTATACGTGAACTGCGCGCCCGGAAAACCAACGAGCCGCCAACCTGCGAAATCCTTGTTTCCGCCATAAATCGGGTCGGCGAACATCCCTTCCATCGTATGCGTGCGCAGTGTCTGAAAGAACGCCTGTGCGGAAGGCCATTCGAAACCCTCGGCCGAGCCATCTTCGAGTGCCGTAATGACGGCGTCCTGCTGCGAGGCGTCTAGACTCGCGAACGGCGAGTCGTAGGATGCACGGCAATACGCATCGAGCGCGACGAGGCCGCGGCGGTAGAAGTGTTGCTGGTCGGCATAGGCGCCGGCGAGCGCGAGATCGATGTAGTTGAGCACATCGGCATCCGTCGCCCCGGGCTTCTCGGGCGCACCGGGCATGAGTCGCTCGACGAATGCCGCGACGGCTGTGGCCTGCTCGAGGTTGAAGAAGGCGCCATGCTGCGTATCTGCAGGACGCGTCTCAGCGCTCGACTGCGCCTCGCTCCCGGACTGGGCATTTGCCGTCGAAACGAACGCGGCAACTGCGCCGGCACCGGCACCCGCTGCTGCCCCTTTGAGAAACGCGCGGCGCGATTCGCTCTGTTCTTTCTCTTTCACGATAGCCTCCGACTCGCTCAACCGCTGAACGGCTCGACGTGTGTCGCGCGCAATATGGGACCCGCCTCGGGAGAGATCATGAAACGAATGAATTCGCGTGCTGCGTCCGGCTCATTCGAGGCGGTCAACAGTCCGACGTTCGTTTGGCACAGTCTGTTCAGACCACTAGGTACGGGACCGACGTAATCGCTGCCGGGCACGCCGACCATGATGTTCGTCTGCTGGATGCCGAGCTCGAACTCGCCGCGCGCGAGGTAGGCCGTGACCGGGCCGCTTGTAGTGCGCGTCGTCTTGCTTGCGAGCTCTTCCGTGAGACCGAGGATTTCGATGCCTTCGGCCGTGTTTCTGCCGCTGCAACCGCGCGAGTAGCCGATCGACTCGGCGTTGCGCAACGCGGCGATGTAAGCCGTGACCGTGCTGATGTCGGGTTTCGGCACGCCTGCCCTGACCGAGACCCCGAGCCCCGCGAGCACGAACGGCGTCACCGTGTCGGCGACGACCCTACCGTCGCTGACGAGCTCCCCGAGCACACCGGGGTTGCCGGTGGCGAGGTCGGCCGTTCCGTCACGGCTGCGTTGCGCCAGAATCTCGTCATTGGCCTGGATGACCGTGACCTGGTGCTCGCTGATGCGCTCGAACTCCGCGGCGAGCGCTCTTAAGCCCGGCATCGCGCCCTGACTCCCGAGGACCACGAGCTCGGCAGCGCTAGCCGCCCCCAGAAACAGACATCCCGATATGGCCAGACCACAGGCCTTAGCCGCTCTCGCGTAAGCTTTCACGCCACTCCCCCCCCTATTGTTTTTTCACTGATGGGGACGAACGGCTGTCTCGCCGTCCGCTTGCTCAGAGCTTAAGCCGCTGCGCGCCCGCGCTCAAGGGCGGGTCGAACTAATGGGGTCAGTGTAAATTGGGGTACGAGCACGTTTGGTGCTTAAGAGTGACGCTGTACCGGGCACGGATGACTCAGTACGCGCACCCTCTGATCCCCAATTTACACTGACCCCATTAATCTCTTAAGCGCTCCAGAGCGGTCGCAGATCGCGAATGTTGTCGACGTCCTCGAGCGCGTTGACACGCTGGATCAACGCGTCTGAGCGCTGCGCACCCAGCACGGGCTCGAACAGGGTCCGGACCTTCGCATTGACGCCGGCCGTATCGAGCGGATTCTCGGGCGTGCCCGGCGCATGGCTCACGAAGAGATTCTCGCGGCGCCCATTCCTAAGCGTGACCTCGACGAACGCGCTACGCGGCGCCTCGACGACGGCGAGGTCCTCGTCGGCGATGAGCTCGATGCGCTCTTTGACTGCGAGCACCTCCGGATCGGTCATGCGCTCGAAGGAGTGACTGTTCTCGAAATCGATGAAGCCGTCGACGAGCGCGACCGCCAAGATGTGCTGAATGTTGACGTCGGGCATCGCGCGATTGTTGACGATGCGCGCGCCGTCGGCCGGCAACCGTAATAACATGTGCTCGACGTTGCCGACCGTCAATCCGTGCTGTTCGCGCAACGTAAAAAATGCCGCGAGCGCCGACTGGATCGGGTAACCGACCGGGAACGTCTTGATCGCAGTTTCCTCGACATAGAAGCGGCTGCCGAGGTCGGCAACCATCTCCTCGGGCGCAGGCTCAACGGACTGAGCGTCGATGAAGTTACGCTGACCGTCGAGTGCGTCGAGCACACCCGTGAAGCCCGCTTGGATCATCGTCGCCCCCGCGACACCGTTACGCGCACCCATCCCACTGAAATCAAAAGCTTTTTCGATGTGCTCGACATCGCGAACCCAGCTCCAGACGCCTGAGGTCTGCTGCACGGCGTAGGAGATCGCGTAGCGCATCTGCGTCTCGTCGAATCGCGCCAATGACGCAGCCGCAGCCGCCGCGCCGAAGGTCGCGCTGAAGCCCTCCGCAGCGCGGCCCGTCGCGCGCACGTGTGCAGGCCCAAGCGCCATGAGGATCCGGCAACAAAGGTCGTAGCCGAGCGTGATTGCACGCAGAACTTCAGTACCGGAGCTGCCTTCGCGCTCGCCCATCGCAAAAGCCGCAGGCACGACCGAGCAACCCGGATGCGCTTTCGTGTAAGGATGAAAGTCGTCGGTTTCATCGGCGTGCCCAAACATCGCGTTCGCGAGGGCTGCATTCACGGCGCTGGTCATGATGTCGGTCGTCGCGACACTCGCCTCGGGTATTCCACCCTGCTCGCGCACGTAAGCGATAGCGACTTCACCTGGAATCAGCTTCGCGCCCGAGACGATCGCGCCGAGCGTATCCAAGGTCCGGTGCTTGGCGGCAAGGGCAACGCTATCGGGCAGCGCCATATCCCGCGCCTGGACCATGTAGCGCGCGAGCCGGCCCGTGACGTCCTCGCCCCGCGGCAAGCGTGGACCGCGCGGCTGCGCTACCGATTGCGAAGCCGGCAACAGCGCCGCTGCCGCGATCGAGCCGCCGGCGCCCTGCAGCATTCGCCGCCGGGATATTTGTGCGATGTCGTCGATGGGCTTATCCAACGTGTCGTTCTTTTTGGTTTCTTCGCTCACGGCCTACTCCTAGAAAAAGTGCTCAGGCACCACTGCGCGCAACCATGATACTGATCGCGCGATTCGCATGCACGGGCCGAGCTCAGCCGGGCGAATACAGCGTCGTCATGGTCGCGGTAACGGCTAGGATCAGGACCATGAGCCCGAGCTCGGCAAAGATCGATCGCCGCAGCGCAAGCAACGCGGCGTCTTCACCCGCGGCAACGGCCGGCGAGAGCTTGTGCTTGTTGGTTGCTGCAAGCAGCAGTAATACGACTGCCGCTGTGAGCTTGGTCAGCAGTAATAGCGCATAGGTAGAAAGCAGCGCCGAAACCGAGCCGAGCAGCACCCACGCCAGCGCAACGCCTGCACCGAGCAATAGCGGCACGAGCTTGACGGCGAGACGAGAAAAGGCGGCTAGCAGCTCGCCGAGCGCCGGGCCGGCGCCCTGGCGCATGCACAGCAACAACGGCACCAGCGCACCAAACCAGAATGCCGCGACGAAGATATGCGCGGCCAGAAGCGCTCCGAGTAGCGCGCCGCCTTCATGTGAGCGCGTATGTCCCATGAGCGGATACGAAATCACGATGAGGGCGATACCCAGAACCGCTGCGCCGACGGACAATTGGCGCGGAAGCCGGACCGAAATCAGCAGAAGCGCTGCACCGCACAGGCGCGCGAGCTGCGTTGAGCTGACGTCGGACTCCCAGAATAAGGAGCGCAGGAAGGGATCGAGCACACCGCCGAGGTCGCCAGCCATGCGTGCGGGCTCTAACGCACTGCGCCCAAGGACCAAGAGCATCGCAAGGCCGGTCGACCAGAGCGTGAGCGTACGAATCGACGCAAGCGAGGCGCCGACATAGCGCGCAAACAGTAACGAAAACAGCGCAGCCCCGGCTGCCTGCAATGTCGTAGCGAAGATCGCGCCCCGAACGAGCGCGACGGCGACGTCTAGCCCTAAGCCCACGCCGCAGCCGCCTAGACAGCGGGTATGGCGCTTAGGAGGTGCCTACCGAGAAATTGATCTCGCCCGAGACGACATGCGTGTCGGCGCCAACCGCGCGCCACGCGACCGTGTAATAGCCTGGCGCCAAGCTCGGGACGGGAATCGAGAACTCCTGCTGAGCCGTCGTCGGCAACGCACCGAGGTCATAGCTGACAGATGCGGCATCCGAGAGCGTAAGCGCAGTAATCTGCACGTCCGTCGAGAACGTCAGCACGAGCTGCTCCGGTGAAGCTGCGACGACCGTATCCTGCGCTGGCGCCGAGCTCGAGAGCACCGTGTGTGCGAGAGCGCTCGTCGCGAATAGGCCGAGACTTAGGATGAGAATCTGCTTTGCGTACATGGCACTTCCCCTTTTGGATGCATTGTCGTTAAGCACCGAGGCTGATGCAAGCCCGACGCGGCGTGCGAACCCGCCGCTTCGTGTAACCTCGAACGATACTAAGTGCTCTTCAATGCAGCGGAGACTAGAAGTCGACCGTCTCGGTAGCCCCGTCGGCGATCGACACATCGGTCAGACCGAGAATCGCGATCTCGTCGTCGCTGTCGGCGAAATCATCGGCCGCCTGACACGTGAAACCGACCGTATAGTCGCCGGGCGACAGGATGGTCTCGTACACATAGTCGCCGGCCATGTCCTGGCTGACTTGCGTAGTAGCGATGGGGACAGGCCCAACCTCCCCGCCGATGTCGTCGGGGTCGATCGTCGCGAAGTCGAATTGCTCGTAGATATAAACGACTCTACCCGTGTCCGGATCGACATTGTCCAAGCAATCTGCCGGATCTATCGGATTCACGAGCGCCATGGAGACGGTCCCGTTGAGCGTACCGTACGCGGTCATGTCGACGACGCGTATCGCCGGACGAAGAAAGAAGCCGGGCTGTCCGATCGGGTCGACCAGGGCGCGGCGCACGTCCCAGTCGAGATACAGGTTCGTTACCTGATCCGCCGTGATCGTGAAGCCACTGACGAGGCGCAGACGACGGCGATTCGCCGGACCAGGAACCTGGACTTCCGTCACCTCGAGCTCTTCCTGTCCGCCAACGTCCGTCACTGCGTATGAATCGAGCGGGTTGCTGTCGAAGCTCGCGTTGACCCAGAGCTCTATCCAGTTATACGCGCCGGCCGGAAACTCTTCGCTGTCAAGCAGCGTTGCGGAGTTGTCTACGTCGAGCGTGAGCAAGTCGACTTGCAGCGGCGATGCATACGGGACGTCGATCGCGGGACCGTTTTGCGGCTTGACCGAGACGCCGGTGAACTCGACCCAGAGCTCGAGCACATCGTCGACCGGCGCATCGCCGATATCGATACTCAAGAAACCCGTTGCGTCTTGTTGCGAGGCTGGTCCGCTGCTGCTACCGCTGCACGCCCCGAGCGCGACCGCGGCAAAAACTAAGAAAGATCTCGATACGAAAGATTGCATGAATCTGAACCTCGATATTGAAAGTCGCGAGGCCGGTCACAATCCCGATGCGATCGGCAAGAGCGGCTCGCATTGGGGCGCGTTGCACAAAGAGGTCGCGTTCGTCGATCTCATGGCACAGCAATCCGCTGAGCCCACCGCACCAGCCGCGGCGCAATCCGGATGAAGTAACCATAACCTCCAGTGATACGCTGCAGTCGCGCATTCCGCATTGAACTATTGCACTGCCGACCTCATCTAAGGGTATAGTGCGACGCGCCTGACGGGGCGTTAAAGGGAATTGCAGGGAGTGCTTTGATGTCAAAACTATATGCAACGGTTGCGGCTTGCGGTTTAGTCGGTTTGGCTGGATCGGTATCGGCGCATCACGGCGACGCCGGAAGATTCGAGAACGACGTGACGACGATTACCGGCTCCGTCGTGGCACTGCAGCTCATCAATCCTCACGCAAGCATCTTGATGTCTGTCGCGAACGCCGACGGCGCCCCGGTGACCTGGCACGTCGAGATGGAGGCGCCCCAGCGCCTGCAAAGAGAGTTTGGCTGGAGCCGAACGACCGTGACGCCGGGAACCGAGATCAGCGTGACGGGACGACGCGTCAAGAGTGGCGCGCCGAACATCAACGTTACCGAGCACGCGCGCATCTTCATCGTCGATGGCTGCAAGGAAATCTACCACTCGCGCGACTTGGAGCCGCTGCCGGAGCCACCGGCCACCTGCAACTAATGGGGTCAGAGTAAAAACTGGACCAAATGGGGTCAGAGTAAAAACTGCGGCAGCTTTTACCCTGACGCCTACGGAGATTGGTCAGCCAACTCCGCGTGGATCCAGCGAACAGTCTCCTCGATCGACAGTGGCCCGCCGTCCCTCCACGGTAAGCCGCGGCTCGGATTCGAGGCGATAACCTCCGCTTCGCTCTGACCCGCGTCGACCGCTGCCTGAATGCGATCGCGGACGGTCGCCATGATGTTTCGCACCTCGACTAGGTCCGCACGCGTCGAAATCTGCCCGTGACCCGGCACGATCAAGGTGTCCTCGCCCATGAGGTTCAACACGAAGTCCGAGGCCCTGATCAGGCCCTCGAACGAGCCGCCGTTGTTGCGATCGAAGACTGGCTGACCGCGAGACCGGTAAATGTCGCCCATGTGGATCACATCGGAGTCTCGAAAGAAGATCACGGAGTCGCCGTCCGTATGCGAAGGCGGCGCATAAATGACATCGATGCGCTCGCCGCCGAGATTCAGGCTCATCGACGTTTTGAACGTTATTGACGGCAGCGCATTGGGACCGAACGCGCGAAAGAGGGTCTGTCTCATTTCAATAAAGTGCGGCTGCGATAGGGTTCGCCGTGTGTTGTCGTGCGCGACGATGCGCGCTCCGGCACGCGCAAAGTTTGCATTGCTACCCGTGTGATCGCCGTGAAAATGCGTGTTGATCAGAAACCGGATTGGATCGTCGCTCAGCTGCGCGACCTCGGCCATGATGCGCTCCGTTAGCGGCGCGAATTGCCCATCGACGAGGAATACGCCGTCGTCGCCGACGAAAACGCCGATATTCCCGCCCGCTCCGGTGAGCATGTGCACGCGCCCGGCGACGTGGGTCATACCGAACTCGACGGCCTCGTAGTTGACCGGGAATCCCTCGCCTTCGAGCAGCCCTTGAGCGGAGACGTGATCCTGAGCCGACACGCTGCCTGCAGCGAGCAGCATCGACACGACCGGCAAGCACAGAACGTTTATTCTCACTGATCGTCTCCCCCGATCGGTTAGCCCAAAGCGTATTCCGCAGCCCCAGCGCGCGAATGCCGATCACCTTACCGGAGCGAGATCGATTGCGCCAAAAGACGCGTCGTCGAGCTGACCGGCATCCCACCGTCTGGTGGGATTCGTGCGGCTCTGCTAGCCTTACCGCACTATGAAAAACAACACCCTGGCACTTGTAAGCTTTTTCCTGTTAACCATCCCAAGCGCTTACGCGCAAACCGAAGCTGAAGCGCTGAACATGGAGCTCATCGCGCACCATCCGCTCGATGGGCGCCCGTCGTACCAGCCGATGCCGCACCGCTACGGTGACCGCTGGATCCTGTTCGTCGGGCATCACGCCGGCGAGGCCGTCAACTCACTTAATGGTGAGCTAGAGGGCCATGCCACTTCCATTCTCGATGTCACGGACCCGGCTAACCCCGAGTATCTGGCACACATCCCGGCGCCACCGTGGCAGGCTGAAGGCTCGCTCTCGCTCGGGACGGGTGCGCAGCACAACATGATCTGCAACGCCGAGGAGCTGCCGAACGGCACGCCCGGCCGCGTCTACATGCTGCGCTCGCTCGGCAACGTCGCCCACGAAGTGTACGACGTCACCGATCCGGCGGCACCCGAGTTCATCGCCACGGTCGTGCGCACAGGAGACTCCCCGCCGATGGAACCCGGCGCCGACTTCTACGATACGAAGGGCACGCACAAGAACTGGTGGGACTGCGAGACCGGCGCGGCCTACCTCGTCTCGAGCATCACGGGCTGGAAGAAGTGGCGCAATCTACAGGTCTTCGACCTGAGCCGCCCCGAAGAGCCACGGCATATTCGCGACTTCAATCTCGTCGGCACGGAGCCCACCTCGACAATGGACAACGTCGCCGCGCCTGGGGGTTACTCAGGTCTGCATCAGATCACGGTTCAAGGCGACCGGGTCTATCTCGCCTACGGCATGGACTCTAGCGGCGTCATTCAAATTCTCGACCGCGATCGATTGCTCAACGGCGATCCCAACGCTGCAGACCCGCTTGCGCCGACGCCCGAGAATCTCGTTTATCCTGAAATCGCGCGCGTCGACATGCCGACCTACTACGGCGGACATACGGTCTATCCGGTCCCGAGCATGCCGATCCCGGGGTATGAGGAGGATCTCGACAACAGCTCGCGCGACATTCTTGTCGTCGTCTCCGAAGTTACGGCGAACGAGTGCCAGAGCGCCCGCCACGCGACATTTTTCTTGGACATGACCGACGTCGAGTTCCCGATGAACGTCTCGACGTTTCAGGTTCCCGAGGAGCCCGGCGATTTCTGCAACCGCGGCGGCCGATTCGGGCCGCATGCATCGAACGACTCGCTGCTGGGACCGTATTACAGAAACATTCTGTTTCTGTCGTACTTCAATGCAGGCGTCAGGGCCGTCGACTACCGCGATCCGTTCAACCCCGTCGAGATCGGCTACTACATCCCTGCGATCACGGAGAACACGGACGAGCGATGTCGCGAGATCAACGGTGAGCAACGCTGCAAGGTCGCGATCCAGACGAATAACGTCAACTACGATGAGCGCGGCTATATCTACGCGCTCGATCGATCGTGCCGATACGGGCCTGCACATTCTGAGGCTCACAGGCCCGGCAGCCGAGATCGTCGACGCCGAGGCGAATCGCTAGACCGACTGAGGGGGTCGGAGTAAAAACTGTTGCAGTTTTTACTCCGACCCCCTCAGTTAGACCCCCTCAGTCAGTTTTTACTCTGACCCCCTCAGTTCCTTTCCGCCGCACAAAAAAAACGGCACCTCCGAAGAGGTGCCGTCGATACAGTAAGTATCAGGTATTAGGAGAACTTAGGTGTTCTCACCGAAGCGCATCGTGAACTCGAGGCCCCAAGCTGCGGGACGCTCGAAGAAGCGCGTGTACACACCGCTACGGTTCTCCTGACAGCGGAACAGAATCTCTTCGTCTGTGACGTTGTAGCCGAAGAGCGCTGCCTGCCAGTTGCCCTGAGGCGGCTCGTAGGCCACGCGGACGCGCCACTTATTGAAGCTGTCCTGGTGACACATCGGAGACTTTTCGCCCTCCGCGAGACCAGGCCACCACTCCATACCAGCCTGCGTGTACATGCTGACCTGAGGCGTGAGCGTACCGCCGTTACCGAGCTGGAACGCGTGCTCGACCGTCGCGGTCAGCGACCAGTCAGGCGTGCGGTTCTGGATCTGCGTCAGCGCGGGCGTCACCAACTCGCCGGAGACGAAGTCGGTGTACTGGAACTCAGCGTACTCGAAATCCAGAATACCCGCATCGATCGACAGGAAGCCGCCGTCCCAAGGCTGGGCGCGGAGCTCGAACTCGATGCCGCTGACGTCGACGTCCGCCGCGTTCGCCGCGTACGACAGGTTTGGATCGGGACCGTACAGACCTTCAGGATTGTCGATCGTGATCTGCTCCTGCTTGTCGGTGTAGTCCATGATGAAGTAATCCACCATGAGACGCAGATTGCCGCCGAACATCGTGGCCTTGAAGCCGACCTCGTAGTTTGTGACGTACTCCGGATCAAACGACATCAGCTGCGCAACGAGCGCCTGGCCGGCTCTGGAGAAGTCAATGTTGAACGGGTTCAGCTCGTCGTTGAACGCGCCCGTCAGGTAGCCTTCCGAGATCGTGCCATAGATGATTCCGCTGTCGATCGTATCGCCCGGCGTCAGGTGACGGACGAGGCTGAGCGTACCGGTGGTCGCGCTGTAGCTCGCCGCCTCATTGCCGAGAAATCCGCTATTGATCAGCGTGGATCGGTTCATGACGAAAAGCGGGTCACAGGGGTTAGCTGTTTCCCCCCCGTTGCCAGGTCGATGGCCGCTGTTATCGCAGTTTCTAACCGTGACGTCGCCACCACCGGGCTCGACATTCTGGAGCGTGCGATCGTCTTCCATGGAGCGCAGGCCGACGGCAAGGCTCCAATCGTCGTTGAGATCAATGTCGAGGTGCCCGTAAATGGCCGTCGACTCGCCACCAACGAGGTTCGCGTTCCAGAACGACCGGCGAGCGGCACCGCTGACCTGACCATCAATCGTGTTGGGCAAGCGATGGAAGAACGTGCCGGTTCCGTTGCCCGAACAGGTGACGTCGTCATCCGCCAGGCCGTTGATCGAGCCGACCGTCACGATGTCATCGTCGTTACCGAGGATGCCGTCGGGACCCGGCTGATCGGGAACGACCTGATCGTTCGGATCGAACGCGTTCAGCCAGGCCTGGACGCATTCCTGATTACCACTCCCGGCTAGATCGTCGAAATAGTAGATACCGGTCGTCAAATTGACACGGTCGCCAATCTGGCCGTTGAAGATGACCTCGAACTCATCCGTCTCTCGAAACACACCGGCGCTGCCGCTTCTGCGCGGGATATTTCCGATGTGATCGATGATGCCGGGGCCGAAATCGCGATCCTGCCAGTAGTTGTAGTTCGTGTCACGCATCGCAGTCTTGATCTGCAAGTTTGCGCTCTCGAACGGACCGACGGCGCCGTCAGACTGCCACGTCNNATCGCGATCCTGCCAATAGTTGTAGTTCGTGTCACGGAACGCGCTCTTGATCTGCACGTTCGCGTTCTCGAACGGTCCAACCGCGCCATCCGAGTTCCACGTCGCATCGAGAATGAACATCTCGTTGTCGACATAGGAGTGGGGATCCGCATCCTGGTAGGACACGTAGACGTCACCCGAGTTGAAGTCATCCGCACAGGAATTGAGCCAGGCCGCAGTGGCACCCGGATACCATCCATCGGGGCGCAGATCCGATCCGCCCTCACCGATCGTTCCGCCCTGGTTGGCCGTGCGGTACGGCGCATGGTCGTTACGACTACCCCAAGGATCGAGACCGAAACCGTCGTTGAACGGACCTGGGCCGGTGTAGACAACGTCGTCAGCCGTACCGGAAATCAGATCCGGACCTGCAAATGCAGCGCCCGCTGCTTCGACAATCGGAACACCGTCACGGTCGACCTGGCGTGTCAGCAGATCGTACAGCTCTTGATCCGGCCGCGGAACACACTGGCCGCCCTGGTTGTCGTCACGATCGTAGGACGCCAGGACTTTCGCATCGATGGTCCAGCTCTCGTTGGGCTCCCAGCGCAATGCCAGACCGAAGCTCTCCTGGTCCGTACCACCCATGTCCCCGCCGGTCCGCTTGTTGGTATAGAAACCGTCGGTCGTCTCCGTCGCATAGTTGCCGCGGAAATACAGGTTGTCGGTGACTGGCGTGTTGATCATCGCGCGAAGACCGGTCTCGCCGAAGCTCGCGGCACGCAGCGTCACGTAGCTCTCGAACTCAGGGGCCGGTTTCGCCGTCACGAGGCTCAGCGCACCACCGGTCGTGTTCTTACCGAACAACGTACCCTGCGGACCGCGCAGCACTTCGACGCGCTCGATATCCACGGTGCTCATGAACGCACCGAGGCTACCGGACATATAGTGGCCGTCGACGTACATGCCAACGCCGAAGATCTGCGCCGGATTCGAGAATCCGCCGCCGATGCCACGCACGTAGAAGCGCGTGTCGTTCTGGCGTTGATCTTCCTGCAGCACGACGTTCGGCGCGAAGTCCGTGATCTGCTGGATGTTGTAGATGCCCTGGGCCTGCATGGCGTCAGCCGTGATGGCCTGGACAGCCATCGGAATCTCTTCCAGGCTCTCCTCGCGCCTTCGCGCTGTAACCACGACCTCCTCGAGCATCGCCGCGGCCGCGGCAGACTGCTGCGCAACAGCCTCCCCCGACAGCGACAGCATCGCCAATCCTGGCAACGCAGATCCCACTAACAGGGATAAGTGTCGTTTCCGTTTCATTAAGTTCTCCGAGCGATATCGCTGATGTGACGGGTCATGGCTCTGCGTTTGAAAGTCGAATCAATCGCCTCCCCCTTGCCTAGCCAGCCATAAGACACTCGGCTGCCACCCGTCACGAAGTTGGCAGTCCGCGTGAATTTGTAGAAATCAAAGATCCTGTTGAAGCGGTGCGTGCGAAACAGAGCCCTCTGGGACGTCCGGCGCTCTGTGACCGGCTTCGAAGTGTTGAAGAAAAGCGACAGATCGGTCTGTCGTTCCGCTTGCGTCAAGGTTTCCCCCCAAGACTCGGCTTGCGCCAAGGCGTATGAGAACGTGGTGCGAGGTGTCTTGTCAAGGCGTCGGAGCGTTTTTAGGACAGCCCTGTAGCGAGAACGCAACAGTTTGTAACGGATCTCGAGCACCCGCGATGGCCTAACTGCGCCCCTAAAGGGCACAAACGCAATGGCCTAACTGCACCGCTACAGGGCACAGCACCGGGTCGAGGATGCTTTTTGTTTAACAGAATCAGTATGTTAAATGCCCATACCGCCTTCGTGCAGGGCCCTATACGCGTGGTCACCGACGCATTGGCGATTAAGGGCCCGTTCAGCTAGCCTCAGGTATGGTAGAGCTCACAATCGAGGGGCAAAGCGTCAGCCGCGCCCCGCAAGATCGGGAGTGAACTATGGCCATCAGAATTGACGCCACCGACCGTTTCGCAACGCTTGCCGCCGTCGCGGCGTTGACGTTGTTGAGCTTCGGCGTCGCCTCCGCGCAGACGCCCGCGACGCTCGGCGCAGGCAGCGGCCAAGGTGCTGATACCGAATGGACGCCGCTCTCGCCTGAAGAGATCGAAGAGCTCATCGGCCCCATTGCACTCTACCCCGACGATCTCATTGCTATCGTGCTGCCGGCATCGACGTTCCCGCTGCAGATCGTGCAGGCTTCGCGTTTGCTCGAGCAGAGCGAAGCGGGTTCGGAGATCGAAGCCGACGAGGCCTGGGATGAGTCCGTCGTCGCGTTGCTCAACTACCCAGAGGCATTGCAGCTGCTCAACGACGACCTCGATTGGACGTGGGCGCTGGGTGAGGCTGTGATCAACCAGCAGGCCGATGTGCTGACTGGTGTTCAGGCATTCCGCGATCGCGCCTACGCCGCCGGCAACCTTGCTACAGATGAGCGTCAGGAAGTCGTCGCCGCCGATGATGGAACGATCACGATCGCGCCTGCGGATCCCGAGGTCATCTACGTGCCTTACTATGATCCCGCACGCGTTGTCGTCCGCAGCCGCGTGCCTGTCTATCACTACTATCCGTTCGGCTACCCGGTTTACTACTATCCGTATCCATACGGCTACTCGTTCGGCTCACGGCTGTTCTGGGGCGTGACGACCGCGTTTGCAATCGGCTGGTCCGATTACTACCTGCACGTGCGTCACCACAGCCATTACGGTCACCCGTACTACGGCTACAACTACTACTCACCGTGGTACGCACGCACGAATATCTACGTCAACGTCAACCGCGTTGGCTCGTACTATCACTGGCGACCGGGTTATCGGCACGGCGGTTATCGCCATGGCGGCCGCCCGCGTCACTATGCACGCTACGACCGGCTGCGCGATCACGGGATTATCGATACGCGGCGAGATAGGCGAGCCCAACCGTACCGAACGCGTGATCGCGGGATCATAGATACGCGGCGGGATAGGCGAGCCCAGCCGAACCGAATGCGCGACCGCCGGATCATCCGCAACTCGGAGTCGCGACGAGACGTCATCGATAGGACGCGAGACGGTCGTCTGCAGCCGAATGGCGTTCGCAACCAGCCTCGTACCGCGGAGTCACGACCGAACCTGGCGAACCGCCGCTCGGATGACAGAATCCGTTACGGGCGGCTACAGCCGAATCGCGCTCGTGACCAGGGTGCGAGGCCGTCGCGACCGACGCTACGCGACCGCAACGTCGAGGATCGGCGCCTGCGCCGCCAGGCGCGTGAGCCGGCCAATCGAGGCCGGCCGCTCGCAAACCGCGGCCGCGACGTCGCGCCACGCGGCAATGCCGCGCGCAACAACGGTGCGCGGACCGCGACGCGAAGCCCGCAGATCGATCGGCGCAGCACGCGGACGGTCCCGAATAGAAACGTGGCGCAGAATCGCGGCCGCGCGCCGAATAGGGCACGGTCGTCTACTGCGAATGGCGATAGACTGGCGGGCGTGCTCAACCGAGCACCGAACTCAGCGCGATCGTCTACCGCAAACGGCCGTCGCTTGGCAGGCGTGCTCGGTCGCAGCGCGGCGCCGCAGCGCGCGCCGGCACCGCGGTCGAATCGCGGCGGCTTCAACCGCGAGCAGCCGATTCGCCCCCCGGCAGCGCGCCAGGTGCGACCTAGTCGGGCACCGGCCGTGAACCGCGGCGGCGGCAATGCCCGTGCCCAGATGCGACCACAGCAACGCCGTGTTCAGCCTCGGGCCCAACGAAACCCCGTTCGCATGCAACCGCAGCGCGCCGCCCCACCGAGCCGCGGATCGGGCCAGCGCTCGGGGGCACGCAACAACCGCCGCGCACGCTAACGCATCCTACCGTGGCGTAGTTTGTGACTACGCCACGGGAATTCACATTCAGGAATGGCATACAATGGCGCGGATCTTTGCCCGCGCCGTTTTGCGATGTCCGTAAGCTCAAACGCCTCGATAACGACAGCTACGCTCGTAGTGCTCACTGCCGTGGCAGTCGGCACGATCGGTTTGCGCAGTGCTCCGGCAAACGCACAAGCCGCAGCGGCGACGAATGAGCTGCGTTTCGACATGGCGTTGCAGCGTGCAGCCAGTTTGCCGCGGCTGCACAGCCTACTCGTGAGCCACGCCGGCGAGCTCGTTCTCGAGGAGTACTTCAACGGCGCAAGCCCGACGCGACCGGCCAACATCAAGTCCGTCTCCAAAAGCGTGATCTCGGCATTGATCGGCATTGCCATTGAGCAAGGCCATATCGAGGGTGTCGATCAGCCCATCGCGGACTTCTTCGCCGAACAGCTCGGGGCGGATGCCGGCAAAAACGAGATCACGATCGAGGATCTGTTGACGATGCAGGCCGGCCTCGAGACGACGAGCAACCGTAACTACGGCGCCTGGGTGCAGAGCAGCAACTGGGTCGATTTCGCATTGCATCAGCCGCTCGAGCTCGTGCCGGGCACGGTCATGGAATACAGCACCGGCAACACACATTTGCTCTCCGCGATTCTGACGTCGGTGACCGATCTCACGACGCTCGAATTCGCGCGTCAATCCCTTTCGGACCCGCTCGGCTTTCGTCTGGTCGAATGGCCGCGCGACCCGCAAGGCATTTACTTCGGCGGCAATGACATGGAGATGACGCCGCGCCAGATGCTCGCGTTCGGAGAGCTGTATCTGAACGAAGGACGTGCCGCCGGGCGCCAGATCGTGCCGGAGGAATGGGTGCAGTCGTCGCTGCGCCCGCGCACGGAGTCGCGCCGCGAGGCCGGGCGTTACTACGGCTACGGTTGGTGGATTCGTCGAACAGCTGGGCTACAGACCCCATACGCGTGGGGCTTTGGCGGTCAATTCATCGTGCTCGTACCGGAGCTCGACCTCACCGTTGTGACGACGGCCGACAGCAACCCGACACGTGACGCGCGCTCGCAGCGCCGGCGTATTTTCAACCTCGTCGAGCAGCAAGTGGTCGCGCCCGCCGCGTCAGTTCTGCCCCGAGCCCGTCGCGCTCGAGGCAACGCGGGTTAGCTCCAACCATTGGGGTCAGAGTAAGAACAGCTCATCAACTGAGCTGTTCTCAACCATTGGGGTCAGAGTAAGAACAGCTCATCAACTGAGCTGTTCTTACTCTGACCCCATCAGTTAATCGGCCGGCTGCGGCGGAATCGTTCGCAGATAAGTAATCAGCGCGTCCAAGTCCGTGTTCGAGATGTTCCGATAGTACGAGAAGCCCATCGCCGGGAGCAGCTCGCGGCCGTCGCGGCTAATGCCCTCCCTGATTGCGCGTTTGATCTCATCGTCCGACCACGACCCGATTCCAAGCTCGGGGTGCGACGTCACGTTTGCGGCGACGGCAGTGATCCCGATACCGAAAACGTCGTTGAACACGGCACCGCCCGCCCCCGTACGGCTGAAATCGAACTGGCCGTTCACGAGCGGTGTATGACACTCCATGCAGTGCCCGATGTGATTCAGATAAGTGCCGTAGGCGAGCAGATCGTCGCGTGGCACATCCGCAACCTCACCTACTGGCGGCCCCCAGGACTCGGGTAACGGAATGTCGTACTCCGAAGCCGGCACGACATTGCGCACGGGCGGCACCGAACGCAGGTAGGCAACAATGGCCCGCGCATCGTAGTCCGACATATGNNATATGCCGGTATGACGGCATCGGCATGGGCGGACCGATGATTGTGCCGTCCGGCCGCACACCTTCACGAATCGCGCGGATGATCTGCTCGTCCGTCCACGTGCCGATGCCCGTTTCCTCGTCCATTGTGATGTTGGGTGCGTATGCTCTGAACACCGGCTCCTCGATGACGAATGCGCCGGCGAGGCGCATATCTTCGATCGGCATCGCGTTCGCATCCTTGGGGGTATGGCAGTTACCGCAAGCGACTATGCCCTCCATGAGGTAGTTGCCTCTGGCGAGCAGGGCGGCATCGTCGTCGGAGCTCGCGCAGGCTAAGAGCCCAACTGCAAAGCCCAAGATAATGAAATGCCTGTACATGTCTGCCCCCAGTTCTTTGTTCTTATCTGAGTACGCTGATTCTACCCCTATCGCTCTGAAAATCGTCCCATATTCGGCGCAGAATCAGCGCGCGGTCGATATCGCTGCACAATCACCCGCAAATCTCCTTGTTCTCAACTACTCCGAGTAATTCTGCGACGGCGAACGCGCGCATCAGTACACCTATGAGTGCTATATTCTCGAATTCGGGTCGAACAACAAAGCCCAATCGAGGGGCGCTGCATACGATCCGAGACGCAGACCAATAACAACAACTCATCAAGGGGAAAAACAATGATTCGTAAACCAGCGGCAACTCTGACGGCTGCGATCCTACTGTGCGCGAGCACGAATGCATCGGCGCAGATCATTCAATACGTCGGCTGCGACGTCGAACAGGCCGGACAATTCGAGGCGACAATCACTAGAGTCTTCGACGAAATGAGCGGTGGTTATCGGCCAACCGTCACGTTGATGCAGAACACGTTCAACGGCCCGAACCCTCAAACGCACACGGTTCTATTCGAGCATGAAAATTACGAGGGCGTGCAAACGTGGGCCCAACGCATCGCCGCGACACCCAGCGCGCAGTTGATCCTGCAGCGGACCGGTGAGAACCGGGAGTGCAATAATCAGGGACTCGTAGTCGAGCGCGCGTCGTGGGGAGACCAAGACGCGGACTGGGGTTATTTGGCCGTATTCCCGGTCACGACGAGTGACGCAACCGCTTATGCCGCGCTGCTCGACGAGCTTTTCACATCGGAAACTGGCCAGGCTTTTCCGGGCGCGACAATGCTTTTTGAAGCCCGCGCCGGCACTGCGAATACCCACTTCGTCGTTGCGCAGGCGCCGGACTTCGCCTCGCTCAATGCTTACCTCGATACGCTGTTTCAGAGCGATGACTATGCGGATTTCGCAGAAGAGGTCGCGGCAATCCGATCCCTCGGTCTGCGCACTCAGTCAAGGCACGTGCGGACCTGGGAACCGTAAACTCACGCCGGGAGCAGTCGCAGCGCGCGGCTGCTCCCGAAGCGGCGGCGCATAGACTGTTACGGCGTCAGCCGATCAAGGAGCTACTCGTCGTACTGCAGAACGTCCTGCTCGAAATCGAGAAACGTCACGTTATCCATGCAGATGAACTCCTCGACGGTCCAGTCGACACGGCCGTAAAAACGCTGTCCCGTCCACGGCTGCGTGAACGCCACCGGATCCTCGACTGTAATATCGATCTGCAGCAAGCCCTCGTCGTTGACGTGTATGCGCTCGATCAGTTTGAGCGCTTCGCTGTGCGGCACACCGCGCCGGTCGATCCAGGTCTTGTCATTGAAGTTCGTCGTCTCGACGACGAGCGTTTCACCTTCCCAATGGCCAATCGAGTCACCCATCCATCCGGGCGCTAGATCGTCACGATGGCCACGACCGTCCGTGTAGATCTGGCGGATGAGATGATCGTACTCGAAAACCATCATGACGCGACCCGGCAACTGAATGATCTCCATCGGGAATGGATGGAAGTAGATACGCGGCGTACCCGGCGGGAAGCATGCATAGACGGGATCGTTCGTTTCGGCGACCGAGACGCTCGTCGGACCGAAGGTTGGCCTGGCGTTCTCGTAACGCTGCATCGCCCAATCGGTCATAGGCGGTAGCTCTTCGTCGAATGCCCACCCGCCGAACGAACGCGTCTCGGGCGGCCGATGCCCGTTCCAAACGCCGCTGAAGTCCGCACCGTGCTCAAGGCTGCCGTGCGCACCGGATTCCGACATCTGCGCGCCGACCGGTGCCGCACACAGCAGCATCGTCGCGACAGCCGCCGCTACTCGAACTTTCATCGCGCTCAGTCCTCGCTGAGCAGCGGACTACCGTCGCCGTCGAGCACTTGCTCGACCCACAGAGACGGTGCGCCACTCCTCGCCGGACTGCCCGTGACTGTCACGGTGTCACCGGGCTGGAACATGTCCTTGGACCAACCGTCACTGCGAGCCAAGCGGTTCGGGCTCGTCAGACCAGCCGACCAGATCGTCGTCGTACCGTCCTCGGCCTCGACCTCGAAGTAAATCAGCACGTGCGGATTGACGAATTGGAAGTCCGTAACCGCACCGGTCATCGTCAAGGATTGAGAGAGATCGTAGACGACGGACGCACCGTGGTGGGCGAACACGGCTCCGGATCCCAGAACGAGTCCGATCATCAGAGTCGTTGATTTCATCAAGGTTCTCATGAGCGATACCTCCAGTTCGCACGCTCCGTATGGTCGTTACTCGGATTTTGGCTCACTCGGAACCGGGAACAATCAGCACAAGTACGTACCGGCCTGAGCCCACACCCACAGTTCCGGTAGTGGCTGCGCCCAGAGCGTATACGATGCCAATCAGAAGCTCGCGGTGACCATGATCCAGAACTTTGTCACGTCGGCCGCGAAGCCCTCGGCACGATAGTCGGCAGCCCTGATCATGAGCGAGTAATGCTCGGAAAGCGGCCAGTTGGCCGAGACATCGAGCTCTGTCCCGTAGCTCGAGCTTCCGGTGGCCGCCGAATAATCGTGGTAGACGACGTCGAGCGTGCCGCTGCCGAGCGCGCTGCGAAACGTGAGAGAGCGGTCCTCGAGACCGCCGGCGGGCGTCGCAAGAAATTGATCGGCCCAGCCGTTTTGCCCGTGCAGCCCGGCCAGCGGCGTCGAGAAGACCTCTCCCGTGCGACCCGTCCCGCCGAGCGATTCGATCCCGGCGATAATGCTGAAGTCCGTCCACGCGAGCCCGCCTTGTAGCAGCCAATAATCGGCCGAGAAATCGAATGGGTTCTCGGCATGGTCGCGCTGACGCGCGACATCGACGGTGAAAGGCGCGCGCAGCCCGTCACGGATAGGCACAGCGCCCTCCACCCGAGCACCGACCGTGGCCGTAGAGATATCTGCCGCAGTGTCGAAATCGAGGAAATAACCGTAACCCCAGAACCGCGTACCGTTTTCGAGCCTGCGATTGACATGTAGCAGATGAGTGGCGCCGCGAAAATCCGCCGGCGGGCTACCGGTCTTCGGGCCGAAGATCCGATTGACGTTCGCGACATAGCTGTAGCTCGCCTCGATCCCGTTGGCAAAGCTGCGTCGGGCAGAGATCGCGTCGAACGTCTGCTCGTTAAGCCGCCAATTCAGGCTACCGACGTATCGTCGGCTCGAAGCCGTCAGCCGCTGGCGCCCGAGCACGACCGTAAGCCCGTTCGCAGAGCTGTGAGCAATCGATAGACGATTGAGGTCGACCGCGGTCGAGTCCGCAACGACCGGGTACTCGATCTTCCCGTTGCGCGTGCTGTTGAAACCGTCTGCGCCGATGGCTCGCAAGTCGTCGACCTCGCCTGTCAGCGAGAAGCCGCGCAGACGGGCCGTCTCGAACGTCAAACGCGTGCGCAGGACGGAGGCGTTCGCATGCCGGTCGAAGCCATCCTGATCGACGTGCTCGTAGCGGTACTGGAACTCCAGATCGAAGCGACCGTCGCCAACGGCTTGCGCGATATCGGCCGCCTCATTGCCACCCTGAGCTACGACACCGTTCGCCCAGAGACCGGCTGAGACCAGGACCAGACCTAGCGGCGTTCTACTCGACAACACGTGATTTCGCCCGAAAGGATAAGATGAACGTTCGAGCGGTGCCGCTCTACGAGGACGATGCTACCGGCGGCTCGCGATCTTCCTCGGCGAGCTGGTCTCGCATCTCCTGCAAGTGCTCATAATAACCCACTGCGTCACCGTAGTCTGCGAAGCGAGCATATCGCCGATGCGGATCCAGCACTTTTCGCGCATGCTTGATCGGGCACCAATACTGCTCGGTCCGCGCGGCAATCTCACGTGCATAGGCGAGCAAGCCGTTCGCGTACCCACAATAGATGCAGTTCAGCCGTTCGATACTATTGAGATAAGACAAACTCTGACGATCGATCACGATAAACTGCGAACGTGCAACACGCGGTACGTCGTACAAGCGAAAACAGATCGCTTGGTACATGGTCAATCCGATATCCAGGATCACGAACGGTACGATCATCGCGTAGATGAAAGGCGCCGACAGCACATTGCGCGGACTGCTCTCGCGCAACCATTGAGGCACGCTTTTCCGCAGGCGCGCGTGACTCTCGCGAACGGCTTGCTCGAAGCGAATCTTCGAGCCTTCAAAGTGGTAACGAATCCGCTCTTGTTGCGACTGAATGATACGCGAGAGCTCCTCCTCGAGCCGCGAAATCTCCTCGAGCACCTCGCGAATCCGCGCTTCGGTTCCGTCGGCTAGTTTTGCCATCGTCGTCTGCCCCATGGAAGTTGCAGGTCAGAGGCTAACGCAAGCAACAGCGTACGCAAAAATACGAATGGCCGCAGGCGAAGCGACATATACTATGATCTCAGGAGGCAATGACCCCAGGAGGTCAGATCTGATGCCCATTCCGCTGGAAATCACTGTACACAATATGGATTCTTCGCCTGCTGTCGAGGCTGCCGTGCGCGAGAAGGCGGAAAAGCTCGAGCGTTTTGCCGACAAGATCATGGGCTGCCAGGTCCGTATCGATGCCCCTCACAAGCATCAGAACAAGGGCAAGCTCTACCACGTCGCCGTCGAGATCCAGGTCCCTGGAAAGCACATCGTCGTCAGCCGAGACCCAGGACAGAACCACGCCCACGAGGATCTCTATGTAGCGATTCGTGATGCGTTTCGCGCTGCCGGACGACAACTGCAGGACCACACGCGCGTGCGCCGCGGCAAGGTCAAGCATCACGAGACACCGCCCCACGGCCGTGTCGCAACCGTCCACGCGGACGAAAACTACGGCATGATCGCCACAGCGGATGGGCGCGAAATCTACTTCCATCGCAATAGTCTGCTCAACGCAAAACTCGAGGATCTCGAGCCCGGCACCGAGGTCCGGTTCGACGAGGAAGCCGGCGATAAGGGGCCGCAAGCCTCATCCGTAAGCCTGATCGGCAAGCACCATCTGACCGGCTGACCACGACCGCAAGCTGATCGCGGACGTTATCCCTTGATGCAGACGACGGGCTCGAGCCGCGCCACCTTGCGCGCGAGGCCCGCGCGTTCGGTGATCTCAGCGACCATATCGACGTCCTTGTAGGCTTCGGGCGCTTCCTCCGCGACACCGCGCAGCGACGGACTGCGAATCAGAATGCCGCGTTGCTTGAGCACCTTGATGATATGCGACCCCTGGTAGCGCTTGCGCGCCTGCGTGCGGCTCATCGAGCGCCCGGCGCCGTGACAGGCCGAGCTCAGCGCACGCGCCTCGCTCTGCGCTACCCCTGCCAGCACGTAAGACGCCGTACCCATGGAGCCACCGATAATGACGGGCTGCCCGGCAGCGCGGATCGGCCCCGGAATCTCGGCCGACCCGGGCCCGAAGGCCCGCGTCGCGCCCTTGCGATGGACGTAGAGCTCGCGCGCGCAACCGTCTACATCGTGAGTTTCGACCTTGCAGATATTGTGTGAGACATCGTAGAGCAGCTCGAGTCTAGCGTTAGGGGCTACGCCCGCGAAAACGCCACGCGTCAGGTGTGTAATGATCTGACGGTTCGCGAGCGCGCAGTTCATTGCTGCGCGCATCGCCCCGAGGTAGCGCTGACCTAGGTCGGAAACGATCGGTGCACACGCCAGCTCGCGGTCCGGCAATTCGAGTCCGAATTCGGGTGCGGCAATGACCATCTCGCGCAAGTAATCCGTTCCGATCTGGTGCCCGAGCCCGCGGGAGCCACAGTGGATGCTGATCACGATGTCGCCTTGCTTCAGCCCATACTGGGCGGCGATGTCCGGTGCAAACACCTGCACGACGTGTTGCACCTCGAGGTAGTGATTGCCCGATCCCAGTGTTCCCATCTCCCGGCGCTGACGTTGCTTGGCGTGGTCAGAGACGTGCCGCGGCTCGGCACCCTTGATGCAGCCCTGCTCCTCGATTCGTTCGAGATCGGCGGTGGTCCCGTAACCGCGCCCGACCGCCCAGCGCGCGCCGCCTTCGAGCATCGCGTCCATCCCCGCATCGTCGAGGCTGAGCGCGCCTGTGCTGCCGACACCGGCCGGAATCGTTGCGAACAGCTCGTCAGCGAGCTGGGTCTTCACGGCCTCGATGTCTGCAAGCTCGAGACCCGTGTGCATGGCACGCACGCCGCAGGAGATATCGAAGCCGACACCGCCCGCCGAGACGATGCCACCCTGGCCGGGATCGAATGCCGCCACGCCACCGATCGGAAAGCCATAGCCCCAGTGCGCATCGGGCATCGCGTAGGCCGCGCCCACGATGCCCGGCAGCGTCGCCACGTTGCAGACCTGCTCGTAGACTTTGTCATCCATGGCTTCGAGCCGCTCGCGGTCGCCGTAGATCAAACCGGGAACGCGCATGGCGCCATGCGTCTCGATACGCCACGTGAACTCGCTGTCCTGCTGCAGGCGGGTGATATCCATAGATGCCTATACGTCGACTACACACTGCGCGAGCCAGTGCCCGTTCGGCAACTGCTCGAATACCAACGCCGTATAAGTTGCCCCCTTGACTTCGACAGCCGGCTCATGGGAACGACGATCGACGGCCTGCCCGCGGACTGTCGCATCGAGCTTGTGGTCATCGAGCACGACGCGCCATTCCGAGAATAGCAGCCCGCGCGTGGACATCTCGAAGACCAGCGCGTTGAGCCAGTCCACGAGCAATAATGCATCGTCCGGCGCCTCGCAGCGAATTTCGACCTCGACCTCGCCGCTCACGCGCGCCGGCGGCGTTACAACGGCTGTGAGCGCTTCGGCCATAAGCTCGAACAACGCTGGCCGGCTCTCGGCTTGCGCACGCAGCCCGATGTCCGCACCGTGGTCGAAGTGCTCCCAATGATCGCCTTCTCGCGTCTTTCGCGTCTCGTTCATTGCGATGGGCCTACACCCGACGTCTCAACAGATTCTCGGCGACGGGTCATCTCCGTGTTCGTGCAAAAAGCGTGCGCGCGGGCCGCCTGCGACTGCAAGCCGTCACGGTCGTGCGTACACTTGCCTGAGTCAACGCCCCCGAACCCCGTCACAAACCCATCCAGCATGACCGACACGCCTCAAGCCTGGCATACGCTCACGAGCACCGACACGCTGCGCGCGTTGAATGTCACGGAAGCGGGACTGAGCTCGCAAGAAGCGAGCGCGCGACTGAGCAAACATGGTCCGAACGAGCTTGCGGTCGTCGACGAGGTCTCTGCGTGGCACGTGCTCGTAGGCCAGTTCAAGAGCGCGCTGGTGATCATTCTTCTGATTGCAACTGTGATATCCGCCACGCTCGGCCATACGGTCGAATCTGTCGCGATTGCCATCATCCTGGGTTTTGCGATCGTGCTTGGCTTCGTTCAAGAATATCGCGCTGAGCGCGCCATCGCACTACTCAAGAAGTTAACAGCACCGACGGCAAAAGTGCTACGCGACGGCGTCGAGCAAACGATCCCCGCCCGAGAGCTCGTCCCGGGCGACGTCATACTCGTGACAGCCGGAGATCGAGTCCCGGCTGATGCACGACTTCTCGCAACATTCAACCTCAAGGCCGACGAAGCATCACTGACCGGCGAGTCGGTACCAACCTCCAAGCTGATCGACGCGCTCGAGCATCCAGCCCTCGCAATCGGGGACCGCAAGAACGTCATCTTCTCGGGGACCACGATCACCTACGGCCGCGCGACGGCGCTCGTCGTCGCAACGGGCATGGATACGGAGTTCGGCAGGATCGGCGGGATGCTCGCTGCGCTCGAGGAGTCGAAGACGCCGCTACAAGAAAACCTGGACCGCCTCGGCAAGGTGCTCGCAATTATCGCGCTGTTGATCGTCGGTATCGTCGTTCTCCTGGGCTTGCTCCGCAGCGCCGGCCTGCTCGAAATGCTGATTTTCGGCATCGCGCTCGCTGTTGCCGTCGTGCCCGAGGCTTTACCCGCGGTCGTGACGATCTCGCTCGCGCTCGGGGGTCAGCGAAAGGCGAGACGCAATGCCCTCATGCGGCATTTGCCNNATCTGCTCCGACAAGACCGGCACGCTGACGAAGGACGAGATGACTGTGCGAAAGCTCTGGGTCGATGGTCGTTTCGTCGATATTTCGGGAACGGGCTACGCTCCAGAGGGTGTCTTTTCCGGCGACGGGAAAGCCGTCGAGCCCGATGGGGCCCTGCGTGACTTCCTCGAAGCCTCGGTACTCTGCTCCGATGCGTATCTCGTTGAGGAAAACGGGCGCTGGGACGCTATAGGAGATCCGAGCGAAGCCGCACTCGTCGCGGCGGCAGCGAAAGCCGGCATCGCGAAAAGCGACCTCGACGCGCAGGCACCTCGAGTTGATGAAATTCCGTTCTCGTCGGAGCGCAAGCGCATGACGACGTTGAACCGTCGCGCGTCCGAGACCGTTGCCTATTCCAAGGGCGCGCCCGAAGTTATTCTGGCGTCCTGTGACACGCAACGTCTAGGCAGCGAGATTGTCGCGCTCGAGCCAGACGACCGCGAGATGCTCGAGCGCGCGGGCGCTTCGATGGCAGCAGAGGCCCTGCGCGTGCTCGCTGTCGCCTACAAGCCGACAGACACGACGGACGGCGCCGAGAACGACATGGTGTTCCTCGGCCTCGCGGGCCTGATCGATCCACCTCGCGAGGAAGTTGCCGAGGCCATAGCGACGTGCAACGCGGCCGGCATCAAGCCGATCATGATCACCGGGGATCATCCGCAGACGGGTGCGGCCATCGCGCGCGAGCTCGGCTTGTTGACGACGGGCCGCGTCGTAACGGGTCCTGAGCTTCAAGCGATGTCCGATGCGGAGCTGGGGCAGGATGTGCAGAACATCGAGGTTTATGCACGCGTCTCGCCCGAGCAAAAAATACGCGTCGTAGATGCATGGCAAAAGCTCGGCGCCGTCGTGGCGATGACCGGCGACGGCGTCAACGACGCGCCGGCTCTGAAGAAAGCCGATGTCGGCATCGCCATGGGCCTGACGGGCACCGACGTGAGCCGGGAAGCGGCAGATATGACGCTCACGGACGACAACTTCGCCTCGATTGTCAGCGCCATGGCCGAGGGCCGGAGAGTATTCAGCAACATCAAGAAGTTTCTGATGTTTCTGCTGTCAGCGAATATCGGCGAGATCGGCGTCATTGCCGTTGCCACGGTCGCAGGGCTGCCGCTACCGTTAACGGCCGTGCAGATTCTTTTCATCAATCTCGCAACCGACGGGCTGCCGGCCATCGCCCTTGCCACGGACCCACCGGCACCCGACCTGATGCGCACGCCCCCGCGCAATCCTGACCGTTCGATCTTCACTGTACCCGTGATCGTATTGCTGGTCCTCGGCGGCCTCTGGTCGACAATCGTCGGCATCGGTCTCTTTCTCGGGCAGCTGAGCGCCGGCCGCCCCCTCGAGGAGGCCATGGCCATGACGTTTCTCGCTCTCGTGCTCATAGAGCTGTTCGAGGCCTACAGCTTCCGTTCCGACCGCGATGCGATATTCAATTCCCCATTTGCCAACCGTTGGCTTAACGCGGCCGTGCTCGGCGAGCTCTGCTTGTTGCCACTGATCGTCTACTTACCGATACTCCATGCGCCCTTCGGCACCTTCGCGCTAAGCGCAGCCGACTGGGTGCTTATCGTCGGGCTGGCATTCACGATCGTGCCGGTCCTGGAGCTCGCGAAGCTTGCAATCCGCCGTGAGCTCTTCGGCAGCCTCGAGGACTACACCTAAGCTCGCATGGCCGATCTCTTCATGGAAGACAGACCCAGGGCCAAATCGGTACGCCCGCTGCGCGAGCTCTACCCATTTATCCGCCCGTATCGCGGACAGCTCGTGCTGGCGCTCCTGGCGCTGCTGATCGCGGCCGTCGCGATGCTCGCCCTGCCCGTCGCTTTGCGCTACCTCATCGACAACGGATTTGCGGCCGAGGACGCGGCTGCAATCGACCGGTACTTTCTCGTGCTGCTCGGCGTAACCATCGTATTCGGTGCATTTGCCGCGCTGCGTTTCTATCTCGTCATGTGGCTCGGGGAGCGCGTCGTCGCCGATATCCGCAGCGCCGTCTACGACCACGTCATCCGCATGGACCCGGCATTCTATGAGATCACGAAGACTGGCGAGGTGCTCTCGCGACTGACGACCGACACGACGCTGATTCAGTCGATCGCCGGCGTCGGGCTCTCTATCACGCTGCGCTCGGCCCTGACGCTGACAGGCGGACTCATCATGCTCGCGATTACGAGCCCGTCGTTGACCGGCCTGATCGTCGTGCTCGTCCCACTGATACTGCTGCCGATCCTGTTAATCGGAAGACGGGTCCGACGTCTGTCTCGCGCGGCCCAGGACCGCGTAGCCGACACGAGCGGCCTCGCCGGCGAGACGCTCAACGCGGTGCAGACCGTGCAAGCCTTCACGCTCGAAGCCCTGCAGAGCGCACGCTTCGGTGAGGCTGTCAACCAGGCGTTCACGACCGCGTTGCAGCGAATTCGACTGCGCGCGGTGCTGATCGCCGTTGCAATCGTCGCAATCTTCGCGGCCGTTACGCTCGTGCTCTGGATCGGCGCGCAGGCCGTGCTCGACGACCGCATGACGGGCGGTGAGCTCGGTCAGTTTCTGCTCTACGCCTTATTTGTCGCCGGCGCAGCCGCATCGCTCAGCGAGATGTGGGGCGAAGTTCAGCGCGCCGCCGGCGCGACCGAACGGCTCGTGGAGCTCCTGCGCGCACAGCCGCTCATTGAGGTCCCGCCAGACGCGCAATCGTTTCCCCGCGACGGTGCCGGGCGGATCGTTATCGAGCACCTGAAGTTCGCCTACCCGTCGCGGCCGGATACGCTCGCACTCGACGATCTGAGCCTGACGATCGAGCCTGGTGAAACCGTCGCGATCGTCGGCCCGTCCGGTGCTGGCAAGACGACGTTGTTTCAGCTGCTGCTGCGCTTCTACGATCCCGCGCGAGGGCGAATCTTGATCGATGGCCTGAACATCAAGCGCGCCGACCCGGGCGATCTGCGCCAGCGCATGGGACTCGTGCCGCAGGAAACTGTCGTTTTCGCAACGACGGCGCGTGAAAACATTGGATATGGGCGCCCGGGCGCGTCGGATGCGGAAATCGAAGCTGCCGCCCGAGCAGCCGAAGCTGCAGACTTTATTGCAACGCTGCCGGAAGGCTATGAGACCTTTCTCGGCGAGCGCGGCACGCGCCTGTCGGGGGGACAGCGTCAGCGCATCGCCATCGCCCGTGCCATCTTGCGCAACCCGCCTATCCTACTGCTCGACGAAGCGACGAGCTCATTAGACGCCGAGAGTGAGCGCCTCGTGCAGGAGGCACTCGAGCATCTCATGCATGGGCGTACGACGCTCATCATCGCGCACCGCCTCGCCACCGTTCTCAAAGCCGATCGAATTGCGGTCATGGATCAGGGACGCCTCGTCGACATCGGTACACACGCCGAGCTCGTCGCGCGCAATCCGCTTTACGCGCGGCTAGCGGAGCTGCAGTTCGGTGAAGGTCGTCAGATCGCAGCCGAGGCAGCCGGCTAACGAGCCGCTGGCATCCCTCCAGTCAGCCATGCAGAATGGCGGCCATGGATGAAGAAACCCGCCCCGCAACGGCCGACGCGGAGCTGATCGAGCAACTGATCGAGTCCGATTCCAAGGACCTCGGTGAGTTCGTCGTGAGACGAACACTACCGTCCAAACAACGCCAGCGCGTTGGCCCGTTCGTCTTCTTCGATCACATGGGACCGGCTGAGTTCGAGCCCGGCTCTGGCGTCGCCGTCAGACCGCATCCGCATATCGGGCTTGCAACGATGACCTATCTATTCGAAGGCACGATTCTGCATCGCGACAGCCTCGGCTACGTTCAACCCATCGAGCCCGGCGCCGTCAACTGGATGACGGCCGGCCGCGGCTATCGTGCACTCGGAGCGCACGCCGCCCGACCTCTTCGAAGGCGGCTCGAAGCTACATGGCCTACAGATCTGGCTCGCATTACCGACCGAGCTCGAGGAGATGGATCCGGCGTTCGTGCATTACCCAGCCGACGAGATCCCGGTCGTTTCACGACCCGGTGTCAATATTCAGATCGTTGCGGGCAACGCCTTCGGCGAAGAATCACCCGTCGCGACGACGTCCGAGACGCTCTATCTGGCGCTGGAGATGCAGGCTGGAGCGACGCTTGCGGTTCCCGATGGTGTCGATGAACGCGCGGTTTACGTCGTAACCGGCGGACTGCGCATCGGTAACCAGGAGATCGCGCCGGGTACCATGGCCGTCCTGCAACCCGATGCATCGGTCACGATCGAGGCGTTCGATAAGACCAAGGCCGTCATCCTCGGCGGCGCAACACTATCCGGCAAGCGCATCGTTTGGTGGAACCTCGTAAGCAGCTCGCGCGAACGTATCGAGCAGGCCAAGGACGATTGGCGCAACGACCGCTTCGAGAAAGTACCCGGCGATGATGAGTTTATTCCGCTCCCAGATTAGACTGCGGCCGGCCGATTAGGCAGCGTGCGCTCGAGCCATGCGGTCAACGCCCGCTTCTAAAAGAACAATAAGGAACGCCCGATGGACGCCATAATCGAACTCTTATATACGCGCGTAATCCCGGTGCTTCTGATCATGGTGATGACCGGTCTCGGTCTATCGCTAACGATCGCGGATCTCAAACGCGTGATTGTCGTTCCGAAAGCCGCGACGATCGGCTTGGTCGGCCAGCTATTGGCCCTACCACTGCTGGCGCTCGCCCTGGCCTCCGTGCTTGCGCCCTCACCGGAAATTGCAGTCGGCGCGATCATTCTCGCCGCATGCCCCGGCGGCGTGACGTCGAACGCGTATGTTTTTGCCGCGCGCGCGGACGTTGCGCTGTCTGTCACGCTGACCGCCATATCGAGCGTGATCACGGTCTTCACAATTCCTTTGCTGACCTATCTCGCGATGCAAGTATTCATGGACGCGGGACAGCGACCCGATCTTCCGACCGCAAATATTTTTCGCACGCTCTTTATGCTGTCGATCGTGCCGATCGCAACCGGCATGGCAGTACGCTGGCGCTGGCCGGCATTCGCAGAGAGCCTGCTCGAGCGACTACGGAGAATCACGGTTGGCGTGCTCATGCTGCTCATCATCGCAGCGGCGATTTCGAGCTACGAAATCATTCGAGAGAACCTGCTCGCGGCGGGACTGCTCGTGATTGCATTGAATCTTCTGTCGATGGGTATGGGCTTCGGCCTCGGAAAACTTTTCAGCTTACCGTTGAAGCAGAGAATTACGCTGACGTATGAGATCGGCGTGCAGAATATTTCGCTCTCGCTGCTCGTAACGCTCACGCTCATTGGCAGTCAGGCACTCGCGATCACGACGCTTCTCTACGCCGTCGTGATGCCGACAACGGCGTTAGCGCTCATCGCGGTCTCGCACAAGGTTCTGGGTACCGCTGAAGAGACGAGTTGGGCGCCCTGAGGCGCTAGCGGGGCAACGCCTGCTCGAGAATTCTCGCAACGTGTAGGCCGGTGCGACCCGTGCCATCGCTGATCTGGTGCCGGCAGCTGAAACCGTCGGCCGCGATCAGCGTATCGGCATCGGCCTCCCGCACTTTCGGCAGCAGCGAGCTCTCGGCCATCTTCATCGAGACGTCGTAGTGCTCGGCATCGTAGCCGAACGAGCCGGCCATGCCGCAGCAACTCGAGTCGATCGTTTCCACGGGGAGGTCCGGAATCAGTCCCAGTGCTTTTTGCACGGGCGGCACGAGCCCGAACGCCTTCTGATGGCAGTGCCCGTGCAGCAGCACACGGCGCTGCGGCAGCGCCTCGAGCGGCAGGTCGAGCCTACCGGCATCGTGCTCGCGCGCGATGAACTCTTCGAACAGCAACGCGTTCTCAGCCAACGCATGCGTGTCCTCGTTCGGGAGCATGGACAGGAACTCATCGCGCAGCGTTAGTAGACACGAAGGCTCCAAACCGACGATCGGCACTCCACGCTCGACGAAGGGCTTGAGCGCCTCGATTGTGCGGCGGGCCTCTTTTTTACCTTCCTCGACGAGACCGACGCTCAAGAACGTTCTGCCGCAACACAGCGGTCGGTTGCCGTCGGCCGCCTGCGCCGTCACAACGCGGTAGCCGGCCGCAGCGAGCACGTTCGCGGCAGCCGTCGCAGTTTCCGGCTCGAAGTTCGCGTTGAACGTATCGGCAAGCAGGACGACCTCCGGCCCGTCCTTCGGACCCCAAACGCCGCCAGTAAACACATCGCTCCGCCAAGCCGGTGTTGCGCGCCGTGCCGTGAAGCCGAGCAAGCGCTCGCGCAACGTGCCAAGCACTGAGCTGCGGTTCGGCGCGTTTAGCAACCAACCCGCGCGAGTAGCCCAAGGCGCGTAGCGCGGCAGATACGCCACGAGCCGGTCGCGCAGCTTGAGCCCATGGCGCTTGCGGTACTGGCTCAGGAACTCGATCTTCATGCGGTACATGTCCACGCCCGTCGGACATTCGCGCTTGCAAGCCTTGCAGCCCACGCACAGTGCCATTGTGTCGTAGAGCGCATCCGACGTGAGCGCATCCGGCCCGAGCTGGCTAGTCAGCGCCAAGCGCAAAGTATTCGCACGCCCACGGGTGACGTCACGCTCGTCGTTCGTCGCTCGATACGACGGACACATCACACCCGGGTCGCGCTTGCGGCACGCGCCGTTGTTGTTGCACATCTCCGCGGCACGATAAAAGCCGCCCCACTCGGACCAGTCGAGGTTCTCATTGATCTCGACCGGGGCGTAAGCTTCCGGGTATCTCGATATCGAACGATCGTCCATCGGCAGCGGATCGACGATCTTGTGCGGATTCAGATGACCTTCGGGATCGAACTCCGCCTTGATCTCCTCGAACGCCTTGACGAGGCGCGGTCCGAGCATCGGCTCGATGAACTCCGAGCGCGCAAGACCATCGCCATGCTCGCCCGAGTGCGTGCCCTTATACTCGCGCACGAGCGCGTGCGCCGCCTCCGCGATCGTACGCAGCTTCTTCCGATCTGTGTCGAGCTTCAGATTCAGAATTGGGCGAACGTGCAAGCAACCGACCGCTGCATGCGCATACCACGTGCCGGTCGTGCCGTGCTGCGTGAAAACTTCCGTTAGGCGCTCGGTATATTCCCCGAGCTTGGGCAACGGTACGGCGCAGTCCTCGATAAACGAAACGGGCTTTCCGTCGCCCTTCGCCGACATGACGATATTGAGCGCCGCCTTGCGCACGTTCCAAACCGATTGCTGCGCCTCGCGCTCCTCGGCGCGCACGACCGCGTCCGGAAAACCGAGCGTGCCCATGACCTCCTCGAGCTCATCGAGCTGGCGCAAGAGCGCAGCACGATCGTCGCCGGCGAATTCGATGAAATACAACGCCTCTGGCGTCCCTCGTACGAATTGCTCGAGCGTCGCGCGAAACTGTGCTTGCTGGCGGGCGAGGTTTATGACGGTGCTGTCGACGAGCTCGATCACGGTCGGCTCGAGCTTTACGAGGTGCTGCGCGGACTCCATGGCCGAGAGGAACGTCGGGAAATGGCAAATGCCAAGCACCTTGTGCTGCGGAATCGGCGCGAGCTTGAGATCGATTTGCTCGAACCATGCGAGCGTGCCTTCGGAACCGACGAGAATGTCAGCAAGGTTGCGGTCCTCGCGACCCAGCCGATCCAGATTGAAACCCGCGACGTTGCGCGCAGTCTGCGGTAAGCGCCGCGCAAACTCTTCACGCTCGCGCTCGAACAGCGCTGTCATTCGATCGGCAAGAACTTTGAGGCGTCCATTGGTCGTACCGTTGAATGCGTTGGCATCGAAATGCAGGCGCTCACCATCGGCGAGCACGGCGTCGATGCCGAGCACGTTGTCGACCATGTGGCCGTAACGCAGCGAGCGCGAGCCGACGCTATTGTTGGCGGCCATACCGCCAATCGTCGCGCGACTCGACGTCGAGACGTCGACTGGAAAAAACAAGCCGCTCGGGGCGAGGGTTCGATTGAGCTCATCGAGCACGATACCGGGCTCGACCGAAGCCGTGCGCGCATCCGTATCGAGCGCACAAACCTCCGTCAGATACTTGCTCGAATCGATGACCAGTGAACGGCCGAGCGTTTGGCCAGCCTGCGACGTGCCGCCGCCGCGCGGCAAAGCCGGTACCCGGTGCTCGCGCGCAATCTCCAGGGCGCGGCGCGCGTCGGCGGTATTGCGCGGAATCACGACGCCAACAGGGAAGATCTGATACATCGAGGCATCGGTCGAATACCGGCCTCGGCTGAAGTCGTCGAACAGAATCTCGCCTTCGAGCTCACGGCGCAACGTCTTCTCTAGCGCGGCGATGTCGGCCCCTTCGAATTGTTCGGCTGTTGCAGCCAAGCTCCCCCCGGTTCAGCTAATTGGTCTTCGTGCTCGAAAGCCCTGTTATTCTAACGCCGTTGCGAGAGCCAGTCGCGGTCGCCGCTTATGGATAATAATGAGAAGGAAGACATGTTACGCGAACGCGTGCGCGCCCGCGGCTTTGAGATGCGCAAGTCCCAAGGCGCTGCACCGCCTGCGAACCTCGGCGAATACATGGTCTACGATCCAGTGACCGGAGGTTCGTTGCTCGGCCATCGGTTCGACGCCACATTGGCCGACATCCAACGCTGGCTTGCGGACGACTGAGTGGCACACGGCGCTCGCTAGGCCGACGACTGGGCGATATGGTCTAATAGGCGCCCGTTCGAATAAGACGAAAAACGCCAACAGCATGAGCGAAGCACAGGGGTCCGGACCCACCCGAAGCGGCCGTCAGTTCCTGCAGATACCCGGCCCGAGTAACGTCCCAGACCGCGTCCTGCGGGCTATCGACCGACCGACGATCGATCACCGTGGCCCGGACTTCGCGGAACTGACCCTGCGAGTGCTGCCAGGCCTTCAGAAGGTGTTCAAGTGCGAAGGCCCGGTCGTCATCTTTCCGTCATCGGGATCGGGCGCCTGGGAGTCGGCGCTCGTCAACACGCTCTCGCCAGGCGACAAGGTGCTCATGGTCGAAACGGGCCAGTTCGCCGTGCTCTGGCGCGACATCGCCGAGCGACTCGGGCTCGAGGTCGAGTTCATTCCCGGTGACTGGCGCCATGGCGTAAGCGCAGAAAAGATTGCCGCGAGCCTCGCCGCGGACAGCGGACACGCAATCAAGGCCGTTGCCGTCGTTCACAACGAGACCTCGACGGGCGTCACAAGTCATATTGCGCCCGTCCGGGAAGCCATCGACGCGGCAAGCCACCCGGCGCTGTTGTTCGTAGATACGATTTCCTCGCTCGGATCGGTCGACTATCGACACACCGAGTGGGGCGTCGACGTGACTGTCGGTGGATCGCAGAAGGGACTCATGCTGCCACCGGGTCTCGGATTCAACGCCGTGAGTCAAAAAGCGCTCGATGCATCGAAGACCGCTAGTCTAGCCAGGTCTTACTGGGACTGGAACGCGGTCCTAGAGTCGAACAAGACGGGCTATTTTCCCTACACACCCGCGACGAATCTTCTCTACGGCCTCGAGGCAGCGCTCGATATGCTCTTCGAGGAGGGGCTCGAGAACGTCTTCGCCCGCCATGCCCGGCACGCCGAAGCCACGCGGCGCGCTGTTGCCGCTTGGGGGCTCGAGAACCTCAGTCTGGATTCGAGCGAGCACTCCAATATCTTGACAGCCGTGCTCATGCCGGAGGGACACGACGCCGATCGGTTGCGAAAAATCATCCTCGAGCGTTTCGACATGACGCTCGGCACCGGACTTGGCAAGGTCAAGGGCAAAGTCTTTCGCATCGGGCACCTAGGCTGGTTTAACGACCTCATGCTTGCTGGCACGTTGGGCGGCGTCGAGATGGGGCTCAAAGTCGCTGGCGTGCCTTACGAGCCCGGCGGAACCCAAGTTGCCCTAGACTGGCTAGCCGGCGCGGAGGCCTAGACCAGCATGGACCCGTCGACCGCTGTCGCAACGAGTCCGCTGCTCGCGCTGCTCGCTTTTCTCGGCGTCATCGTGCTCCTGCTGTTCTTGATCGCCAAATGGAAATGGCACGTCTTTCTCGCGCTGTTGGTGCCGCTACTGCTGTTCGGCGTGATTCCGGGCGTGCAGCAGAACAACTTCATCGATGCATTCGAAACCGGCTTCGGCGCAACGCTCGGCTCGATCGGCGTCGTCATCGTGCTCGGGTCCATCATCGCCGAGGCCTTGCGCCATACTGGCGCCATACAGACGATCACGCGATCGATGGTCAATGTGGTCGGCTCCAAGCGCATGCCGCTCGCATTGACGCTGACGGGCTTCGTGCTCGGCGTTGCGATCTTCTCGGACGTCGCCTACGTGATCCTGAATCCGCTCGTGCACTCCGCCGCGAAGATGATGGGCGTGACCGTCGGCGTCATGTCCATCGGCCTCGTAGGCTCGCTGCAGCTGACGCACGCAATCGTGCCGCCGACGCCCGGCCCGCTGGCTGCCGCAGCGCTCGTCGGCGCGGATATCGGCGCGACGATCATCTTCGGCTCGATCGCCTGCCTCGCGGGCTCGATCGGTGGATGGATTTGGGGCCAGTACATTGCCGGACCCCGAATCAAGACGCTGCCTTCGGACGAGTACGCCGGCGTGAATTTCCTCGAGGTCGAGGCGGAGGGCGGACTACCGAGCACGGCTGCGTCATACGCGCCAATACTGGTTCCGATTCTGTTGATCTCAGCCCAGAGCGTTTCGCGGCTGTTTCTCGCCGAGGACCATGTCATACGCACAGGACTGGCGTATGTCGGCTGGCCGGTCGTCGCGCTGAGCGTCGGCGTCTGGCTCGCGTACCGTAACGTGAAGACCCCGGAGCATAAGAAAGATGCTAAGAACGCCTGGGTCGAGGAAGCACTCAGAGTATCGGCGATGATCCTCGTCGTCACGGGACTCGGCGGATCATTGAGCGAGATCCTCAAGGCGACGCCCGCCGTTGACTACATCGCAGGCTTCTTCGCCACGTACGGCTTACCGTCGATACTCCTGCCGTTCGTAATCGGGATCATCGGCAACATGATTACAGGCTCGACAACAGTGGGCGTTATCACTGCCGCCTCCCTCGTCGCTCCGATGCTAGGCACGCTCGGTCTGTCGCCAGAAGCTGCCATGCTTGCCGGCGCAAGCGGTTCGGTCATTATCAAGTACGTTAACTCGAGCTATTTCTGGGTCTGCACCTCGCTGAGCCGCCTACCGGTCAACGAGGCAATCTTCGGCTACGGCGGTGCGACTTTGGTCGGCGGCCTCGTCTCGTTCATGACGGTCTGTATCATGTGGGCAGTCGGTCTGATTTGATTCACTAAGATTTCGGAGTTCCGCGATGGCGAACAAATTCAACATTCTCTTTCTTGGCGCTTCTTATGGTTCCTTGTTCGCCGCGAAGGCCGCGCTTGCCGGCCACTCGGCGCATCTCATTTGCCTGCCTGAAGAAGCGCAGCTCATCAACAGCGAAGGCGCGATCGTTCGCTTGCCCGTAAGAGGTCTAGATGCACCGGTCGAATTGAAC
>JABAOE010003554.1_pt1 | contig 39918 bp, 33 predicted proteins | sample 7062141 | NCBI WGS metagenome assembly JABAOE01 (sample SAMN14538627, study PRJNA623070) | marine sediment metagenome | biome: marine biome [ENVO:00000428]; feature: marine pelagic biome [ENVO:01000023]; material: deep marine sediment [ENVO:00002113] | place: India: Gulf of Khambhat ...
ATAACTTCGAGAATAACCGTTTGTTAAAACATACAAAAATCTGTCATTCCCGCATGTTTGTTGCGGAAATCCATATTTTTTTTAATAACCCTCAATAATTTTTAATCCTGATAGGGTTAGGAATAAATGAGTAAAAAAAAGGGCTGATCTTTCTGACCAGCCCTTTTTAACAAACAATATTCTAAACTACTTTTTCTTTCTTCTTATTCTTCTGTATCCGATAACAAATGGTATCAGCAGTAATGGAAGCAGACTTGGCAATACACCACCTGCAGTTCCGGCTATTGATAATGAACAATTGCTACCACCATCACCACAATTATCAAGAACTAAATCGAATATCTCTGTCGCAATTTCATTTGGGAATTCCGAAGAAATAATTTCAATTACCAAGAATATGATTTCTTCCGGACTTCCTTCCCTGCATACATCTATTACGAGCTGTGTTAAATTTTCAAGTGTATCTACATCACAGATAAAATCACACTCTTTAAGACCAGCACCAGGATCAAAGAAATTGTCAACATCTGTAAACGCACAGTTACCATTTGAGAAGAAGATATCTACATCATCTATATCCACGCGTTCAGAGAAATCAGCACATATCCGAACATCATCCAGGGCTTCTTCTAAAATGAATCTGACAACTGTTCTGCTTTCATCAGGCAAAATGCCAGCATCAACTATCTCTTCAAGAGTACCTTCGCAGGCATCGCCTTCACCATTCATATCTATATCCGCCTGGTCCGGGTTGAAATCTTCAGGACAGTTATCACACACATTACCAATAGTATCAAAATCTGCATCTGCATTTGTCGGATCAGCAGTCAAAGGACAAAGGTCGCAACCATCCGGGATACTATCACCGTCTGTATCAATAGTGTCATCAGATCCGGGACAAACATCTCCCGAATCGCACACGCCATCGCCGTCTGTATCATCAGGATCATCTTCAGGACATACATCGCAGGCATTACCTACTCCATCACCATCGGTGTCTTCCTGACCTGGATCGGCATTGACTGGACATATATCACCCAGATCACAAACTCCATCACCATCGGTATCGATACCATCTGATGGTCCTAAAGGATCAACTGCCTTACCTATACCAGCAGCACACTCGTTACAACCGTCACCATCTACATCAACAAATGAGCACTCAGTATCAGCACAGTCCGTATCGCTATCTTCCATTGGATCATTGTTTATTCCATCGGCACAATCAACTTCAAAATTATCATCACATGATGGATCATTAGCTATACAATCAGAATCAGCACAATCAGTATCACCATCTCCATCATTGTTAATTCCATCCGTACAACTTGATTCGTAACAAATATCTGCTCCCGGTCCTGAAGGAGAACCTGTATTACAATCAGGATCAGCACAGTCTGCACTTCCACCAGCTATACTAAAACCATCTCCGTCTCCGTCATTATCTTCACCATCATCGCAGGTTTGCTCAGTAGAACCTTCACAAGGAAAGAATGGTCCACCTCCATTACCTGTTTGACAGAATGGATCCGCACAATCTATTAAAGTATCTGTATCGTCTTCTACATCATTTGTACATATTTCGTTACAATGTGCCAAACAATCTGCATCTGAACAATCAATAAATCCATCTCCATCATTATCAAAGCCATCTAGACATTCAACTGCTGTATCTTCATCATCGCACTCATCCGCAAAATCATTTCCCTGGTCTGGACACCCATCAGGATCAGCACAATCCGCACCACCATCCCCGTCATTATCAATTCCATCACCACAACTTGTTTCAGTATTTTCACATGGAGCTAAAGGAGTTCCATCATTACAACTTCCTGAATCTGTATCAGCACAGTCTACATCACCATCCCCGTCGTTATCTATTCCATCATTACAAATAGTTTCTTCTGATTGACATGGTGCAATTGGTCCAGCATTTGTCCCATTACAATTTGGGTCTTCACAGTCAGTTTTTCCATCACCATCTTCATTGTCTATGCCATCACTACACTCAGAAGCTGGATCTCCTTCCAAACATGCGGCATCAGTAGTACTACAATCGCCATCCTGGCAATCAATATTTGTATCACCATCATTATCCTTATCATCATCGCAATCTTCAAAATCAGCACAGTCAGGTGTTCCGTCATTATCCGCATCCGCACCATTTCCCGGACTAATATCCGATTCATCCACACCAATACAAACATCTAAAGAATTACAAATTCCATCGGCATCCGTATCAATGTTTTCACAACCGCAGCAAGTATCTATATCATCACAAAACCCATCTTTATCCGCATCTCCTTCTGCACAAATTGCTGGGAGTTCACCGCAATCCACACCTGTCGATATACAATAACCCTGATCAAAATTTGGTTGAGCATTGGAATTATCCACACCAATAAATGAAGATAGAAATAATGCAAGGACAAAAGTTGTTAGAATGGCTTTAAATTTAGTAAAACTACAACAGTATTCTGATATCATCTTTTCATACCCCTTAAAATTTGATTTAAGAAACCCTTTTTAGCCATTGTATCATCAATCAAAATTAATAACAAGCTTAAATTTTTAATTGTAACCTATTCTTATTATGTAATTTTTTTTAAATACTTAAGAAAATACTTTATCTTGTGGTTGGTCGTTACTTATTTAGCTTATATTGTGGTTGAAAGATTTTTATACATACAATCTAATTTAACTAATTTTTTAAATATGTTTAGTAACAAGCTTCTTTTTTACTGATATTGTCCCTGAAACTGGCTTGTTTCAAGGAGCGGGATTTCAAAACCAAATTCTTTATTCAGCAATTCAATGAAAATATTGGCTATAATTGCATAACCCGCATTATTGGGATGTATGCCATCAAGGCTGAATGCTGTGTTTTCGTTGTCTATAAGAACAAATTTGCCTGAAAATCCATCAATCCTGCTATTTTTCAACTCAAAAAGTGAACTGTTTACATCAGCTATTCGTATATTATTAAACTCACCTGCAATATCATCAATAATGGAATTAAACTCCAAAACAGCGCTTTCAATCTCTGAATCTTCAAACAGGGTTAAGGTTTTATTGTCTCCAATTTTCTCACCCGTGGGAATAAAACCCATATCCTCAATTTGAGTGATAATATCATTCGCCTGTTCTTCCGATAATCCCATAGAGATTAAATCATTCTCACCTGGTAGGCCTTCACCATCTTCCCTGATATCATCAAGGGAATTCAAAAGAAGGTTAACAACATTCTCTTCTTCAAGAAGAAGTGGAATATATAAACCGTCTCCAAAATCCAAAGGTTCGAAGTTTTCATCAAAAATAACAGGAACCGGCTCAGTAAAACCTAACTCAGGAATAGTTCTGAAAATATTATCAAAAAAGTTTACAAAAGGTATATCAGTGATATTCGGAATATTTGCAACCATTATAATAGCATCGAGGTTATCTGCCAATTGCTCAATAATATCCCTGAAATTATCTTCGAAATCCTCGCCAGAGGTGATATCACCAATCCTGCCCCCTTTTGTAGCCGCACTCAAAACATCATTTATCCCTATCCAGATGGAAACAAGATCCGGATTCAGGCTTATTGCCTGTTCGAGCTGGGTTCCCATACCACGAAGGACAATCTGGAAAAGAAGGTCAGAAGTTGACTGCACATCAATTAATTCAGCTCCGGGTAGTCCAAGATTATCATAGGGTCTGTCAAGAAAAACATTGCCAAGAAGATTTAAAGGGTTTATAAACAGTTCTTCTGCAAAAATCTCACCATTATCATACTGCAAAGGAGAAAGACCTATGTCGGTAAAACCTATTCCGGGTTCATTCACAATAGGCTGTTCAAAGTCCTCTATCCCCAGCTGCATAGCAATCAGATAGGGAAAACTGTTTAACTGAAAACCCTTTACTATTCCGCTTGATTGCACCCCAGCAGTCAAACTCGCGCCAATTGCCACGTATTTTTGGGGAAATTCCATTGATTCTACTTCATCTTCGCTCTCATCTGAAGAACCGTTGCTACCTCCTGAACTACAGCCGGAAATCAATGAAATTGAAAGAAAAAAAATTAAAGTTACTTTTAAAATCAAATATCTATATAATCTCATAATAATTCTTTATCTTTGTCTGGAAAGCTCATATAAGAATATTCCGCTTGCAACCGAGGCATTTAATGAATCTATTTTCCCGCGTTTAGGTATTGAAAACAAATAATCGCATTTCTCTTTAACTTTTTTTTGAATCCCTTTTCCTTCATTGCCAATTACAACAGCTATATCCAGATCACTCAGGTCGTTTTCGTATAAGCGGGTTTTGGATTTTCCTTCAGCTCCCACAATCCAGATGCCTTTTTTCTTTAGATCTTCAATTAACCTGCTTAAATTTGTAACCCTTACAATACTGATATTCCTTACTGCTCCGGAAGAAGTTTTTACAACGGTGGGATTTATATCACATGCTCTGTCTTTTGGAATAAAAACCCCGTGAACACCCAGGAATTCCGCTGTTCTTATAATGGCTCCCAGATTATGCGGGTCTTCAATATGGTCGAGAATAAGTAAAAATAATTTCTGATTCCTCTCGGAGGCAATATTAAATACATCGCTAATATTCGAGTATTTAAAATCGTTAACCCTGGCAACTATCCCCTGGTGATTATTGCTATTGCATAGTTCCGATAGTTGATCCCTTGACTGTGTGGATATTTTTATTCCGCGTGTTTCTTTAATGTTTTTAATTTCTGGATTATTAATTAATCTTGAATTATCCGATAGAATAATCTCGTTTATCTCTCCGGGTTCGTTGTTTATATATTCAAAGACAGCATTTTTACCATAAATAATCAAAATAAACCCTTAAACTAAGAATCCTTTTTTAATTGAAGTCCTTTACTTCTACTTGATATATTTCTTTTTATCCATTTTGCATCCCACCATTCAAGAGGTCTTACGGGGACTCCGTGAATATATATACCAAAATGCAAATGATCTCCGCCTGCCAAACCTGTGACGCCTGTATTACCAATAATACCATTTCTTTTGATGTTATCCCCAACCTTCACACTTATTGAACTTAAATGTGAATACAAAGACATTACCCCAAGTCCGTGATCCAGAATCACGGTGTTTCCATAGATACCCAAGTCATCAGCATAAACAACAATTCCGTTGTTTGCAGCTTCCACAGGATATTTTTTAGTAACAGAAAGGTCATAACCAAAATGATATTGCTGATCTATAACCTCTCCATTTAATACATAGTTTCTTTTATCGGCAAAGTTAGCTTCCACTTTAGATTTTGAAAGCTGGCTGAATTTATCTTTCCATAGCTGTATATTGGTGCTCCTGGATGCTATATCACTAATCTTCTTGTTATTCTCATTTCTTAATTCGTTGTTAACCCTTAAGAATATCTCCTTTAAATTCTCTCTGGAATACTCCTCACCCTGAACAAGTGGAAGCATCTTGTTTATTACAAATGTTTCGCTAATATTAATGTCCCTTGCCCTGTATGCGGTTTTATTCAATCCATAACTAACTGCCAGCACAGTTTCATTCCCTGCCCTGTCCTCTGCAATAATAGTTAGAATTTCTTTGTCTACTAGATCATACGGATATGCAAAATAACAGACAAATAAATTGTCGTCTTCAAAAAGACCTCTGTATCCTTTAAAAAAATAATCTTTTAATCTGACTCCGCTTTTAACAGTATCTTTAGTTGCCCTGTATATAATAAATCCCGAACCGCCATGGGTTAAATACTGGGGAGAAGATACTTCTGTTAATTTTGGTGCAGTTAGATCTAGCATTACTTTTTTCTTAAATTTTGCTCTATTTCCAGAAACAATTTTTACCTTTGAATAATCCTCAGCTTTCACAATCAAATATGCAGGGCCATCTTTAATGGGAAGCTTTTTTGGATTTAATCGTATTGTTATCACCTCTTTACTAGTCCCGATTTTTAAATTCTTTTCAGCTAAAAGATGTTCCCTGTCGTTAACAACAAGATAGACCATAATATTTTTCAGCCCCTGACCCTCGTCCGAAAAATAAATGTCAAAAGGAGCCAAACCAATATTGCTTATATCCCTGCTAAATGATATTTCCGGGGATTTTAATTCAATTTTTGGAAGAAATATGGTTACTACAGCTATAAATACAGCAACAGCAAGCAAGACAATAAACTTTTTTAGTGATTTAAACATAATTAAATTAATCCTTTGGATATTTTTTATTATTTTTGATATTTTAAGTTAAATTAAATATTAAATTTAATTAACTTGTTTTAGTATTCAAATATATAAAATCTGAAATTTACAATCAGAATATGAATAAAAACTTAATCTTTAGTTTATTTATTTTAATCTCCCTTTCAATTCTAATTTTACTTTTTTACAATTTAACAAGAATATTTTTTGAACCGCTATTCTGGGCTACAACAATTTCACTTCTCACTTATCCGTTATACAGAAAATTAAATTCACTGTTAAAAAACAGATCAAACTTGTCTTCGTTGTTAATGACCCTTTTAGTTACATGCGTTTTATTAATCCCAATAATATTCATAACAATTAACCTGGGAATAGAGGCTTTTGATATTTACGAGACAACAAGGGATAAGGGGGAATTCGCCCACCTTAAAGAAAATATCGAGAAATATCTTAAACAAAATGACATTAATGATATTTTGCCAGAAAATCTGGTTAAGCAACTCGAGACCAAATTTAACATGGAAGAAATTAAATTAAGCACAATTATTAGCAAGCCCATAATTATAATCAGCAATAAAATTGTGGAATTAATAAAAAATGCTTTAGCTAACACTTACATTTTTGCTTTAAATTTCGTATTAACAATATTTTCATTATTTTTCTTTTTTAGAGACGGCAGAAAATTTACCACATATTTGCTTAGCATTATTCCTATGAATAATGACGAGAAAATCAGAATATTCACCATATTCTCTGAAACTATTCATGGCATTGCTTTAGGCAGTCTGCTGATTGCAGCAATCCAGGGACTCCTTGTTGGTTTAATCTTCCTTATACTGAATATTCCATACCCTGTTTTCGCAGGCTCCATAAGCTTTGTCTTGTCAATTCTCCCTCTGGTTGGTGCTGCATTGGTATGGTTGCCATTTGCAATCTACTATTTAGTTATAGGTTCTTACATAAAAGGACTGATTCTTCTTGTTTTTGGAGCAGTAGTAATTTCATCTGTAGACAATTTAATAAGACCCATAATTATTGGTAGTAAATTGAAAATTAATACTTTATTATTATTCCTTAGCATTATAGGGGGGCTTGAAGCTTACGGATTTGCTGGTCTGATAATTGGACCACTAATTATAGCCCTTCTTACTAGTTTTATAGAACTGTACAAAACGAGATTTATTAGTAGTTAACCCTAAATAGATCAAATATATAGCTATAATTATATTCAGTTATGAGAAAAAGATTTATTTTATTCTGCATTGTTACCGCATTAATTTTCACATTGGCTTTCTACCTCTTGCTCCAGTCGGAAAGCAGCAGGGGTTTAATAAAATCATCGATTGAGAATATCGTAAGTTCCAAAAAAAATCTTGATTTCAAAATAGGTAAACTAAGCGGGAATTTAATAAACAAATTAGAACTAACCGATGTCATACTAACTATTGAAGACCAGCCGTTTGTAACCATCAATAAAATATCAACTAACTATTCTCTTCCACTACTCATTTCCCTAATTTCCAGAGGAGATATACCACTTAGAAATACAAGAATTGATGGATTAAAAATTAATATCGTAAAGGACTTTAATGGTATATGGAATTACGACAAAATAGGAGATAAAAAAGAAAAACACATAGATACCAAACACTCCATATCAATATTTTCAAAAAACAACAGGATTATAAATTCATCTTTGCAGATCTCTGACCTTGCTAAAGACGAATCAATGGAATTTAATATCGTTAATGAATCATTATTTTCTGCAAACCTTATAGGTATTAACAAAAAATTCGAAATTGATATTCGCAATCTGAACTTCGATTACCATCCTCATAACATACAAATAAGAAATCTTAAGACTAACCTGATTCTTGCTGGTTCAAATTGTGTATTTAAAAACACAAAAATGTTTTTTAACGGTATTTCCGTTATAGGCCAGGGAATAATAAACAATTTTGAAGAACCACAGTTTAATCTTAGTGCATATTTCGATGATATAGGTCCGAAAAACTTTGGGAAATTCAATGTTTATGTTAAATCCAACGGAAAGATGCATTCCCTTGACAATATAGATGCAACCATGGAATTAAGCATGATTAATTCATACATAAACGAAAGAAGGATTTGGACAAATCTAAAGCCTATTAAAATCAAAGGTACAAATGCAAAAATCAAAGGATATGTAAATACAGAATTTGGCAACTCATTTATTAATGGCGATTTTGATTTTAAAAGGTTTGTAGCTGGAAGCGGAGTAAATAAAGTCAAATTTGATATAGATTTCAATGATATTAAAACCGACGATCTAATTGAAATTTTCAATTACACTACTTACACGTTTAAAGTCGGTGAAGATTCGAAACTGGATTCAAATGTTATCGTGGATGGATACTGGTCGGATAAAGATAATTATAATATCCACGTTTTATCAGATGACTTGTTAATAACGGACAAGAATGTTGGTAATTTCAATTTGCAGGGTAATGCAAGGTTTTTTAAAGACAAAATAGATTTAGATTTAAAATCTAATATTGAAAACTTAAATATACAATCAGTTCTTAAGAATTTTGAAATTAATAACAACATGTTTGGAAATATTGACATTGTTGGAGAAATTCCGACAAGCGGAAATTTTTTCGAAAAAAGTGATATCCGGTTTGATGGAGATTTGAATGCTATTGATTTACAAGGAGTTACCGAAATAAGTTCAAGCTCAAAGGGACAAATTAAAAAAGGAAAAGTATATTTAGAAAATATTGATATTGAATCTGATTTTCTCAATTTAAAAGTAAAAAGCGATGGTGGAAAAACAGATGATGTTAACTGTACTTATGAATTATATTCCAAAGATCTAAGCATATTATCAAAACTTAGCATACGCTTGCCATTTTCAGGTTCCATTAAATCAAGCGGTACCGTTATCGGGAATCTGCTGAATCCTAGAATAGACATAGTTGCGAATATGGAGAATTTTAGCTACAAAAATGATTTTTTTGCCGAGTCATTCAAGATAAAAGCAAAATCCTTTACAAATCTCAAAGCCCTTGACTTATTAATAGATTCCAAAATAAAAAATGCCATATTATATGAAAAAGATATTGATTTAATAAAGTTTGATTCAAAAAGTTTAAATCAAAATTTATTAACGGAAATTTATTTTGAAAACAATAAAAACAGGATTTTGACTTCAAATCTGGTTCTTAAAAATATAGATAAACAAAATAAAACTATCGACATAAGTAAACTCGAGATACTATCCAATAAGAAGGTCCTGAAAAACCAGAAGAATATATTAATAAACTTTAATTCTGATAAAATTGAGTTGGTCGACTCTAACCTTAGTTATGACAATGGTCATATCAGATCTAAAGGATTTATCAAAGATGACATTATAAGCTTCTCAGCAGACCTCGCAGAAATTGATCAACTTTTAATTTCAGATCTATTGAATTTCAGAGAAAAGTTAACAGGAAAGTTATCAGGAAAAATCAAGCTTGACGGCACAATGGATAATCCTGATTTTTCAGCAAATCTATCTTCAAAAAATCTTTCCTATAGTAATTTCTATACAGATAAATTTAATATAAAATTAAAAGGTCAAAATAATAATATTTATATTGATATCAAATCCTCCGGAAAGACAAATAGCAAATTAAATGTAAGTGGCTCTATCAAATCTGATCTGAATTTAAAACGTTTATCTGAAAACATTGGAGATGGAAATTTAAACCTTAAAATTAATGCAAAAAATTATAATATAGGTTTTGTTAAAGTATTTAACTCCAATATTAATAATATAGGCGGATTATTCAGTTCAAATTTAAAAATTGATGGCACCTTCAAAAAACCAAAGATCAAGGGAAAACTCAATCTTCAAAATATAAACTTTAGACTTGTTCAGTTACTTAACGAGCTGTTTATAGACTCAACGAATATCACTTTTGACAATTACAGAGTAAAAATTCCAAAAACCACTGTATCTTCCGAAAAAGGAATCGCCAAAGTAAAAGGTGAGTTGGATCTATCGAACTATTCTTATTCCGGAGATGTAGTACTTGACAAACTGTTTATTAAAATGCCCTCAGTTAATGCGAATCTTTCAGGAAATATAAAATTTGAGGGTATTGAGTATAAAACAAATTTGAATGGGGATATTGATATTGCAAAAGGGCAAATTTTTCTCAATCCTGAAAAAGTAAAAAACATTAAAGATGTAAGATTTGTTGGGCAATATAAAGATGAATTTACATTAAGCCAGGAAGGCGAAAAGGATTATTACACTGATAATATTAAGCTCGACATGGCGGTTACTATTCCAAACGGTACATGGATTAGATCAAAAGGGATAAATGCAGAAGTTGAAGGTGATCTGAAAGTAAAAAAAGATTTTGGTTCTGATAATATAATTCAGGGAAATATAGATGCTCTAAGGGGCCACTATATCATTTTTGGCAAGCTCTTTAAAATTGAGGAAGGTACAATAAATTTTCCAGGAAGTTCAGTACTTAATCCGCAATTGAACATTAATGCTTTTTATAAAATATCTGATATTAATGTTAATATTAATGTCCAGGGAACTACAAACGAACCCAGATTAGCATTATCAAGTGATCCCGTACTGGAAGAAACGGATATAATTTCATATCTGGTATTTGGCACTTCAAGTGATAATCTAGGGACTGAGGAAAGAATATATGCCGGTGAGTTTGCAACTAATTTTGCTGCCGGGGAAATATCAGAATTGATTGGTTCAAAATTTGGAATAGATGTTTTAACAATTCAGGGCCATGAAGAAGGAGGACTTTCCAATCCCCAGATTCAGGTAGGTTCTTATGTAACAGAAGATATTTATGTTGGCTATGAAAGATCAACATCATATACCAAAGAAGATTCTTCAACATTTATGACTGACAAATTCAGATTTGAGTGGAAGCTCAACGATAAATTTTCCATGGAAAGCGAGGTTGGTGGAGAAAATTCCGGAGCTGATTTTTTCTATAATCATGACTTTTAAAATTCTTTAATTACCCTGTACAAGATAAATTATTAAAATGAATTCAAACAACAATACTCTGACCGAGAAAAAACCCATAGTTGCAATAGTGGGAAGACCAAATGTTGGCAAATCCACACTGTTCAACAGAATAATTGACTGGAACAAAGCAATAGTAGAAGACATCCCCGGGGTGACAAGGGATAGAATTTATGAGGACACTGAGTGGAACAGGAAAAAATTTATTGTTGTAGACACCGGTGGGCTTGAACCACTTTCCGACGATCTTAATCACTCTTTAATAAAAGAACAGGTTGATGTTGCTATCGAAGAAGCAGATTTGATATTATTTTTGCTCGATGGGAAAGAAGGACCAATACCTCAGGATTATGAAGTTATAGATTATTTAAGAAAAACACAAAAAGAAATTATTTATGTAATTAACAAAATTGATCATCCCAACCATGAATCAGATATATATGATTTTCATAAACTTGGAATAAGTAATTTTATGCATATCTCTGCTTTGCACAATAAAAATATTTATGAACTGCTGGACAATATTACTTCTAAAATACCTACCTTTACAGAACCTGAGGATGATCAAGAAGATTCGGACGTGATCAGAGTTGCAGTTGTTGGCAAACCTAATGTGGGAAAATCAACTCTTATAAATAAAATACTTTCTGAGGAAAGATTAATAACAAGTCCTGTTCCGGGTACAACGAGAGATTCTATTGATTCCTACTATGAGAATAACGGTGATAAATATATCCTGATTGACACAGCCGGAATAAGAAGAAAGTCAAAGATCAGCTTTCTTCTAGAAAGGTATAGCGTTATAAGGGCTATTAGAACAATTGAAAGAGCGGATGTAGTTTTATTTCTAATTGATAGTGAAATAGGACCTACTCATCATGATTCTCGTTTGGCACAATTAATTAAAAGCAGAAATAAAGGTTCAATCATAATCTTAAACAAATGGGATCTGGCCCCTAAAGAAGTTCTGGAATTGGGTGGAATTGAAGAAATAACCAAAGAGAAACTGAAGGTTATCGATTACGCACCAGTTTTAACAATATCAGCTCTTACAGGCAAGAGAGTAAATAAAATATTTGATAAGATAAATCACGTATATAGTAATTATTTAAAGAAATTGCCGACAAATGAGCTCAATAAATTTTTAGATAAAATTAAATTGCACTATTCTCCACCAGTTTACAAGGGTAAGGAAATTAAATTATTCTATATAACACAACCATTTAACAAACCACCAACATTTATAATCTTTACGAACTCCAGCAAAGGAATACCGGAAAATTACAAAAGATATATTAAAAATCAGTTAAGGCTAAACTATGATTTTGAAGGAGTTCCTTTAAAAATTATTTTTCGGGATAGGGAAGGAAAAGACGTTTAATTTATTATGTATCGAGAATGATATTTTCGATATCTTTAGTCCTGTCGGGTGCCGAACAAAGTTCCAGGACTCTCTTTCTAGATTGAACTCCCATCTCTTTTCTCAATTTTTTATCTTCAATCGTTTGAATAAGATAATTTTTCATATCATCAAAATTATCAGGTTTGCATAAGAATCCTGTTGTTTCATGTTTTATCGCTTCTGCTATTCCACCAATCTCAAAACCAATAACTGGCAAACTGAAAGACATCGCCTCTATTACCGACCTTGGGAAGGGATCAGGATAATTTGAAGGGATCACAAAAATATCAAAATCTTTGAGATATGGTCTTATATCCCTTTTATAACCTGTAAATACAAAATATTCCTCAATACCCAGTTCTTTTACATATTCCTTTAGCTCATTTAAATGATTCGCGGGAAAGAAATACGGGGTATCTCCAACTATTACAAACTTGATATTTTTTGTATTTCCATTTTCTCTTATTATTGAATCTGCAACGTCAATAAAATCTTTATAACCTTTCCTTTTAACAATCCTTCCAGTACTACCAATTATCACAGTACTCTTTGATATTGAATATTCATTTCTTAACATACCGACGGGAGTGTCCTTGTTATCAAAATCCTTTGCATCAATTCCGTTGTATACAACATGAACCTTTTCTTTAACTTCAACATATGGCCTGGCCGTAGCATTAGATACACATATAATCTTTTTCACACAATCAAATTTTGATAAATAATCAAACAGAAATTTCAGCAACCTGGTTTGTTGTATGTTTCTGACATGCCAAATCACGGGAACAGAATTCTTTCGGCCTATAAACGTACCAAAAATCTTAGCCAGTGTTCCATTGCAATAAACAATGTCTATACTATTTCTTTTAACAATTTGTTTTGAGTCATTAACCAACATCATCAGATCAACTAAATTTATTATGACAGAAATGATCTTTGTAATTTGAGCTATTACTTTATTATTACTTTTCAACCCCATTCTTTGTCTTTGTATATTCTCAGGAAATCTTTCATCTATGATTATATTCTTATACATATCCTCGGATTTTAAATCTTCGGAGAATATGTCATCTTTTGGAATCAACACATATGGCTGGATTTTATCTCTGTTTAAATACTTTAAGATATAAAATAAACTCCTTCCCGGACCACCATCCCTTACAGAGTGATTGATAAAAAGAACTCTTTTTTTATTGTCAGTATTTTTATTCACAAGGGGGAAAAATTTAACACGAATAAAAAAATAAGCTAATAAACTATTTCTGGTTATAATAATTTCTTAAATTATCAAATAGAATCGGGAGTAAATAATTTAAATGATCAAAATATTATTCTCTAAATTTATAGTAATAGTTTTAATTTCAATTATTAATATAGGTGGTTGTGATATTGACTTTGGAGGGACTGGTTCTGACAACAACGGGGATGCAGATATAAGTACAACAGAAGAAGTGCAAGGCACAATTATAGATGTGATCCCCTCGAGAGACAGCGGTGTGGAAAACATAGAAGTAACCATAACCAACAAAAACAACTTCACATTTTCAACAACAACAAACAGTTCCGGGTCATTTAGCATTGATGCCAATATTGATGGTTCCCCTGATATCGAGTTCAAAGACCCCGAAGATAATGACACCTCTCTTGGGAAAGCTATTTTAAATGTATTTCCGGGAGTAGAAATGGACTTGGGGAATATCACGCTTGATAATGATGGAATTACATTTGAAGAGGAGATTGAAGTTGATTTTATTGGTAATCTTATTGAAATAGATTGTGATGATAATTCAGGGAATATAGAAGTTGAGATAGAAGGTGAAGATGAAGACATTGAAGTATTAATACAAATAAACAATTCTACAGATATTGAAACCGATGAAGGTGATGATGCAGATTGTGATGATTTTTTTATAGGCCATGAGTTAGAAATTGAAGGAGAGTTACTCGTTGGAAACAGCGTTGATGCAGATAGAATCATTATCCAATAATATATAATACTCAAAAATTTAACTTGCAGCTTCAACTTGACAATATTACCCAAAATATGGATATTGTATCTCGAGAATTTTCCCATAAATTCCGGAGCTTGAAATGTCTGAAAACCCCTCATATATATGGTTCGATGGTAAGTTGACCCCTTGGGACGAAGCTAATGTCCATGTTTTGACACACACACTACATTATGGTCTTGGAGTTTTCGAAGGAATTAGAGCGTATAAATGTGATAATGGACAAACCGCCGTCCTTAAATTAGATGAACATTTAAAGAGACTCTATGCTTCATGCCACATTGCAGACATTCGTGTTCCTTATGATATTAAAACACTAAAAAAAGCAGTAATCGAAGTATTGCTACAAAACGGTTTGGATGAAGCATATATAAGACCTATTATCTTTATTGGTCATGGAACAATGGGCGTTAATCCAAAGGATAATCCTATAAGGGTAGCAATTGCCGCGTGGCCATGGGGAGCATACCTGGGAGACGACGGTCTTGAAAAGGGTATAAGAACAAAAATTTCTACATACACAAGAATGAATGTTAATTCTTTTATGACTAAAGCAAAAATTTGTGGGAATTATGTAAATTCTGTCTTCGCAAAAACAGAAGCAATATCTCAGGGATTCGATGAAGCTATTATGCTAGATACAGAAGGATATGTTTCTGAGGGCAGCGGAGAAAATATTTTTATTATCAGAGACGGACTTGTTAAAACTCCCCCATTAACTTCAATTCTTGAAGGTATCACAAGAAAGTGTGTGATTGATATAGCGGCAGATGAAAACATTAAAATAACAGAACAACGTTTTACAAGAGATGAGCTTTATACATCTGACGAAATATTTTTAACAGGAACTGCTGCAGAAATAACTCCGATCAGGGAAATAGACGGAAGAATGATAGGTACAGGCAAACCCGGTAAAATCACCAAGCTTTTTCAAAAAAGGTATTTTAATATAATAAAAGGAAATGACAGCAAATTTATTTCCTGGCTCGAATATCTTTAAATTTATTACTTAATCTTTATATAAGCAGGCATTAATGCCAGGACTTTTTCATTTTCAAATAGGTTAAAAACATCTCTCACATCAGTTAAATCAAAATTATAAGCTTTCCCCAAATTAGAAGACAAAAGATCCAATTTAGTATCTATACTTTTTAGTAAAACATTTGATCTGTCATCTATATCAAGTTCCCCTAAGATATGTTCAATTGCATTATTGATATTACCAGTATTATCGATCAAATTATGTTTTAAAGCTTGAGATCCCGTCCAAACTCTTCCCTGTGAAATTTTTTCTGTAGTATCAAAATCCATTTTCCTGCTTCTGGAAACCAATTCTACAAAACCGTTATACATATTCTCAATTAATTCATCCAGTTGTTTCATTTCATCATCACTAAACTTCTTTAGCGGAGAATATATTGATGCGTGTTTCCCCTTCGAAATGCTATAATGATTGATTTCAAAAAACTCCAGCAGTTTTGATAAATTGAATTTTCCTGAAATTACTCCTATTGAGCCAGTTATTGTAAATTCATCTGCATAAATTTTATTAGCCCCCAAAGACAGCATATATCCACCGGAAGCAGCAACATCAGACATCGAAACCACAACAGGTTTCTTTTTAGTTATTTTTTCTATCTTGTTTCTGATGATATCCGATGCCTGGGCTGATCCTCCAGGACTAAAAACCCTGATAATAACTCCACAAACGGAACTATCCTCCTCTGCTTTCTTAAGTGACCTAATTAAGCTATAGCTACCGCAAGTTTTTAATCCTTTATCTCCTCCCCTGCTCTCTCCTTCAGTGATTAAGCCATGAACTGACACAACAGCAATAGTCAATTTTTTTCTGGTAATTTTATTTGCCAAACTGGTCAAACTATTTCTTAATTTTAAATATTTAATTATTTTTTCTTCATTAATAGATTTAATATTAACAGACAAATCCCTTTCCACTTTGTCTTTTACTTCGTCATAATAACAAACTCCGTCAACCAGCTTTTTTTCAAGTGCTTCATCTGAAAAATACGGGCCATTATCAAATATTTCAGACACTTGCTCCAATTCCATATTCCTTGATTTGGATATTTTGGATTTAAATAAATTATAATTGTCATCCAGGATTGAATTTATCATTTCGATGTTGTATTCAGAGATTGTTTCTCTTGTGAACATCTCTGCAGCTGACTTATAATTCCCCTTGCTTATAAATTCAGGTTCAATTTTAACTCTTTCAAAAAACTTTTTAAGGTAAAAAGTCTCGGAGCTTAAACCTATCAAATTAAGCGTTGACCATTTTGAAACAAATATATTCTCCGCTGCAGTAGCAATAAAATATTCTATATTCCCAGGATTTTTAAGATACGCGTAGGTCTTTACACCTGAGGTTGTAAGCTCCAGAACATTATTTCTAATTTGGTTTGCTCTGGACAGCCCTATACTTAATTGTTTAATTACTATTACAACAGCTTTTATAGAGCTATTTTTGAGATAATCGAATAAAACATCGATCTCAAGCATTGTTTTTTTGCTTTTAATATTTATGAAAGGAATAGAAATTTTTACGGATTCTTCCGGAATTGTCCCACTTAGTTGTATCTCAACTAAATTATGTTTATGAGTAGGGTCAAATATTTTTTTTAATATACTCATTAATATTTTTACTTGTTCATCAAATATTGAACTATTGTGCTTACTCCAAAACCGGTAGCTCCGTAAGGGTACCAGTCTGTTTGCTTCTCTATAAAAGACGGTCCTGCAATATCTATATGAACCCAGGGTGTATCACCAACAAAATTTTCAAGAAATAGTGCTGCAGTTATAGCCCCTCCCCATCTACTTCCAACATTCTTGACATCAGCAACACTACTTTTAATTTCTTTTCTTAATTCTTCGTCTAAGGGTAATTGCCACATTTTTTCACCCGCTACCTGCGCAGACTTTAATATACCATCAATTAATTTTTGATTATTTCCCATAACACCAGCTGTATATAGGCCAAGTCCAACTATACAGGCTCCGGTCAACGTGGCAAGATCAATAATTTCAGACATATTGTTTTCAACCGAATAACTCAAAGCATCCGACAAAGCTATTCTGCCTTCAGCATCAGTATTGATTATCTCTATAGTTTTACCATTAAATGCAGTTATAACATCATCAGGTTTATAAGCAGACCCACCGGTCATATTTTCAGTTGTCGGAATAATTCCATGAACATTAACATTTGGTTTTAATTCGCTAACAGCTTTCATCACACCCAAGACTACTGCAGATCCTGCCATATCCATTTTCATTGTTCTCATACTATCCGCTGGTTTTAAGCACAATCCACCTGAATCAAATGTTATACCTTTCCCTACAATTGCAATATTCTTTTTTGTTTTGTTCTTTGAAATATAAGAAAGATGAATAAACCTGGGGGGTTCATCACTCCCCAAAGACACAGCAGTTAAACCACCCATTCCAATTGCCGCAATCTCATCTTCTTCCAATATTTTACAATTTAGATTTTTAGAATTCTTGGTAATGGACATAGCCTTTTCTGCTAAAATAGATGGTGTTAATTTATTTGGAGGGTCATTTACAAGATCCCTTGTTAGCTCGACCGAATCAGAAATAGATCTTGCATAATTTGTCTGTGAATCAAAATGACGTTTGGATAATTTTGACGAATAAACAAATACTTCATTTATTATATTTTTATTATTATTAGCTGTTTTGTGTTTGTTATATTCATAGTTTCCAATATTGATTCCATGAATTATGGAACCAAGATATTTTTTATCTACTTTCGAGATATCCAGAATTATTGAACTCGCCAATTCTCTGGATCTTTTATTAATAATATTCCCGATTCTAAATGCCCTCAGGTAATTGAATTCGTTTTTATTTCCAAGTCCAATTAACAAAATATTTTTGAATTTATAATTACCAACTGTATCAATTTGAACTGATTTTGCATATTGGCCATCGAATTTCTGCTTATTAATTTTCTCTATAAAAGATCCCTTTAATTTTTTATCTATGTCTTTTACACTTTTATCAGTGTAATTATTTTCAAATCTAAGTAATATCAATGAATCGGATACAAGGTTTAAATAATTGCGATTTTTTAGAATATATTTAATCAAAATTCTCCCTCCGCTAAGTTTTATAAACTGTAACAATTAATATTAATGAGTTTAATTTATTGATTAAAATACAATCCAATAATATTAATGAAAAATCAAATATTGTATTTTTTTAAATATATTTAAAGTAATTTATTTAAAAGACTAAAAAACATTTAAATTTAAATATATATCTGATATAATGAAAAACGGGAGGGAAAGCAATGGGTTGTCCATATAAAGCGATTGCTGATGAGACAAGAAGGCAGATTTTGGAATGCCTAAGTGAAGGAGATAGTGCAGCTGGTGATATTGCAAGCAAATTTACAATATCAAAACCTGCTATATCAAATCATCTTAAAATTTTAAAAGAAGCTGACCTCGTTAATGAGAAAAAAATAAGGCAAAACAGGATTTATTCACTGAATAAATCCCAGATTAATAATATGAAATCTTTTTTAAACGTACTAGCCTAAATTTCTCATAAACACTTATTAAAAAAACTCTGCATTTAAACTGTAGTGAAAGATATTAATTACATTTCTATCTAATTAATATATCCTCCCTGGTTCATCATTTTCCAATAAAACATTTTCTAATTTTATAGATCCGCAAGGAGGAAATATTATGGGTTGTCATTTTAAAGCTCTAGGAGATGAGAGTAGGAGGAAAATTTTAACAATACTGGGAAAAGGCAACACAACTTCCGGAGATATAGCTAAAAGATTTAATATATCACAACCTACCATCTCGAACCATCTTAAAATATTAAAGGAGGCCGGATTAGTTAAAGAAAAGAAAATTAAACAGAACAGGATATATTCTTTAAATAAAGAACGTGTCCAGAAAGTTATAGATATTCTACAGGATTTAGTTTAAAGATTAGTCTCAAAAGTTATAAGAACTTTATTATTAATCAATTTTAATAACTTTCGATCCAACGGTGTCACCCATCTTTATATCCTTGATTGCCAAATTAGCATCTTTCAGCGAGTAAAATTTTACTTCCGGCATTAAAGTAATATTATCTTTTGAAATATTTAAAAACTCTTTCACATCATTTCTTGAAACATTAGCCACGCTTTTTATCTCTTTTTCCATCCATAAATGATTTTCATACTTTATATTTAGCAAATAATTTTTATCTAATTCTTCCTTTCTAATAGCATTAACAACCAATCTCCCACCACTTTCCAGATTCCCAAGAGATTCAACAACAGGTCTCCATACCGGGGTTGTATCTATAATAGAGCTTAATTTTACAGGAGATCGAGAATCAATATCACCTGCCCAAACTGCACCTAACTCTACTGCGAAATCCCTTTGAAGGCGACTTCTTGCAAAAACATAAACCGAAGATGAAGGATATAGAATTTTTAATAGTTTAAGTACCAAATGTGCTGATGCTCCAAAGCCCATCAATCCAATATCATCGTTATCCTGAATATTTGTAAGCATTAATGACCTATATCCAATTGCCCCCGCGCATAGTAGAGGTGCGGCATAATCTAATTCAATTTCATTGGGTATTGATATGGCATAATCTTCACTTATTACTGTATATTCAGCATATCCACCATTTACATCTCTTCCTGTTGCCTTAAATGATTCACATAAATTTTCCAATCCTGAAAGACAGTGCTTACAATCTCCACACGAAGAATTTATCCATGCTATACCAACCCTGTCTCCTAAAGAAAATTTAGATACATCCTTACCGACATCCTCAACAAAACCAACAATCTGATGTCCCGGAACTATCGGTAAAAACAAAGGAGGGGTTCTTCCCTCAATCTCATCAATCTCGGTGTGACAAACTCCACATGTCACCACCTTGATTAATAAATCTTTGTCACCAATTACCGGTATTTTTATATCTTTATAATTTAATGGGTTCGAATCAGTTTTAATTTCACCCAATTTTTCTATAATCATTGCTCTCATATTATTAATTTTACATATTTTATTAAATTGAGATAAGGCGTATGAACTTTAATTTTATTTATTTTCCAATATGCTATATAAAAAATATTTACATGGTGATCATATGATTTCTAAACAAAGAATGACAAACCACTTAATGGATATAATCCGTATTGACAGCATATCAAAAAAAGAATTGGATGTAGCTTTAAAACTTAAAAAGGATATGGAAGATATTGGTGCAGAATGTTTCTTTGATAATGTTGGAGAGATTGTTGGTGGAAATGTTGGGAACTTAATTGTTAAACTGAAGNNAAAAGGATATTCAACCCCTTTTTCTTTCATCTCATATGGATACAGTCGGCCCTGGAGAAGGAATTCAACCGAATATAGAAGACGGTATTATGACAAGTGATGGAACAACTGTACTAGGTAGTGATGATAAGAGCGGTGTTTCAATCATAGTAGAAGTCCTAAGAGCTCTTAAGGAAAACAACATCCCCCATGGAGATATAGAAGTGGCTTTTACAATTTGTGAAGAAATAGGTTTACTGGGAGCAAAACACATTGATGAATCACTTTTTGAAAGCAAGTATGGAATCGTTCTTGACAGCAGCACTCCGGACAGATTGGTTTTAAAATGTCCTTCTTCAGATATTTTAAATATTAAGATTCATGGTGTAGAAGCTCATGCTGGTTTATGCCCTGAAAATGGGATAAGTGCAATTCAAATAGCAAGTGAGGCAATCTCAAAAATGAGACTAGGAAGGATAGATAGCATAACAACTTCAAATATTGGCTCCATATATGGGGGTCTTGCCACTAATATAATTCCAAAATATATAGAGATAAAGGCAGAAGCTAGAAGCCATGACAACAACCTGCTCTACAAACAGGTTGAACATATGTGTGACTGTTTTTATGAAGCCGCAGCAAAAAACGAAAAAACAATAGATGATAAAATTGTCAAACCAACTGTTGAAATAGATATTAACAGGGTTTATAACAAAATGGATGTATCTTCTGATTCGAAAATTACCAAACTGGTTGATCTTGCAGTTAACAATCTGAATTATACAATAAAGCATCACACCAGTGGAGGTGGATGTGATGCTAACTATTTTAACAATAAGGGAATTGAATGTGTGAATTTAGGAACAGGAATGTATGAACTTCATACTGTAAATGAATATCTGTTGTTAAAGGAATTTTATAGATCCGCCGAAATTGTTTTAGAAACAATACAACTTAATGCAAAACTAAATTAATATGAAAGCTTTAATTTTAGTCGATCATGGAAGTTCTGTGGATGAAGCCAATCAAATACTTAAGCAAATCTGTTTTAACCTTAGAAACCATCCCAACACAGGTTTTGACATTATAGAATATTGTCATATGGAGCTTTCCGAACCCACAATAAAACAAGCAATCGATACATGTGTGAGGAAAGGAGCAGAAAAGATAGTTGTTCACCCTTATTTCTTGGTACCCGGTAGACATTCAAAATCAGATATACCAAGAATGGTGAAAGAAGCTTCTTTAGACCATAAAAATCTGGATTATAAAGTTACAGAACCTTTGGGTATTCATGAAAAGATATTAGAAGTCGTTATAGAAAGAGCCAACCAATAACTTTTAATGAAAAAATACGAAGCAATTTTTTTTGATCTATTTGATACTCTTATACTATTTGATTATTCCAAGCTCCCAACAGTTAACGTAAACGGGAAATTATTTCATTCAACCGCGTCAGATGTTTATGACACTTTTAAATCTTTTGAAAAAGATATTACTTTTGAGGATTTTCACAAACCTTTTGTTTATAGTTACCAACAATTTCAGGAGCTAAAGAAAAAAGAACTAAGGGAATACCATAATAAACACAGATTCAAAATATTTCTTGAAAATATAAAATCCGAGAAAAACACAAGAAACAATAAACTGTTGGATGAGTTAGTAAAATCACATATGGACTCCCTTACTAAAGCAATGTATTTTCCAACCGAACATAAAGTTGTATTAGAATATTTAAAGATTAAAAACTATAAGATGTTCATAATCTCTAATTTTGATCATTCACCCACTGCTATTTCAGCATTGGAAAAATTCAAGATAAAAGACTACTTTGTTGATATATTTATTTCAGATGAAATAGGATGGAGAAAACCGCATAGAAAAATATTTGAATTTGCTTTGAATAAAACAGAATTGGATCCATTTAATGTTATCCTTATTGGAGATAATTACGAAGCGGATATTATAGGTTCAGCTAATAAGGGTATCGACTCAATTTGGATAAATACTAAAAATCAAATTATTGAGGACAAAACAATAAAACCAAAATATGAAATTTCAGAATTAGTTCAACTTACAGAAATTCTATAAAATATTTTATTCAACAAACTTTATATTTTATTGAATATAGTGATTACTAACTTATAATTGTATATTTTCTAATCTGCTTACTTAATATTAAAAAATGACAGAAAAATATCATTCTACTTCAAACAAAATACCCCAAATACGAAAAAAAAAGGGCATAAATACTATTCAGGATATGCTTGTTGAGTGTTCCAGTTTATATGGAGAAAACCTTGCTTACTCAATCAACAGAAAAAATCAGGTTTATAATTTAACCTTCAGCCAGGTTTACGAACTTTCTACCAGGTTCGCTTATTACCTTAACTCCATTGGTATTGAAAACATGGATCACGTAGCAATTCTGGGAAACAATTCACCTGAATGGGCAATTTCTTATTTTGCTGTCAACTGGATAGGCGCTATATCCGTTCCTCTTGATGCCAGGGCAAATGCAAACGATATAAATAATATTCTCAAACACTCAGATTCAAAAGCGATCATTTACTCAGATAATTTTACAAAAGTTCTGGATCAAATTAATGAAGACTTAATAAAATCTGAACACAGAGTATCTATGAATGTTATAAATAAAGATGAAACATCGAATTATCCAAGAGCTGAAAAGATTAATTCTAGCAAGAAAGATGTAATAGATATTCTATTTACCTCAGGCACAACTGGTAATCCAAAAGGAGTTATGCTTACAAATGAAAATATAATGTCTAACATAGAAGATATATATACGATTTTAGAGATAAATCCGGGTGATAGAGCTTTTTCAATTCTTCCAATACATCATTCATATGAGAGAACCTGCGGACTTCTTGCCACTTTTTATAGCGGGGTGCACGTATTCTTTGCAAGAAGCATTAAACCACGTGAAATGCTCTTTGATTTAAAAACAGCAAAACCCACTATTTGGCTCAATGCTCCGTTGATACTTGAAAAACTATACAAAAGAATTCAAAAAGAATTAGAGAATCAAAAAGGAATAAAAAAAATAATAACCAAAGTTATACCAAAAAAATTAATAGGTAAAAAAATTAAAAAACAATTGGGATTGGAAAATATAAGATTAATTGTTTGCGGTGGAGCCGCCCTACCCTTATGGGTCTCAAAAGGCTTATCAGAATTTGGTTTTCCTATTCTTCAGGGTTACGGTCTATCGGAAACCTCACCATTAATAAGTGCCAACCCACCTTCAAAACCAAAAAACGAAAGTGTTGGATTGATAATCAATAGTGATGAGGTCGTAATTAATGATATTGATTCAGATGGCAATGGCGAGATAACAGTAAAAGGTCCTAATGTAATGAAGGGATATTACAAGAATAAAGAAGCTACTGCGGAGATATTGAGTAATGATGGTTGGTTACGAACAGGGGATACAGGATACTTTGACAAAGAAGGTTATTTATATATAACAGGCAGGAAAAAATCTGTAATAGTAACAAAAGGTGGAAAAAATATACATCCTGAAGAAATTGAAGAAAAATTAACAGAATCAAACATAATTGAAGAAGCCTTGGTTTTTAGCCCGGACGATGTAAGGATACAGGCTATTTTACATCCAAGCTTTGAAGAGATAGGATTAAACTCTTTTCACTTAACTGATGAAGAAAAAGAAGATATTTGGAATCTAATAAATAAAGAGATTAGAAATTTAAACAAAAAAATGGAATCATATAAAAGAATTAGTGAATTTTGTCTAACATTGGAAGAGCTACCAAAAACTACAACTAGAAAAATTAAAAGATATATGTTTAAAGATGTGGAATTATCAAAAAATACCAAATTCATAGACATTTAAAAAAGTCGTTATACTTATATATCCCAATTTAATTTACTCATGTTATTATTAAAGCTTGAAATGAAATATTTGAATTTTTTATTTATAACATTTTTTTTATTTTCCTGTGCAACACACCAGGAACCTGTTGAAATTGCAGTTCCAGAACCTGAAAAGGAAGAACTCAAAAAACCCAAGCGATTATTCAATTTTAAATATGATGCAATTATATCAAATGATATAAAGTTATATGTAAGACCAAGACATCCTGCTAAGTACTTAAAATTAAACAATAAAAGCATAAAACTAAACAAATATGTATCTGGATTTTATTTAAACAGAGATTTCAAACCCGCGTGGCTAAATAACAGCGGTTTTGGTAATAGAAATGCTGAAGAATTACTTTTAACAATTAACCAGGCTGAAATGGAAGGTTTAAATGCAAAAGATTATTACTTGGATGAAATATTAGATCTTCTAGATGTTATAGAAAGTGAGGACTACACAAAAAGTCCCAATCTTGCCAAAATGGACATTCTGCTAACAAATTCATTTTTTAAGTACAGCAACCACCTGCTTCATGGAAATCCCAAGATAGGAACTTATAACTTTGACAAAGCATATGTTGAACCGTTTGTTAATATGACAAGATTGTTATCAAAGGCCATTGAGAAAAATGAGATAAACAAAAGTTTTGATAAATTAAGACCAAAATCACCCCTTTACAAAATGTTAATGGGAGCACTCGAAAAATATATTGATATTAAAAACAAGGGGGGTTGGCCGACTATAAGATCGGGAGCAAGAATGAAGGTTGGGACAGTCGACAGAAGAGTGTCTCTGCTTAGAAAAAGATTACAAATTACAGGGGATGTAAAAAGAAACAGATTTAAAAGATCAACAATTATGGATGGAGCAGAAGTAAATCTTAAAAAACTTGAAGACGAGAATTACAGACCTCCTCTTGATACATTTGATAAAAATTTGGAACAAGGTGTAAAGAATTTTCAGAGAAGACATAATTTGATTGCCGATGGGATAGTAGGGGAAACAACCCTAAATGTGTTAAATATATCAGTTGATCAAAAAATTAAACAGATCGAAGCTAATCTCAATATTTTAAGAAAACTCCCCCGTAAACTGGGTGATAGATATGTTTTAGTAAATATCCCGTCTTTTAAACTATATGCTTATGAAAATGAAAAGCCGATTCTGGAAATGAAAGTAATCGTGGGTAAAGAAGATTGGAGTACACCGATTTTTAGTGAAGAAATATCTTATCTCGTAGTAAACCCATTTTGGAATATCCCGGATACCATTCTAACTGAAGAGTTTTTGCCCAACTTGAAGGAAGATCCTAATTATTTAAATGATAGCAATATAAAAATAATAGGTTCTGAGGAAACCATAGATATAAGCCAATTCGATTGGGAGAACTTTGATTCCGAACAATGGGTATACAAATTAAGACAGGATCCGGGCCCGTCAAACCCTCTTGGAAGACTGAAATTCATGTTTCCAAATAAGTTTAATGTTTATCTGCATGACACACCTTTTAAAAAATTCTTTGATAGAACATATAGAAGTTTAAGCCATGGTTGTGTTAGAGTTGAAAAACCACTTGAACTTGTAGATTTTGTATTGAAAAAAGATAAAAAACTTAAAAAAGAGGATATCGAAAAATATATAGATTCAAATAAAGTTAGAAAATTAGAACTTACCGAGTCAGTACCCGTTCATTTATTATACTTCACTGTTTGGGCCGATAGTAAAAACGTGGTTTATTTCCCAAGAGATATATACAACAAACTTTATATGTAAACTCAATTTGGTTTATAAAGCTTTGTATCAGGATTAAATGCATACCAGGCAAACCAATATGCAGTAAATGATTTAAGCTGATTCCCCCTTGAATCTACAACCTTAATATAATCTCCGAAACTAGATTCAATTATTATTTCCTTATTATTAATTTTATCTTTTAATACTTTTTTCTCATTTAATATATTCAATGGATATGCTTTTGAAATACCATTATATTCGACAATTAGAAGTTTTTCTTTTTGTTTTAATTGATTGCTCTTTTTATTTACAGGGAAATATAAAATATTGGATTTTTCATAATTTTCATAAGGATTTCTGTTATAATCCCTAAAATATCCCGTATCATCAGATAAGATCAAAGATTCAGGGTTGTTAATTTTCCAGTCTTTCCATTTTGACATTATAAAAGGCAATATTATTAGCTCTGATCCCGATTTTTTGCCTGAAACAGCTTTTTTCATCAGTTGTGACCACAAACTTTCACTCTGATGATCGTAGAACAACACGTCCGATTGATACAATAACCCTGACACACCGAAGCTTAATTCCGATGAGTTAATTTTTCTGGAAAAAACGAGAACCGAACCACAAAGTGGACAATATGTCACTAAAAATGCAGCATCCTCAATTTTATCATTTACTAGTTCATGCCAGACTAATATCCTTAACGGATAGGCTTTCTTAATATTATTAATTTCCACACCGACCACCAAGTCTTCATCATTCAACCAATTTGATTCTTCCACTGATTTAAACTTAGGATTTGTAATAGAGGGGATTCCATCTTTAGGAGGTCCCCCGCTCATAATCTCACTTTTCGGGATCAGAAGGTTGTCAAGCTTGAATCCGTTAAATTCATCAAAAATAGATTGACTTGAAACTGTAAACGCAAAAAAAACAAAGAAGAAAAAAATATTTAAGGTTAGCTTCATCAAACAAATTAGATGGCTATTTGATAAAAGGGTTTCAAAATTTTTAAAGAATCTTAGTTAGGTTTTAATTTCTGTTTAATAAGGTTTTTAAGTCTTTCTCTTATTTCTGGTGTCACAAATTTTTTATTCTTTAAATCGCCGCTCATTCTTAACATTTTATTATATGTATCAACAAAACTTTTACATTCAGGGCATATATGAATATGCTCTTCAAGCGCATTTAATGTCTTATCATCCAATTCATTATCGATATAATCCATTATATTCTCAACAATTGATTGACAACAAATTTCCATTTTACTTACTCCATTCAAATAATTGATTTTCTAATATACTTTTTAATTCTAATCTGGCCCTATGAATCCTGGACTTCACAGCTTGAATCGATATATCCAAAATCTCCGATATTTCTCTTATTGACATACCCTCAATATCCTTTAAATGGATTACAACCCTATAATTTTCGGATAAGTTGTTTATAGATTTTTCAAGCAAATCAAAAGATTCTTTTTTATAATTTATTAAATCAGGTCTGTATTTAGAATCTGTAGCCTGGTAGGTCATATTTGCATAATAATTCTCATCATATTCTTTTTCATCAACCAGTGTGTAATCATATTTGTGTTTTTTTTCAGTCCGAAGCTTCATTAATGCAGCATTTGTAGAAACTCTGTAAATCCATGTGGAAAATGAAGAGTTACCTTTAAAAGTGTGTAATTTTTCTGAGAGTGTAAGGAATATTTCCTGTACTACATCCTCAGAAACATTAACATCTTTTACTATTCTGTAAACTAAAGAGAATATCCTGTCTAAATATCTGTTGACCAGCTCTTCGTAAGCACATTCATCATTTTGTTGCAAATAAATATTTATTAATTTCTCATCTTTATAATAGCTGTACAAGTTTCCACATTTGATCAGCATGGTTTGTATTAATTTTCTAAGAGCCAACATTTAATCTTATCCTTTTAATGACAACTGATTTTTTTTGACAACTCGATTTGCTCATCCAATTCAATTTGCCACTCTTTAAGATCATGATCCCTGGAGCGTATTAAAACTTTATTCGTATTACACAAAAACTTTAAAATCCTTGATTCTGAATGCTTTAATCCAGCAAATTCAGGGCGGATTGAAGAAATATGAATAAAATCCATATTATTATATATTTTTTTAGCAACTACGGTATCACCCAAAGCATGTGGAATATGCAGATGACCAGAAAACCATAAATCAACATTATATTTCTTTAATATCTCTATAAATCTGTATGAATCTTTAATTTTCCTATCCTCTAATGTTGAAAAAGGTATCCCGCTTCCCTCAAGCGGTGCATGAGATACCACAATGATAATTTTATCCTGGTTACTGATTACTACATCTTTCCACCAGTTAAAAGTTTCATCTCTAATAACAGTGGGTTTTCCTCTTTCTTCGTCTGATAAAAACACCAACAACAGATTGCCGTATTCTACGGAATAATGAATTTGCTCTCTTATTTTTTCTTTAAAGAGTATGCCCCTGTCACTTTTAAGATCGTGATTACCTATAATTTCATAAAAATTATCTACATTATTGGACATATTCTTTGTATTGACATACCAATCAAATATTTCAGGCTCTGTTCTATCAACTATATCACCCGCAACGATAGCGATATCAACTTTTTTAAAATTTTCATTTATATCAAGCACAGCATTTTTAAACGCATTTTTATCATTCTTATTCCTTGGTTGAATATCCGCAAGTGCCCAAATTGTGATGGCTTTATGATTATTTTTTAGTTTAGAGTAGTTAAATTCGGCTTTGGATGCAGAACAATTTGAAAATAAAATTAAAGTAAATAAGGAAAAAAGAACTTTGTTTAATAATTTAGGCATGTTATGAAAGAATATTTAATTTGAATAACCATAAGCAAGACCGTCTTTTACATCAGTTAATGTTATTTTAATCTCATTTCCTGTTTGAAAATTATCATTTGTCAATTTAGCACTGATATAATTCATAGTTGTACATTTAGAATTATTTTCAACAATGGCATCTAATGTTTTCCCGATAAACTTTTTATAAAAATTATCCTTTTTCAATTTACCCAATTCTCTCATTTTCTGACTTCTTTTTTTCTTAATCTCTGCATTTACTTGTTTAGACATTTCTGCTGCTGCTGTATTTTTTCTAATAGAATATGGAAATACATGAAAATAAGTTAGCTCAGATTCTTTTGCCAGTTCATAGGTATTAATAAACTCCTCATCAGTTTCACCGGGAAAACCAACCATAATATCAGTTCCGATAGATGCATCAGGAATCTTTTCTCTTATATAAGATGTACAGTCAATAAAATCGTAGGGCTTATACCTTCTTTTCATTCTTTTCAATACACCTTTATCACCGCTCTGCAAGGCAATATGAAAACTGGGACATATAACATCGGAAATTGATGCATAATCAATCAGTTCTCTATTCATATCAGCCGGATCAAGTGAACTTAATCTAATCCTTTTCATTACTTTTGATTTTTCCACTTCTTTTAGCAAATCCAGTAGTGTTAAACCAATATCTCTTCCGTAACTTGCTAAATGAATACCGGTGAGAACAACTTCTTTATAACCATTTGTGTCAAGACTTTTTAATCTTTGAATTACTTCTATTGGCTCAAGACTTCGTGATCTGCCTCGGGCTTTGGGAATTATACAAAATGTGCATGCATAATTACATCCGTCCTGGACTTTTAAAAAAGCCCTTGTCCTGTCCGGGAAAAATCGTATATCAGGTGTATCGAATTTTCTTTTTTTCTCTTTAAAAATGTCAGATATAAATACCTTTGGTTCATCCTGTACAGAACCTTGCTTTATTACTTCTAGGAGACTGGATTTGTGGGAATTACCAACGACATAATCAACCTGTTCTATACTTTTTAAATCATCAGATGAAACCTGAGCATAACATCCTGTAACAATTACCACTCCCTCGGGATTGGATCTTTTAGCCCTGTAAATATAGTTTCTTGCTTCAGAATCAGCTTTATGGGTGACTGTGCAAGTATCAATAACATAGACATCAGCCTTATCATCAAAATTGTCATTTTTATGGTATTCTCCAGAGGGCAAATTATTCAAAAGAGCAGCAGTATCATACTGATTTACTTTACAACCAAGAGTTACAACCGATATCTTTTTCATATTTAGTGAACCCCTTTTATCCAGCCACCACCGACTACGTTATTATCCTTATAAAAAACAACTGCCTGTCCAGGGGTAATTGCTTTTTGAGGTTCATCAAACACTACCTCGGCATTATCACTGCTTATAAGTCTTACCGTAGATCTGCCAGGATTATGTCTGTATCTGATTTTTGATTCAACAACAATATCACCCTCAGGGGGTTCATCAACCCAAGATAAATTATCAGCTATTAATCTAGAGTTAAATAAATTTTCTTCTTCTCCTACCACAACTTTATTGTTTATTGAATCAATACTTATTACATACATTGGTTTTCCGTTTGCAAAACCGAGCCCCCGCCTTTGTCCGATTGTAAAAGAGGAAATACCATTATGCCTTGCTACAAATTTTCCATCCATATCAACAATGTCCCCTTCCCTCTTTCCTCTATCCAGATATGGTTCCAGAAACTGCCTGTAACTGTTCCCGGTTATAAAACATACTCCCATACTCTCAGGCTTCTTTGCAACTTTCAGATCCATTTCACCCGCTAAATCCCTAACTTGTGGTTTTGTTTTATCACCCAAAGGAAATATCAATCTGCTGAGTTCTTTTTGTCCTAAAGTAAACAAAAAATATGATTGATCTTTATTACTATCAGCTGCTTTTCCTAGGGTGAATTTACCGGTTTGCTGATTGTACTCAATCTTTGCATAATGTCCTGTTGCAAGATAATCAGCACCCAGTTCGAGGGATCTTTTTAATAAAAAGTTAAATTTCATAAACTGATTACAAAGTATGCATGGTATTGGGGTCAATCCCGAATCATACTTCTCAACAAAATCCGAAATAATAAGTTTTTTAAATGAATCCATATAATTTACTACATAATGAGGTATCCCCACTTCATAAGCAACGCGACGCGCATCACACACTTCATCCGCTGAACAGCAACCTCCTTCGGACTCCCCGTAATCCCATAGCTGCATAGTAACACCAATAACCTCGTGTCCCTGCTCTTTTAATAATGCAGCAGTTGTTGCACTATCAACACCACCACTCATAGCAACCAGTATTCTTTTCTTCTTCATAATTTAAGTCAAGATTTTACCTGAGATATAAATATTAAAACAGTAAAATTAAACAAATATTTAATAATTTGTATAGGTTACAATAAATTTTTGTAAAACCTATAATTTTTCATTATTTTAGTATAGATATAAAAAATAACAGCCAGTTAGAAAAGATAAAATTTAAACATTAAATACCTTAATGAATTACTTCAATAGTTTATTTAATACAATAATTAAAAGTAATATCGATTTATATCCTGCAATTGAAACTACTAACAGAAATTATGAAATAGAGATAAGTGAAAAGTTTGAGGATAAAGGATTCGATGAAGATATAAATTAGTTTGAGGTTGATTCTATTCAACAGGAACCTGACAATGAATATATCAAATTTAGAGAAACAAACAACAACACATTTATTGTCCACCCTTCATATCCGGCATTAAGAGTGTGGCTTAACCCATTGTATTTATATGATATTTTAAACTATACAAAAAATAGTGTGTCTAGTTACAATGTAAAATTCCTCTTTTCTGATATATAAAAAATATTTCTCTGACAACCCCTATCCTTTAGAATCTATTTATATTTTAAATCCAAAATCGGAAAATTTGAAATATTCAGATAATGTAAAGATTGAAAGAATTAAAAATATTGAAGCAGTTAAACTATTATCGAAAAGTGCTTTCAGGCTTGAAATGTTCAAAAAAGACTTAAAAAGTGAATTTGGCTTACTCACTAAACTGGTAAATAAAATTGATATTTTTAAATTAAATTATACTAAAAATTTTAAAACCATTCACAAAATAATAGACAAAATTGTAAAAAACACCAAAAATTAATTAAAATATTCGGATAATTTTATAATTTTTTGTAATTACCAACATAACTGACTGATATTATTAATATTTTTATACATTTTAATTGACAAAATAAAAATAATTTAAAATTAATTCAAACAGGTATAATTACCGCAAAATATGAGCACAGATAATATTCTTAATTTTGCTATTGAGCACGGCCTTACCAAGGAAGAATTTAATAAAATTGAGTCAAAGCTTGGTAGAAAACTTAATCTAACAGAAGTTGGGATTCTAGGCGCAATGTGGTCAGAACATTGTTCATATAAAAGCTCAAGGATTCATCTGAAAAAACTTCCGACATCCGGTTCCCAGGTAATTCAGGGACCCGGAGAAAATGCAGGCATCGTAGATATAGAAGATGATGATTGTGTAGTCTTCAAAATGGAAAGCCACAATCATCCTTCATTTATCGAGCCATACCAGGGTGCGGCGACTGGTGTCGGAGGAATTCTTAGGGATATATTCACTATGGGGGCAAGGCCGGTTGCAGTATTGGACTCTCTTAGATTTGGTAATCCTAGCTTACCTAAAACAAAATACTTGGTAGAAGGTGTTGTTTCGGGAATTGCCGGTTATGGAAACTGCATCGGAATCCCCACAATTGGTGGAGAGATTTATTTTGATGACTGTTATGATGGCAATCCTCTTGTTAATGTTTTTGCACTTGGGATAACAAAAAAGAACAAAATTTTTAAAGGTTATGCAAACGGTCCGGGAAATCCCGTTATTTATGTTGGTTCAAAAACAGGAAGGGATGGTATACAAGGGGCAATAATGGCATCCGACACATTCACAGAAGAGTCAGAACAGAAAAGACCTGCAGTACAGGTTGGAGATCCGTTTGCTGAAAAACTCTTGCTAGAAGCGTGTCTTGAGCTTTTCGAGACTGATGCGGTTATAGGAATCCAGGACATGGGTGCGGCAGGTTTAACATCTTCCTCAACAGAAATGGCTGACAGAGCAGGAACAGGGCTGGAAATTAATATAGATAAAGTTCCAAGACGTGAAGAGAGGATGTCTGCTTATGAAGTGTTACTCTCGGAATCTCAGGAAAGAATGCTTATGGTACTTCAAAAGGGAAAAGAACATATAGCTGAAGAAATATTCAAAAAATGGAATCTCGATTTCTCTGTAATTGGTATGGTTACCAATACAAAAAAATTAACCATAACAGAAAATAATGAAATTGTTGCTGATCTTCCAATCGACCTTATTACATCAGATGCCCCAAGTTATGACCGGCCATATAAAAAGCCAGAATACCTCGATGATATTAATAAATTTGATCCTGTAAATATCCCCATACCAGATAATTTAACCGAGACTATTATCAGAATTTTAAGTTCACCAACAATTGCCAACAAGAAATGGGTCTATGAACAATACGATTACATGGTTAGAACAAATACCGTTGAAGAACCTGGGTCGGATTCATCAGTTATAAGACTCAAGGGAAGCAACAAGGCTATCGCAATGTCATCAAACTGTAATTCAAGGTATTGTTATCTAAATCCAAGGGAAGGTGCTAAGATAACTGTAGCTGAGAACGCGAGAAATCTTGCATGTTCCGGAGCTGTTCCACTTGCAATTACCGACTGCCTTAACTTCGGAAACCCTGAGAATCCCGAAATTATGTGGCAGTTCAAAGAATGCATCGAAGGTATGAGTGAAGCCGCAGAAAAACTTAATACACCTGTTGTAAGCGGAAATGTAAGTTTTTACAATGAAACAGAAGGTACTGCTATTTTCCCAACTCCCACAGTGGGAATGGTAGGTTTGATTAAGAATGTGGAGAATAAAGTATCCCAATGGTTCAGAAATGATGGTGATGTTGTTATCATTTTAGGAGAAACTTTAAATGAAATAGGTGGGAGTGAATATCTTAAAATAATACATGGTGAAATTAACGGGACACCACCATCAATCAATCTTGAACTGGAAAAATCACTTATAAGTTCATTGATTGAAGGAATTAATCAAAGTATAATTATTTCTGCGCACGACATATCGGAAGGAGGGATTGCAGTAGCACTTGCAGAATGTTGCTTTAATCCTAATGGTATCAAAGGGGCTTTGATAAATACTGATAGTCTTAACGAAAATAATCTTAGGGAAGATATACTCCTGTTCTCCGAAACTCAATCAAGAGTAATTATTACAGTAAATAAAAACAACATTCAGAAACTAAAAGACATTACAAGTAAGTTCAACACACCAATGAAATTAATTGGAGTAGTAGTAGGGAAAAGACTAGTTATTGAAGACATTGTTGATATACCAATATCCGAGTTATATGATGCGTGGGCAAAAGGTTTCGAGAAGAATCTAATTAATTAATTTTTCTATGGCTAAACTTAAAGAAGAATGTGGGGTCTTTGGAATTCATGGACACCCCGCCGCAGCGAATTTGGCATATTTAGGTCTATATGCCCTTCAACACAGAGGACAGGAAAGTGCCGGTATTGTCTCCACCGATGGAGAGGGCCTGTATCACCACAGGGAAATGGGCTTGGTCACAGAAGTTTTTGATGAAGAGTCCGTTTCTTCACTTAAAGGAAATACCGCCATTGGTCATGTAAGATATTCTACTACTGGATCGAGCCATAATAAAAATACACAACCCCTTCTTTTTACATATGAAAAAGGAGATTTAGCAATTGGACATAATGGCAACCTTACCAATGCAAAATCCCTGCGTCAGGAACTGGAAATCGATGGTTCCATCTTTCAATCGACTACCGATACTGAAGTTATTGTACATCTAATTGCAAGGTCCAAGGAAAAAACTTTTTTGCGAAGAATTACCGAAGCTCTAACTAAATGCAAAGGAGCGTATTCTCTTGTTTTCTTAACACAAAATGCCCTGGTTGCTGCAAGAGATCCCCACGGATTCAGACCTCTGGTACTTGGAAAAATTGAAAATTCATACGTTGTAGCATCAGAAACATGTGCATTTGACCTTATAGAAGCAGAATATTTAAGGGAAATTGAACCGGGTGAAATAATAATAATAAATGAAGATGGTTTAAAATCCTTTAAACCCTTTAATTCCACCAAACAGTCAGCCTGCGTGTTTGAATATATTTATTTTTCAAGACCAGATTCATTTTTAAGTGAGAGAAATGTATATCAGGTTAGAAAAGAAATGGGAAAACAGCTAGCAAAAGAGCATCCGGCAGATGCGGACATTGTTATCGCTGTACCGGATTCAGGCGCTCCCGCAGCTATGGGGTATGCCGTGCAACTAGGTCTACCTCTCGAAATGGGTCTACTCAGAAGTCACTATGTAGGCAGGACTTTTATTCAACCTCAGCAATCAATCAGAAATTTAGGTGTTAAGTTAAAATTACATGCAATTAAAGAAGTGATTGAAGGAAAAAGAGTTGTAGTAGTGGATGATTCAATTGTAAGAGGAACAACCAGCAGAAAAATTATTAAAATGATCAGGTCCGCAGGTGCTAAAGAAGTTCATATGAGAATCAGTTCTCCACCTATGAAGTTTTCTTGCTACTATGGAATCGATACTCCAATGAAAGAAGAATTAATAGCAAATACACTCGATGTTGAAGATATAAACAACTATATCACCTCCGATTCCCTCGGATACTTGAGCAAACAAGGAATTCTTAATGCAATTAAAGCTTATTCACCAATGCGAGAAGAAGAAAATTATTGTCTTGCATGCTTTAGCGGAAATTACCCCGTAGACATTTCAGATGAAAACATAATCAACAAACAGTTAGATTTATTCTGACATATAGGATGATATAATACTTTAATAATTAACTATAACCCACTTAATTTATATAATATTTCTTCAAGTTTAACTTTTTGCCCCTTAAACTCCTCAAATTTACTTTTTTCCTTCTCAATAATCTCTTCCGGGGCTTTATCAATAAAATTCTTATTATTTAATTTGTTATTGGTCTTCTCCAGATCTTTTGCTACTTTGTTTAATTCTTTAGTAAGCCTTGATATCTCTTTATCAACATCAATAAGACCCTCTACCGGCATAATAATCTCAACCCCTGGAACAACATCAGATATAGTTTTTTTAGAAGTATCAACTTCTCCTATAACGCAATCTGTTAATGCAGCTAAATTCATAATATTTTCAAGGTTCTCTGTAATTACTGATCTAACAGAATCGTTTTCAGGGTTTAGAACAACAGAAACCTTCTCTGATGGATGAATTCCGATTATAGCACGTAGATTTCTTGATCCAACAACAATATTTTTGATAAATTCTATATCCTTATATTCTTTTTCAAAAATTCTATTATTATCATACTCTGGATAAGAAATATTCAATATGCTTTCATTACTATCAGGAGATCTTCCGGGAATATCTATATTTTTATTTTTTAATATCTGAAATATCTCTTCTGTAATAAACGGAGTGATGGGGTGAAGAGCCAACAATGAATTAATTAATATATTCAACAGAACATTTAAGCTAATCTTCTTTTTCTCTATATCTTCACTATAAAGCGAAAATTTTGACAACTCAATATACCAATCGCAAAATTCACCCCAGATGAAATGGTAAAGTGATTGTGCTGCTTTATCAAATTCATAATTTTCAAAAGCATCTGAAACATCTTTTATTTCATAATTGAATTTAGTCAAAATCCATTTATCAACATTACTCAGGGATATCTTTTCGATATCAGGATCATAGACAAAATCATCGTCCAGGTTCATAATAATAAACCTTGCGGCATTCCAGATCTTATTCATAAAATTCCTGTAACCTTCAATAACCGAAAACGATAATTTTATATCCCTGCCCTGACTAGCAAGAGCCGTGAGAGTAAATCTCAATGCATCTGCACCATACTCATTGACAACATCAAGCGGATCTATAACATTTCCTCTTGTCTTACTCATTTTCTGGCCTTTTTCATCTCTTATCAGACCATGAATATAAACATCACGAAATGGTACCTTATCTGTAAATTTAAGTCCCATCATTATCATTCTAGCAACCCAAAAGAAAATAATATCAAATCCGGTAACAAGACATGATGTTGGATAAAAGTGCTTTAAATCATCGGTTTTTTTGGGCCAGCCCATAGTGGAAAAAGGCCATAATCCAGATGAAAACCATGTATCCAATACATCAGGATCTTGTGTTAAATGAACTTTTTCCCCGTAATGTATTTCAGCATTTTTATATGCATCTTCTTCATCTTGTTCAACAAATACAGTTCCGTCTGGACCATACCATGCAGGAATACGGTGTCCCCACCAAAGCTGCCTTGATATACACCATGGCTCAATATTTCTCATCCACTCAAAATAAGTATTTTCCCAATATTTCGGATAAAATTTAATTTCTTCATTCTCTACAACAGATATCGCTCTATCCGCTAATTTTTTTGCATCCACATACCATTGATCCGTTAACCAGGGTTCTATTACAACTCCTGACCTGTCTCCATAGGGAACGGTGTGAACAGTGTCTTCAATTGATTCCAGCAACCCAAGTTCATCAAGATCTTGAACAATTAGCTTTCTTGCTTTAAAACGATCGAGTCCTTTATACTTATCGGGAACATTATCGTTCAAATTCCCATAAGAATCCAAAATATTAATTACCTCTAGTTTATTTCTTTTTCCTACTTCGAAATCATTGAAATCATGTGCCGGGGTAATTTTAACAGCACCAGTTCCTTTGGTAGGATCACTATATTCATCTGCTATTATTGGTATATTTCTTCCTACAAGTGGAAGAATAGCATTTTTCCCAACCAGCTCTTTATACCTTTCATCCTCAGGATGAACTGCCACAGCAGTATCCCCCAGCATTGTTTCAGGTCGGGTAGTGGCAACTACAACATATTGATCCTCATTACCTTCAATAGGGTATTTAATATGCCAGTAGTTTCCTTTAACTTCTCTTTGTTCAACTTCAAGATCGGAGATTGCAGTACAAAGTTTTGGATCCCAGTTAACCAGTCGCTGATCCTTATAAATTAAATTCTCTTTATAAAGATCAACAAATACTTTTCTAACAGCTTCTGACAAACCTTCATCAAGAGTAAACCTTTCTTTATCCCAGTTTGGAAGGGCTCCCAGGCTTCTTAGCTGTTTTATGATCTGACCACCTGATCTTTCTTTCCATTCCCAAACTTTCTCTAAAAACTTCTCTCTTCCCAGATCATTTTTTGAAATACCTTTTTCTGCCAAATCCCTTTCAACCATCATCTGTGTTGCAATACCAGCATGATCAGTTCCGGGCATCCACAAAACATCATTACCTATCATTCTGTGATATCTGATCAATATATCCTGAAGAGTGTTGTTCAAAGCATGTCCAATATGCAATGAACCGGTTACATTAGGTGGAGGAATTACTATAGAATAGGATTTATTCTCACTATTTATTTCGGATTTATATAATCCTTTATCAATCCAAAAATTATAATTTTTATCCTCTACATTTTTTGGATTATAACTTTTTTCCATAACTCAAACGGGAAAGATATTTATTGAAGTGAGTTAGAACTATATAAAATAATCCTAACTCACTAATATTAGAATGAATTAATTTTCAACAACTTCTTCAAGTTCAGGTGTTGGTACGGGTATTTCAGGTAACTCAACATTTATATCTATATTTCTGTACATAGGTAAACCAGTACCAGCTGGAATTAATCTGCCCATAATAACGTTTTCTTTAAGACCTCTTAATCCATCTTCTCTCCCTTCACAAGCGGCTTCGGTTAATACCCTCGTTGTTTCCTGGAATGATGCGGCAGACAACCAGCTACTTGTACTTAAAGATGCACGAGTTATACCTAAAAGTAGAGGTTCAGCAGTTGCAGGTGTACCACCCTGAGCCAAGACTCTTTCATTTTCTTCAAAAAATACTCGTTTTTCAACAGCTTCACTCGTTAATAAAATAGTATCACCGGGTTCTTTTATTCTTACCCTTCTAAGCATCTGTTTTACTATTACTTCTATATGCTTATCGTTAATTTTAACACCCTGAAGCCTGTAAACTTCCTGTATTTCATCTACAAGATAATTCGTAAGTGCTTTCTCTCCCCTGATACTCAATATATCATGCGGATTTGCTGCTCCATCAACCATTTGGTCACCAGAGCTAACTATATCACCTTCTCTAACAAGAATATGTTTACCTCTGGGCACAAGATACTCTTTAGGTTCACCAACTTCAGGTGTAACAACTACCCTTTTCTTACCTTTTAAATCTTTAC